>Ga0210241_100804_pt1 | contig 26869 bp, 24 predicted proteins | sample ChrtobMetP5a_8mM_FD_155488 | JGI IMG/M metagenome (GOLD analysis project Ga0210241, IMG submission 155488) | Chrysochromulina tobin associated microbial communities from unialgal haptophyte culture, Seattle, Washington, United States - P5a_8mM | ecosystem: Host-associated > Algae > Haptophytes >...
CGACGGACGTGGCGGTAACAGTGGTGGTGGCGACGGTGGTGGTGGCGGCGGTGGTGGCGACTGTGGTGGCGGTGACGGAGACGGCGGTGCTGGTGGTGGCGGAGACGGAGGCGCTCTCGATGGACAGGGCGACGACGGTGGGGGCGGCGATGGTAGTGGAGGCAGTGGCGGCGGTGGTGATGGAGGAGGCGGCGAACATGGTGGAGGAGGTGGTGGCAGCGGTGATGGTGAGCTGCCGAAATCGCCGCTGCTCACATCACCGCTGCTCATGTCGCCTAACACGTCGCCCGAGGTATACGGCGAGGGCGAGGTCATGCTACTCGTGAGTGAGCGCGCGGGTCAATTGGCGTACGTGCAAGAGCGCAGCTGCGAGTTGGCAGGACAGGCAGCTTCTATTGCGTATTGATCGTGAGTGAAGTGCGAAACAGTGAGGTGGAAGGGTGATGATATGACAAGTATGATGCATGCGTTCTCGCAGCGCAGCTCGATCGACACCGCCCACGCGGAAAGGACCCGACAGCTCCACAGATCGGGATTTCCGCTTCCCGTGTTCCGCCCCGGGTGTGAACGTGAAGGCATTTCCGCCGCTCAAATCAAGATGGAGGCGAACCGTCGGCGTCGTTCCGTCGCCTTTGCGGTCGCGGAGAACCCACGGAGCGCGCGGAGCTCCCGGCGATCGGCAGCAGAGGAGACCACCGACTCGGACGTAGCCGCTGCGGCACCCGCGACGGGCGTGCGCAAGGAGGCCCCTGCGTCAGCGCAAGCTGCGCCGTCGTGGGTCAAGAAGCGTAGGAAGGTTGACACAACGGCTGGTGCGGCTGGAGCGGGCCAGGCTGGCGCACCATCGTCTGCCGCCGCCTCCGCAGCCGATATTTCCACTCCCGCCCCGGCGGCCTCGAGGGATCGCTCTGCCCTCGCCGACACAGTCCGCATTGCTGCAGCCGTCGCCGCGGCTCCTGTGGCTCCCGCCGTGGCTGCCATGGCATCAACGCCGGCGGCTGCGGACCCAGCGGAGCATCAAGCTGTCGCTCCGCCTCCCTCTGTGAGACGCACCGTCCCAGCCGCGCCGCCGTCGCCGCCATCAATGCTGGCAAGTGTGCCCTCCGAAGTGCTGCATGCGCTGCTCGAGGTGTGCGACGAGTTCACGGCCGATGAGCACGCACGGCGGCTCCCAAATATGGACCTAGCTCTGCATGCGTGCCGGATGGAGCTGCAGCGCCTCGGCGTCACGCACGCGCCACCGCCGAACGAGGCGGCAGTTCGCCTGAGCGCAACAGAATCTCAGCTGGCAGCGCGTGTCCACGACCTCGAGGCGGCACTGCGGCAATGGGATGCGGCGGCGGCGCCGGCCTCCGCGCCCGTGCCCACCCCGGCTGGCGCGCTCGAAGCCCAGAACGCCAACGCGTCCGTGCTGTCGCTGCTGCCCGAGGTGCCCCCAATCCACGCACAGCTCGCTGAGCTAGGCGTGCTTGCAAGCCTGTGCACCGCGCAGGTGGGCTCGGTGGTACAGCAGACGATGGAGGTCGCGCGCCGTGCCCGCAAGGAGCGCGAGCAGCTCGGCCGCGCCGCGAACCAGTTCATCTTCCGCGACTACATGCATGTCGACGAGCCCAAGGGCCTCATCAAGGGGCTCCTCGGCTGATGAACGGCCCCATCAAGGGGCTCCTCGGCTGATGAACGGCCCCATCAAGGGACTCCTCGGCTGATGAACGGCCCCATCAAGGGGCTCCGTGGCGGCTCCTTGGCTTCAGTGGCTCCGTGGCTTCAGAGGCTCCGTGGCGGCTCCTTGGGGCTCCGTGGCGACGCCACAGAACTCTAAGCGGGCGCTCCGAGCGGGCGCTCAGCGCCGATGCATGGCAGCATGGGGCGTGGCGCGTGTGTCTCGCAGGGGCGTGGCGAGCTACCACACACGAGTCAGGGAGGTCCTCTCAGGATTCCTCCGTGTAGTCTGTAGAGCGGTGTGCATGGTCGTGTCCGACTGGCGACAAGAAAGTACAATTGAGGCCGCGGGTCTCGGGAGGGGGTCGGCGCGGGATACGGATTACGGTTACGGACACGTAATCACTAATCTTCACATTGTGGCACACAAGTATATCTGGGGTACCTCAGGTTGGCAACCTCAGGTTCGGGGATCTTTTATTATACACCCCTCCCGCCACGCGCCCGCGCGGCGATACGTGTAGCCGCGGGTACGCAGCTCGCCCACCTGCCACCAGGCGGCAGCCAGTCACGAGCAGTTTAAAACAATCAAACCCGAAAACGCTGCTGGCGTGGGCGAGAGAAGCCGTTCATGAGCTGAGCAGTACAGGGTGCTTGCACGTGGGGCACGCCTCTGACCGGCCTAGCCACTTATCGATGCAGCAGGAGTGGAAGCAGTGCATGCACCCCAGCACTCGGCACTCGTCCTTGTCCTCAAACTCGGCGATGCACACGGCGCACTCGAAGCCACCAAGAGCGCTTTCGCCGCCGAGGAGAAAGCCTCGCGCTTCGTGGAAAGGGCGCGAGGGGAGTGTCGCGTCGAGAGAGGCGAGCTTGGCGCCGCTGATCGCTGCAGGGGCGGGCGCCGAGACGTATCCACCACCATGCGTCTCTTCCAACGAGCGAGCGAGCGCTGTCATGAGCTCCTCCTCCTCGGTGGCCTCGCGCGCCGCCACCGCCATGCGCATCTGCATGTTGAGCTCCTCGATCACCTCGATGAGGTAAGCCTGCCGTCGGATCGTCATGAGGATGCGAAGCCGCTCAGCATGCGCCTGCTCTGCAGGCTCCTCGTCCGCATCCGTGCTGGCCATCGACGGGCTTGGCGCAGGCGCAGCCGTTGTCACGCCCGAGGCACTCGCGCTCGCGCTCGCTTGAAGCCTTGGTGCCTCTCTCGCCGAGCGCGCAGCAGCCTCTGCTTCTCTCGCCGACCGTGCAGCGGCATCAAAGCGGGATGTGCTCGCCACGGGCGGAGCGGCAGAGGCAGCGGGTACGGCTGATCCTGATGTCGTTTGCGTGCATGCGGCTGGTGGCTCGTCCGGATCCTGCGTCGTCTCGGAGGCTGCCGCCGCCTCTGCTAGTCGCCGTGAGGCAGCAGTGGGTACTGGCCGTCTTGAAGTACCATGGGCAGTGGCGACGCTTGTCGTACTTGAAGAGGCGCCGCCTCGTCTGCTACTTTCGAGCACAGGTGATAGCTCTTCGCCGCCCAACAACCGTCCGCGCAGTGCTTGCCGCTCGGCAGCAGTGGTTCGTAATGGATCTGAAGAACTGGCTGGCGTCGTCGACGCCGACGCAGGACTTGCTGAGGAGGATGCTGGCGTTGCCAAGCTGCTGGGCTCATTCAGGGACTGTTGCAATAACGCTTGCGCTGCACGAGCTGGACGGCTTCGAGAGGCTACCACAGCGGGCCTGCTGGCTTCAGAGGCTTTGGTGGCTTCAGAGGCTTCATGGCGAAGCGCGCGGACCATCCGCGAAGCCGCAAGGCTGCGTTCCGGCATGCCCTCGTGACGACCACAGAGGGAAGGAAGACAAGGAAGTCCGGGCGCCGTTTCCCAGGGGCAGAGTGGCAGCAGTTTCGTCGCGCCTGCACCCGCAACCACAAAGTCTCATCGGACGGCCCCGCACCCCTCGGTCAACTCAAGTACTGCCTGGCCAGGCTGGGGCAAGTCAACCCCCCCCGCGCTCCAAACCACAGTCTCAAGCTCTCAACGGACGGCTCCGCACCGGGTGCGGGGGGGTTTCCTATCCTTTTTGGGGGGGGGTTCCTATCGGATACGTATCCTGATGTATTTTGATGTATCTTGCATGTATCCTGCATGTATTCTGAAGGATACATGTATCCCTTATGTATCCTGATGTATCTCAAATGTATTTTACATGCTCTGTTACATTCCAAGAGAATACATGTATCCTTCACATTGTGCATGTATGTTACACGTATCCCAAAGGGCGCTTCCTTGGTGGCACACTGGATACATGTCAAGATACATTAAGATACATCACGATTCGTGTATCTTGGATTCTTCATCAGGATACATCAGGATACACCGAGATACAAAATCACGATACATGTATCTTGGACGCGTCATGACGAATACATGTGGGATACATGCAAGGATTTATGCGGGATACATGCGGAATACATGTATCTGCAGTGGTTCCAGGATACATAGAGGATACATGCGGGATACATCAGGGATACATCATGAGAGACATGTATCTCAAATGTATGCAGAGAGGTACGTATCTGAGGTGCAAGATACATGCGAGATACATGCAGGATACATGTATCCTCAGAGGTGATCAAGATACATACAGGATACATCCGAGATACATAAAGAAATACATAGTGAGATACATGTATCTCAACTGCATCCGGACTTCCGGAGAGGCATCCGGAGAGAGATGTATCTGATATGAAGGGATACATGCGGGATACATGCGGGATACATGCGGGATACATGCGGGATACATGCGGGATACATGTATCCTCAGTGGTAATCAAGATACATGCTGGACACATGCGAGATACATGCGGGATACATGCGGGATACATGCAGGATACATATCTCGGGGGTTGAGGGAATGTTTCGATGCCATCATCATGCCAAAGTGACAGATACAAATGTATCTTGATGTATCTTGATGTATCTTGATGTATCTTGATGTATCTTGATAGGACACATCGAAATACATGCAAGATACATGCAGGATACATCGAAATACATCAGGATACGTATCCGATAGGAACCCCCCCCAAAAAGGATAGGAAACCCCACGTCACCCCTCCGCACCCACCTCGGTCAACGCGAGTCAAATCAGTTTTATCTTTTTTGCGCAAGATCGTGATAGGTGAGACTGACCCACCTCCTCCTGTGGTCGGGTGGAAGAAGAGATACCAGATAGACGGCACATAGTGTTGTCGCCTCGAAAGAAGAGCGGAGGCCGGAGGGATATTGAAGACGGGATAGGCTATCGACAATATCGTCAAACCCGCGCAACACTACTCGGTCCGCTTCGCTCGCGAGACCCAGACCCGAGATCGGGAACACTGAGCAGGGCGCCCTGGTTTCAACGCCGAGGGAGACACTCAGGGACCATGTCAGGGACCAGTGTGACACTTTAATGTGCACACTTCGTCCCGTGTGCCGGGTGAAACGCGCAAGCTGGACCAGCTGTTTTCATCAGGACCCTTGATCACGCTCATACACTCAGCCCAGCCCTCTCTGTTCACGCACACCCTCAGCCTGGATACACGCACACTCGCCGCAACAATGCATATCATCACACACTTACGTTAGCCAGCACCATCGGTGTGCGGGCTGCACGCCACGCCGCGCCGGACACGTTGCATGCATGCGCCATCACGCCCGCACACGCCCGCAACGCAGCTCGCCAAAATCGCCTGCACGCGCGCGCCCTCAGCACGCCTCGCGCCCAGCACGACGCCTCGCGCCCAGTACGAGCCCTTCTCTACGGTACTGGCTCATCCGCGCCTTCACAGCACACGGCCGACCCCTGCGGCGGCCGGCTGGGGGGTGCGACTCGCCTACTTACGCGCCGGGGGGTGGTGGTAGGACGTGCCGTACGAGTCGCGCGCCTGGGGAATGTGGCCCTGGTAGCCGGGCATGGTGGCGAAAGCGACCTGGCAGTCCTTGAAGCCGGTGCCGCTCGTCGTGTCGACGGCACCGTGGCCCGCCTGCGCGAGGGGGACCGGCGAGCCGCCCGTAGGGTGCGTCTTGCCGAAGTGGCTCGTGCCGTGCTTTTCGATCGCCAGGGGCACGTGGCCCGTGTACTTGGGCACCACGCCGCCGACCGTGTCGAGGAAATCCGGGGGCTCCTGCTGGGGCACCCGGCGCCATTCGAACGAGCGCGAGTGCATGCCCGTCTCCATGTCCGGGGGAATGTTGCCGTACGCCGTCACGTTGAACACGTCCCTGCCACCCGGGCGGAAGCCCGTGTAGCCAGCCTTGACGCCTACACGTTCAGCCATGTACTGCGCGAACCGCTCCGGGATCACATCCTCCTCGCGCACGCAGCCCTTCTGCGGCCCACGCTTCTCCGGCGGGGTGAACGGGTTCGAGTTGAGGCCACCGTGTGTCGAGCCAGCGTACTTGTCGCGCGCGCGGGGCATGTGGCCGGCATAGCCGGGAATCACGCCGTTGACCGCAAGCTTGTAGTCAGGCATGCCGTCAATCTCAGCATCCGTGGACGGGTTGACGGACATTGGCAGCGGCGTCGGGTACGAGATAGTGCCCGCGGCACCCTCGTTCGCGGACACGCCCAGCTGCGGAACAAACCGGCCGCCCTCCTCCATCGGCATCTTTGCAGGCGGCTTTGGCGGGCAGGAAGTCGACCGCGATGTGCGCTTTGGCACCAACTCGTCGAGGTTTTGGGCAAACTTGAGTGTTGTTTTTTCTGTTTTTTCGAAAAGAACGCCTGATACGACGCTTTCAAACCACATCAAGGAAGCACAACCGAAACACCATATGACCAAAGCCCGCCATAATGCACGATGCACCGCCATCGGCCATCCTGATACAGCACATGTTGTGCCCCGCCTCCCTTCCAGCTCCACAACGCGTCACACCCAACAGTTGTACTCTCTGTAAGACTGCGGCAGTGCTCTGTAGTTGGACTGCCAAGTCGACCATGTATGCGTGCGTGTCCCGCCCGACGAACGTGTCTGTACACGGCCCTCGCGCGATACGTCATCGCGAATCGCGAACCTCGAGCTCGAGGAGATACGTCATCGCGAGCGGAGCTCGAACCTCGAGCTCGAAGAGGATCATGTGCGGCGAGACAAGTGGAGCCGCTCAGCGTTCCATACGCTTCCCAAGCCAGTGCTCCCCGTTCAACTCATCTATCAGGATCCCTATCTGAGTTCTGTGGGGAAAGACCGACTAGACTCGTCATCTGCTTCGTCAACTTGCCGAGCGCGCCCGAGATCGAGAAGCTCTGCTTCGGCGAGGGGGGTGGCAGTGTCGCCCGGAGTTTGGGGACGAGGTCGATGGCCTCCTTCAATTTCCCCGAGACATGCGTCTGAGTGCGGAGCATCGCGCTCGTGTCCAGCCCGATGTGCGAGTAGGCGGGCGTGTTGTCGCCCCGACGATAGATGTACCAGAAAGCGTCCCATCGGCTCCCATCGTAGGCCTGGTGCTCGCACACCCCGACACTGCTCGTCACATTGCGGTACAGCTTGAAGTCGGCGTCGATGCACCAGATGATGGTGAGGTAGTCTACCGTGCCGCTCCCCTCGACAAACCGCCTCGTCATAGACGGCGGCGTGACGGACCACAGGTACTCGCGGCAGTGCGCGACGAGACCCAGGTGGAGCTTGCCACACTGCTTGCCGGATAACACGACGATGCAGGTGGCCATGAGCAGGCCGTCAAGGACCTGGCAGTAGCACGGGATCTCCATGCCTTTTTGAAGCTTGCAGTTCGGCGGCTTGAGTTTCTTGTCTTCCCAGTCCGCCGAGACAAACATCCATATTTCGCCGTCGCGGGCCTTCGCGCCATCTTCCACCTCTTGCACGGTGCCCCCGACGAAATTGCGAGAGAGGTCGCCCGAAGCTTGCTCGCGGCCCATGCGGGTCCCCCTACCTTCGCACGCGAGCGGGGATGCCAGGGAGGGTGAGCCACTCGCTGCACAGCTCGCCCCGCGCGCCTCCCACAGAAGTTTGGGCACCGCGCGCGTATGTTTTGGGATCCACGGCGTACTGAACGTTCACCAGAACGAAAGCAACGTCAACCTTCACAAAGCTGATTCCTCTCCAAACGATCTGCTGGAGCCAAAATCACTTATTCTTAAACAACTATCCGAGGCGAAAACTGCGGGAGCGGCATGCCGCGGCGCGGACTTGGTTTGGAGGGGGGTGCCGGCTGCCAGCCCGTGCGTGGCTCCGAGGGCGGCCTCGGCTCGGGCGCAACGGAGTTGTGGGAGGTCGAGTGGCCCAGAGCGCTGTGGCGGCCCGGCACGGCGGTGGCAAGGAACTCCTCGATGGTCGTCGTCTCAAGCAGCCCGTGCATGATGTGACTAATCGAGCGTGCCGCAAAGGGCGCGGGCAGCCCGTCGAGCCGCGGGAGGAGCGCCTTGCGTGCGGTGAGGTGCAGGCACGCGTGCGGGTCGGCCTCCGGCTGCAGCATGGTCGCCGCCTCCTCGAGCGTCGCGCCGGGCGGCGCGGGCAGCACACACGCCGGCAGCGGGCGCAGAACCGCATCCGCCGGCGTGCTCATCCGGGGCGACTGCTCGTGGCGCGCGCCGTCGTGGCGCATGGAACGTGCCGAGACGGACGGTCGGCCGAGCCTTGAGAGGCCTCCTCGGCTGACGGAGGGGCGTGCCTCCCGGGAGGGCCAGCTCATCGAGGGAGGCGCCGCCGTAGGCACGCTCGAGGCGGGCATGATGGACGAGGCCGAGCTCGAGGAGGCGGCGATCGCATCGAGCGCCGTCTCGAGCGCGGGCAAGAGCGCCAGGCCTTCGCGAGGAGATGGCGGCGGGGCTGGTACGGCCGAGGGTGCCGTGCTCGCGGAGGCGGCGGCGGCGGCGGCGGCGGCGGCGGCGGCGGCGGCGGCGGTGGCGGCGGCAGCGGCGGCGGCGGCGGCGGCGTAGCCATCCAGCTCGAGCTGGAGCGCTTTGAGCAGTCGGACTCGCTGCGGCGCTCGGCTCGAGGCGTAGTCCGCAGGGTCGAGTCGGATGAGCAGCTTGGCGCCGAGCGCATGCGGACTCGTGCCTCCCGCTTTGGAAATCGAGCCGAAACTCGCCTCGTAAGTGCGTAGCCGCGCCTGGCTGAGCAGCAGAAGTTGCGCGAGCGTCTCATAGCATTGGCGTTCGGTGGCAAGCTCGGTGCTCAGCCTATCACTCCGCTCGACCTCGTGCATCAGCTGCTCGCGCAGGCCATCGCGCTCACCCTCGACGCGAGCCAGCGCCGCCAGATGCTCCTCGACCAGGCGCGCCTGCTCCGCGTGCAATAGGGTCACTTGCGTGCTGTTCTCGTCAAGTGTGCGCGCATGGGTCTCGAGCAGCTGCGCGAGCTTCGCCTCGGTCGCCTCAAGCTTGCTCGTCTCCGCTCGCAGCGCCTGCGCATTCTTTGCCGTCGCGCGGCGTGCGAGGGCCAGTGAGCGCAGGTAGACGATCATTAGAGCCTGCGCGCCAGTGCGCATCCGCTTGTTGGTCGTGCGCAGCTCCTCCATCGAGGCTGCGGCTTCGTCGAGGCGGGCCTGCATGCGCCCCATCACCGTCTGGAGCGTGGCCATGTTCTTCTGCAGAGGGTGCAGCTTCTGGACGGCCCCCTGCAGGTCGCTCATGGCTTGATCCTTGACGGAAAGCGCCTGCTTCGCCTCGATGCGCGCCTTTTGCAACTGCGCGCTCCGCACTACCAATACCAGCCGATCGAGAGCCGAGCAGCTCTTTGCTTGCTGTTGCTGCTGGGCCGCCGCCTCTGCCTGGCGGCCCAACTCCGCGCACTGTGCCTGCCAGTCGGCGCTCATCTCCTCCACCAAGCGCTTCGTTTGGTTGGCACTCTTGATCGCCTCATGCTCGGAGGCGTGTGCGAGACGAAGCGCACGCTCAAGCTCCGCTGGATGACGCTCGCAATCTGCGAGCTCCTGCACGAGCAGCTGAAGCTCGAGTGCGCCGCGCGACTCGCGAGCGCTTGAGGCGCCGAGCTGCTCAGCGTACGCCGCCGCCTCGGCCGCCGCCGCCGCCTCGGCCGCCGCCGCCGCCTCGGCCGCCGCGCTCGCCTCCGCTGTCGGCGCCTCGTCAGCCGCTGCCCCACCACGGGCACCGGTGCTGGCCACGCTTCGCCCAACGGAAGCCGCCCCCGCCGTTAGCCCCGCTTCGGCCCGCGCCGCCTCGAGCTCGTGCAGCAGCTTGCTAGCCTTGGCCTTGGCTTCGCGCGCCTCGAGCTGCCTTGCTTGCTGCTCGGCCACGAGCGACCGGATGGTCAGAGCGTGCCGGGTCTCGACCTTAGCGACCTTGCTGTTCTCCTCATCGAGACGCTGCTGCAGCTCGGCGTTCGCCTTTTCGACCGCCGCCACGCGCTTGCGCTCCGCCTGCAGCACGAAGCGCGCGTTCTGCAACTCGCTCAGCAACTTCTCGAGCCGTGCCTCCAGCGCTTTCTTCTCGCCCTGCAAGTCCGCCAGCTCAATAGCGCTCCGCGCCTTCTCCTCCGTGTGGCGCAGGTCTTGCTCGTGCACTCGCTTACGCAGGAACACTTCCGCGCTCTTCTTGGCCGCCACCGACTCCTTGCCGCCGCCGCCGCCCTCCTTGCCGCCGCCGCTCTCCTTGCCGCCGCCGCCCTCCTTGCCGCTTGCGCCGACAGAGCCGATCTTGTCCTTGCTATCCTTGCCATCCTTGCCGTCCTTGCCGCCGGCTGCCGCCTCGTTCGGAGCCGAAGCACCCTTCTGGCCCTTCTTGGGCCCCGGCTCTTTCTCGGCCATCGTTGCCGCCGGAGCTGGCGTCGCCGCCGTGGCCAAAGGGGGCGAGCCATCCCCTTTGGCGCCCTTGCCGGCAGCGCGTATGCTTTGAATGTCCGAGCGCGCTTCTCGGAGAGATGCCTGTGTGAAGGCGACCATGGTCTTGTAGACGAGCGCCGGCGACCAGCGCGCGAGACCGTTGCTCCGCTCGGCGCCGCCCGCGCCCGGCGGCGGCGCACCCGCGCTCATGCTCGCGCTCGCCGCACTGCTGCCTACTCCGCTCGTTGTGATGCGGGCGCCGCTGCCAGCGCCGTTGGCGCCGCCATCCACGTCGTCAAGAAGCACCTCGCGGCCGAAGGTGAGAAGAGTACCATCGGTGTGCCCGACGACGCGCTCCGGCTGCGCGAGCGAGCCCGCCTCGAGGAGCCGCCGCTCACACAGCGTCTCACCCGGCCGCAGCAACCGATCGGCCACGCGCACCTCGCCTGAGAGCACGACCGCCGCGAACGGCACCTCCTGCCCCGCACCCACGAGCTCCTCGCCGGCAGCAAAAGGCAACACATGGCCGACCGAGAAGAGCGCCTCGCAGTCGGCCGCGCTCAGCGTGCTCAGGTCGCGCGAGCGTCCCGCCACCTCGGTGAAGAGCCGAAGCAGCTCGGTCGGCTGCTTGAGCTGCTTCCATGCAGGCGCCATCGGCGCGGGCCTTGCGTCGCGCACGGCGATGGCTCGCTCGGCGTCGAGCTTCTCGGCGCTTGCGTGCCCAAGCAAGCTCACCAGTCGCAGCCCAAGCGCGGGCGCGTCCTGCACAAACGCTGCCAGCTCGTCGAAGGTAAAGAGGCCCATCATGCCGGCCGTCGCACCAACCACGCTGGCCGATCGCGTCGACGGCTGCGAGAATAAGCTCTGTTCGCCGAGGATTTCGCCACGATGTATGGGGAAGCGTAGGTCTGGGGCGATGACTGCATGCACCGTGCCCGAGAGCAGTACGCCAAACCAAGATGCCGTCTCGCCCTTCTCGATGATGGAATCACCCTCGTGGAACTCGACCATGGACATCGCCTTTGCGAGCACGCGCACCTCGTAATCGTCGAAGCCGTGAAAGTGCCGCGAGACCGCCTGCACGCCGCGCAGCGCTTCCACGGCTCCGGCGATGCTCGTATCCGATGTTCGCCATGCCGGCATCCGCGACGGCTCGGTTCGAGGGCACGCACGAAACAGGCACGAGGCAGTTCACGGGCTGTTACAAGTACCGAAGTCGCAAGTTTATACGCAAAGTCAAGTCAGTTTCGTCGGTGTCCTCCCGCGCTCACCACACGCAAAGATCGCCTGCCGACCGCCAGAAAGTATGTGATCAACACTTACCGATCGCGTGACTTAATTTTGAGAAGATCAGCACCGGCCGGGCTTCAGTACGGGCTGTATACGAACGCTGCCGGCGGCCCCCTCGGGTCGACTTTAGTGCAGGATGATCACACAGTTCACAGATCCATTCAGCGCAACGTGTAGTTTGAGAGTTCCACTCAGTGGCGCGCCGCCGTGCGCGGCGCGCCGTCGTCGCACGAACGGCTGCGCTCCTCAGCGTAAAAGTCCTGCTGGGCAAGCAGTAGCTCCTCGTCGTCCAGCTCCTCCTCGTCTTCCTCCTCCTCGTCGTCCTCGTTGGACTGGCTTTGTTGCTGGCGGTTGGCTAAGATGATGCTCAGCAGCTGAAGTCGGAAGAAGTTACGCTCCTGCTCGGCGCGCTCGAGGGTGGCCTCGTCGACGCCGCCACGGCGCCCCGACTCGAACTCCTCCCAAAAGTCCGCGCGGCCGTGGATGCCCGGGCCCAGGTAAAAGCCGCGCCCGTACGGATCGTGCCGGTACCCGTACAGCTCAGCGTACCGGCGTGCCTGCTGCTGCTTGGTCGCGGAGATGGTGATCATCATGAAGAACATCATGAACATGGACATCGAGCGCATCGAGACGACGGTGGCCTGCGTGCGCGAGCGCACGGTGAACGAGATGTAGAAGATAAGCTTCTGAGCCGTCTCCTGCAGCAGCGCGCGCGACGGCTCTGTCTCGGACGCGTTGTGCCGGGCGAGCATCTCCATCGCACGGACGGCAAAGTGGTGCGCGACGACCTCATCAAAGACCATTCGCGTCTGCCGTCCAACAGCGATCTCGACGAGCCCGTCGCGTGAGAGCACCACGAGTGCCGAACGCTCATACATGCGCGTGCCGTAGTACCAGTGGCGCAGGATCTGAGTCGCATACGCTCGGCGTGCCACCTGATGAGGGAGACCATCATAATGCAATCAGCATGCAATCAGCATGCAGTCAGCATGCAATCAGGCTCATACGCTCGGCGTGCCACCTCGGACTTTGGCATCCGTTCGACTACCGCCACCACGACCCGGAAGGGCGTGAGACGATCGACCCAGGTGAGGTTGCGGTTGAGGTAGGTCAGCGTGAGCGGGTCGAGCGCGTCCGTCGGGTCCACGACATACGAGCCGTTCGCTGTCGTCGGCGCCAGCAGCGCATCAACGGAGTAGACCACCCGCTCGTCCCCTTCCCCCTCGATGACGTCGTGCACACCACCGGGCACCGTCCGCCAGATGCGATGCATGCCACCCACGCCGCGCCGCTCGCTGGTCCGGTTGGCGCCGAGCGTCCTATTCGCGAGCGCCGCGTCGATCCGACGGTCTGCCTCACGGAAGTACGTGATGAGGTCATCCTCAACATCAAGGCCAGTCACGCCCCTCTGCTCGAGTCGCTGCCGAAGAGCGTGTGCGACCCCTGTCGTCGCGGTGCGCGGGCTCGAGGCGTTCGCCGCCGCTCCCGGCATCACATCGGCCATGAGCTGGGCGGCCTGCTGCTGCTGCTGCTGCTGCTCGGTGGCGGAGGCGGCGGCGGCGGCGGCGGCGGCGGTTGCGCTCCTCAAGGTCGTAGAGGGTAGTGTGTCGGCCATGGCAGCGGCGGCAGCGGCAGCAGCCAAGGTGACTGCCGATACCGAGAGTTCGGTGACGTTCTGCGGGACGAACCGCTCCTCTTCGTCGAGGTCGCTCATCGTGCCATCTGCGCGCACTCTCGCGTGGCGCGGGTGGTGGCGGAACTGCTTCAAGGCTCGCTCACTGCGTCGCGCCCGGAGAGCCTCCTCGGGCGGGGCGGCGTCGATCACACGAACCCACGGGTCGTCCTTCTTTGGCTTCCCCATGTGATCGGGCCGCAGGCTCCACCAGAATTCGAGGCCGAGAGGTATCAGCGACGCGCAGCAGCCAATCGCAAGCAGCCGGTTGAGCCATTTGGAGCCCGCCGGCTTCTTCTTGCGCTTCCGACGGGTGGCAGGTGGAGGGCCGGCCGTGGACGGCGCAGAGGCAAGTTGTGCCGATGCCGGCTCGTCGGAACCACGCCGGCGCACGGCCGAGCCCTCGGTCTCGTCGTCGTCTGACATCGCAACGCGAAGAGGGAGGCTCCTTTTGTCCGATGCTGAAACATGTAAACTCAAACTTCGCGATGGGACAAAACTGCGCTTCGCACTGTGAACTGTGATTCCCCGATAATCTCGCTCACCTCGTAGCCGAAAATCGGAACATGCTTCCTTTGATGACGATCGCCGCGACAAGCCTGCGCGGCTCGGCGCTGCTCGTGCGCCGCAGCGCGGCGTCGAACCAGCCCCGTGCTCCTCTGGTTGCCCTCGACCCTCACTCTCACACGCCTGTGCGCTCCTGTGTCGGCAGACTGCGCGAAGCGCGGTGACGCGCACCTCGATGGCGCAGATGGCGACGTTTGCGACCTTCAAGACGACGAAAGGCGACATCAAGGCGGAGCTCTTCATGGACAAGCTGCCAATCACGGCGAGCAACTTTGCCGACCTGGCCAAGACGGGCTTCTACGATGGGCTGACTTTCCACCGCGTCATCAACAACTTCATGTGCCAGTTTGGCTGCCCATACTCGAAGGACCCGAAGTCGCCGCGTGCGGGCACGGGCGGGCCGAAGGGCGGCACCTCCTTCACGCTGCCGGACGGCACCACGGTCACGCGCAACGCGGGCGGCAACATCCCCGACGAGCTCATTGGTGAGTTCTCCAACTTGCCGGGCACCCTCAGCATGGCGAACACGGGACAGCCCAACTCGGGCGGCTCGCAGATCTTCATCAACACGGTGCACAACGACTTCCTCGACTACTTCAACATGAAGACGCCCTCAAAACACCCGGTCTTCGGCAAGGTCGTCGAGGGCATGGACGTCCTCAAGGCGATCGAGAAGACACCGACCGGGCCGGGCGACAAACCTAAGGAACCCGTCGTCGTCAACACGATCCTCATCACCGAGGCGTGAGCGCATGGATGAGCTAGGGCGCGGAGAGAGGTGAAGCGCAAGAGCTGTTTGCCGCGGACGCATGGGTGCAGGGTTCGCGAAACTGGGTCCCACTCTCACTCTTGGCGATGATGATCTCGTCAGGATCTCGTCAAGCATCCATCGAGGAAGCGCTGGGAATGTACCGTTCTTTTTATTTTGCCTGCCATCGGCTAGAGTAGTCTCTCACTCATCAATGGATGTAACAATTTGAATTTCGCAATTTGATCTTAATTTGATCCGGCCGGCCGGTTCCCCGGCTCGGTCGACTCGTTGATTCGGAGGCCGCCAAGCGCCATCCGCGTTAAACGTCACGAGCCACGTTCGATAGCGAGTCAGAAAATACGAAAGCGCGTCTGTCCCTCTCCGGGGACTCCCACCTCCGCACGGCCGGGCGCCGCTTCGCGCTTCCGTACACGTCCCGGGTCGCTCGGGCGTCGACGGGGCCGGGCGGACTCAGATCCACGAGAGGCTGCTCGCGCGCCCCGGGCCGGGCCCTGACGCCCTCGGACCATTGCCGGATGGCACAGCACTCAGCAGCCGTCTCGCGGCGCGTTTCGTTGTATTGAACATTCGAAATTTGAACCGTATCCGAGGTCTCTTCGCTTGGCTTTGTATCGCGCATGTGAAGACACCGATTTGTGCGGCGGCGCGCGCGCGCAACAGGTGACGTCTGTGGGTCCTACGTGTGTGGGTCCGTCCCCAAAGTGCAAAGGGCCCGGTCTCAATGCGCGTGCGCGCGTGCCGTGGGGGCCGTGAAGTGTGATCTCCCGTCTCCATTCCCACACGCCTTGTCCCGCATCCCCCTCCGAGCCGTCCTCACGAGAGCGCCGTGGTGAGCGCTTGCTTCGTGGTGTGCAGGTCTCCATCAGGCTCGCTCCACCTTGAGCAGCACGACAAGCGCAGTGACGTTGTCGGTGCACCTGCCCGAGCGTAGCACCTGCTCCACCAAGTAGTCAGCCGCCTTGCGAGGATCGTTGCCGCTGCCGCTCAGGCCGCTGAGCACGTGCTTGACCGCGACCTCATCGGAGAAGACGTCCCACACGCCATCGCATGCGAGCAGCAGGAACTGATCGGCCGGATCGAGCTTGCGCTCAAAGATGTCGGGGATGGCGGAGAGCGGGCCCTCCGGCTCCGGCGGTGCCGGTGCCGGTGGCGCCGAGCGCGGCGCCGGTGCTCCGGAGTGAGAGCTCACAGTGCTCTCGCTGCCTGCACTCGAGACGCTGATCTCATCGCCTCCGCCCTCGCCATTCTCCTTGCCGTCGCCCGCCACCAGCTCCGCTCCAGCCAAGGCCGCGGCCAACGCCGCCCCTGCACCTCCTCGGCCCGCGACGCCACGCAGAGCCCTGCTGGCCAGTTTGCCTGATGGGGCAGGCGACGAGGCGGTCGCGCCAGTTGCCCGCGCAAAGCCCTTGCCCGGCGCTGGCGAGGGCGCGGCCGCCGGCGCGCCGCCGGCGGCCTCGATCGCAGCCTTGAGCTTGGACGGGGTCTGCGCGCGAAGCGGTGGGCTACTACTCTGTGATCGGAGAGATGGCGGGCTCGCTCTCAGGGCCGGGCTGCTGCGCGCTGGCGGGCTGCTCCGGGACGCTGGGCGCTTGTACTCGCCATCGCCGAAGGCGCGTGAGAGGGAGAGGTCGCCGTTCAGGCGCGAGATCCCCATTACAGAGCGCACGAAGCCGCCCGCCTTCTGGATGCGGGCAAGCTCCTTGGGATTCGAAGGCTTATGGTCCTCCGAGAGGCGCACAGCCTTGCCGCCGGTGCAGAGCACGATGCGTGAGTCGCCCAGGTTGGCCACGATCAGGTGGCGCCCGAAGAGCAGGCATGTGACCGCCGTGCACCCGTCCGTCCAACGGCCGCGCCGTCCCTGCGCGATCACGTCCGCCTCGGTGGCTGCAAAGGACGCGAGGCACATTTCGGTGAGCGTCGCCACGTCGGGCGCCTCAATGGTTGGCGCTCCCACGGGCGGGGCTTCGGCCGCCGGTTCCGGGCCGTCCGGGTCCGTGGCAGGAAGGCCACCGCCGCTGTTGCCGTCGCCGCTCGCCGCCTCGCAGTAGCGTACAAGGCGGCCTTGCAAATCACTCCAGAGAGAGCGGGACACGGCTGTGGCGGTGCGTGCACCGCCGTGCCCGTCGAAGACGCCATAGAACGCGCACTGGGGCCACGTGTTGGAACCCACGATTCGGTGCGCCTGACGACCCACGCCAGCCTCCCAACCATCGTCCGCGTTTGTGTGCCGATCCTCCATCGTCTGCCGCGGCCCCTGAGCGGAGACAACCTCAGACCTGACGTGCCAGTCGCCAGGCCTTCGTGGCCGCGGAGGCTCTGATGGTGGCTTCGACGATCCTGCAGCCTTTTTAACGGGCGTCTTCTTTAGGTCGGGTTCCATCACGGGCATCACGTGGATCGCAATTTTGTCCGGCGCAATTTGTCCAGCGCGACTCGCGGCGCACGCCGCACGCACGCGGAGCGGTTTGGCGTCGGAGGGAGCGCGACGGGTGTTTTTAGGCGCAGTGGAATTCATTCACAGTGGAATTCACCATACAAGTCAGTTTCGTCGCGGGAAGTGAGAAGGCCGCAAGGGCGTTCTCGATGCGCGTCTTTGACTTCAGGACTGCGCCTGCGAGAGCACCTCGAGCATGAGCGTGGGGTTCGCGGCCAGCAGATGCATCGAGTCACGCGCCACCATGCGGATGCGTCGCATGTTGTGCGCCACGTATGAGGAGGCCACATCACGCAGCTCCGCCATATGGTACTTGTCCGCCAGTACGAGCCAGCCGATGGCATTCGGCGGCGCGAGATGCTCCTGGCAGTAGCGCAGGCAGTGCGCGTACACGCGCCGCTCATCGATCTCGTGTGCCTTGTGCATGACGTGCACCACCTGCGTGAAATTAAGGTGGGTGGTAGGGAGGGTGGCTCAGCCCGCAGAGGGTGGCAGGGGGGGGTGTGCAAGCTATTTGTCTCAGGGTGCCCCGCTCAGGTCCAGCGATGAGCGCCGTGGTGAGCGCGCGCGCGCGCGCGTACATCGTCCTCTGAGAAGGCGAGCTCGTCCGTGTAGAGGTACCGGAGGAGCGCGCGGAAGGCGGCGGGCGTCGTGTTCTGGATGGGGATCTGCGCCGCCGAGCCCGCGGCAGAACTGCCCGCCTCCGCAAAGCCACCGCAGAGCATACGTTCAAAATACTCGGAACGCGCCGCGAGAAGCACACTGTGTGCCTTGATCTTCTCACCTTCGACGACAAATGTGACGTCTGCGCGGCTTGGATCGGATAGGAGCGCGGCCATCTGCGCCACGCGGCTCGACGGCGGGATCTGCGGCAGCGGCAGTATCCGCGGCGGCGTCACGCCGGCAGCGATCACACGAATGCGGTGATCGCCGCCACACACCAGGATGTTGCCCTCCGCATCGATCGCTATCCCCGTGAGGTTCTGGAAGAGCGCATCGGATGGGGCGCCATCACTGTAGCCAGCGCCAGCATTGTTGCCGGCGAAGACTGTCTTGTCACCTGTGCTGGAGACGAGTATGTTCCTGATCTCGTGTCCGAGACGAGTATGTCTCCAGAGCGGCTGACAGCCACTGCTTTTGGCTCATTGAATCGAGCTGCCTCGCCGATCGCGTTGAGTTTGCCAGGCGGACCGCCGGCAATTGTGACGACATCACCTTGGGGCGTGACGCGCCGGATGCGATGGTTCATACAATCGGCAACTATGAGATTGCCTTCGCCGTCGATGGCGAGATCAAGTGGCGTATTAAACATGGCCGCGGCTCCCTGGCCGTCGGCAAACCCAGGGGTGCCTGGCTGGCCAGCGATCGTTCGAACCTCGCCGTCGGGCGAGATGTGCCGAATGCAATGATTGTCGGCCACGTACACGTTACCGGCGCTATCGGCTGCGATACCACATGGAGTTGCGAATTCTGCGCTCGCACGTGGCCCATCAACGTGGCCAGTGACACCCGTTCCTGCAAACGTGGTCACATCGCCAAACGGGCTGATCTTCCGAATGCAGTGATTGCCCCAGTCTGCGATCAAAACGTCGCCATAGGTGGTAATCGTCAGATTGGTGGGGTTATTAAGCTGAGACGCGGTTCCGCGTCGATTCTCAAAGCCGGCATGGCCGGAGCCAGCGAGCGAGCTGACTGCGCAAGACATGTTCCTCCGCGGTTCGACAAAATGGCTGTGAACTTGGCTGTTAATACTCGCCCTTGTGTTGTGCAAGAAGCCCGCCCTAATCCGGAATTATTAGAGAGCATCGCCCAGGCCCCAGCGCATGAAAGTCCATGGCGTGTGTTTCTTTTGTTAAATTTGATCGGTTACGGTGTGTTTTAATAACTGTTTTTATGATTATGTACAACTACGAACTAATATCAAAAATTCGGGTTCAAGCACACATACCGGTAGCTTCAGAACGCTGCTTCTATGTCTATTCCAAGCCCAGCTTCACCCTCAGGCTAGCGACTCGCTTGCGCCCGTTCAGTTCGTCTCCGTCCTTTGCAAGCTTGCGCAGCCGAGTCTTGTCCTGCACCTGACTCCACAGAGCCTCGTCGACGCCCCATTCGCGCAGAAGTGGCGGGATGGCGTTGCGGTACTCTTCACTGTGAGTCACACCGGCACGCCTCCGAGGTGCGCCGCACCGGTAGCATGACTTCTTCGATGCAAAGACGTGGGCGCCGCAGCTCTCGCACGTCCAGTCGTCTGGTCGAACTTCCTGTGCGCCTCTCGCCCGTTGCGCGCCGTCCTCGGCTCGCACCTTGCTAGGTGCCGCGATGCCACTCCGGTCCGCCAACGGCAGCTCGGCAGTGCCCCCCTTGCCAGGTGCATCGATGCGCCGAGAGGCGCCCGCCGCCGCAGCGCCCGCCGCAGCCGGAACGTCCGCCGCCGCAACGTCAACTGCCGCCGCAGTGCCCTCCTCGCCACGGGCACGCTCCTCGCCAGGCACGGGCACGACGGGCATTGCGGCGGGCACGGGCACGCTCGCACGGCGGCGCGCGGCTCGACGGGCTGCACGGCTGACAGCCCCAAGCTCGCCCTCGTTGTCGTCCGACCCCTCGGTTGCCTGGCGAGCTGAGGCCGTCTTGGGCTGAGCCGGCTGGACCGTAGCTTCGCTCGCCTGTCGAGCCGCTCGACGAGCGGCTCGACGTTCTGCAGAGGTTGGGGCGACGCGGGCGGCTCGGCGGGCCGCCCGCGCCGCGGCACGCGCGGCGGCCTCATCGCGCGGAATCACCGTGAGCTTCAGCCGCTCGATCCGCCGGCGGCCTCGGGCTTCCGACGCAACGGCCGCCAGGCGTACAAGTGCCTTCTTGTCCTTCACACGGTCCCACAGCTCCTCTGAGCAGCCCCACGCCGCGAGCTGCGCTGGCATTGGGTCGCCTTCGAGCCACGAAGCCTCCGACACGGCGGGGGCGGCGGCGGCGGCGGCGGCGAGGGCGTGTTGCTCGTGCAGCGCGAGCAGCTCGTTCACAGCCTCGGAGAGCTCTTCACACCGCCCCTTGGCTGCCGTGTCGCTGCCGATCCCGCGGAGCATCTGGCACTCGTCGAAGAGGTGGACGCGCCGGTCAAGGAGCGCCGCCTTGCTCACCACCTCGGGTCTTGCCTTCGACACGCGCTCCGTCCATTCCACGGCCGCCTGGAAGAGGAGCGCGCCAAAGAGGGACGGAGAGCGAGAGAGTCGCACCAGCAGAGAAGGAGAGACTCACACGCAGCGTGTCAGCAGAACGAAGATCACAGGTGGACGCGCCGCAGCGAATCGGCTGTTGAGCGCACACGCGCGTGCCGCAAGCCAAATTCGGCGGCGAGCGCTCGAACGTCGACTCCCGCCTTCTCGATGCGGACATCGATGATTGGTCGTAGCACGCTGGTAGCACGGCTCCGATCCATTTCCAATCGTAGCAGAGCATCCATAGCATATCGGAGTGGCAGGCACTGGTCGAGGTCGTCAAATAGGAAGATCTGACGATCCATCAGGTTTTCTATTGACTGAGGGCGCGACTGCTGAAGAAGAGCTGTGGTCCACTCCTTCGAAGCTTGCTCGTGAGCACTTCCGAAGGCGGCTGCAGCAGCGTGCACGCGTGAGACCGCAGATTCCAGTGATGATCCGCTGTCGATGGCAGACAGAGACCATCGCCGCGGTCGAATCGTGGAATGCGACAGCCCATGCGGAGACGTGAGAGCGAAGCTGGCAATGGTCACAAGCGCGTTCATGGAGGTTACCGGTACGACATGCAACGGTTAGAAACTGTCACGGTGAAACACATCGAAGAATCGTGATGCGAAACACGTTTCTGCACATGCTCTCCATTCGCCCTATTCGAAGAAAAACAAAGCAAACTTGCCAAAAATGGTGAAGCGCATTCGGGGGACAGAGGGTCTCTCGTGTCCTTGCTCTAGTACCCCCGTGACGTGGCAGGCATGAAGTCCACTCGTGTGTTTCTGCTCTTCTTGGCCGTAGCACGGACGGAAACGTCCGCAAAGGATCTGGCACAGGACGTCTTGGTGCGCTCGGCCGCAAAGGGCGACGTGAAACTGGTGAATGAGGCTCTCAAGCAGGCTGGTGTATCTGTGGATGCGAGCGACAAGGAGGGCAAGACTGCATTGCAAGCAGCGGTGATGGAAGGACGGGTTGACATGGTGCGCCACTTGGTCACCCTTGGCGCGAATGTCAACCTCCGGGACGGTTTTGGTCGAACTGCGCTCATCTTAGCAGCGGTTCGAGCCAACGACCTTGCGATGAAAGCGGATTATCAATTCAGCAGTCAGACGACGGAAGACAACATAGCCGGCCTTCAGACGCTGACCGCTCTGATCGACGCTGGAGCTGATCCGTTGCTTGAGGACAATGAGGGCTTCAACGCGCTGATGCGTTCGGACGTGGGGACAGCTCACTACTACAGAATAGAGGCCCGTATCAAAGAGCTCGTGGAAGGGACTCCGTGCGTCCTAGCCACCGCCAAGGGCTGCACCGACAAGGAGATCGCCTTTGCGGAAAAGTTTAAGAGCAGGACGGCGGAGGAGTTGGACGCGGAGATCACGAGGCTGAGCTCGCTGCTCAAGTCGACCGCCGCCGACTCGCTCAAACCCGATGTGCGTCATTGGCTCCGCCAGCGTCGGAACGTGCTGGCGCAGCTCAAAGACGCGGCACGTGTCCCACAGCTGCAGGCGGCACTCGCGCAAGCGGTCGCAGCCGAGGACTATGCCAAGGCAGCCGAGCTCAAGTCGCAGCTCAAGCAGCTCAAGCCCGAGCTGTAGCCATGCACTGAGCCGAGCTGTAGCCGTGCGCTAAAAGAAAATGAACCGGCGATAGCCGAACGATCAGGAGCCGTGCGCGCGGGAACGAATGTAAAATAGGGCGCCACCTGGTCAACCCGATGGATGTGATAAGGATGTGAACCAGCGCATTGGAACCCCAGCGCCACTTATAAGGTACCTGTTGTGTATATCTAAGGTTCCGGCCCCAAAGCACAACCCTTTCTAATTCTATAGCTACTTCGTACTTAGCCGCCGACCCGCCGTTCCGGTCATTTGAGCGGTTGTGCCCGCTCCGACTTCGCGAACACATCACGTGGACGACGCATAGCGCCTTCGCTGCATACATGTACTGCTAGACACTAAAATTTAGGCGGTGGCATACGGGCACCGTTGTCCTGATCGCTCTTCCCAGCCCCTTGAAGTTACAACTGTGAAGCTCAGGAGAGGGAGCGGTTCTGGCTCTTGAGTGCCACGGCACACCCGATCGAGGCCATCGTGACAGATTGCGCATCCGCCTGTTGATTGGCTTGCCGTTAGGGCCTAAGGCGAGCATATACTTGAACGACAGCGTGGGTGCGGCCACTTATCCCTGCGCAGGCAGGCAGACCATGGGTGGCGAACACGAGCGGTGAGCTCATGCATGCACCTTATGCATGATGATAATGGCCGAGCGGGGGGGACCGACTGCCATCCATGCGATGCGTCGGGTCGAGTCTAGAAGCGACCTCATCGTGCAACGTCGCACGGTCGGATTTTCAATACGTGTTTGGGTGTCTTCATTCCCGAGCATGCGCATGTGGCAACAGGGAGCACAAAGGCTCGAAGGTCATTTCAGTGCGTGCACCTTTCTAGCATTATCGCAGAAGAATCTCGCCTAGTAGCAATCGTGTAGCAGCCTCGTCGTCGAGGTAAGAGTGTGGGAGGCGCATGGCCCACGTGATGGCAAGACTGCAAAAACCGGCTGTGCTGTGCACGCGGCGCAAAAATGCGACGCGCGCGATCGAGCGAGGCGACGGCGTGCGAGCGACGGGAAAGTGAGCAGCAGCCCCTCCTTTCTCACTCCTTTCTCTGTGAATGGGAGAAGCCACGCCGAGCGTGAGAGCCGGCGCGCCGCGCCGGGCCGATTCCCTACAGGTCGGGAAATGTGTGTTTCGGAAGATGAGGATTTTGGCGGCCTTTCACGCGCGCGGATCGCGCGACTCGCCTCACAGACCTCGCACGTGTCGCGACGTCCACGGCTTCGCCGGGCGCGCCGCCCCAAAAGCGACCGTCTCCGCGGGTTTTCTGCCTCAACATGCTGCTGGCGTACCTACCTACCCTGGCGGACCCTCTCGACGTGGCCTGGGTCGCCACGCCACACGCAGCTGCAGCAGCAGCTTTGTCATGGATCGGTGTCAATTCAAGTGACACCGTGTTCGAGCTTGGTTGCGGCGACGGTCGAGTAGCCCTGGAGGCTGTCAATCTCGGTGCGCAAGTCGTTTGCGTAGAGCACGATGACGCGCTGGCCGCAGAGGCCGAGCGGCTGCTCTCATCCGCAGGCTCACGAGCACGCGTGGAACGGACTGATCTGTTCGATGTGGACCTCTCACACGCATCTGTGGTCTTCCTGTTCCTCAACCCATTTCTCAATGCAGCACTGAGACCGAAGTTGGATGCCTCACTGCGGCCGGGTGCGCGCGTGCTGTCGCGCAGCTTCGAGATCGCTGGCTGGCCGTGTGGCGAGCGGTTCAGGTGGGCAGGCTGGAGCGACCTCGCATTCCTAAAGTGGGTGACGCCGGTGGAAGCAACGTCACAGGCGGACGACGTCGTCGCTGCCACGCATGTGGAGGAGCACTTGCTCGAGTGCGCATCCCGAGAAGAAGTTGAACTTTTGGACGAATTGTGATGAGTGATTCGTGTGATTGACTGTGGGTGCTTTAGTCGTAACTCGTCTCTCGTGTAGAGAGATGTAGAAGGCGTAGTCATCGTACGGTAAATATCTTGACGTGCGAAGTTTTCAAGGATCTGGTACCGGTATTCATACAGTACGAGGGTGTCGAGGGAGTCGACCTTCGTCCAGCGTGAAGAGGGCTGTGAGGAAAACCTTGGGAATGCGCGCCGCTCGCGTATCTTCGCTTTGGCTTCGCTCTCGTGGTCTGGCGCACAAGAGCGCGCAGGTCCATGGCAAGCGCCCACCCTCCCGACCCCTGCAGATGTGTGTTAGATAGGTCAGTGTTCCACTCACTGCGCTCGTTCGCAGGCGGCGCGCTTCTCGGTTCATGGGTGTGCATGCACATTTTGGTACATTTCCGAGTGTAAGGGCGTGTGTACCCATCCGTGTTCAGGGTCGCCGCGCCGTAGCAGTCCTAAGGGAGGCCAGTAGGCCTAACCTTCTAATCTATTCACTTGACTTGACTTGACTTGACTTGACTTGACTTGACTTTATATTCTCGATCAGCCGCCGGGCCTTTTCACAGCCAATGTTTATAATTCGACACCCAAGACACCGGACCGGCGTACACGGCTACGGGTTAGTCGAGCCTCCCCGGGTGCGCGGCAATTTGTCCCCAAACCCAGGAGTCATCTCTATAATGCTTTCCGATCGCAAGCGCGCCCGCGCTTCCGCCGACGCGCCCTCCGCCGCATCGATCGAGCTCGTGGGCGGCCTCGCCGAGAAGCCGAGCGCCATCGCCAAGTTCCGCGATGGTCGCCTCACCGACGTGGAGGTGGTGGCGGCGGACGGCACCGCCTTCCACGCTCACGCCCTGTGCATCACCTCGGGTTCTGAGTACTTTGAGCGCCTGCTGGCCGGCGAGCGGTGGGCGGACACCGCCGGTCGGCCGCTATCGCTGCCCGAGGTCCCGAAGCAAGGGCTCGCCGCATGCCTCGAGTTCATCTACACGGGGAGCTGCACAGTTGCCGATGAGGCAGAGCTGATGGTCGTGCTCGAGGCGGCGGCCTATCTGCAGATTCCACCGCTCGTGGACGCCGCGGCCAAGGCGATGAGTGCACACCTGAGCGCGACCACTGCCCTCGCCTTTTTGGCCGTCGCCGACCGGCAGGGTCTGAGCCAGCTCGCGGCCGACGCGGTGTCGGCAGCGACTCGCCACTTTGAGCAGATCGCAGCGACGCCCGCGTGGCTGAGCGCGCCGGCAGAGACGGTGCGCGTGCTGCTCGCCTCCGACCGGCTCAAGGTGGCTGATGAAGAGGCTGTGTACTCGGCAGCGGTCAAGTGGCTGCACGCCCTGGCGCCTCCACCCGCCGAGGACGACGCGCTTGCACTGCTTCGGCTGGTGCGCTTCCCGCTGCTGAGTCGCGAGTTTGTGCAAGAGACGGTGCACAACGAGCCGCTACTCTTGACCGTCGCTGGCATGCAGATGCTTAGTCAGTCCTTGCTTGGCGCACTGCATGGCGACTCGGCGCGCCGTCGTATGGGCTTTGAGAAGCTCTACATTGTGGGCTGGCGCGATGGCAGTGGTCCGTTGGCCACCTTTTTACGGTACGACTCAATGGCGAATGTGTGGGAGACAATGGCGCCGATGTCCACGGCACGATCCGCTTTGGCGGCGGCGGCGGTCGATGGCAAGCTGTATGTGATGGGCGGCGATGCAGAAGGAAGGCGGATCAGCTCCGTCGAGCGGTACGATCCGGCGAAGAATGCCTGGGAGGCAGTCGCACCGATGTCCATGGCACGATCCGCTTCGGCGGCGGCGGTGGTTGATGGCAAGCTGTATGTGATGGGCGGCACTAATGGAACGTCGTTCGCCTCCGTCGGGCGGTACGTCGAGCGGTACGATCCGGCGAAGAATGCCTGGGAGGCAGTCGCACCAATGTCCACGGGACGACACTTTCCGGCAGCGGCGGTGGTTGATGGCAAGCTGTATGTGATGGGCGGCTATGATGCAGCTGGAACGTCGTTCAGCTCCGTCGAGCGGTACGATCCGGCGAAGAATGCCTGGGAGGCAGTCGCACTGATGTCCACAGCACGAGACGGATTGGCGGCGGCGGTGGTTGATGGCAAGCTGTATGTGATGGGCGGCTCTGACGGCCAAAACCAGCTCAGCTCCGTCGAGCGGTACGATCCGGAGACGAATGCCTGGGAGGCAGTCGCACCGATGTCCATGGCACGATGCCCTTCGGCGGCGGCGGTGGTTGATGGCAAGTTGTATGTGATGGGCGGCTTTAACGGCCGCCAAAACCTGCCGTTCAGCTCCGTCGAGCGGTACGATCCGGCGAAGGACGAGTGGGTGGCAATGGCCAGCATGGCACTCAACACAGAGAGGAGGAGTAGTTTTTGTGCCGTATCCATGTGAACATGTGTACACTCTAAACAGGTTGTTATATAACATCTAGGTTGACGACGGCATATTTATCAATGCATTTTTATAACATATTTACTCCTAGATGTGAAATCAAAAATGCCTCTCGAGACGCGACTCGTGTAACTCTAACTGATAGATCAACATGCCTGTACCACGGCCTGGCCACCCATCTAGCGACACGACGCGACTAACATGCGACAGAAGTGTTGTATGGTTTATAGCTTCACGCCGCAATTACTCGGATTAGACACTGTTTAGAGTTGTACACTTCTTGAGGAGCTTTGCATGTAACTTTTTGAGGAGCTGAGTGCATATAACGTTTCCATCCGGGCTCTCGAACATGGCAACTATCATGAACTATCCTATTGGCCCGTGGCGATCTCGTAGCGCGCGCGCGCGCGGAGAGCCCAGGGCCCGCGCGAGTCCGCTCGTAGAGACCGAGCTTTCCGAGCAAATGGACGAATTGTGAGTGAAATTGGATGAAGGGACAGTGCAGGAGCGTAAACAGAAACAGCTGCCTCGGAATTTGGAATCTGTATTTTGTCTTCCAATTTCCAAATTGCAGGGAGAGGCGCGTAATTTGGATTCTGCACGGCGATATCTGG
>Ga0210241_100835_pt1 | contig 26135 bp, 21 predicted proteins | sample ChrtobMetP5a_8mM_FD_155488 | JGI IMG/M metagenome (GOLD analysis project Ga0210241, IMG submission 155488) | Chrysochromulina tobin associated microbial communities from unialgal haptophyte culture, Seattle, Washington, United States - P5a_8mM | ecosystem: Host-associated > Algae > Haptophytes >...
GTTCCCGTCAGTGCCGATGGAATAAGATGCAGGATGAGTGGCAGCGACCATCCCACAGCCACTAGCAGCGCACAGGGCTCCACAGAGGCTGGAAAATGCGCCGTATTGGGCGTTAACTACGGGGAAAGTGAAAAGTAGTGCAAAATAACGGGCTCAGGGGGGGCCTTAATCGACGCGTCTGAGCTTGCCGCCTACGGCGGCGCTGCGCGCCGCCAGGCGGCGCCTGCGGCGCCGCTTGGCGCCGCTGCGCGGCGCAATTTTGTTGCGCGCTGCGCGCGCAAAATATCTCTACCAGTATCGAAAAGTCGCCGGGTTTCCGCAAATAGAACGACAAAATCCGTACTTCAAGTCATGTCGGTCACACCGCGCGCTACGCGCGCCCCGTGGGCGTTCACACAACACACACTTCGTCAGCACTCACGTGCTCTCCTCACCTAGAGGGATCGGCATCCTCGCGCAGTCCCCACGGCGCGACCAGAGGGCAGGACAGGGGGTCCGACGCGTGCGTCGCCCGCGTCGGACCCCCCCATCCACACAGCCATCACACAGGGTTCGAACGCGGCACGGCTCCAGCGCCGGAAGTCTCGGTCCTCCTCACTCTCAGTACTCTCTCAGCAGCCGCTCGGTTGAGGTCGGGCGGGTGGGCAACCAATGGGCGGCTGCTGTGCACCCACCTTCGGACCGGGTCACGTGGGGTTTCCTATCCTTTTTATTGGGGGGGGTTCCTATCGGATACGTATCCTGATGTAATGTGATGTGTCTTGCATGTATCCTGATCGTATCTTGACGTGTCCCGTACATGTACGTCAAGATACATCGAGATACATCAGGATACATGTTGTATCTGTGACTTTGGCATCATTGAACCCAGCATCATTGGAAATGTATCTTAACCAGGGATATGTATCCTTCTTTAAGATACATTTAGGATACATTTAGAATACAACGTATCTTAACCATCAGATACATGCTGGCACACAAGATACACTCATGATACATGTCGAATACATAGGGATACATTCGAGGATACGTATCTCGAGCCCTACTTGCGGGGGCGCTTGGATGAGCGCTTGGATGACGCCTTGGGCGACGCCTTGGGCGCGTCCTGAGCTGCCTTAGGTACCTTGGCAGGTGCCTGAGCACCCTTGCCCTACCCTTGCCTCCCTTCCCCTTCTTGGCTGGGGGCTCAGTTGCTTCTTCTCCTTCTTCCTCCTCGCCGTCGCCCTCGACGGCGTCGTCCTTGTCCTCATTGATCTCCTCCTCCTCATCTTGCTCCGCGGTGTCGGAGGGCAGGAAGCCCTTCTGGTAGAAGTAGCCGGTGGAGTGCTGGATGATGCGGTAGTGCTTGCCATCCTTGGACACGCGCTTCCACACGCACTCCTCCGCCTTGAAGTTTTGCTTGCCGCCACGGGAGTTGAAAAAAAAAATGCAATCCCAACTTGTTCCAAAAAAGGGTATAATGATGAGCATTTCGTCGACGGGCTGATGACGACAAAATGTTCGGCATGCCTTCGTTGCTTTTGCCCCTCTCTAGCTCACTTGTACCGTACTGCTAAAGCTCACTTGGTTCGCGCGACATATACATATTCCACGTACATACGATCTACCGGTCGCTCGATGTGTCTTGTTGAAGCACTTCCGGGCCGGGGGCGACTCAGGTCTCTGCGCGGTGAGCACGTAGGCCGTACGTTACTCGTTAGCGGGAGCTGTGGCCTGCGCGAGCCGGAGAGCTCATCACACGATACACACACACACACGCAGTTTTCACGCAGTAGACGCCGGCCCGTTCACAACCAGTGTAAACACGATCCGCTATATTCTGACAGGTCCTGTTCGTACTCTCTCATACTGACAGTTCGTGTAAATAAATCTCTCAAAACGAAAAGGCTGTGGGTGGCGGCGGCGGCGGCACCCTCGGCGGCAGCTCCGGCCACACAATCATCTCGAACAGCGCTGGCGGCGGCGGCGGGCGGCGGGGGAGCGGCGGCAGGGACGGGGGCGTCTGTGTGGCCATATCTTCCATTTCCGCCCTCGTCGCCGTCCTCGTCGTCCTCGTCGCCCTCTCGGCTGTCGCCCCGGCTCGCCACGCGCCGATCGCGTGATGACGATCATCATCATCATCGGCTGGCCTTTGGACCCGGTGCGCACTACGTGGCGTCGCATGATGACGATCATCATCACCGTCGGCTGGCCAGTGGACACGTGGCAACGATGAGGCCTCACGCGAGCCCATCGCGTGATGACGATGATCATCACGCGAGCCCATCGCGTGATGACGATGATCATCACGCGAGCCGATCGCAGTTGACCTAGACGCACCCGCACCCGCGCCCGCCGCGCCCGCTTCCGCTTCAGCTCCGTCACCCGCAATGATAGGGGTCGCCCCTGCCATATTAGGCAAGCGAAGAGGGATGGCTCGGCCGCTCGCGCTCAGAGTGCCGTGCGTCGCCAGTTGACCTGCGGAGTCGAGCACCTGCCAGTACTCAAAGGCTCCGCCGCTCGGGGCCGCGAGTTGGGGCGGCGGCGCGTTAGCGGCGGTGGGGAGCTCCCTCAGGTTTGCAGCTGCCTCGTCCTCTTCCGCCGCCGCTGCCGCCGCCGCCGCCGCCTCCTCCGCTGCCGCTGCCGCCGTGGCCGCAAGCGGGATAGACCAAGAGGATCTTGCCAGATAACCCATGGAATGTCCCATATAAGGGTTGTCATCCCAATACGACTCTCCCATATTAGGTTCATCTACCATATTAGGGTCGCCTTCCCGATATCCCCCAGCGGCGGCTTCCATGGCGGACGCCCACGCCGCCTCCACCGCCGCCTCCACCGCCACCGCCTCCGGCAGCGTGCCACGTTGTGCGGCAGGTGGCGGCGGGTAGCCGTGCAACTGTTGATGGGCGGCGACCGTCGCAGCGGCGGAGGGAGGGAAGAGGCTGAGCCGTCGAACGGCACTAGTGGCAGCTTGCACCTCCTCGCTCAAACGCATGCGTGCATCAGTAGCCGCTGCCGCATCAGTAGCGCTCGAGGGCAGCGGCAGAAACGAGGCGCCGCGGAAACCGCCGCCGAGGCCGCCGCCACGGCCGCCGCCGCCGCTGCTATCACCGCCGCCAAAGTTACCGCCGCCGCCTCGGGTCGCTGCCATATTAGGGTCGCCTCGGGCTTTCGCCGCGTGCTCCGAAACGGCTCTCTTGAACTCGGCGCTGAACGTGGGCTCGCGCCGTGTCGGGCGCGACCGGGCGGCGGCGGCGGGGGGGTCGAAGAGGTCCAAAGCAGCCGCCGCGGTGGAGGAGGCGGTGGAGGCGTAGACGGAGGCGGCGGTGGAGGCGGCAGTGTCCGTTGTCGGTAGGAGGGGAAATGAGAGAGCAGCCCACCGGCGCCGAAGCTCATGCAAGCTCTCGTCCGCATGCATCGAGCCCAAGTCACGTGCAGAGGGCATTGGCCTAGCGGGCGCATCGAAAGTGGCCATCGAGCCGCCAGACGAGGACGGCGCCGCTTCCGACGACAACCCTAATCCGGCAGGTGAAAGCCCGCTCCTGCCTAATATGGGCAGCGTCGCTCCAATCGACCCACCGCCCTGTGCATGCGCCACCGCCGGCAGTGCCGCACAGTACGCCGACGCCAGCGAGCCCGCAGGCGCGGCGCCGTCGCGGGCAGCTGCGGCCCTCTCCTCGTCCGCGTCGCTGCCGTCAGCGCCCATAGCGGCGCGAGCTCGAGCGCCGTCATGAGCGCCGGAACGAGCGCCGTCGCGGGCGCCGTCGCGGGCGACGGCGTACGCGGCAGGTGCATCGTGCCGGGCGTCGTGCCGGGCGTCGTGCCGGGCGTCGTGCCGGGCGTCGTGCCGAGCGTCGTGCCGGGCGTCGTGCCGGGCGTCGTGCCGGGCGTCGGGCGTCGCCCTTCTAGGCCTCCCCGATTCGTCAGGCGCCGTACCGGGCACACTGCCCTGCCCCGTACCAGGCCCCTCGCCCCGGCCTCGCGGCGCCGTGTCGGGCGCGGCGCGCCGCACGCCCAGCGCGCCTCGGACGGGCTTCATCACCTCATGGAGCTCTGCCAGCGACGCACGCACATCGCCCAACGTCGCCGCACCGAGATCTCCCCGAGATCGCTTATCGTCCAACCACGCGGCACCGAGATCTCCACCGAGATCTCCACCGAGATCTCCACCGAGATCTCCACCGAGATCGACCGCTCCATCTCCGCGTGCATCTCCGCGTGCATCTCCGCGTGCATCTCCGCGTGCAGCTCCGCCCTTTTCTCCGACGGCCCCGGCGGCGGCCGCGGCCGCAGACGCGGCGGCGGTGGCGGCGGCGATGAGACGTCGGGCGGCGGCCGTCTCCGCCGCCACCGCCTCCGCCGCAGCGAGTCCGGCGGCGGCGGCGTCGGCGGCGTCGGCGGCGGCGCGGCAGAGCCCGGAAGCTTCGCGAGCGGCGGCCGCGAGCTCGCGGGGTTCGTCATAACGCACTGAGGCCGCATCGCTCACGTACGCCGCCTCTACTGCGGCGGCCAAATTGACGAAATCAGGCGCCGTAAGCGGCCGCGCCGCCACCGATGCCGCCGCCGCCGCCGCCACCTCAGACCGGATGCTGACACCGCTGCCGACGCGGCCTGCGCTCGTGCTGGCGCTCGCGTCGCTGCCGATGGCATCCCTATCTGCCTTGGCAGTCCCGCCCCCCGTACCCGTACCGTGGCCGGTAGAGGTGGCCGACGTCTCACCTGCCGTTGAGGCCGCCGGCGCCGCCGCTTGATCCATCTCGGCCGCCGCCTTGTCCGCTGCCGCTGCCGCCTTGTTAGCCGCTGCCTTCTCCGCCGCAACCTTCTCCGCCGTTGCCTTCTCAGCCGCTGCCTTGTCCGCCGCTGCCTTGTCCGTCGCTGCCTTGTCCGCCGCCGTCTTGTCCGCCGCTGCCTTCTCAGCCGCTGCCTTCTCAGCCGCCGCCTTATCAGCCGCTGCCTTCTCAGCCGCCTGTTTCCGAGCAGCCTCCTTCTCAGCCGCCGCCTTTTCGACTGCTGCCTTCTCATCCTTCGCTGCCTGCGGGTGGCGCGCCAGGTACCGGGCGAGCGCACGCTGCATCGGCTCGGTCGCGGCCGTATACGCGGACGAGCCGGCGGAGTAGACGGTGGAGTTCGGCGGCGGAGCTGGCGCGGCGGAGGGAGCGGCAGCGGGCTTGGCGGCCGGAGCCGACGAGCCCCTGTCCTTGTCCTTCTCATTGTCCTTTTCCTTGTCCTTGTCCTTGTCCTTGTCCTTGTCCTTGGGTGGCTGCCGCATGGAGAGCATGGCATTGACGGACTGTTCAAGACCCGCTAGGTGAGGCCCGAGGGCGATTTCCAGCTCGGGTCCGATGGAGCCGAAGCACGCGTCGAGCTGCGGCGTGCCCGGAGAGAGGCGACCCGCTGTCGACGGACGCGATGCCGGCGGTGTGGTCAGCGGCGAGGCGGAGCAGCTCCCTGGTGGCAGCGGCGGCCGTCGAACAATCGGCGTCGCGGGCTTGGACGGCGATGCGGATGACGTCGCGTCATTGCTGGATGACAATGGCGAGTGCGGCGCTTGGCTGCGCGAGCGCGATGCTGCGGTGCGCAGACCGACGGCCGCACCAGTGGCGGCGTCGGCGAGGGCCGTGGGGAAAGGCTCGTCGTACACGGTCGCAGACAACATGCAGCCGCTTCCCCGCGCGGTCTGCCAGTCGGTCTGCCCCCGCGAACTTGTGTGCTCGACAGGACGCGTAAATTGTGGAATCGTTGCGCGACGCGGCAAACGTCTCCCTCCACCACTCCTCCACCGCGTCGCGCTTGATGTTGCCATAACAGATTTATCGCGACTTTCTTGAACTTTACCGAATTGGACTAAACGGGAATAGCGAGCATCTGGACGGCCACTGTGTGCGCGCACAGTCGTGACGCGTTGTCGACGGACGATGCGGCGCAGCCAGCCCATCAGCCGTGACGCAGGGGTGCGCCGCCGTCGACTCATGAGGTCTCTGCGGGCGCGCGTTGCGGCACTGCACTTTGTAAACGGCGCCCTCGGCGCGTCGCTTGTACGTGTCCGTGAGCGCCACGACGCCTTGCGTGCGCGGTGCAGCCAGTGGCGAACGGCGTTGCGCGACTGGGAGCGACGGCAGAACGAGCAGCGAGAGAGGTGCTACCACGCAATCGTCGAGCGAGCGTGGCACGATGCTTGCAAGTGGGCGTGGGAGCACGCTTGCAGTCGCCTCGAGGTGGAGGGGCCACTTGTGCCCGAAGCCGGTGGGCGCTTTTCTGCCTTCGTCTGCCCCGTCACTTGGGAAGCGTTTAGCGATCCGGTGACCGCAGCCGATGGGCACTCCTTCGAACGGACATACATCGAGGCGTGGTTTCGAGCCGGCCACCGCACGAGCCCGCTCACCGGATGCATCTTGCCGCACACCAATTTGCTCCCCAACCATGCTCTGCGCAATGCCGTCGACGATTGGCGAACCTATTGTGAGAAGCGTGGGCAGACGTGGGCGTCGGCCACGGTGCAGGTCACAGAAGAGCCGTTGCGGCACCCGTGCAATCAGGACGTGGCGACTCCTGCAGAACCGGCCGCCGCCGCCGATGAGGAACATGTCGAACGACCGATCGTCGCCCCCGAGATCCATCCAGCCCGAGACGGGAAAGAAGAGCTGATCTTCGACCTTTCGGTGGGGGCAGTCTTCTGCGTGTTGCTCGCGTTTCTGGGCGTGCACGTCTATTGCCTCATCTATGCACTCTTTGGAGCACCAATACGTCTTACGAGCCTATGGCACTTCTGAAGGCCTGAACAGTTCAGATAAGGAGAGACCGGTCAGACACGTGTCCTCCTTGGACACCTCACACTCAGCTCAGACCCCAAAGCAAGGACAGTGCGCCCTTGGTGGTGCTCTCCCCGTCTTGGCGCGAATACGTGGAGAGCGGGACCGACAGACTTCTGGAATTCCCTATCTGTACCTTCCACGCGTGAGGTGGTGCTCCGAGGGCGGCCGATAGTCAAGAGCGTATCGAAAGAGTGTAGTGGATGTCTGTCAGGTCACGTGTGTGAAAAATCCCTGTGCGAACACAGTTGAAAGGACGTTATTTGCGTAGAGCTGGCTCGTGTAAGTTGGTCACGGCCGTCCTCTTCCCATGACGAAATTCCTCATAGTCTTCACACAAGTTTCACACTTGTCGTGCGACACAACCATGCAGGCCTTCGTGCGCACCTCAGCGCCAGGCGTGCACGTTGACGATGACGCGTCCTGGATCATTCGCCGCCGCCGCTACAGCCGGCAGCTTCTGGGTTTACCCAAGTGGCAGAAGCCACCAGACCTGAGCATCGATCCGGAGAGCGGCTTGTTGTCTTTCATCAATCCAGACAAGACGGCGAAGGCCTTCTTCGTGTCCGTCCGCGGGCATACATGCCGTGGCGCAGGTGGCACACTCGCGAGCACGACGTCCCCAACAGACGCGGATCGCACTGTGAAGGTGACCACCTTTGTCGTGGTCGTCGAGCCAAAACAACTCGTCGATGTTTGCAAGCTGCGAGGCCTCCGATCGCCGGCCGACGCGGACATTGCCTCCGACATCGTCGAGCTCTCATGGCCAATTGCTGCAGCCCCGTCTACATCACTGCGGAGTGGCCCGGCTGCGCCCTTGCCGCCTCCGCCGCTGCAGAGCGACTTGGACGCCATCGACTCGGGGCAGGTCAGTCCGCCGCCCCCGTGCCCTTCCGCGTGTGCGCCGTCAGATGAGCTGTCGTCCCTATCAGAGTTCGACGTGCGTGGCGGCTGTGGGGAGTTGACAAGGGAGTCACGCCCGCCGCCCCCCCCCTTCTTGGCGCTAAGTGCCTGCGAGCCATGCGAACCGCTCGTGCTCGGGTTTCCATTCGCTCCAGGCAAGGCCTACCTGTGCTCCCAAGGCGCCAACGGCCGTTTGACTCACTTTGCCCACGCAAGCACGGCGCATGCAATCGATCTCGACGCCGAGATCGGCACCCCGGTGCTGGCGGTCGCGTCAGGGAGGGTGCATGCTCTTCGTGAGAGCGCGCCGCGCGGTGGCATCGACGTGATGCGCGCACTGATTACCACTGATTACCACTGATTACCACTGATTACCACTTGGCATCGACGTAATGCGCTCATTGCCGCTGATGAGCGCTGATGAGCGCTGATGAGCGCTGATGAGCGCTGATGAGCGCTGATGACCGCTGATTACCACTGATGAGCGCTGATGGCGTTGCATGCAGGTGAGCCTGCTCTTCCGTTACAATTACCACTGATGAGCGCTGATGGCGTTGCATGCAGGTGAGCCTGCTCTTCCGTTACAATTCGCTCACGTTGCTGCTTGAGGACGGCACGACCACCGTCGAGTGAGAGCGACTGATTGCGACTGATTGCGGCTGATTGCGACTGATTGCGGCTGATTGCGGCTGATTCGAGCTGATTGCGACTGATTGCGACTGGTTGCGGCTGATTGCGACTGATTGCGGCTGATTCATTGCGAGTGATTCGAGCTGATTGGTGCCGATTGGTACTGATGACCACTGATTGGAGCTGATTGGCTTCCCTATCACAGGTACGTCCTGATTGCGACTGATTGCGACTGATTGCGACTGATTGCGACTGATTGGATTGGCTTCCCTATCACAGGTACGTTCACATCCGTGCGGGGAGCTCGCGCGTCGTCGTGGGCGAGCGCGTCGTGCCCGGACAGGTGCTCTGCGAGTCGGGGCAAGCGGGCTTCTGCCCGACGCCCCACCTTCATATAGAGGCGCATCGGGAGGGGCTGCGCAGGTGATGAGCACTGATTGCCCTTTGATTGCCAGCTGATGGACCGTTGATTGCCAGCTGATGGACCGTTGATTGCCAGCTGATGGACCGTTGATTGCCAGCTGATGGACCGCTGATTGCCAGCTGATGGATCGTTGATTGCCAGCTGATGGACCGTTGATTGCCACTGACCCCAGATCTCGATCTCGTGACGCGCCGTGTTGGCAGCGACGCGGAGCCTTCGACCCCGATCGCCTTCGCGCTCAGTACGGCGCTCTCCGCGCGTCCGCACCCTCCGGTGAGCGCCGTACTGAGCGCCGACGGCCCGCCTGGGCGCGCCGAGTTGAGCACCGGGTGGTACGTGCCAACGGCTGGAGCTTGGTACGAGGCCAAGGCGGGGCGGGTGCCCGCGCCGCCCGGGCCCATTACGGCGCGAGCTGATTCCCTCGAGTCCCGAGGCGAGGTCGATGAGGAGGCCGACGAGCGGCAATCCGTGGCGATCCGTGGCAATCAGTGGCAATCAGGGGAGGTTGAGGAGGAGGCCGACGAGCGGCAGCAGCGGCTGCAGACGTCTGAGGTGGAGGGTGGCGCTCAGCACGGCGCATCGGATCGTTCAGATGAGGACAGCAGCGACGGCTGGGAGACGGTGAGCGAGGACGGGTGAGCGACCGTTGGAGAGGCTGTGGAAGCGCCGTGGTGAGCGAGGACGGGTGAGCGACGTCGTGCGTTTACGTGGAAGCACGGGCTGTGGTCCGGTCCTGTGGAAGCATGCGGTGGTCCATGCGCAACTCGGTCCATGGGCAACCAGGATGGTCTCGACTTGCTGTGGAACTGGAAGCGTCCGGTCAGCCCGCGCCGCTAGTAAGCGCCGCGCAAGAAGACCCGGCCGCTCCCTCCACAGCAACTCTCGTGTCTCATCTACATCACACGCGTGACAGCTGACACGATCGAGCACGACCCACACACCGCACACTTACGTATAAAACCCATCATCCCCGCCAGCACCACCGGGCTCATCGCCCCCGTCATCCCCGCCGCCGCCACCGGGCTCGTCATCGCCACCATCCCCGCCTCTGCCAGGATAGGTTCCCGGGGAGCCGCCCCGCGGCGGGGAGCCGCCCCGCGGCGGGTAGCCGCCCTGCGGCGGGTAGCCGCCCTGCGGCGGGTAGCCGCCCTGCGGCGGGTAGCCGCCCTGCGGCGGGTAGCCGCCCCGCGGCGGGGAGCCGCCCCGCGGCGGGGAGCCGCCCCGCGGCGGGTAGCCGCCCTGCGGCGGGTAGCCGCCCTGCGGCGGGGAGCCGCCCCGCGGCGGGGAGCCGCCCCGCGGCGGGTAGCCGCCCTGCGGCGGGTAGCCGCCCTGCGGCGGGTAGCCGCCCTGCGGCGGGTAGCCGCCCCGCGGCGGGTAGCCGCCCCGCGGCGGGTAGCCGCCCGGCGGCGGGTAGCCGCCCGGCGGCGGGTAGCCGCCCGGCGGCGGGTAGCCGCCCTGCGGCGGGTAGCCGCCCTGCGGCGGGTAGCCGCCCGGCGGCGGGTAGCCGCCCTGCGGCGGGTAGCCGCCCCGCGGCGGGGGGCCGACCTGCAGCGGCGCCATCATGCCGTACGGCATCATGCCCATCCCCATCCCCATACCCGGCTGCGGCTGCATCATGCCCATCCCCATCCACCTCTGAGCGATCAAGACCTTGTTCTCGGCGTTGACCGCGAGGTTCTCTAGCGCACCCGCCGCGTTCTTCTTTTGGTCATCCGTGCCGCTCTGCACCAGCGTCACGAGCGGCGCGACGGCGCCAGCCTGCGCGATCAAGACCTGGTTCTCGGCGTTGTTGAACGCGAGGCTCCACAGCGCAACCGCCGCGTGCTCCTTTTGGCCATCTGTGCCGCTCTGCACCAGCGTCACGAGCGGCGCGATGGCGCCAGCCTGCGCGATCAAGACCTTGTTCTCGGCGTTGAACGCGAGCCACCGCAGCGCAGCCGCCGCCTGCTCCTTTTGGCCAGCCGTGCCGCTCTGCACCAGCGTCACGAGCGGCGCGATGGCGCCCGCCTGCGCGATCAAGACCTGGTTCTCGGCGTTGCACGCAAGGTTCCCCAGTGCACGCGCCGCGTGCTCCTTCTGGCCATCCGTGCCGCTCTGCACCAGCGTCACGAGCGGCACGATGGCGCCAGCCTGCGCGATCAAGACCTGGTTCTCGGCGTTGTTAGCCGCGAGGTTCGCCAGCGCAACCGCCAAACCCTCGCGCTCCATGACCGCTTGGAACGCGCCTTGCACGGTCACGTCGAGCGCCTTGATCTTGGGCAGCTGGCCTTCCTTGTCGCTCTGGTTGGTCACCGTCACGTCCGGCTTGGAGAGGAAGTCGAAGGCCTGCTGAGGCGTCTTGGTGGCCCACTGCTCGGTGAGCACCTTGGCGAACGTATCGGCCTGAGCGGCGGCGTTCTGGATGCACACGATGTGGTAGCGCGCGTTTTCCGTGCCAACCGCCGACTTGAGGCCGTTAGGCGTCGCAAACTGCATGCTCAGCCACGCCTCGAACTGCGTCCAGAAGCGGGACAAATACGAGAGGTCGAAGAGGATGAGGACGGTCGTGCCGAGGTAGAGCATGTTGACCTGCGCGCAAGTTAACGGGGGAGAGAAAGGGCGGGGTGTAGCTGAGTGGTGGGGAAAGGTGGCGAAAAAACAAAAGGGCGGTGCCCGAGGCAAAGCGCGGCACAGACCTGCGACAGCATGGTCTTGAAATCGGCCGTGTCCTCGTCGCTGCGAATGAGGCCGATGGTAGGCTGGTGCTGTGGCATTGACCCGCCGTCGATCCACACGAGCTCGATCCGCTTGCCAGCCGACGAAACGAGAAAGGCCTTGATGGCCTTGAGCTGTTCGCCGTCGGGGTCGGGCTGAGTAGGGACCATCCAGCGATGGGAGATGGACAGAATCTTCTCGACATGTGTCCCGCGGACCACCTCTTCATAGCTGATGGTCACCTCGACGAAAGCACTCGGGTGCTTCGCGCGCAGCTCCTGGAAAAAGGGCAGGTTCGTGCCGGTGAAGGTGCGCAGGAAGTCCGCCTTGATCATCCAGAACCTACACGAGACAGGGCCTGCTGGCGCTTGAACAGCGCTCGGTGATCGGGATGGTGCGGCCTGTGCCAGTGCAGCACTGGGATGTAGATCAGGGGGGCTCGCCGGGTGCTGCGGCGTGGGCTTGGAGGCAGCGGCATTCCCCGTCGTCGCACCCTCGCGCTCCATGACGGCTGGCGGATACTCGTCGTCGTTGGGGGGCGCTTGCGCCTCGTTTTGCCCCCGAGCGGTCTGGCTGCTCGACGGTGCAACGGGAACGATTTCGAGACGTCAAGGCCGAGGCTCGCCAGCTTCATCTTTTCTTGATCGCCCACTTTGACGAGGAAAGCCGACCGCTCATCTGCCGATGCACCTTCGTACGCGGCCTTGATGTCCGCGTCTGGGCTCTCGACGGACAAAGCCGAGGCGCCCGCGCCCATCGAAAAGAAACTGCTGTCCTCGTTGTTCAGTGTGGAACTGCAGACGGGTGAGGAAAACCGCGGCGACATGAACGTTGCTTCCCCTAAATTGGCATGCAAGTGCTCGTTTTTTTCATTCGTCAAGTTGCACGTTTACCCCTATCGGAGAAGCCTATTCACAGACAACGCTTGACAGCGCGTGGTCGCACGTGATCGATGTGGGCAGCGAAAGCACACCGTTCACGAACCGCGTCAGTCGGACCTCGTCCCTGAAGAAGATCCACTTAACGCACAGTCGTCACGTACAGCGTCAGCGGGGGCCCTACCTGTTGAAAGATCCAATTTAGGCAAGAGCAGGCGCCATCAACTCGTCGGAGACCAAGCCTTTCAGAGGCTGCTTCTTATGCAGCCGCTCGACGTTCTCGACAAAGTACCTGCGCCGCACACACATCATTACACGGTGGCACCCATCATTACACGGTGGCACCCCAGTGGCAATCAGTGCCACTCCGTGGCGCTCAGCGGCACTCAGAGGCACCCAGTGGCTATCAGCCGGCGCCCCTCTCGCGCCACTCAGCGCCAAACCGCACCTTGAGTGGCAATCAGTGGCAATCAGTGGCAATCAATGGCAATCAGTGGCAATCAGTGGCAATCAGTGGCAATCAGTGGCAATCAGTGGCAATCAGTGCCAATCAGTGGCAATCAGTGGCAATCAGTGGCAATCAGTGCCAATCAGTGCCAATCAGTGGCACTCAGTGCCAATCAGTGCCAATCAGTGCCAATCAGTGGCCATCCAAACCACACCTGTGATTATCCTTGAGTGCCTCATCGGTCCTCCAAGAGTCATGCGGCGTGATGATGACATTCTCCATCGCCCACAGCGCCGAGTCGGGCGGCAACGGCTCCGTCGCAAAGACGTCGAGCACAGCACCTGCCACGCCGGCCGAGCCGAGCGCCGAGATGAGCGCCGTCTCGTCGACCACCGCGCCCCTGGCGACGTTGATCAGCCACGCGCTTGGCTTCATCATCCTCAGCCGCTCGGCGTTCAGCAGGCCGGTCGTGGCCGCCGTCTTGGGCACCGCCACCACCACAAAATCCGAAGTCGAGAGGACAGCGGCGAGGCCATCGTCGCCGCTGAGAACCTCGTCGAAGTTGAGTGCCGGCGCCGCCTGTCGACGCCATCCGAGGACGCGCATCCCAAACGCTTTACTCAACCTCGCCACCTCGGTGCCTATGCCTCCTGCGCCGATGACGCCGACCGTGCACGTGCGCGCATCGCGCTGGAGGAGGCTCGTGTACGAGCGGCTCGCCTGGTTGGCGGCGTGCGCCGGCCCCATCCGGCAGATGGAGAGTATGTGGCCCAGGCAGTACTGCGCGATCGGGACTGCGTACACGCCGGGACAGTGCGTGATCGTCACGTTGGCCTCGTGGCAAGCCTTCATCAGCGGAAAGAAGAGTGGGACGTCGAGACCGGAGGCGCACATGTGCACCCACGCCACACGGCCCGCGCGCACAAGGCCGGCGAGGACGTCGTACAGCTCCGCGAGCGCCTTGGCACCGGACTCGAAGTAGAGCTTGAACGACTCGGGCGTGATCATCGCGCCGTCCCACGTGGCGTCGTCGGCCGCATCGAAGGTACCATCGAACTGTAGGGTGGTTACGCTCGCAGGGATCGCGGCCAGCTCCGATGCCCAGTTCTGCGCAATGGGCGGCGTGCACAGAAGCCGCAGGTCCTCGGCCATGTGCCGTCGGAGAGTCTCGTCAAGTGCCTGAGACAGCGCGATTTTTGAGACAGCGCGGCGGCGGCGGGGCGGCGGAGCGCGCGCTGATGACCGATGCCCCAATGGTGCACCTCCGAGGTATTAAATTGGGTATTAAACCGTAGAATACTCGCGCAACGTAAGAGTACGAGTTTCAGTTTGTGCGGGCACCAGCCCCGCGTGCCAAACGCCCCGGGCGGCTGTATCGTTGGGCTGCTCGTCTGGTTATGTATACATGTACACACGCGTCGGTACACCATGGTACGCGGGCCCCCCGCACCGCCCCAGTGTTTTTGCATTGCGTTGAGGGCGGCGCGTGCGACCAATGCAGTCGCCGCCGCCATCTGCCCGGCTGTGCGCCGCGCAGGCTCACGTGGTGCGCCCGTCGTTGAAATCGACCCACGAGCCACCCGCTTTCATCATCTCGACCTCCTCCTTGAGGTCGTCTTCAGAGTACCCCGACGCGACCACATTCCTCCAGAAGGCAAGGAACTCGTCCCACGTGATGGTGGCGCTCTTGTCCTCGTCGACCTCGTTGAACATGGCGGTGGCGTTCACCTTGGCAAAGTTCTTGCCCCAGAACGCGATCGCCTCATCCTTGGACACCTCGCCGTTTTTGTCGCCTGCGCGAGCGCAGAGGCGGGCAGCCGTGGTGGGCGTGAGAAGGTCATCCGTGGTGGGCGTGCGAAGGTCATCCGTGGTGGGCGTGAGAAGGTCATCCGTGGTGGGCGTGAGAAGGTCATCCGTGGTGGGCGTGCGAGGGTCGTCCGTGGTGTGAGTGAGAAGGTCCAGCAGCAGCAGACCAGCCACGAGGGGCGCGCCGCACCGTCCATCGCGTCGAAGAAGGACCTGAGCTCCTGCTCGAGGGCCTCTGACAGCGCCGCCGCATCCTTCTTGAACCCATGGGCGAGGTCGTCGCTCGATTTCGAGCGGTGGCCGCTGCCTACGGAGACGCCATCGAACCCGACGTGCTTGTCCTCTGGGGTCGATGACGCGCAACCCATTTCGTCTGATATTTTTCACGTAAGCTCAAAAGAAGGACGTCCGAGTCCGCGGACTTCTGAGTGGCGAAAAACAGAGCGCCAGAAGTTACGTGGCGCCCGCCGCGACGCGGCACACACTTCGACCTCGAAAAAGTACGATGCCTCTCTTATCGTTTGTATGCTTGGATCTCACAAAACTCTACTCAAAACTCAACTCTGAACTCAGCCCCACGAAACGCGTACACAGTACATAGTGTCCACCCCCCTGTGAATCCCGGGAGCCGGGATCTCGGGCGGGAGCCGAGATTTGCCGCGCGGCGTTGCGCGGTTCCACATGCACATGGGGTCACAGAGGGCCGGCCTTTCGTTCAGTGTCGAGTGTGACCACTTCCTTTTCTTTCTGTCGAGCACCTAGAGCACCAACTTTTCGTGATTTATTTGCGCCGTTCCGCGACGATCGCTGATCGTTCCGGGACCGTGACCGGCGTTTTCAGCTCATACAATCAAGTTGCTTCACTCTGGCCTGTCGCCAGCCTCTGAGTCTGCCCCCCCAGAGCCCCCACCAGGGGGGCAACCTATAAGAGTACGTTCTGAGTACGTTCTGGCCCATCAACCCCACGCAAGCGCCGACCCGGATGCCGCAAAATGGCAGGCTCGCAAAGTCTCGCACGCAGCGTTCCACACCCATGGCTCACAAGACCAATAATATAATATAGAAATGTGCGTCCCACCAGCTCACCGGGTAGTAGCAGCGCCCTGAGTCGTGCGCGGCTAGAGCTTGAGCCCAAGCAAGAGGGTCGAAACGTCGCGTTCTGTCCATGCGCGGCTACAGCTTCAGCCCGAGCGCAAAGCCCGCCGCAAACCCTCCACTTGTGCCGAGGCTGTTATCGGCCAGGATGGCCGCCGTCTTGTCGGAGAGGAACTCATAATCCTTCTGGTCCACCTTGCCATCCTGCCGAACGCGGCGACGAGCGCATGTGTGTAGGAGCAGCATCAACGCAGTGATCCAGGGAACGCCTCACCTTGTTGAGATCCATCAGCTTGGTAACATCCGCCTCGATCTTGTGGTAGTTGATCGTCACGTACCCCGCCTTTTGGAGCACAGTAGCCACGACGTAGAGGCCGCCCACGGCAATCGCAGCCACATTCCCACCGATTTTCACAGCCTTACCAGTGCAGAAGCCCATCACGCCGCCAGCACCTGCTGCCGGAAGCATGTTGGACCCGATGCTGATGGGCAGGAGTGATGAGATACCCTTCTCAGAAATGATGGCCGCAACCGGTGGATTGTGGCGCGCGCGCTCGTGGCGGCGAGCGACAGACATCGCCTCGCCCGCCGGCATCATGAGAACGAGGCACGTGATCGCGAACAGCTTCGCGGGCGCCATCATCTAAATGATAAACGACTATTAGTCCCCGCATAGACGATTAAGATTTCGTCGAAAAGGCGATGAACGAGGGCAGGCCCAGGCCCATCAGCCAGATGATCAGTGGGCACAATTCTGTGAGTCTATCGTCCCAGTCCCCTCAAGACCCTCTATAGGTGAGACTTCGTGACTTCCAGAGAGTCTCTGCTCTCTCTTCCTCTCAATGTGCCTCTCTACGTGTCACCATATCGCTCATCTCCAATAAGGGTGTCATGCCACGTAGGCAGGGCGAGCAGCGCACACGTATCGTGCCACAGGCAGGGCCACAGGCAGGGCCACAGGCAGTGGACCGTAAGCCAGATCCTGCAGCGCTCCTCCTCCTCACGGTGCCGCCGCTGCGCGCAGCTTCTCGAGGAGTTTGTCCTTGAGAAACGGCTTGCCCCGCGGGGCATACTGCTTGGTGGCCGGGTCGCTCACCATCAAGCTCACGTCCCATAGAGAGTCCACATACTTGTGAAGGTCTGCCACCGAGTAGGTGAGCTTCGCCAGGCCCGGGTTGAGCTTCCGTAGTTCCTTTTCGTAGAGAGCGATGAACGCATCGAGCGCGAGTGGCAAGGAGTTGAAGTCGGACCATGTGCGCGTGGTGGTGGCGGCCGTCGTCTGCAGCAGCAGCAGGGTGTGCAGCGCCTTCGGTGTCGGTTCGGCGTTCGGCTTTGTGACCTTCGCCCCGGCGCCCGCGACCGCCACCAGTGACATGTTGGTAGGCTTGCCGGGCTTATTTTTCCGCTTCTTCTGGACGGCGCCCACTGCTGCCCGCGCGATTTGGCCACCGGCATTGCTCAGCTTCATCTTGAGGGATGCTTTCGGCCCCTTACCCATTGGCGCCCCGCGTTTCGCGAAGCTGCGAAAACGCGCGCGCCTTTCGACGCGTTGCGGTGGGCGCTCGTCGCCAGGCGTCCTTCTCACGGTGGTGCGACACGTGCGTCTCCACACATGGACCACCGTCTCCACAGATGGCCTTCAGATGGCCTCCTCTCGACTCCTCTCGACTGTACCAAGACTGTAGTACGGTTACGCCCTCACATAGTGGGCGCGATGAACTATTGTACACGCTACATGTGACTCATGGCGGCGGCCAGCCTCCTCTCGCTCTCGGCGAGCCTCATTGCCGCACTCTCCATCTGGTGAGCCGAGCGCCGGCGGCGGAGCTGGCGCTGCTGCAGCAGCAGCTGATGAGGCGTGATGGGGCTCGGCTCGCCGTCTGCACCGATGGCCGCTGCCAGCTCCGCCGCCTCCGCCGCCGCCTCCGCCGCCGCCGCCTCTGCGGCCGCCGCCGCGGCCGACGACGACGGCGGCACCGCCGCTTGACGCGCTGTGTTGGGTATACGCGCTGTGCTAGGCGACGCGGCGCCGCCCATTTCCAAATTAGGTAATGACGGATCCGCGTCGCTCAGCTGCGGGGCGAGCGCGCCGTCGCGGGCGCCCGCCCCCGCCCTCCGGCCGTAGCGCGCCCGCGACGGCGCCGCGCCCGAGCGGCTGAAGCCCGCCGCGGAGGCGTAATGTGAGTGGAGGATCGGCGGGGGAGGGGGGAGCTTGTGTGCGAGAGCGGCAGCCAAGCGCCGCTCGCTGCCCGCGAGGTTGGCGGCGGCAGCCACCATTGCGGCCTGCAGCTGCGCCGCGGGGTCGTCGCCTAAATTAGGCAATGGAGGGTCGTCGCCCAAATTAGGTAATGGAGGATGGCCGTCCTCGGCCCCGGCGTCGCCACCGCCCGGTACGGCGCCTGTCGAGCCGCCCGCAGCGGCCGATGCTGACGCCCTGTGCTGAGCGCTGTGCTGAGCGGATCCGCTTACGGGTGAGCGTGTGGGTCGTCGGGCGGGTCGCGCTGTGCTGAGCGCTGTGCCGCCGAGGCCGACGCCACCGCCGCGCTCGTCCGCGGCGCCGTACCGGGCACTCGCGCTCAGAGGGATGCCGCCGCCGCCGCCGCCGCCGCCGCCTCCGCCGCCTCCGTCGACGCTGCTGCTGCCGCCGCCTTCGCTGCCGCCGCCTCCGTCTCCTCCGTCGACGCTGCTGCTGCCGTCGCCACGAGGTGAACCGCCGGTGCCCACGACGGCGCCCAGACGCCGTTGACGTGGCGGTACTGCGAGAGCCGATCGTCCAGCCCCAGCCCCAGTGCCAGTGCTAGCCCCAGCACCAGTGCCAGTGCTAGCCGCAGCGCCCGCGCTCGTGCTGGCCACAGTGCCCGCGCGGAGGATGAGGAGAGTCATTTTGGCGCCGAGGGCGTCGATCAGAGTCCGTCGGCCGCCCTCGGTGTTGGCGAGCACGCGCGCGCTCATGCGCGCGGTGGGCGTCAGCGGCTGCGCGTCGAGCGACGAGAGCCCAGGCAGCAGGAGGAGCGCTGTGCTGCTACCGAGCCCTTTGGGTACCGCATTGTCCAAATTAGGGTTGTTCATCAGGACGAGGTGGCGCAGGCTGTGGATCGATCGGAGGGCGGGCAGCGCGGGCAGCGCGAGCCGATTCGACGGCAGCCAGAGCTCTACGAGCGCCGCCAGGCCGCCGAGCGCCGACACGTCCGTCAGCCGGTTGCTCGAGAGGTCTAGCCTCCGGAGGGCGCCGAGGGTGCCGAGCGACGCTGGGAGCGACCGGAGCCGATTGTGGGCGGCGCTGAGGCGCTCGAGGTCGGGGCAGGCCTCGGCGAGGCCCTCGAGCGAGCTGAGCAAGTTGAACGCCAGGTTGAGCTCGAGCAAGCAGCCGTCGAGCGCAGGCAGCGAGTGCAGCGCTTGGTTGTCAAAGGAGCCGATCGGGTCGGGCGCCGGAGCGGACGGCGCCGATCTGGCAAATGTGATGTCCGGGGCGCCGTCGTCGTCGCCACCGCCGTGGTCGTCGAGGCTGCCGTCGCCCGCCATCTTTCACTGCGACTTCTTCTGGCCGCCGTGCCTCTGCACCTCGTTGGCTGAGATGCTCAGCGTGTCTCGCGTCGACTCCTTTTGCTTGTCGCCCGCGACCGTGTACCCGCGCGACGCGAAGATCGCGGGAGCCGCGAAGCCGGCGCAGCAGAAGGCGACGAGTCCGAACACGAAGCCACTCCCGACCCTTCCACCTGTTGCAGATGGGCGCATGGACTTCAGAGGAGCGGAGGAGCCTATTTATTTCCGAGCATTATGAATCGTTAATCAGCCATCCAGGCGTGCCCTGATGATCCGGGCGCATGTTCACACGCTTTTCACACTTCCACGGGACGCAGGGCCCGATCGTCAGCCGGACACACGACACGGCGCAAAGCCTCGCCGTCCCCGGCCGGCCGGGGCCATGCTGAGAGAAACGGAAAGAAGATTTCTCCTGCTATCCGCCGGCACGATCTTCTTCATCCAGGTGAGCTGCATCATCGAGGAGTGGATCTTCAAGCAGTTGGCCGACTTCCACTACCACTGGTTCGTTGCGCTTCTCGAGCTTGCGATCTTCAGCCTCTTTGGCCACCTGGCGCACGTGAGCGATTGCGACGGCAGCAGCAGCAGCAGCGGCGGCGGCGGCGGCGGCGGCGGCGGCGGCGGCAGCATCGGCGGCAGCGGCAGCAGCGGCAGCGGCGGCAGCAGCTGTACGACACCCGCGCGGAAAGGGCCGCTGCGCCTGTACGTGCTGGTCGGCCTCTCCCTCGCCGCGGGTACGGGGCTGGGCAAGGTCGCGTACCGGTACGTGAACTACGCGACGGGTACGGTGCTCAAGTCGATGAAGCTGCTGCCCGTGATGGCCGTCTCCGTTTGCTGGCTCCATCGGAGCTACACGAGGCTCCAGGTGGCTGCGGCCGTGCTGATGGTCGGCTCGGCCGTGTGCTTTGGGCTGGGCGAGGCGGAGCTCGAGCCGAGCTTCCATCCGCTAGGCTTGCTGCTCTCGTTTGGGTGCCTGGTCGCTCAGGTGACGAATCTGATGACCTCTGATGACCTCTGATGACCTCTGATGACCTCTGATGACCTCTGATGACCTCTGACGACCTCTGATGACCTCTGACGACCTCTGATGACCTCTGATGACCTCTGATGACCTCTGATGACCTCTGATGACCTCTGATGACCTCTGATGGTCGCTCAACAGTGATGAATCACCTCCGGATGCTCAGCACGTGATTGCCAATTGTTTGGCCACGTGATTGCCACGTGATTGCGCATTCTGAGTGCCATAAACGTCAATTGGGTTGAGTCTCGATGATTGCCTCTGATGACCTCTGATGCCATCGATTGAGCCTCGTTGATGACCTCGGATGGCGCAGGCGCTCTGATGACCTCTGTTGACCTCTGATGATCGTTGATGACCTCTGATGGCGCAGGCGCTCCAGAACAACACGTCTGACCGGCTGCTGCGCGACTACGGTGTGAACGTTCACGAGGCGATGGCTTGGTCGAACGGTGTGGGCGCCGTCGCGGTGCTCTTTGTCACGCTATGGACGGGCGAACTGTGGAGGGCACTTGCCTATTTTGGAAACACCGGCCTCGGCTCGGCGCTGCTGCTACTGCGCTCGCTCCTCTTTTATGTGGGGGCTTTGCTCTACACGATACTCATCAGGTGAGTGACCTCGGAGTGACCTCGGAGTGACCTCGGAGTGACCTCGGAGTGACCTCGGAGTGACCTCGGAGTGACCTCGGAGTGACCTCGGAGTGACCTCGGAGGGCCATCTGAGTGACCTCTGCCGTCGACTCACTGACTGTATGCGGTGTGAATGTGAATGTGAATGCCCTCTGCCGTCGACTCACTGACTGTATGCGGTGTGAATGTGAATGCCCTCTGCCGTCGACTCACTGACTGTATGCGGTGTGAATTCACAGTGAGAGTGGGGCCGTCACCGCCGTCTTCGTGACGACGATGAGGAAAGCGCTCACGGTGGCGCTCTCATTCCTCATCTTCCCCAAGCCATGGTGATGACCTCTGATGGCTGCTGATGACCCTTGATGGCCAATGATGGCCAATGAATTGTCACTGATGGTCGCCGATTTCCACTGACGTCGCAGGTGCTCAAAATACTCTCTTGGGCTACTGCTGCTGCTGGCGGCCATCGTGTGCGAGGTGCGCCCCTCTCCGCTCCTCTCAGCTTGCAACGGCTCGCATGCAAGCGCCCATCACGGCGCGGCACGCCCCTCTCCGCTCCTCTCAGCTTGCAACGGCTCGCATGCAAGCGCCCATCACGGCGCGACACGCCCCTCTCCGCTCCTCTCAGCTTGCAACGGCTCGCATGCAAGTGCCCATCACGGCGCGTCGCCTCCCCTCTCCTCCCGTCACAGGCGCGCGGCAAGCCAGCCAAGGACCATCAGCGCTCGCCGCCGCCCACCAGTGAGCATGCACGCGCTCCATATGGCGCGGTGTGCGGCGGCGCAGACGACAGCCCAGGCGCCGAGCTGGGCGCCGAGCTGCGCGGGCTGGGCGCCGTGCTGGGCGCGAGCAGCGGCGGGATGCGCGCCCGGGAGGGCGCCCGGGATGTTGCCTCTCCGGAGCCCAAGGATGATGACCACGACGGCGCGGGCGAGGAGCAGCCGCTCGTGCGCCCGTGACGAAGGCGTCGTATTGGGCACCATGACCACGACGGCGCGGGCGAGGAGCAGCCGCTCGTGCGCCCGTGATGAAGGCGTCGTATTGGGCACCACCCGTGTGCCACCCGTGACACGTCGAATCGGCCGTTGCACTCGACCCTTCTATATGGACCTCCGCCTTGCATGCACGTGCTCACCACGGCGCCCTCGGTCGAATCGTCGTTGCACTCGACACGGATTTTGCGTGGTATTCACGCAGCATACAGGCGTACATAGCCGCGGAGTCTAACAGATGCGTGCAGGGTGCAGCTCGAGGTTCCATAGAAAATAGGTAACTGCTTAAAACTCGCGACCCCGGCCCCGCGACTGCCGCATGTGGCATGTGCCGTCGCGAATGAACAAGGAGCGTGCCTTCCGGCCTCACTTACTTGACCGCCCGTTAAGGCCGTGTCCATCACTCGCTCACTCACTCACTCACTCCCTCACTCCCTCACTCGATTGTGTGATATCCAGGCTCTTGGAGTGCGTGGGGACCACGACGAAACTGACATGAAAACCTAATTAGGTTCGGCAACCCCGCGTGCGCAAAAGGCAAGCCGACGGCCGCAAAACCTCTCGTCGCGCCTGTTCTGGCGCGATCATGGATGATCTTGTCCGGGATGCCATCTTCAAGATCCTGAAGCCCTTGAAAGACCGAGACAACATCTCACGAAAAGAAGCTGAACGGATAGAGGACGATGTGGCCGAGTCGGTGAGCTTTGCACTCTGATCCCCCCAAAACCAACTTGCACTGCACATAACATAACATTCCAATGCCTCGCGCCGCGCGCAGATACTTCGCGAGATGCGTCACGACGGGCGCACGCACCTCAACTCCGATGATCTGAGTGCTATCCAGCGGCGTGTCACCAGAAAGGTGGACCACCTTCTTGAGGATCGCGGCGCGGGCGGCCACCAGCAGACAAACGTGCGACGCGACGAGCCGCGGCACGAGCGCGATGCGCCACGGCGAGACCGCGACGAGCCACGGCGGGAGCGAGACGTCCCGCAGACCACAAGCGGCCCGACTCCGCGCTTTGCCAGTGAGCAGCAGCTCGGGGGACACAAGCGTGGGGGGAACTTTGCCGACGACGGGGGCGAGCGCGGGGCGCCGCGACCGCGACCGGACCCTCCGTTCGCGGGGGTGGCGTCGCAACCATTCGGCCAAACAGGGGTCTCGTCATCCTCTGGCCCGGGGCGCGCGCCGGGCTCCGGGCAGAAGGTGCGTGTGATGACCAACTTCGTGCCTCTTGGCGTGCGGCCGACCTTGGTGGTGACCCAGTACGACGTCTTCTTCGAGCCCGACGTGAAGAACGAAGAGGGACGCCAGGAGGTGATCCAGGCCCTGGGCATCATGGAGCTGCTCGGCGGCGGGCATGCGTCCGGCTGGTGCTTCGATGGCAGCAAGATCCTCTACTCTTCCACTGCGCTCGCGCTGCCGATGGGGAGCACCATGGCCACGTGGCAGGGCGGGGAAGAGAGGCTGACGGGCTTGGCCTTCGCAGGCACGAAGCGCCAGGTCACTGTGACGCTCAGCTTCGCGGCCACCCTGCAGGCAGGCGAGCGCTTCGCGAGCACGGACTTTGGACTTCGCGCAGACGACCGTAAGCACCTCGCTGTCCTCGACGTGTGCTTCAAACATGCGGCGACGAGCGTGGGGCTCAAGGCCCTGGGCACGGCTCTCTTCGATACTCGCAGCCAGCGCGCGTGGGCCTCTATCCGGGCCATCGGGCAAAACAAGACTTTCGAGCTGTGGAAAGGCAAACGGCAGACGATTGTGATGACAGCCAAGGGCCCGATGATGCAGCTCGACGCGGCGGCGCGAGTGATGCTTTCGGGCCTCAAACTCGACGACTTCGTGTCCAAGCTGGTGAGGAAGCAACCTGAGCAGCTCCAGATGGAGGACTTCGCCAAGCTCGATAGGATGCTGCGCGAGAAAAAGTTCAAGGTCAAGATCAGCTCCACCCACTGCCTCTGATGACCCTTCGATGACTACTGATTGCCTCCCTCATCACAGGTCAAGATCAGCTCCACCCACTGCCTCTGATGACCCTTCGATGACTACTGATTGCCTCCCTCATCACAGGTCAAGATCAGCTCCACCCACTGCCTCTGATGACCCTTCGATGACTACTGATTGCCTCCCTCATCACAGGTCAAGATCAGCTCCACCCACTGCCGGCGATCCTTCATTCTACGCGGCATCGCCAGCGAGCCATGCTCCCGCTCGATGTTCCCTTGCACCGACGCCGACGGCAAGGAGACGGAGATGAGCGTGGCCGCCTACTTTGCGGCAAAGTACCCCGACCATCCGCTGAAGCGCCCCACCCAGTGGCCCTGCGTGTGCGTGGGCCCCGCCAACGACCCGCACAAGAACCGCATCCCCCTCGAGCTCTGCTCTATCATCACCGGCCAGCCCGCGCCCATCACGCCGGACATCCAGGCGGAGATGATCACGGCGACGGCCGACGGGCCGGAGAGCCGTTTCAAATTCATCGAGGGGGTCCATCGCGACATGCTCCAGGACGGTGCGGCCAACGCGACACCCATGGCATTCGAGATCGACTTCGGCAAGCAGCTGATCGAAGCCGAGGCCACCATCCTTCGCTCACCCGTCCTCCAATACAAAGCGTCGGGACAGAGGAACGCGCCGCTCCAAGATGTGCAGGTGATGTCAGGCAAGGGTGAGTGGAACCTACGGGCAGGCTCCGGCGATCTGGGCTTCTACCAGCCGGGGCGCGTCGATGGCTTCGCCGTCGTCAAGTTCGAGCGTGCCGACGATAGACTCGTGAGCACCTTCATCGATAAGCTCATGGGATTCGCGCGCTCGCGTGGCATGGACATTGGCCGGCAGGAAGGCAGCATCGTCGACCTCTCTTCCCACCGCCATGGCGAGGCGATCGAGAAGGCGTTGGACACGGCTATCCGCCGGCTAGGTACTCGCGTCGGTCTGGTCATCTGCTTCATCGGCGACAAACAAGCGATGAATGCCAAGGAGCTCTACCCGGCGATCAAACGCTGGTCCCATGTCATCGGGTGCATCCCCACGCAGTGCGTGCAGGTCGGCAAGGCGACTGGCCCAAAGCTGGGGACGAGCCCGCAGTACCACGCAGGCGTGCTGCTCAAGATCAACCTCAAGCTTGGCGGTGCTAACTGCATCTGCAAGGCGCCTGATGGCCTCGGAATTTTGCGTGCAGCGCCTACAATGGTCATGGGGTTCGACATCAACCACCCTCAGCCGGGCTCGAACAAGCCGTCGTATTCGGCGCTCGTGGCGGCGCTGGACATCGAGTGCACCAAGTTCCACACGGTCATCGGCTCGCAAAGGTCGCGTACCGAGGTCGGCGAGAGATCGGACGAGATCGTGGGGTTCGTCGATAAAGTGCGCGAGTGCCTTCGCGCGTTCCACCGCTTGAACGGTACGCATCCGCGGCGTATCCTCTTCTATCGGGACGGCGTGGCGCACAACCAATTCGAGGCGGTGAAGCGCGTCGAGGTTGGGCGCATCTTCGAAGCATGCCGCGACGAGGGAAAAGACTACGTGCCCGAACTCACCTTCATCGTCGTGCAGCAACGCACGGCCGCTCGCTTCGCACAGCAGAATAAGTCGCAGCTGCTCCCAGGGACCATCGTCACCTCGGACGTCGTCGGCAATGACGGGTGTGTGGCTGTCCCCTTACCCCTTCGACCTCGGTGGCGATGACTCCTCGGTGACGATGACTCCCCACTGCCTGCCGCTCACCCGATGTCTGCGTGCCCACGTGCCTGTGTGCACAGCATGGACTGGTACATGGTCTCCCAAAAGGGCCTGAAGGGTACCTCGCGCCCCACGCACTACCACATCCTCCAAGCCGATTTCGGCGCGCCCGCCGAGCTTCAGCAGCTCACCTTCGACCTATGCCACCTCTATGCGCGCGCGACCAAAGTCGTGAGCCGGCCGGCGCCCGTGTACTACGCGCATCGCGCCGCCTTCCTTGCACAGTATTACAAGGACGGCTACCGCGAGGAGAACATGTTTGAGGTAGGCTCGACGACGTCGCACGGCTCCAGGGGCTCCGGTGGGTCTCTGCAGAGCATCGTGCTCGGCATTAACATCTGCAACACAGTCTACTTTGCGTGACCGCCTCTGGTGAGAGAGTGACTGGAGCTATTGCCAGTTCATGTGGTCACAAGGGCTCGAGATGAGCCCAGGTCGGGGGCAGTGCTGCGGGCATGACTGGGGGCGAGTCGGCTCCGTCACAAGGGCTCGAGATGAGCCCAGGTCGGGGGCAGTGCTGCGGGCATGACTGGGGGCGAGT
>Ga0210241_100836_pt1 | contig 26123 bp, 19 predicted proteins | sample ChrtobMetP5a_8mM_FD_155488 | JGI IMG/M metagenome (GOLD analysis project Ga0210241, IMG submission 155488) | Chrysochromulina tobin associated microbial communities from unialgal haptophyte culture, Seattle, Washington, United States - P5a_8mM | ecosystem: Host-associated > Algae > Haptophytes >...
CGCCGCCGCCGCCCTCGGCGCCGCCGCCCTCGCCCTCGCCCCCGTCACGGCCGCCCTCGTCGCCGCCGCCGCCATCGCCGAGCGACCCAACGGGCATCATCATCGGCGTCGTCGTCGGCGTGATCCTCGCCCTCGCCCTCGCCCTGGTCATCATGCGCCGCCATATGCACCCCAAGAAGGTCCAAAAGCCACCGGCGTGGTGGATCCCGCACAAACCCGCCTTCTACTTTTTGCCCCGCGCGGCCGTGCTGGGCGCCGGGACCAAGCAGCTGGGGCGTATGCAAGAGCTGCGCGACTCGCGGCAGCTCGTGAGGCTGGCCATTGACCTGAACGAAGCCTTCCAGGGCAAGGGGCTGATCGAGAACATCCTCTTCGTCAGCCACAGGTGGGAGGACTCGATGACGCCCGACGAGACCGGCGCACAGCTGGCGGCGCTCCAGGCGCACCTGAGGGCCCACCCCGAGATCCAGTACGTCTGGTTCGACTACTCGTGCATGCCGCAACGCTCGGGCTTGGCACACCGCTCGGGCACGGACGACCGCACGAAAGCGGAGAAGGCCGAGTTCAACCTCATGCTCAGCGCAATCGCCGACCTCTACCTGACGGCCAAGGTGTTGATCCTGCTCGACACCATGTACCGCACGCGGTTCTGGACGACAATGGAGGGCTGGTGCGCGATGCAGAAGGTGACATCGCAGGGCGTGCGCCCGGCAGAGGAGGGCGAGGCGCGGCACACAGTCTCATGCATCCATAACGCGACGAAGAAGGACCGAGAGGCCCTGCTAGAGATGTCGACCAAGACGCCGACGGAGATCTCCGACTTCCTCGCGTCGCCCGACGTGGCGGTGACCAACAAGAAGGACAAGACGACGATGCTGCCGATCGTCGGCAAGACCGACGAGCACGTCCGGGAGATGATGAGCGGCATGCACAGCTGCTGAGCCTGAGGGGTTTCGCTTCGGCTTTGCTTTTGGAAGAGGGGAGGGGGAAGCGTGGAGGTGGGAGCGTCGGGGTGGGGCGCCACATCTTGGCGTCCAGAGGCAGAGCGTTCCGAGCAGCAGCTCAGGTGAGGAACTATGCTCCCACATCCTCCATGGAGGAGTGGCCCGGTCCCTTGTGTCATGTGAGAGGAAAGTGTCGTGCGTCTGTTTTATACATGTGCCTGCATGCTGAGGCGCGGGGGCGGGGCGCTGGGTCCTGACTCGCTGTGTTGGCTGTTGCCATGCCTGCTCGTGCGCGCGGAGAGACAGAAGCTCGTCGTGATTGAAGAGCCGGGAGGCGGGGGGAGGTCGTTGACGAGTGAGCACAGGTCGGTTGTGTGCGATCATCGATGTGGCACTGGATCCGCGGGCCGCGGACCCGAGGTGCGGAGGTGCGAGTCGGTAGACCTCGGTCCCGGTCGCCATTAAGGTCGCATGCGCGTTGCGGGGGGGCCGGCACGCCGGCATTACGCCGGCGGGGGCGGTTCCCCGCCCCCGGCGTCCGGGTGCGGCTCTGCGGCATGGGTGCGGCCGCGGGGACGAGTGACGTTTTTGCTCTTTCCGCCTCCGTCGTTAGTCTTTCTCGGATACGCTGATTCCGCAACGGGATTCAATTGAACGGGGTTTACAGGCTGTCCCGGCGGTAACTTGATTCGGAGGTGCGCGTGACCGGGTCGGAGCGTGGGAGGGGGAGGGAGGGGGGTAAATCCGTAAATCCGTAATTTCGTAACAGAACGCCCAAAACGGCGCCCATCGCACCCCCCTGGGGTGGGGCATGGTCGCCCGGCATGCTTCTGCCCCCCCAGTGCGTGGGTGACCGCATTCTTGTGCTAAACTTGCGTTTTCGGCTTTCGCGCTTCCGTCGGACGCTCGGAGCACCCCATGGCACCACAGTAAAGGCTTCGAAGCGACAGCACCTCTGGTGGCACTGCGTAATCGCCCGCCGACGCGCGTCCCAGCCGGCCGGGCCCACTGACGCACGCCATAGCCGGCGCGCGCGCTCGCGCAGTCACCGTGGCCACCGTGCGGCCACCGTAACACCTCAATCACTCCAGAGGCTGATGTCTACAGAGAAGGAAGATCAGCCTAGGGCTGCGCGGCGCGCCGACGACGAGGCGCGCGTGCTTTTCCTTTAGGTTCCGCTGCCACGCCGCGTTGCCACGCGTGCATCTCGCACTATCCTAAGGGCCTCCTCATGGTGACCGCGCTGTCTGTCACAGGCCAGATTCCAGGCTCACATCACGGCTGGAACCCACCGCCAGCTTGGCGGGCACGCCCAGCGCGCTGCACGAACGGCCGTGCGAATACGCCGAGACAGTTCGGGCATGCTGAGGAGTGTGAGAGCGAGTGGAGCATGGACTGGGTCACGCGACGCAACACACGACATGTAGGCGGAAGGGGTGGAGTCCTATGTACATCCAAGAGTGTCTCATAGTGTCCCTTTCATCAGGGCAGATCAGGGGCTGCTCTGGGCTGTAAAATAAATGAAAATGTAAACTTTTTACGGATTTACGGAATTTTGGGGGTGCCGGGAGGAAGAGGGGGGTGGTCACGTGCACCTCCGAATCAAGTTACCGCCGGTTCTGTATTCCGCACGACCGGAGTCGTCTGAACTAAAACTAATATATTAGGCGAGATCCGGACCGGTAGCCCTAATGACGAAACCCCATGGTTGCCTAATAAAGAGATGACAAAACCCTGCGTGGTCAGTGACGAAACTTCGACGAACCTTTCCCCGCACTATATCCCGATCGGTATTTCGACTTTTATGCTACTTGCTAGGCGAGGAGCAGGAGGGCGGATACAAGTCCCAAGTGGCCGGTGAATGAAAACCGGCCACTCGTGCAATCGTACGGTAATAATTCAATTGACTTGCCTGCTAAGATGTGCCTGTTGCCTCGTAAAGCCTCATAAAGGATACAGCGGAAAGAGCTACGGAACCTTCACTTGCATTCGTGCAAAGGCGCTGTCGGCAAGGCCCAGGGGATGAGCGCGCGAGCCACTAGATCCCGCCTGCATGTCGGGCACTTTTTCTCGATGGGCAGAGGGCTGCCTGATTGCCTCGAGCCTTGCAGCCACTGACTCAGGCAGCGCTTGTGGAAGTAGTTGCCGCAGCAAGGAGTGTGCCCGCACGCGGCCTCACCTCGAGAGCTGGCGCTTGCTGAGCTCAAGTTCAGGGCTTCGAGGCAGATGACGCAACGAGCTGCGCCAGGGTCATCGCCGCTCTTCGCTGTGAGCTGTGGCTGGAGGGCCTCCGCTCGTGGCACGCCCACCTCTAAGGCCACTGCAACCGCTGGCCGCTTGCGCGAGGCGTGCTTGGTCATGGCAGCTGGTGACGGCGGAGGCAGCGCCGACGATGAGGACGAGCCTTGCTGACTGCGATGGTCGTCGCGCATTGCTGTAAGCAGCAGGCGCCAGCAGCGGAGCGCCTCCGCCTGCTCGACTTCGATTGGAGTGGGCGGGGCGGGGACTGGCGCTCGAGGTGGAGGACGGTGGGAAGGGCGACGGCCCGGGATGAGCCAGCCGTCGACGAGGTCACGAACACCCTTGAAGCCTCTCTCAATGCTCGACGACGGTACCATCTCCAGCCCCTCGGACGCCGCGGCCGCCCTGGCCTCATCCGCTGTGAGCGGCTGCGGCCCTTCATCCCTTGCCAGCGCCGCCTCCGCCGCCGCTCGCTCCGCCCCAAGGCGCCTCGCGTAGCACAAGGCCGCCTCCTCCGGCGTCGCGAAGCTGCCGAGGTGGCGCGTCTTTCCGTTCTCCTTGATCTGTGCCTGGTACTTGCCACCATGCTTGACCACGCTCCTGAAGCCCGTCTCATTGCTCGACGATGGAACCAGCTCGAGCCCCTCGGCCGCCGCGGCCGCCCTAGCCTCGTCTGCTGTGAGTGGCTCCGGCACTGCGACTCTCGCCTCAACTGCTTCTGCCGCCGCTCGCTCCGCCCCAATGTGCCTCGCATAGCACAAGGCTGCCTCCTCCGGCGTCGCGAACATGCCAAGGTAGCGCTGCTTGCCGTCCTCCCTAATGTACGCCTCATACTTGCCACCGCGCTTGTGCGCGCCCTTGAAGCCCGTCTCATTGCTCGACGACGGCACAAGCTTGAGCCCCTCGGCCGCCGCGGCCGCCCTGGCCTCGTCCGCCGTCAGCGACTGGGGCCCTTTGCCCCTTGCTGCTGCCGCCTCCGCCGCCGCTCGCTCCGCCCCGATGTGCCTCGCATAGCACAAGGCTGCCTCCTCCGGCGTCGCGAAGCTGCCGAAGTAGCGCAGTACGCCATACTCCTTGAACCGCAACGCATACTTGCCATAATGCTTTTGCACGCCCCTGAAGCCCGTCTCACTGTTCGACGACGGCACAAGCTCGAGCCCCTCGGCAGCTGCAGCCGCCCTGGCCTCGTCCGCCGTCAGCGACTGGGGCCCTTTGCCCCTTGCTGCCGCCGCCTCCGCCGCCGCTCGCTTCGCCCCAATGTGCCTCGCGTAGCACAAGGCCGCCTCCTCCGGCGTCGCGAAGATGCCGAGGTAGCACTTCTTACGATTGTCCTGGATCCGTACCTCATACTTGCCACATACATGCTTGGTTACGCTCTTGAAGCCCGTCTCACCGATCGACGACGGCACCAGCTCGAGCCCCTCGGCCGCCGCGGCAGCCCTGGCCTCGTCCGGCAGCATCTCGCATGACCCAGCGCTGCTCAACCCATAATGAATGAGGCGTGCAAGGGCCGGTGGCTCGTCGATACGAGGACGGCCGCTCCCGCCGGTGCCGCTGTCAGACAGAACCTTGAGTTTGCGCTGCTGGTTGGATGCCCCTGTTGCGTCCTGCCTCTCGGAGGTCTCCTCCACCACCTCCACCTCCTCCTCCACCACCTGCACCTCCTCCAACTCCATCACCTCCACCTTCTCCGGCTCCTCGGGCTCCGCCACCTCCACTGGCTCCTCCACCTCCTCGGTTTCCTCCTTGGCGATCGTCTTGATGAACCGCGGCGCCACGCGCTCCTCGTGGTCGCCATCGTCGTAGTGCAGATCGCACGTGCCGTCCTCGTGCACCGTCGTCACCACGCCGTTGAACCAGTTGCGGCCTCCTATCTGCCCCTGGTACTTGCCTCGGACACGATCGCCCAGCTTGGGCCTCTTGGAGTGCGGCAGCCTGCGCTTCTCGCGTGCCTGACTCATGAGCTCGCGTGGGCTGGGCGCGGGCTCGGCCGTATACTTCTGCACCGGCTTCTGATCGCGGCGGTAGCCGAGCACCGACACGCATGTGCCAGAGCGCCACGCGGACTTCGTGCAGCCGTCCTTGCCACAAAGGTGGGTTCCGAGAGCACTCCACATGCGCCCGTCAGCGCTACGCCGCAGCCCGTTTGCCAACCCGATCGCTTCGCCGTCCGCGCACAGCTCGTTTCAAAACTTGTCTATTTTAAAGTTTAATTCGACGTCCCTCAGCGGGGAGACCCTGCGGATCCAACACTCGCGAACTAGGCAGGGCGGCCAAAGGGCGGAGAAGAAGAGGGGGGCGTACAATCGGTGCTCGCGGGGAGTCTCAACACTTTGCGAAAAGGTCAGTTGATCGACACAGTGAAAGGTCGGCATGAAGGTCGGTGAATGGTGTGAACTTCGAGGTTCTCTCTGAAAACAAAATCATGCTTCAAGGCCTCAGATTCACTCTCGCTCCGGGTCACTGGTACCAGTAGCCTCGTCGTGCTGGTCCCGCTGTTGCTGCGACGCCGCGGCGACCTTATCGGGCGACACGACGCTCATCTGGCTGACGACAGAGTCGGGGGTGGCTTCGCGCCCCTCGATGTACATGCTAAATTTGTAGTCCATCATCAGCTCGAAGAAGGCCGCATACCTGATGAGGGGCGCAATCGGAGCCTCATCCACGGGTAATCGATGGCAATCAATGGCGGTCAGTGGCACTCAGAGAGGCCATCAGTGGCACTCAGCGACCGAGAGAGGCCATCAGTGGCACTCAGCGTACTCGCTTGCCGCGAGGAGTACATCGATGCAGCGCAGCGGGTCGCCTCTGTCCTTGGCACGAGCGACCACCTGCACGAGCTCCGTCACGGAGGAGCCCGAGGCGCGCAGGAAGGCCTCGAGCGCCGTCTCGAGCACCTGTTCGAAGAGGCGGTAGAGCTCGTGGTAGTGGAGTGGATGCTCTTCATTGGGCCCGAGTGGCTTGAACTTGTGAGCATGCTCCGCCGCGAAGCGCTCGAGAGGCGCGTTGAACGCGGCGCTCTCGATGTGATCCTCAAGACGCTGGAGCAGCGACTGGTCGTTGAAGATGTGCGCTGGCACCGGGATCGGCGTCGGTGGCGCGCCGGCGCTGGCCGCGGTGCTGGCCGCGGCGCTGGCCGCGGCGCCCGCGCTTGTCGCGACGGCAGAGGACTTGCTCACTCCAGAGAGCGCCGCGTGCGTTGCCTTCAAGCTCAGATGCCGCAGCGCGTCGTTCTCAAAGCCATCCACCTCCTGAATGAGGCGCACAGCCGAAGTCGGGTTGAGTTTGCGGCCATTGGCCTCGTCGCTGCGACGCTCGAAGCCCTCGGAGTACTCATATATGGTAGCCTCGCAGACCACGCCCTTCCAAGTCGATCGGACCTTCATCCAAACAAAGTGGCCCAAGTCCGTGGGCACGAATGGCGACAAATCCTCAAAGTTATTCTCTGTCACCCGTACCGATGGTGTCGAGGCCTCCATCTCCCACTGCGGCAGTGGCGGCGGCGACGCCGCGAAGGTCACCTTCTTCTCGGCGGGAGCTTCCAGCATGTCGTGCGCGGTGTGCGGGCGTTACGTCGCGCAACTCTGGCCGTTGGAGTGAACTTGGACAAAAAGACATCGCGTGCTGGGACACTCGGACACACGCACAGGGCACTGTGTATACGTGTTCACGACCTTTTTGCGCTTTGCGCTTATACATTGTACGTTGGATAAACAGTGAAAACAGTCCGGCGCCCAAGGCGCGAAAACAGTCCGCAGGTCTCCGGACGGACGCGCGCGCGCTCACACGGTCCGCTCAAATCAAAGTCTCGCGTGACCTATCCATACGACCCCTGAATGACTGAATCGCCCCTACCGCGCCGTGCTACCGGTACCAGTACCCGCATTGGACACAATGATTGGACAGTACCATGTGGTTCAACTTCCCCTATATCAGCTCGGCGCGCTCTATCCTGACAGTCGCCATGGGAGCAGCATTGTAGTTATTCGTGGGGAGCACGTTCAGACGCTCGAGCACCTCCATCCCGTCGAGTACCTCGCCGAAGCAGATCTCGGTTTCGTCAAGCGCCGGATTCGGGCGCGGCGTGATCGAGAACTCTACCGCCTGCTGGCTGCCACGTCGCCACGAGAGGAGGCCAGCGGCCGTGTGCGAGACGCCATTGGGCGCATCCGTCACCGTGGGCGGCGCGATCGGAAAGTACTGCGGTCGCGTCCTGCCAGCCTCGAGCCGCATCGAGCCGCCTCTCTGCTTGAGTCCACCGAATACAAATGCTTTGCCTCGCTCGATCCTCAACGCGACGCTCGGAGAGAGCGAGGCCGGCTGCTCGCCGTTTTGGAGGTCGGCGCCAAACGTGCCGGCCACGAGCTGCGTGAAGGCCTCCACAGAAACCGGTGCTGCCTTGCGCCACAGCCCGATATCCAGTGTCCCGGCCTTTTCGCCTCCGATCGTGAGATAGAGCCTCACCTTGTCGGTAATCTCGACGTTGGCTACCTTTGGCGGAGGCTGCACCTCGAGGCTCTTCCCCACTATGCCACCTTGCTCGCAGCTTGGATCGGTCGGGTCGCAGCGGTCGCGCGCTCCCCAGATCAAGGGTTGCAGTCCTTCCCCATCCAAGAGTGCGCGTGGATCTGAGAGTACGCCGACGTTCTTCTGGTCTACGCCGACGCTCTGCGCAATCGTGCGGCCACTGTTTGCCCATGCTGCCTGCAAATCTGCCAGAGACGCCAAAGCGGGCAGCAAGAGCACCCCGGCGCGACGAGAGAGCCGCATCGACGCTCTAATTAATTATACCGGTTTGAGGAATTCTGATCTTGAACGACCTTTTCACGAACGTGCGTGTTGAAAATGCGAGCATAGTTGTCCGCAGTCGTCCCTTGAACTTCCCCTTTTTCTTTCGTTAGAAAACACGACAAACCACATTCACGTTCACACGCTCGTGTTCCGAAAGCCGAAAGCATGCTCTCGTCGCGACGGCGGCTTTCGGAGCAATTAGGACGCGACAGAGCATGTCGGCGAGCCCCTCGCGTCCTAATTGCCCCCTTCCGCCAGCCCTGATCGCGGGCCTGAAATCAGACCTAGCAGCCTTCAAGCCGCGGTCCATCACGCGCGAAGCCTTCAAAGCGGCGCAGCAGAACGACCACCGCATCCGAGAGAACGACATCACCGCCATGTTCGGCATCTACAACAACACGCTTCATTGGCTGCAGCCGGATGCGCACCCGCGACCGCGCAACCCGCAGCTGTACGCCCTCGCGGATGATCTGCGCGCAATTCTGGGCATGCATCGCGTGCCGGACGTTGAGTTCATGTTGAACGTGGACGACTACCCGAAGGCACAGGGCAAGGCACACGGAGTGCCCGTCCCGCTCTTTAGCTTCACCAAGCGCGAGACGCGCGACGCGAGCACCGGACGCACGTCCAGCCTCGATTTCGACGTGCTCGTCCCATCAGGGGCCTTCCGCATGGGCTATTACGACGCGAGACTCATGGGTAGGCTCCCAGGTGCGAGTGGGTGGTGTGATTGGGTGGTGTGATTGGGTCTCCAACTGCGTCGATTCCCATGAGCACGGCATGCTGAGTGCCTCTCTCGTTCCGTGCAGGCTTGCCCGGCCCCCCAGCTGCCTGGGAGGCCAAGTTCCCGTGGGAGGCGAAGCTAGCAAAGGCATACTTTCGCGGCACGCCATACTGCGGCATCCACCGCTTTGGTCGCTGCTCGCGCTACGTGCTCCCTCGGCTGGCGCATGAGGGGCGCGCGCCGCTGCTCGATGTGGGGCTGGTGGAGTACGAGCCTTCTCACGACAGCGAGCGCCACTTGAACCGTTCATTAGCCCCGCTCACGAAGGCGCCACGCGAGCCGCCCGAGGCGATGGGACGTTACAAGTGGTTGCTGCACCTTGATGGGCACAGCTACTCGGCAAGGCTCCAGAACTTGCTCCTGACGAACGCTGCGGTACTCAAGCAGCAGTCTATGTATGTCGAGTATTATTACCGCGCCTTGCAGCCGTGGGAGCATTACATCCCGTTTTACGTGACGGCGCACGACGACATCGTCGAGGTGCTGCAAAACGTGAGCCAGCACGACGAGGCCGTGCGCCTCGTCGCACACCGTGCCCAGGCCTTCGCGCACGCGACGCTCGACGTCGACAGCCGCAATTGCTATTGGCGCCGGCTGCTGCACGGCTGGAGCCATCGGCTCGCCTACCGGCCCACCCCCGATGCGTGGCCGACGGCCAGGGCGCGCGATGGGCACTATATCTGCGGCGAATGCCGACGCCCACCGAATCCATCTCTGATCGGACCATGGCCCAACGGCCATGCTTGCAATCCGCTGGGAGCCGCAGGTCAGAGCCACACCCGCCCTCTGGCGGTCGGGCTTCGGCGCTCCGGCTTCGAATCCTCCGAGCAGGACGGGACCGTGCGCGCGTGCCGAAGCGCCGCGATGCGTGCGGTAAACAAGGGGACTCACAGAAGTAGTCAGTTGTAAATCAGTAATCAAACGCGGTCGCGGACTTGCCTATTATGGGATCCAAACTGTTCTCTCCGATGTTGAGTGCTCTGACGATCGTCACGTTGCCGCTCGGCTATATCATACGCTATATCGCAGCGCCACACCATGCAGCAATGCCTGGGCGTAATTGGCATGCTGCCTATTCGGCAGCAGTGCCGGCTGGTTGCCTCTGCCGCGGTCGATGGCCTCAGCTTTGCTGTGACGACGATCTGCAACGTATTTTAGATGAGCTCGATGACGACGACGATGACGACGGCTACGATGAAATGACAGCAGCGGAACTGGCACTGGCGAGCAAACTCGAGCAGGCGATCATCGGCCAAATGTCCGCGCGCACGGCCGATGAGCAAGCGTACCTCCGCGAAGGCGAGCCGCTCGCGTACAGTGCGTCGACAACCGGCGCATGCGCCGCAGCCGAGCTTGCGGCTGCAGGCATCGTCCAATTGCGCGGTGCATTGAGTGTGGCAACGGCTGTCGAGCTGCGAGAGTTTATAGTGAAGGAGCTCGAGGCCGCCAAATCCGCTGATGCCAAGCAGTACGCTGCGCTGCGCGCTGCGGCTGCGGCTGCCAAGGCGGTCCTCGGCATCGAGCTCCCAATCTCGACGGAGAATGGAAGCTTCTCGAAGGTGCTCGCGCCGAATGGCGAGGCCGCGGCGCAGTCCGGTTCGAGCAGCCCCGCCACCGCCGCGCGCTGGGACCTGCGCCTCCCGATGGCGCCGATTGTGCGCAAGGGGCTTCGGGAGCTCTTCTGTGCTGGTAGCCCTTTGGGCGAAGCACTCGACCTCGCAGCGGGAGGGTCGCAGGCGGCGCTGTGGGAGCTCGCCGCGCTGATCTCGTCGCCGGGGGCGAAGGCGCAGATCGTTCATGCGGACACAAAGTGGTCTAGCAAGGCTCACACACAGTGCCCGCACCTGTGAACACATACAGTGCCCGCACTCTCCAATGCGCTGTGCGCCAGTGCACACTCTTCTCACCACCATCATGACGTGTGCACTGTGTGTGTTCACAGGTGGTCGAGTACACCGATCCTCTTCAGCGCCTTCGTCGCGATGCAGCCGATCAGCCGTGCGCTCGGCCCCACCCGCTTCGTCCCGTTCACGCACACAGACGCGGAGGCGCATGCGGCACTCGAGTCGCACGGCGACGTGATCGGCCTCGCCAGAGTGCCGACGGGTGAGCGGCCGTGGCGCCAGCCAGGCAGCACTGACGGCTCCCTCCCCCCAAGGTCGTACGTCGCGCTCCTCCAGACGGGCGATGTCGCCGTGTACGATGGGCGCACGTTCCATTCTGGGGGTGCGAACACGATGAGCCTCGATGGTGGTGGGGGTGTGAACACGATGGGCCTCGATGGTGGTGGGGGTGTGGACACGATAGGCCTCGTGGGTGATCCCAAGACCGACCAGCTGCGGATAATCTTCTACGCCACGTTTCGTCACGCGGGCAGGCTGGCGGACGCTGAGGCATACGATGATCCGTCTTACCGCTCCATCCTTGCAGAGTATGCAGGGCAGCACACGCTTGGAGACATCATGAAGCAGACGGGAGCAGTCGCGTACGCACAGCAGGAGAGTACAAAGAAGTAGCACGTCGACCGGAGTCTGTTCCATGTGTGCATAGCATTTTTAATATGTGTTCCGTTCCTACTTCGCAATCGCATGCAGTACGCAACGAGTTACCAACGTTAACGCTTAAGTCGGCGGGTTTGTCGTTTGACCTTTTCGCAAAGAGATCCCTGATCCGACTCAGCGAGTCGTCTTCACACCTTCACTCTTCCGTGACCGTGTCGCGGTGCCGTTCAACGTGGAGCACAGACTCTCTCCACACGGCATTTGCGTGCTAGACGTGCCGCACACTCAGAGTCGTCTTCAGTGCTAACGTGTGCAGTGCGCGCCTCGGTGCAAGTCCCCACGCACCCGACCTTGGGCACCCAACGCCAGCGCTGCCAATTGCAATTCGACCCTCATCGAGCAGTCATCATGAAGTCATTATCCAGGTGTGGGCATCTGCTGTCAGCTCCAACCTGTGCATGTAACTCTCGCGTGCATCCCACAGGCGTTACGAGATGGCTGGCGCGGCCATCTCGCCCGCCAGCCAGAACTCGGCCGCGGCCTTGTGCACGCTCGACATCAAGTACCCTCCCTCTTGCGTCACGATGAGCTGCAGCCCAGTTTCGTCAATCACCGCTCGCATCTTGGCGAAATCTTCCGGCTGGAGCCGTAGCCTGTGACCCTCGGCCGCGCATGGGTCGCCGTCCTGCGTGTCGAAGCCGAGGGAGAGCACGAGCACGTCCGTCTCGGGGGGGCGACGGCTCAGGGCCTCGCGCAGCAGCGGCTCATATCCCTCCCACGCAGTGTCCGGAGGCGTAAAGATGGCATACGGGCAGTCGAGCGGCGTGTAGGGGTAGTCGTTGAGGGCGTGCAGGGAGACCATATCTCGCGACGAGAGGAAGGATGCGGTGCCGTCACCAGCATGGTAGTCCACGTCGATCAGGAACGGCTTCTTGCCCGCCTGCCTGAGCCGCGAGAACGCAAACGCCGCGTGGTTCATGAAGCAGAAGCCGCCATAGTAGTCCGCAAAGGCATGATGGCCTGGGTGCGTGGTGAGGGCGTAGGCTGCCGATCGGCCCGCCAGGATCATCTCGACCGCATGCGCGCACACGGCGGCGTCGTCGGCGAGCACCTCGGCGGTGTTGTCGTAGATGGGGGTGAGCACGCAGTTCGAGTGGTATGCCATGCGTCGTGCCCACGGAGCCGTCGGATGGGGTCTGTCGCGCACGAACAAGTTGGGAATGATGCCGTCCTTTTCGGCGGTCTCGGACGATTGGAACGAGGGCTCGGGAGATGGGGCCGATTTCCACGCCGCGTGAGCAGTCCTCAGAAAGTCTAGCTTGTCTGCGGTCGTGATCCCAAGCTTGACGTACATGTCGATCGCTGCGGGCCCATTTGCTACATCAGCCAGCTCGATGCGCGCATTCCTGGACCGGATCTCGGTCAGAATCTGAGTACGCCGGGTCTCGGGCTTGTTCTCATAGATGCGCTCTTTCGGCCGCGGGTCGCGAGAGGCCGTGACCAAGACTTGCATGTGGCCGCGGGTGTGAAGCGTTCTCCGATCACGATGCGGTTTCACACCTTGTATCTTCCGTCCCGGTCCCCCCGAACCGGTACCTTCATCACGCACCGCGTCAACGCCCTGCTCCGATTGCCCACAAAAATCGACAAACCTTCCAGCACACAACCAAATCAATCGGGAAGCCTGGTACACAGAGAGCCTCGCCACATGCGCCCGATGCAACGCCCCGACCCCCGCGTTTCGCGCAGGACTCACAACTCGTCCTTCTTGTACTTCTCGAGCTGGTGGCACGTGCCGCACGACTGGGGGCACAGCGCGAGCATCGAGTTCGGATTGGTTTCGCATTCGCCCTTGATTGCCCAATCATGGCACGCGGGCTCCTTATCCGCGCACACGGCCGTGCACACGCCGCACGTCTTGGGACAGTCGCGCATCACCGCGCCCGGGTTGTTGGCGCACTCGGTCTCACCCCAGATGGCGCACTGCGTCGCGTTCTTATCCTCGCACACGTTCGCCTTGCACACTTCGCACGATTTCGGGCAGGTCTTGAGAGTGTAGCCCGGGTTCTTATGGCACTGGTCCGCCTTGGCCCAGCCGGGGCAGTCGTTGTGCGTGTCCGTGCACTCGTCGCGGCACACGCCGCACGAGACCGGGCAGTGGTTGAGCATGAAGCCCGGGTTGTCGCCGCAGGCACCCGCCGACGTCCAGCCAGGGCAGTCGGCCGAGAGGTCCGTGCACCTTGGCGAGCAAAGGCCGCAGGAAGTGGGGCAAGCCTTCAGCATGAAGCCCGCGTTGCTCTTGCAATCGCCATTCTTGGCCCAGTTCGGGCATGAGACGTCCGTGTCCTTGCACAGAATGTCGCACGTCCCGCACGAGTGCGGGCACAGAGTTGCGAGGTGCTCCGAGTTCTCGCCCGAGCACTCGCCGTTGGCGGCCCAAAACGCGCACGATGTGGATTTGTCGTTGCAGAAGCCTTCGCCCACGTTGGCCAGAGTGTAGGCGATGCACGCCGCCAGGGCGAGGAGGGATGCGCGAGCCATTTCGCGGTGACCGTCGGAAGTTCGTCTGGGTTAGTTCGCGCGCACACGTGGTGTGAATCCGTTTGAGGTGTGAATCTCGGGGTTAATGTTCCCTCCCGGTGTTCCAACGGAGGTGGGGAAGAATCCATAAATTCTTGTTAGCGGGGGTCGAAAAGAACCGCCCCCTTGGCCAAGGGCGGGCGGTTCTTGCCGCGATGCGTATGGTTGTCTCGTTACCACACGTTAGGTATCGGTATCGGTACGATCTGAGACAAAAGACAAACTTTTCTAATTATACAGGCCATCAAACCTGAAGCTCCTTAGCGGCCTGGTACGCCTCGCGGCTCGGCACCGGCTGCGCCTTGGACCTCATCGCCGAGTCCTGCTGCATGGCCAGCATGAGCATTCGAATGTCCATCATCAGCGGCTGCTGGGGTGCCTCGTCGACGGGGCGTCCAGCGTTGATCCATCCCTGGGTGAACCCGGCCGCGCTAAAGAAGATGGGCATCAGCGCATCCGTCTGGAACTCGTCGTGCAGGAACACGGGCAGAAGCCATCCCGTGTTCTCGTCTGCCATCCCGCGCTGCTGCAATTGCGCACGGAGCGTCGCCTCGACTTCCGCGGTGAGCACGGAGCGTGCGGGCTTGAGCAAATACTGGGGCCCGTGCTCCTCGCTCTTGTGCTCCGTCAAGCCCGCACAGATCATGAACGCATTGCCCAAGGGCGTGCAGCTGAGCTTGAATCCGGGATCTTCCACGTCCGAGCTGGCGATCATGACGTTGAGTATCTCCCTCGCCTCCTCAAGGTCAACGTACCACGTGACGTCGTAGCCACCCTTGTCGTTGGGCAAGCCGACAACATTGTTCTCGGAGTTGACGACGCAGAACATGGGGAAGCTGTTGAGCTTCTTGATGCATTCTGCGCGCACCGCCTCGTCATCGGCAGACTGGCCACCACGCAGTTGCAATATGGGCGACTGGGCTCGGGTGCGGGTTGATGACGCGTCCAGCATGCGCGCGCCGCACAAGCACGCGCTCAGGAGCAGCGCCGCAGTGCCGACGTTTGCCTTCATCTCGCCGGCCTGCGGTCGAGGTACGAACTTGGATCTCGCCGGGGGGAGATTGAAATCGCGCTGCGTCCAAAACAACGCACCGACACAGACCCTCACGACCGACATTGACAGCTCGAAAGTTCAGACTACTTCGGAGGAGTGCCAAGGGCCGTTGGCCGTCGCGCGAATCGATCCACTGACACGTGTCTTTATCCTCAGCGCATGCTGGCTCATGCTCTAGCGGCGCATCACCTTGGCGTTGACGAACATGTCATAGACGGCTGCAATGCGCTGCTCACGCTCTTGCTCCTCGGCCTTCGCGGCCGCCCCAACGGACGGGCCTGTGCTTGCGGCGGCGCTCGCTGCAACGGTGCCGACGGTGCTTGTGGCGTCGCCCCCACCGCCGCCTATGGCGTCGGTCTCATCGCGAGCAGCAGCCTCGAGGGCGCGCTGATGGAACTGGCGAAACTCCTCAGGCTGCATGTAGTGCTGGACGATCGTGTCGGCTCGGAAGAGCGGCAGAGGCCGGTAAGGGCGCACCTGATGAGGGATGCAATCAGAGGCCATCAGAGAGGCCATCAGAGGGGCCATCAGAGCAGCCATCAGGGAGGCCATCAAACCTAACGGCGCACCTCGGGCATGTGAACGATCCGGAGCCGTTCGGTTGGAAGCTGGGCCAAGCACACCCCAATGGGCACGTCGATCACCTGATGAGGGAGGCAATTAGGGAGGCCATCAGAGAGGCACGTCGATCGCCTGATGAGGGAACCATCAGCGCTCAACAGAGCTCCTTGGCATGCCGATCACCCGAAAGAAGGTGAAGGTGGGCGAGTTGGCGACGAGCGATGCGACGAGATCGTACGCGATCAGGAAGCCGCACCCCGACGCAAACGGCGGGTATGTGTCGTGAGGCCATTGCTCATACGGCATGTATGATTTGGCTGTGGGATCTCGCAGCGGCTTGGTGCGACGCCCGTCGGAGCCGTCCCAAATGTAGCCGGCGTACAGGCCCTCGTGCGGCTGTGCGACGGGTGAGGCGAGCCAGCGCAGCAGCAGGTCGAGCCGTATGTACGAGTCGTCATCCGCGTGCATCCAGAAGCTGAACTCGTGCGTCGCCACCGCCCAACGCCACGAGGCGATCACCTTCGGGAAGAGGGTCTCGTAGCTCTCCGGGACCGTCACCTGGAGCAGGTCGCCGTACTCCGCCTGCTCGGCCGCGAGCGCCTCGACCTGATCCGGCTTGGGCGCTCCGAGCAGGAAGCGGTAGCACACGCGCCGAGCCATCTCGCTGCCAGCGGCGAGGGCCGTCAGGTACGTCTGCCGCACCACCTTGCGCCGCCGCTCGTAGCCGGCGGCGGAGCTGATAAACAGCAGTACATCACAGCGCTCACGGCTTTCCGCGGGCGTTGCGGGCGTCTCGATGGCGCATCGCATCGCATGGGCTCCGGTCAGGTCGAGCCCAGACGGAGGCGTTGGCCGCCCTGGAAGCACTGCCCCATCAAAGCGATTGCCCTCGTACTGAAGCGGTACGCGAGGCCTGGCAACGGAGTGCATGGCGGCGTCGGCCGTACGAGTTGTGGCCGCGGCGAGGAAGGAGGTGGACATGAAGAGTTTTACACGTACTGTGAAGAGTGGTGTAGGATTTTAATAAGAATGGTGAAGAATACATGAATTCAGCACAGCGCGTTTTCTCAACTTTCTACAAGTTGTACAACTTTCGATGGCGGGAGCCTCGGTGTGTGTGTTGTGCTCGAGCAACTCTCCCCGCGCGGGAGTTCCTCGGTCGGTGCGACGGCGGCCTCCAAGCCCAGCGTGGGACGGCTGCGGCTGAGCGTCTCACTCTCTGCCGCGCCGTTCCGCATCTGGTCGTGCGCCGCCGCCATGCCCACCACGCGCGAGCTCGTCGCCCTCGGCGCCGTCGCCGCCGTCTCCGTGGCCACCGTGTGGCTGGCCTGGTGGCGGCAATCGCGCGGTTCCGGTGGTCGCAATCGGGTGGTGGAGTCCGACTCGTCCAGCCTCACCGACATTCGCAAAAAATGCCGCGAATTCTGGGGCAAGGACTGGTACGAGGCCGCCGAAGACGTCAAAGAGGCTCGGAAGCTCGTGGCCGCTGCGGCACTGGGCGGCGCGCCTGCAGACAGTGCCACTCGCGCCCTGGCCAACGGGGAGGAGCCCATGCCGTTGCTGCCGATCACGTCCGAGCGGACGGTTGCCCTGTGCGCCGCGCTGCCGCTGCGCGAGGGCGACGTCTTCGTCGCCTCGTTCCCCAAAAGCGGTACCACCTGGATGCAGCACATAGTGCACACTCTCGCGACCGACGGGCAGTCTCCGCTGGCGCACGTGTCGGACGCGTGCCCCTTTTTCGAGGTTGACCGCACCTGGGGTGCCGACGGCTCGCTCGCGGCTCCCGTCCAGGCCAACCACGCCAAGCTCCAACGGCGTTTGTTCAACACTCACTTGCGTTGGTCTATGATGCCCAAGTCACACCCAGGCGCACGTTACGTGTACATGACGCGGCGTGCGGCCGATGCTTGCGTCTCATTCTACCACCACCTCGCGCACCAGGCGGCCGAAGACGGCGGCTTCGACGGCACCCTCGACGAATTCATCGTCGAGTGGTCGGCAGGTCGAGCACCATTCGGATCATGGTCGGCGCACCTCAAGTCATGGCTTTGTGGGCCAGGTGCGATCGCATATGATTGCATCAGAGTGCATCAGAGTGCATCAGAGTGCATCAGAGTGCACAAGAGTGAACAAGAGTGAACATGAGTGCACATGAGTGCACATGAGTGCACATGAGTGCACATGAGTGCTGCCTGATTACTGCCACCTCAAGTCTTGGCTATGTGGGCCAGCGGGCACGGCGTAAGAAGGAATAGATCTCCGAGCTGGAGCCCAAATGCCCTCCCTAATTGCCTCCCTATTGCCCCTAATTGCATCCCTCATCGCCCAGCGGCCACGGACCCGCGCGTGCTCGTAATCTCGTACGAGGAGCTCAAACGCGAGCCGCGCGCCTGCATCGGACGCGTCAATGCGCATTGCGGCTTCGGGCTGAGCGACGCACGCCTCGATCAATTGCTCCCGCAATTCAGCTTTGAATGGATGCGGAGCCACGAGAGTCAGTTCCAGCCACGTTCGGTACGCTGGGTGCGACGGCCGGAGGATTCGGAGGAGTTCCACTTCATCCGCGCGGGGCGCGTGGGCGATGGCGCCAAGGCCTTCTCGCCCGCGCAGCGCGAGCTGCTCGGCGCGATGCTCGCGCGCACCTTTGGCGGCGGCGAGGGGGCTGTAGCGGGCAAGGGAGGCAAGGGCAAGGGGGGTGCAGTGGCGGCGGTGCCCGCGAGCGTGGCGCAGTTGGTGGCGTGAGGCTCGGAGGGTGTAATGCCATCGCATAATGTCTTCGTTCACTTCGGGGAAATCCTGGTGTGTAGGCGGGGTTTCCTTTAATTATTTGAGGCATGCGGCAGTAACGAGTACGAGTAAGGTGGACTAAGGCTTGCGTCTTGCGACGTTGCGAGGTCTCGCGTTTGCGGTTTGGAAATCGAATATCCGAGAAGCTGCCGTGCCGCGCCTGTACCAAATCCACGAAATACCGTCTGCCAACATACACTTAGATACATAGATTGTACTGCCGCATTCCAGCCACATACCTATGCCGCGTCACCTACGCGTCACCTACGCGTCACCGGGGCTACGCTACGTCAGGTCGCAGCCCGCAGCCGCCCACGTAGACGTACCTCCGCATGCTCCCCGCTCCGATCGATAGATACATTGTACTGCCGCATTCCAGCCACATACCTGCCGAGTTGCCGCCGCCTGCCAAATAAACCGTCAAGTTGCCGCCGCCTGCCTTGAAATCCACCGCCGCGTCACCTACGCGTCACCGGGGCTACGTCTGCCTGCAGCCCGCAGCCGGCAGCCTCCGTGGCCGCCCGTGTACCTCGGAGCGGTAGCACTAGGGCGTCGCCGCCCATGCAGTCCTAGTGACCCTAGTGCTAGTGCTCCCGCCCCATTTTGACCTTATTCACGGAACAATGTAGAGCCGATAAACCCTTGCATCGAGCGCCCTTTGCGCTCCAAATCCGCCCGGTATGGCTCGACGTTCGTCAAGCCATCACCGCCGTCTGGCGCATGGGTCTCAAGGGTTACGTCGTCACGGCCAGCGACGTGCAGCTTTGAAAACAGGTCTTTGCATGCTTCGAATGAGAGTCGAGAGCGCAGTAGTGAGCACTTGCATGCAAGGCAGAGGTCCTCCGCATCAATCGACGCACCTTCGAATGAGAGCTGGCCACCCGTGGCGCCCGCAAGAGCGCGCGCTTCGTCGATGGAATTCAAATAGATCTCTTTGCTGTCTATCTTCCCATCTTGGTTGAAATCCTTGTTGAAGGCCGCAAGGAGGAGCACCCGCAGCACATCAATGTGGAGTGAACCAGCGCCCTGTTCGTCGAAGGCATGAAAGGCGTGCTCGAACAGTCGCATAAAGTCAGTGCGATCTTGACCGTTGCACTTTTTGAGGGCGACGATGCATTTCTCCCGCCGCACGCGCCCTGCCTTCAGCCGCCGGTAGTACTCACAAGCTGCGAGGAAGATGCAGATGCTCATGATAATCCAGCAGGCGATGGACGGCGCGCCCATGCCGCCGTCCTTACCGGGGTACATAGGGCTGAGGATAATGGCTAACGTCATCAGCGGGTAGATGCCTAGGTTGATTAGCCACGACCAGATCGACTGCAGTACGAGGGCCTCCACTTCGAAGCCGGCATGGTAGAGCCTGTGCTCAATGATCAACTCGATAATCGCGATCAAACTGATCGCGATCTGCGAGATCGAGAACGAGTCGAACCACATCGCGTACATGAGCTTGCCGAGCCCGTAGTCTTGCTGGAGGTTGACCATGTTGATGAGCATCGACACGCTCAGGAGCGCGGCGCGGTCGCCAGCAATGTCGAAAACCAAAAAGTAAGACCCGAGCAGACCTAAGTACATGACAATGATCGTCGGGACGATGATCTTGAGAAAGACGATCGAAGGATCACGCCTCACCTTGAACGTGATGTCGCACTTGCCCTTGTCGACGGAGCCGTCTTCGCCCTTCGGATGACGCGCAGAGAGGTACTCCTGTTCATAGTCGTTCCAGATGTACTCGTTGGAGGTGGGCAGCAGCGAGTCCAGATCCTTCTTCGCCTTGAGCGTCGTGAACAGCGAGCTGCTGTCGTTCATCAGGTGCTTGCATGAGAAGATGTCGACCTTATCGCCGAGGTCGAAGCGAATGGTGAACTGCTGGCGATCGAACGGGTAGGAGCCATACTTAGGCGTTGGCATGATGCGGATGGCCCAGGTGAATTTGAGTTCCTGTTGCGCACAGTTAACGCACAGCGGCGAGCCATCCCCCGGCCCGTCGCCCATCCAAGGTGCCGCAGCGCCCTCGGTGAACGCGAAGGTCGCCGCCGAGACCTCGTTCTTGATCCCGCCGGGAGCGACGTTGGACGCATCGGCCCGATAGGAGATGGCGGAGCCGTTGAGCTCGACCGACGGCGTCCAGATGAGCGTCCGGTCACTCTCACGCTCGTCACGTACAGCCGGCGTCGAACCTGAAATCACCGTGAGCATCTTGTCGAGCTTGCGCTTGCAGTCGACCTCGCGCAGGCGCGGGTCGGCCCAGCGCAGCGAGAGCTTCATTTCGACCTCGAGCTTCCACTGGTTGTTGCCTTCGTCGAGAGCCGGGCGGAAGGCCTCCATCTCGGTCACAGCCAGCTCGACGGGGGCGCGATCGGGCGTGACGAACCCTCCTGTGCTCGTACGCAGATATTGATTGGGCGGGATCGCCTTGAGAATCGCCGCCCTGCGCCGCATGGCCGGACGGCACACGGTGAGCGCCTGGTCGAGCGTGCAGTCCTCGCCGTCGTGATTGCATTGCCAGTTGTTGCAATTCCGGTGGCACTCCGGAATCACGTTGTCGTTCGTTTCCAGCTGTGCCTGGTTCCACATCCATTCAAGGCACCATTTTTCCTGCTGGTTCCGAAGGGTGGTGTTGCCGAGTCTGTTGCACTCGATGGGGCACGAGGTGCGGAGACGCTGATCGCCGTCATCGGCGCCTCCACGCGGGCCACAGTCGGCGCAGTCGGCGCCGCTGCTCAAACGAGAGTCTCACACATCGCGTCAGCGACGAGAAAGGGCTCCGCCGTGAGCTCAATCTTTACTCAATCTTTACGGACTAGATGCCGGGCGCGGGTTTGGTCCGCAGTGGTCAGCACACACAAGGGTAGAGTTCTGGCGGAGACGGTGCGGCGCACAGGTTGCAATCAAAGTAAGACGATCCAGGCCCACCGTCTTCGCAAACGCCATTGTTGGCCCATTCACACTCATTCTGGCAAATGGAGGCGAACACGGACGTATAGCCTGGAAACAACGGGGGCCGCTGGGGCGGCTCCGGCGGGGGGGGGCGACTCGGCGGCGGCGGCGACGGCGACGGCGGCGGCGGCGAAGGCGGCAGATCAGGCGGAAAGGAAAAGCCGCCGCCGCCTGGCCCACCACCGCCGGGCACACCACCGCCTGGCGCACCACCGCCGCCGCCGCCGCTTGGCTCCTCTGACGCTGACACACCGTTGCTCCCCAAGAACGAAAGCACGACAGTCGAAAGGACGAAGCGGAGGGACATGGCCGCCCGCCGGGAACAAAAGCTGAAGGGTACAACTGAAGTTATTTATAACTCTTCTTGGACCGTTTGTTCATAGCCGCCGAACTCTCAAGAATCTCGGTTGCGGTCCGCGCATGCTTCGCGCTTCACTATGTGCCGTTATAAAATTGGTATTGGCCCGTGATGAGTCGCGCGTCCACGTACCACGAGTGGCTGTGGTGTGGCATGGGCTGTGGGTTCGCTGTGGGCCTGTGCCGCTGTGGACGCGCTATAGACGCGCGAGCCAGCGCGACGGCGACTCACATATGTCAATCTCATTACGGAATTATGATCAGTATTGATCCATCCTCATGCGCCGGAGACGCCCGACTTACCGCACATCCAGACGAGAGATTAACCCGCCTCGCGTCCCCTCTTCACCATGGACGAGATCAACAAGAGACGCATGTGTACACCTGCTACCTTCCGCCCGAAGAAGAAGCAAGAACGTTAATCACGCGTTGAACCGAAGTTAGGACGAGATGCGCAATGCGGAATCAACACCGGCTATACCATTCGATTATTATTACCTATGGATAACTTCGATCCATTATGGAGGTCAGAGTCGTTGTTCATAGTTCTTGATTAGCATGAATACCTCCTGATGACGGTGGGCTAGGCCGCCGCGCGAGTTTCGTCATTGACGAAACCGAGTTTCGTCAGCCGTTGACGAGACGCGCGCGGCCGAGCCCCACCGTATGCGACCCCGGGCAGGACCTGTAGTCCCCCTGCGGACACGGTCTAGACCTCTAGTCCGTGCAACCACCTCGCCTGACTGGCGTGTGGACCGCGGAGGACACATGGCATGCCCGGTTACATTCTATCACAGCATGATGTGTGTACCCGTACCCCTATCATGCTGCACAGGTGCGGCGAAGGGTGAGGGCGATTGACTGACTGAGGCGAGGGACGCTGAATGGACTCCATCGAAAGGCGAAGGATTGTGCGATTTCGAGCGGTCCGGTTCGTCACACCCTGAAACGCCCGCGGCGTTTGGGCTTACCGTTACGCGAACCTGATTGTGGGTTCATCGTTTCTCGCCTCCCTCTTCCCTCTCATAACCGCGTTAAGTACTTAACTTTGATTATGGAGGTCAGAGTCGTTGTTCATAGTTCTTGATTAGCATGAATACCTCCTGATGACGGTGGGCTAGGCCGCCGCGCGAGTTTCGTCATTGACGAAACCGAGTTTCGTCAGCCGTTGACGAGACGCGCGCGGCCGAGCCCCACCGTATGCGACCCCGGGCAGGACCTGTAGTCCCATCCGTTCTGCCGGGGTGGCCATGGAGATCATGCCCGTCAACGTCGACCCATCCGGCGTGAGCTGTGAGTGGTCGCCTCGGTAGGAGTTTGGCCCAGGTAGGACCCCCGAGACGCCGGCGTGAGTCGAGATCGTCGGACGTTGTTAGAGTAGGCGCGGTGGCCCCGCCTTCCTGACGCGTCGCTTGGTTGACGCGTCGGTCAGGGCGGCTGCGATCGTGTCGTGCGTGGCGGGGTAATAGTGTCCCTCGCACTCCACGACGTACGTGTGTTTGGAGAGGTTGCCCGCCGTGAATGTGTACGCGCTGGCGTACGCGACAACGCGCGCGTCCGAGTATTCTCCGTCATCCAAGCCCCAAAATGAGTTGTGAAGACGAACTGATTGCCCGATGACGCCCCAGCTATCCTCTCCTGCGTGGGCGAGCGCGCAGTCCCCGATGTTGTAGAGCGCCCGTTTGGCGTCCAGCTCGGCGGTGCCTTGAGCGACGTCGCCGGTGAGCGGGGTGGCGCGGCGCTTGCCGCGCCTCGTGCCGCCTCCGGCGGCCGGGTTGTCCCGCGCGGCTCGGCTCGCTTTGGCCGTGCGGGCAGCCTCGGCGTCGATGGCCGCGAGCGTGGCTTCGTTCTCGGCCAGCACCGCCGTAGGGTCCACCTCGGGTAGGTCTTCGGGCGCGGTGCCGTCGGACTCGACGCGCATGTCCGTAGCCATGTCGACGTAGTCGGCATATCGCTGGGCCTCCATGCGCGCGTAGATGCGCATGGCCTCGGGTGTCTTCCATCGTACTAGAGACTGGATGACGCCTTCGATAGCATCGACGGCGATGCCGTTGGTTCGAGCTCCGCGCCGCGCGTAGAGGCGGGTGGCGATGGTGATGCGACAGCTGTGCCAGGACCGCTTTGCCGCCTCCGCCTCCGTCATGACCTTGAGCAGGAGCGCGTGGAGCAGCGCATTGGCGTGCGTGCCGGTGAAAGGCTTGTTGTCCCCCGTGGGCGAGAAGGCGGGCCACACTGAGCGCTCACGCTCCGGGCACGGGTGCGCCAGCTCCCACTGCTGCCAGTGCCGCGCAAAGTTGAGGGGGTTCTTGTCGTCGAAGCGGAACCACATGTCCCGTCCGCCCCACTCGATGTTCAGGCGATCGCACTTGGAGGGGGCGGACTTGCCCCGCAGCAAGTCGCCGTTCTTGCGGGAGGCGATGACGTCGGGGGAGCTCGGCAGGTCGTTGCCGTCCTTGTCGACCCATGCAAAGCTCGCGCGCCGCACGAACGAGTCGCCATCAAACGAGGCCGTCCATTCGTCCTTGCGTGCGCCGGTGGAGAGCGCGTAGCGAAACGCCGTGAGGACCGCCATCCGCAGCACGTCGCTCCACGCGATGAGGGTCGTACTGGGGTTGGTGAGGAGCGCGACGATCTCGAGCATGTGCTTGCTTGAGAAAGGCTGCTTCCGGTTGGGCACGAAGGCCTCGTCGCCCCAGCGCGCCTTGTATCGCGCGCAGATGCCCTTGAGGACGCCGCGCGCCTCGACGAGATCGGGTGTGTATCGTCCGCAGTCGCGCATGACGCGCCGCCATCCATAGAGAGCGAGCAGTGCGCTCGTGGGCATGCCTTGCCCATAGCCCGCACGACGCCGCCGTGCGGACGGGGCGATCATCTGAGCGGTCCAGACGAGCGCCAGAATCGCGAACCATACCTCGCAGAGGGGCGTCGCGTGAGCGTGCGGCCTGCGGAGGAAGCGGCATGCCGCCGTAACGGTGGCGAGCGCGGACGGCCTGATGGTCCGTGCGCCTGCGCGTTGGGCGATCGGGACGGCGATGCGAGCCGCGTCTGCAGCCGTCGCATCGCTGTCGAGGGCGTTGTCGAGGAGGTCGAGGAGCTCGTCCATCGAGTACTGGGCGATGGGCATGTCAGCAGTCATGGCGAGATTGTGCACGCCCCTCGACGTCGAGTGCATGCCGCCCATTGGCGCCTCGTCGTCCGGCGCGTCGGAATCGTTGAGGTCGAAGTGTGGCAGCTGCGCGACCGTGGCCCGCCATTTGAGCCAGGCGACGCGCCTGATCCCGAGCCAGTCCTTAAAGGCTCGCATGGCCTGCTCAGCGAGGTCTTGGTCGATGTGATGCGGGCGGTGCGCCATGTCGTTGAGACGACGTCGCCTCGGGGCGCGCTCAGCCAGGTCGCACTGGCACTGACACATGCACGTGCAGCCGCAGTCGACCGGCCAGCATAGGTCGCAGAATTGCCCCTCGCCCGGGTATACGGGTAGCGGGCACGCGGGGCAGGCGCACCAGGCTACCGCGCCCTCTGGAAGCGGGGGAGGCGGTAGCCGCGCAAGTGCGTGGAGTTGGTCGCCCTCGGCTGGGTCGTGTCCGATGCTGCGTTCAGGGCGCTCACGTCTGACTGTGTGTCGATCTCGGCGAGGCGATCTCGCGCCTCGCTGCTTGCGCGTGAGAGCTGTTCCTGCGGCTGCCGGAAGGCCTCCTCGCGTGCGGGCAGCTGTGCGCGTAGTTCCTTGAGCTCGGCGCGGGCCTGATCGCGCTGAGCGCGAGCCTCGTCGCGCTCGGCTCGCGTGGTTCGACGTGCGTCTCGACGTGCCGCTCGTTGGTCGCGTTGCGACCGGGCGGCTTGTCGGCGTAATGCGTCGATTCGAGCTTGCGCGGTGGTGGTGGCGCGCTCTGCCCGTCGTGCGTCGGCCGCGCGCGCCTCTCGTTGGCTCGTCCACCATTGCGTTGGGTTATGCCCGTGTCTCCCGGGCCGCGCTTGCAGCTTCCGCGCGCGTGTGCCGTTCGATTTCAAGCATCCATGTCCTGCACATGCTCTCCGTGCAGCGAGTTTCGCACACGCGCTCCGTGTAGCCTGCCGCGAACCCGATCGAGGGGAACATGTTTGGCCTGCGCAGGCATCGGCATGCGGCTTGAACCGCGACGACGATGAGGAGCGCGCTGTTAGGGGTCGCCGGTCGAGTGCGGCACCCGCACATTCGGCGACCGCGCGCGCCTGGGCAGCGATGGCCCACTCGGTTGCTTCGGTTGTGCCGAGACAGTTTGCCTTTTAGTGTTCCCCGATGCGCAGCATTTCGTCGAGCACGATGAGGAGCTCGATCATCGGGAGGTGAGCAATCGGCATGTCGCCGGCCATGCTGAGATTGTGCGTCCCGAGGGACGTGTCGTGCACGGCGAGCCCGCGTGGTCCGCCTCGGACGTGTTGTCGAGGACGTCCTGTATGAACGCGAGTGCGTCGGCGGGGATGGGAACCTCTCGCAGCCGGATGCCCATCGCTGCCGCCATCGAGTACATCACCGACATCTTGTCGCGCGATCCCGCGTCCGAGAGCGCGTTGGCCCAGCCCTTGCAGTGTAGGAGCCAGGC
>Ga0210241_100841_pt1 | contig 26093 bp, 23 predicted proteins | sample ChrtobMetP5a_8mM_FD_155488 | JGI IMG/M metagenome (GOLD analysis project Ga0210241, IMG submission 155488) | Chrysochromulina tobin associated microbial communities from unialgal haptophyte culture, Seattle, Washington, United States - P5a_8mM | ecosystem: Host-associated > Algae > Haptophytes >...
GCCCTGACGGGCTTGACGCTTGCTGCCGCCTGCAGCTTCAGCTCGCTCATCATCTCGGCCGCCTTTCTCGCCCTCGGCCTGGGCCTTTCTCGCCCTCGGCGTGGGCGGCAAGGCCGCCTCACACTGCATGGCGTGCATGCAGCCCATCGCCCTGACAGGCGTCACGTTTGCCGCCGCCTACAGCCTCAGCTCAATCATCATCTCGGCCGCTGTTCTCGCCCTCGGCGAGGGCCTTCTCGCCCTCGGCTTAGGCGGCACAGGCCGCCTTGCACTGTTCGGCGCGTTTCAGCTCGTTGCCCTGACAGGCGTGACGCTCTCGCCGCCGCCTGCAGCCTCGGTTCGCTCATCATCTCGGCTGCTGCTCTCGCCCTCGGCTTGGGCGGCACAGGCCACCTCGCGGTGCTCGGCACGCGTGCAGCTCATCGCCCTGACAGGCGTGACGTTCGCCGCCGCCTGCAGCTTCAGCTCTCTCATAATCTCGGCCGCTGCTCTCGCCCTCGGCTTGGGCAGCACAGGCCGCCTCGAGCTGCTTTGCGCGTGTGCAGCTCATCGCCCCGACAGGCGTGGGGCTCGCCGCGCCTGCAGCCTCAGTTCGCTCATCATCTCGGCCGCCGTCCTCGCCCTCGGTGTGGGCGGGACAGGCCGCCTCGCGCTGCTCGGCGCGCGTGCAACTCATCGCGTGCAGCTCATCGCCCTGACGGACGTAAGGCTCGCTGCCGCCTGCAGCTTCAGCTCATTCATCATCTCGGCCGCTGTTGTCGCCCTCGGCTAGGGCCTTCTCGCCCTCGGCTTAGGCGGCACAGGCCGCCTTGCAGTGCCGCCTTGCACTGTTCGGCGCGTTTCAGCTCGTTGCCCTGACAGGCGTGACGCTCTCGCCGCCTCCTGGAGCTTCAGCTCGCTCATCATCTTGGCTGCTGCTCTCACCCTCGGCTTGGGCGGCACAGGCCACCTCGCGCTGCTCGGCGCGCGTGCAGCTCATCGCCCTGACAGGCGTGATGTTCGCCGCCGCCCGCAGCTTCAGCTTTCTCATCATTTCGGCCGCTGTTCTCGCTTGGGCGGCACAGGCCGCCTCGCGCTGCTTGGCGCGCGTGCTGCTCGTTGTCTGACAGGCGTGGGGCTCGCCGCGCCTGCAGCTTCAGCTCGCTCATCCTCTCGGCCGCTGTTCCCGCCCTCGGCTTGGGCGGCACAGGCCGCCTCACAGCGCGTGCAGCTCATAGCCCTCGGCTTGGGCCTTTCTCGCCCTCGGCTTGGGCGTCAAGGCCGCCTCACACTGCTCGGCGCGCGTGCAGGTCGTTGCCTTGACAGGCACGACGCTCGCCGCCGCCTGCAGGTTCAGCCTGCTCATCATCTCCGCCACTGTTCACGCCCTTTGCTTGGGCGGCACAGGCCGCCTCGCGCTGCTCGGCGAGCGTGCTGCTCGTTGCCCTGACAGGCGTGGGGCTCGCCGCGCCTGCAGCTTCAGCTCGCTCATCCTCTCGGCCGCTGTTCCCGCCCTCGGCTTGGGCGGCACAGGCCGCCTCACACTGCTCGGCGCGTGCAGCTCATAGCCCTCGGCTTGGGCCTTTCTCGCCCTCGGCTTGGGCGTCAAGGCCGCCTCACACTGCCTGGCGCGCGTGCAGCTCGTAGCCCTGACAGGCACGACGCCCGCCGCCGCCTGCAGGTTCAGCTTTCTCATCACCTCGGCCGCTGTTCACGCCCTTTGCTTGGGCGGCACAGGCCTCCTCGCACTGCTCAGCGCGCGTGCAGCTCATCGCCCCGACGGGCCTGACGCTCTCCCGCGTGCAGCTTCAGCCTGCTCATCACCCTTGCCGCTGTTCCCGCCCTCGGCTTGGGCGGCACAGGCCGCCTCACACCTCTCGGCGCGTGCAGCTCATAGCCCTCGGCTTGGGCCTTTCTCGCCCTCAGCCTGGGTGGCAAGGCAGCCTCACACTGCTTGGCGCGCATGTCGCCCATCGCCCTGACAGGCGTCACGCTCGCCGCCGCCTACAGCCTCAGCTCAATCATCATCTCGGCCTCTGTTCTCGCCCTCGGCTAAGGCCTTCTCGCCCTCGGCTTGGGCGGCACAGGCCGCCTTGCACTGTTCGGCGCGTTTCAGCTCGTTGCCCTGACAGGCGTGACGCTATCGCGCTGCTCGGCACGCGTGCAGCTCATCACCCTGACAGGCGTGACGCTCGCCGCCGCCTGCAGCTTCAAGTTTCTCATCATCTCGGCCGCTGTTCTCGCTTGGGCGGCACAGGCCGCCTCGCGCTGCTTGGCGAGCGTGCTGCTCGTTGCCCTGACAGGCGTGGGGCTCGCCGCGCCTGCAGCTTCAGCTCGCTCATCCTCTCGGCCGCTGTTCCCGCCCTCGGCTTGGGCGGCACAGGCCGCCTCACACTGCTCGGCGCGTGCAGCTCATAGCCCTCGGCTTGGGCCTTTCTCGCCCTCGGCTTGGGCGGCAAGGCAGCCTCACACTGCTTGGCGCGCATGTCGCCCATCGCCCTCACAAGCGTGATGCTCGCCGCCGCTGCAGCTTCAGCTTTCTCATCATCTCGGCCGTTGCCCTCGCCCTCGGCTTGGGCGGCTCTGGCACTACTCGGCGCGTGCAACTCGTTTCCTTCACAGGCGTGACACTCGCTGCCGCCTGCAGCTTCAGCTCGCTCATCATCTCGGCCGCCTTTCTCGCCCTCGGCGTGGGCGGCAAGGCCGCCTCACACTGCTTGGCGTGCATGCAGCCCATCGCCCTGACAGGCGTCACGCTCGCCGCCGCCTGCAGCTTCAGCTCAATCATCATCTCGGCCGCTGTTCTCGCCCTCGGCTAGGGCCTTCTCGCCCTCGGCTTAGGCGGCACAGGCCGCCTTGCACTGTTCGGCGCGCGTGCAGCTCATCGCCCTGACAGGCGTGACGCTCTCGCCGCCGCCTGCAGCCTCGGTTCGCTCATCATCTCGGCTGCTGCTCTCGCCCTCGGCTTGGGACTCACAAGCAGCCTCGCGCTGCTCGGCGAGTGCAGCTCATGGCCTTCGGCTTAGGCCTTTCTCGCCCTCAGCTTGGGCGGCACAGGCCACCTCGCGCTGCTCGGCACGCGTGCAGCTCATCGCCCTGACAGGCGTGACGTTCGCCGCCGCCTGCAGCTTCAGCTTTCTCATCATCTCGGCCGCTGTTCTCGCCCTCGGCTTGGGCGGCACAGGCCGCCTCGCGCTGCTTTGCGCGTGTGCAGCTCATCGCCCTGACAGGCGTGGGGCTCGCCGCGCCTGCAGCCTCAGTTCGCTCATCATCTCGGCCGCTGTTCTCGCCCTCGGCGTGGGCGGCAAGGCCGCCTCACACTGCCTGGCGCGCGTGCAGCCCATCGCCCTGACGGGCGGGACGCTCGCCGCCGCCTGCAGCCTCAGCTCGCTAATCATCTCGGCCGCTGTTCTCGCCCTCGGCTTGGGCGGGACAGGCCTCCTCGCGCTGCTCGGCGCGCGTGCAGCTCATCGCCCTGACGGGCTTGACGCTTGCCGCCGCCTGCAGCTTCAGCTCGCTCATCATCTCGGCCGCTGTTCTCGCCTTCGGCCCTTGTGGCACAGGCCGCCTCGCGTGCGTGCAGCCCATCGCCCTGACGGGCGGGACGCTCGCCGCCGCCTGCAGCCTCAGCTCGCTAATCATCTCGGCCGCTGTTCTCGCCCTCGGCTTGGGCGGGACAGGCCTCCTCGCGCTGCTCGGCGCGCGTGCAGCTCATCGCCCTGACGGGCTTGACGCTTGCCGCCGCCTGCAGCTTCAGCTCGCTCATCATCTCGGCCGCTGTTCTCGCCTTCGGCCCTTGTGGCACAGGCCGCCTCGCGTGCGTGCAGCCCATCGCCCCGACGGGCGTGACGCTCGCTGCCGCCTGCAGCTTCAGCTTGCTCATCACCTCGGCCGCTGTCCTCGCCCTCGGCCTGGGAGGCACAAGCCGCCTCGCGCTGCTCGGCACGCGTGCAGCTTATCGCCCTACGGGCGTGACGCTCGCCTCCTGCAGCTTCAGCTCGCTCATCATCTCGGCCGCTGCTCTTGCCCTCGGCTTGAGCGGCACAGGCCGCCTCGCGCTCCTTTGCGCAAGTGCAGCTCATCACCCTGACGGGTCTGGGCGTGACGCGCGTTCGCAACTGATCGCCCTCACAGGCGCGACGCTCGTTTCCTACTGCGCTTCAGCTAGCTCTCCACCTTTCTACGCATCATCATCATCATCTCCTCAACAGCAGTACAGCATCTCAGCAAATGCTCATTGGGGTGGGGTGCGCCGTTGGCTAGGCACGCTGTGCCTCCCGCTTCGCATGGGTGTCACGGCTTCTCCCCACTTCAGGCCACGTGACCCATGGTCCAGTTTCGTCAATTGACGAAACCCGGTAGCCCCGGGTTTCGTCAATCGCACGGAGCAGACTAGGGTTACCCGCCAGACTAGGGTCACCGTCACTCACACGTCCGTATACCTTCCCCAATCTCTATGAGAGGGGCCGCAACAGGGGCCTTTGCGTCCAGTACAGAGCGTGAACTGACAGGATCAGGCTAACGAGCTTGCTCGTTCGGGTGATGCAGGCGTGGGAGCGTTGTGCCGGTTCGCACATGCCTCAGGCCGTCATCCCGCATCCAGTACTGTAGCCGGTATCACCGGCACGTACCGTCTTCTCATCTATCATCTCATCGCATCATCAGTACATCATCAGTCTCGTCACAAACCTTCCATCTTCCATTCACGATTCCCTTCACATCTCCACATTCTCCCGTGCACTCAGCGTTGGCAGGGCTCGCCGCCCGCCCCGCGGCGCACGTCACGAGAAGCGAGATGGTACTTTCAGCTCCCCGCCCCCCATCCCATACTCATCAGCAGTCTTTGTAGCGGCCCCGTGTGTGGGCGCGCCTGGGTGTCACGGCTTCTCCCCACTTCAGGCCACGTGGCCCATAGTCCAGTTTCGTCAATTGACGAAACCCGGTAGCCCCGGGTTTCGTCAATCGCACGGAGCAGACTAGGGTTACCCGCCAGACTAGGGTCACCGTCACTCACACGTCCGTATACCTTCCCCAATCTCTATGAGAGGGGCCGCAACAGGGGCCTTTGCGTCCAGTACAGAGCGTGAACTGACAGGATCATGTAGCTTGTAACACGATAAATCTTCGTTGTCGCGGAAGTACACTTCGCGGCAAGCGGCCTCGGCGGCGGCGGCGGCGGACGCACGCGGTGTCCCACGGCGCTCTCGCTCGCGCGCGCGCGCCTCACGCAGCCTCGTTTGTCGCATCGTGTCCGCCATGTCTTGCCTGAGTCCGTGCACCAGCCAGCACGACGTGAGATCCACCGGTCTTTTCATGCCTCTGGCCAATGGCGGCATGTTGGCTTCCAGCTTTCTCTCGCCGGAGCTGAATGCGGGCGGCGCGCTCGATGTGATCGTCATCCGTCACGACGACGGCAGCCTGCGCGCGACCGACTTCTTCGTTGTCTTCGAGTCGCTCGACGCGCCCGCAACGGTGGCGGTCACCATCAACGGCGAGGCATGGGACATGGGTCCTGACACGCTGCACGCGACAGCAGCGTTCGAGCCAGCGTGCTTTGGCGAGGGCGCGTCGCCGACGCCGCCGCCGCGGCTGCTCAGCCTCCTCGGCGCGAGCTTGCTGCTGCGCAACGGGCGAAATGAGCTGTGCTACTCCGTCGGCGGCGGCGCGCGCGCCCGCCTGTGCGTGCGCGCCTTCCTGTACGTTTGGCACGCGGCGTTGCCGGCGGTCGTCTTCGACGTGGACGGCACGATCACGCAGAGCGACATTGCCGGGCAGCTGGCCAATATCATCGATGGCTCGCCCACGCACGACGGCGTCTGCGAGATGCTGTGCAACCTGCACGCGCGCGGCTACCTCATAATGTACCTCACGTCTCGGCCGCTTCTCGGGCCGTCTGGCATCGAGCGCACGCGCCGCTTCCTCTTCCAAGTGGCCGTGGACAACGGCTCCGGCTACCGCATGCCGCCCGCGGCGGTGGTCACCACGCGCCACGTGAGCACCTGGAGCGCCCTAACCTCCGAGCTCAGCGGCGGATCGAAGGCGTTCAAATCATCGGTGCTGCAGCGCGTGCGGGACATCTTCCGCCCCGAAGCGCTCTGCGGCGGCGACAGCAGCGGCGACAGCAGCGGCGACAGCAGCGGCGGCAGCGGCGGCAGCGGATGCGACAGCGGCAGCGGATGCGGCAGCGGATGCGGCAGCGGATGTGGATGTGGATGCGGCAGCGGATGCGGCAGCCATGGCAGCAGCAGTAGCGGCCAGCAGAGGCCTGGCGGTCTGTACGCGGGCTTTGGCAATCGCGAGAAGGACGCCCTTGCGTACCTTTCGGCCGGCGTGCCTCCCGAGCGTATCTTCATCATCGACACGAGCTCGCGTATTGTGGGTCGCGCCGCCCTGATCTCAACAGCTGACGGGAGCTGCAGCGGCGGGAGCAGCAGCAGCAGCAGCGGGAGTCTGGAGGGCGGCGAGGATGGTCCGGCTGCGGCGGCGGCTGCATCTGCGGCGCCCGCCGCGTCCGCAAGCTGCGGTGCAGTGCAACGAGCAGCCCAGCCTACATGGCAATCGTACCGTGGGATGATCCAGTCAATTATGGAGCCCATGTTCCCTGCGCTGTGTCCACATACGGTACTCTCAGAAAGGTTGGCGCAGTTCGCCACGCTCGCGATGGGGACGCAGGAAGAGCGCGAGAAGGAGGGTTCTCTGCCTCTGTGGTGAACCGGCCGCCCGTCAAGCGATTCAACAGAGGGCCGGGGACGGAGATGCCGAGTCGTGCGTCGTTATGTCGTGTCGTGTGGCCCGTGCCCGGCGGGACCCGATACGCAGGACCGCGCTGGTGTAGCCCAGGGTACTATGCTATTTTCACCGGTGCTTCACCGGTGCTAAGCTGTTACACTGTTGTAGCACTCCAAAGCCAAACGGACAGCGACACATTCGTTCGCGCTAATGGATCACGTCCCGCGGTCACCGACTTGGACTCACCGACGCACCGTGCGTTGACCGTCAGCGTCGCGTGCTGTCGCGTCACAGTCAGCACGACATGCCGTGCCGGGGAAACGTAAAGATGCCCGAATTTACGGAGCACAAGCGCAGCTTGCTCGGTGCCCCCGCCTGACCCGTCCTATGACGCCCATCACGACGCTTTGCTCGTGCGCATCGCGTGGGCTACCTGAAGTTTCATCATCTTGGCCTCGAGTTCCGGAGCCCAGGTCTCCGGCAGCTGGTATGCGGACCAGGCCGGGTCGGCGGAGGCGATGCCGATCCGGTTGCGCACGTCATTCTCGAGATGCTCCGCGGGCACGTGCGCGCCGTGCGTGTTGCCACTGAAGGTGATCTCGCAGTCATCATTCTTGGCCGCCTCGGCTCCTCGAGGGTAGTATCGAAGCGACTCGAACCACGCTTGGCTGTTGATCCAGCCAGCCTCCTTCATCTTGCGATCATTGTCTTGCGCGCCACCCGCCGCGAAGTAGTTGATGTTCGTCAACATGTCCGCACCGCGCAGGTCGGCGCGCCGCTCCGGGTTCGGGTGCGTACGTCCCGTCGGGCTACTGGTGACGCGTGACACGCGCACGGCACCCGTCGCCGTCGTGAACTCAGACCCGGCGACCGACTTGAGATCATCGCCGATGCCACCCCCTACCATGAGCGAGCCGGTGGTGCCCATCTGCCCCTTGAGAGTGTACTTGTTCGCCACCTCGCCAGGTGGGCGTGGCTTGGCCACCGTAGAGTTCCATTCAGGCTGGACGAGCGGTGGCGACGTGACGCGCTGCGTCTTGGCCGCCTTGCCCTTTTTGGGCGTTTTTGGCCGCGCCTTCCGCGCTGATGCCGAGCGCGACGACCGGTCCGATGTCGCCTTGGCCGCCTTGGCCTTCGGCCCCGGCGCCGCTGGGCTCTCTGCGCCGGCGGGCACCGCGTCGGCAGGCTGCCCATCGGAGGGCACAGGCGCGGGCTCTGGCGGCTTGGGCTTTTCGACATTCAGGGGGACCACCTGCTTCACGGGCGGCGGTGGCGCGAGTGGCACTCCGAGCGCCTTCTCACCGGGTGTCTGCTTTCGCCGTGGAGGGACGCGCTCTGATGCTGGGCGCATCCGAGGCGTGGAGCGTGCTCGCCTTGGCTTGGACATTGCACGGGAGGCCTCGAGCGATTCCCACAGCTTCTGCGTGTCGGTCTGCACCACGGAGGCTACGCGGCCGTCGTAGAAGTTGCTGGCGGACATCGCCATCACGGCCGTCGCCATCGCAGGCCGAGGAGCTCGTTCGGGTCGGACCGGCAGCGTCGGGGCCAATTGGTCCGGAGCGTCGTCTCGGTACTGACGAATTCTCATGAAATTGAATCGACGGGACGCCGTTTGACACGCACGCTCTCGCTTCGCACACGCACACGTCGGGGCCAATTGGTTCGGAGCGTCGTACCGGTAATTTAAGATATTTGAGAAACTACTATTGTACCGAAGAAGCGAAGTTGAATCGACGGGACGCCGTTTGACACGCACGCTCACGCTTCGCACACGCACCACCCTGACAAAGCTGCACACGCACACTCCGCATACGAGCACCATCCGCGTACCATCCGCACCATCCGCACGCTCCGCGGGTTCTCACTTGAAACACACACGCACCATCCGCACACCCAAGCCATACACGCTGCACACGCACACTCCGGTCCGCATACGCACCACCCGCACCACCCGCAGCACTCACTCAGAGCGCGTACCGCAGCACTCACTCAGAGCGCGTACCGCAGCACTCACTCAGAGCGCGTACGCATGCATCATAGATCACACTATGTTGCATGCAAGTCGCTGTCGTCGGCTTTGGAAGCGAAAAGGGAAGCGCGCGCAGAGCTGATCAACCCCTCGAGCACGCCGGCCGCTCGCAGATCTTTGTCGTGGCACTTCTTTGTCTGCCCCGAGCCAAGCGTTTCAATCTCCACGGTGTAGAGCGCCTCCTCTTCATCGTATGCGTTCACATAGGCGAGAGTCTCCTCTCCGTTGCTGCGCTTCAGGAACATGCGGCTGCCAATGGCGTAGCGCTTCTCAAGGGCGGGCACGGGGTTGGAGGCCGCCATTGCGACCACGGGTTTGGGTTCCGGCAATATCGCTAACTTTTGAAACGTCTCAATGACCTTGTCGTTGGTCTTCTGGATGATGGGCAACATGGTCAGCTTGTCCTTTGCATTGGTGACGTTCACGTCCGGCTTCTCGAGGATACGATACATTTCATCGGGCGTCTTTTTGGAGACCAGATCTACAAGGCCCTTGGCTGTCGTCTCGGTTGTAGCATTGTGGATGCAACTGATCGTGTAGCGACGCTCAGCCTCCTCTGCGGGGCGGAGCCCCTCGGGCGTGACTGTCTGCATCGAGCACCATGCCTCGGTTAGCGTCCAGAACCTGGACGCGTACGACCCGTCGAGAAGAATGAGGACGCGCGCGGTCAGGTAAAGGTCGGCGATGGCGGCGAGCATCAGATCGAACTCGGCCTTTTCCTTGGGAGTCCGATCGTCCCCTTGGGGCATCGACGAGTAATCAAACCAGACCCACTTGATATCTGGGTGCGCTTCCAGATACGCCTTGATGGCCTTGAGTTGCTCGCCGTCGACATCAGGCTGGGCAGGCACTCCCCACCGATGGCTCACGAAGAGGATGTTCTTCATGATGCCACCGCCACAAAACGCGGGATCGCGGAACGCGGATGCAAGGGGTATTTTTATCTTCGTTAGGATGTCGACTTCATGCAGCGTCTGCATGCGAGGCAGCGACTTGGTGCCGTGCTTGCACACCCATTCGGCGGGGATGAAGTAGAAGGAGGGTGCGTCGTCGTCCCACCCTTGGCGTCGGAGCTCTTTGATGGCCTGGTCCAACAGCTCCTTTTGGGCCTCTTCGGAGCGGCGCAGTCGCGATGCAAATTTGGCGATGAAGTCAAAGTTGAGCGCGAAGGTGATGATCACATACAGGGCCAAGAAACCCCAATAAATAAGTAAATCACAGACATTTCCGTAGCAGGTCAAAGGTAGCTCCTTGGTTAACAAGTCTGTTCGGTCAAAGTAGGTACCCGGGCGCGGCAACCGCAGCAGAGGCACAATGAGGAGGAGGCGCGCGAATGAAAAGAACGTGTTCGATAGTTGCGCAAGGCCTAACAGCATGGCGAAGAGCATGTGACGAGAGAACATGTGCGAGTACCCCGAGAAGCCTTGATCTGCACGCGCACGGCCAGTACCAAATAGGAGCATCGAAACGAGGAGCCAGCCCACGAGGATGAACAGGACAACTTTATGGCAGTCGTTGAGCAAGGCTCTATTCATCGGCGCGTACTGCACCGCCTGACACAGGTCCTCGTACGTCGGGTAACCGCAAAATGGTAGGGCAGGGCAACCTGTAGTATTGGCTGAAGATGACTCAAAGGCATTCATAAATTCAGCCTGGTCCACACACCCAATACCACTGAGTGATAACTCAGCCAAGGCTGATGACAGACCCGATGGAATGGGCAATCGCGACATTGCTGACACAGCATAGACCGCCACGAGACTGCAGAACATGGTGCAGGCGCTGAGCCACGATGCTTGCGAGAGCACAAACGAATGGTACTTGCGGCCTTGATAGGAGATGATTGCGCGCAGAAGCTTTGTACAAGTATACAAAATCAGTGCAAGCACGAAGTTCGAAAAGCACCAACCCCACGCATAGCCGAGCTTATCGGGACTCAAGAGGAAAGCGTATGACCACACGGAAACAGTATACAGAGCAGCCTCAAAGGCCCTTGACCGTGTCCAGATGCTTGCATCAAGACAAGGTTGTGGCTTATCAGCATCGATCTGCGCAATGAGAAGCGACAAAATCCACAACGGTGTTGAAATGAACCAAAACAGCGTCCACTCAGCATATTCATGGAGCTGTATGATAGACCCTGGATCTCGTTGAAAGTATTGAGTGAGTTTGACCATGAGGTATACGGGCCCTGGCAGCGCCAGAAGGACGCGCGAGAGTACCAAGAACTGCTTACGCTGAACAAGATCGTGGGCGCTCACGTTCTGATTCGCGAATATATCGACCGAAACCGCAGGTGCCGTCGGAGACGTCGGGGCTGTCTTCCTCCGTAAGAACATGTGCGCGCTCATTTTTACATGTACAGTATACCCGAATAACTTTGATTTTTGGGCTTACTTGTTATTGGGCTTACTTGTTAACAGTGAAACGAGACACAGAGAAGAACCGCAACCAAATCTCTTGGAAACTCAGGAGCTTAAGCGGTGAGAGTTAGAGCAACCGGTGCTCCGCGAGCCCACCCTCAAGGAGTGGGGCGCGGCCGGCGCTCCGTCGATTCCGAGATCCGTTGATAGTCGTCCTCCGCGGCAAGTAGCATGTCGACTCAGGCTCAGGGGGCGGGCGGGGGGTCAAGGATCGCGCGCTGGCGGGCAGTGTGCCAAGGATCGCGCGACGGCTCCGAGTCAAAAAGATAAACCTCATCCTCGCCGTGGCTCGTGCCGGCTGTGATTTTTGGGCTTTCTTGTTAACAGCGAAACAGGACTGTGATTTTTGGGCTTACTTGTTAACAGTGAAACGAGACACAGAGGGGAACTGCAACCAAATCTCTTGGAAACTCGGGAGCTAAAGCGGTAAGAGTTAGAGCAACCGGTGCTCCGCGAGCCCACTGTGATTTTTGGGCTTACTGTGATTTTTGAGCAGGTGTGAATTAACACGACAGACGTGACAACTGCTGCTTCAGCACTGTTACTGCCCGCTCAGAATAAACACATGTTACATGACCCCACTCGAGGCGCGGAGCATGCGCGAGCTCGCTCGCGGCGTTGTGAGGATGGTTTGGGCGTCCCTCGGCGGCTTGGATGGCGGTCTGGAGACAAGTGGGTGGAGAACTGTGGAGATGTTGGCATGTTGGCGAAGTTGTGCGTGAGGAAGCTTCGGGGAGACGCGCGGCCCTCGCCGTGCCGCGTGTCGTCGGTGGCGGCGGGGAAGTTGCGGGGAGGGGCGTGAATCCTGTACGGCAAGCCCGGCGCCGCATTTTCCTTTTGGACTAGTTGTAACAGCGTCGTATTGGGCGTCCACGAGAGAGTCAGGGAAGTCGTGAGCGGAAGCAAGGAAGCCACTCGCGCGACCCTGCCAGGGCGTAGGGAATCCGAGCGAGTAGGGGTGTCCAGTCGCTCGCTGCCTCGCTCAATCGCTCCACGCCAGACATCGGTTAAAGTTACAGTCTCCGTCGGACACCTGTCAACTCGCCCCTGACCCACCTTGTGACCTCTGTGTGACCTATGCATGTGGGGCATGACGCATGACCCGCGCGCGCTGTGTGTGGCGGGGGTGCTCATAGACATACAACGGGGCGGGGCGCGGGGGACGGAAAGCTCAGGGGGGTAAGGGGCCACGTCAGTTCACACCAAAAAACTCCTCCACGCGCCCGAGCTTCTCGCCCGCTCGAGAGCTCCTTGACCTTAGTTTTGTGGACGAATGATGAAGAGTCATCGTCGATGCTGATATGCTCCTCGTCCGGGACGGGTTCCGCCGCGCTGGTCGCTGGTGTGCCTGGATCAAGGCGAAAAGCCCTCCCGGTGTCAGCGCAGGCACAGCCGCCGCCGTGGCGGCGGATTTTAAAGCTCACTCGACGCCCGGTCGAGACTCCGCGCGCGCGGCCGCGCGTGCCGCGCTCACACCGCCGAAGCTCCGGCCTCCGCGCACTCACTCACTCACACAGACACACTACCCGGTACCCCCCCCCGCCCCAATGCCATTCACCGGAATCAGAGTCAGGAAGTACTAGTGAACACGCCGCTGTGCGGCAACGACTCACGTGGCGACGGGTAAGGGACCTTGAGCGTGCTAAGGGTGGCGATCTGAATTTCGGACCGACCGGACGAGATCGGGGCTTCCGGCCTTCGGCGCGCCGCGGATCGTGTCCTTGGACGAGTGGCTGCAACATTTCTGCACGCCGTTTGAGGTGAACAGGGCAGCGCTTTCATCCTGCTTTAGGCTTCTTGGCTGACGGGTAGACGCCCGTGCTGGCAAGCAGAGTCGCAGCCGCATCGAGGATGACGACGGGCAGAAACGTGGACAGGGCTCCGGCGCACTCGCTGGTGGATACCGTGGCACAACGAGGATGGCCCGCAGTATTGGGATCAATCAGTCCAGTAGCATTCACCAGCGTGAGCAGGTCGAGAAGCAGCAGAGCAAAAGGCACTTGCACATGAAGCCGGCTCGCATGCGGTGTGACGATCGCAAGATAGAGCACCACCAAACCGATGAATGCCAAGTGAACACCTACTCCTGAGACAGCATAGCGCAGCGATTGAGCTAGTGGTGCCGTGAGCGTCGCGGCATCCACGCCGATTTTATACCCGACGTTGTCTGTAGTCTCTTGCACGGCCTTCACGCCCAGCTCTTTCGCAGAATAGTTCCAGCAGTCTGGGCCCAGCATGACGGTGAGCCATCCGTTGATATTGAATAGGGAGAGAGATGCGCCGAGGAGGGCGAGAGCAGAGCGAATCACGAGCAGGATGTTGACCATCGCAAGCCCTGGGGCGGGCGCCGGGCCGATGCAGTGGTGTGAGAGGCTCGACCACGCCATGCCGCGCTATTACTTCCTCATCACAGCTCCTCAACCTATGAAAGCAACTCATCACCGCTCTCTTTCGTCCTATCATACTGCAGAACTGCACTACTTACTAGTACCAAGCAAGCGAGGGGTATTCGTTTGCGCTTGTTTAGGTACTTGTGTTGTTTCGACTAATTAGCTTGCTTGCTTACGTACAAGGTCAAACGGGGTTTAAGCTCAGCTTCACAGTTCGTCAGACAGTCAGTTATGTCGCCCCCCCCCGCGCTCACCACACTCCGTCTCAAAGGACGGCTCCGTTGCCCTCGGTCCGGTCAACACATCAAGTTCGCATGGCCATGGAGGCTCGAGGTTGGCGCATGGCGGTTGGGAACTTGGGATGTGTATAATAAGATTATTATAGTCGAGTGTTAACGAACACGTGAGTCGTGACGTCCACCGCGTCCACCCCTGCCATTGCCTCAGAAACCCCCAGGGAAGGGAGGGCGGGACACGACAACAACACGACAGAGCGCACGAGACGCGGACCATTTATGGTGCACACAAAAAGCCTTCAATACTCACCGCGCCCGCCACGGCGCTCGACCTCGTAAGCACCCTTGCCCCAGCTTTGCGCCGCGTCGAGCTTGGCGAGCCACGCTCGCTTTGCGACCTCCTCGTACCTCTTTGTGCCCCAAAGGCCCCAGCGCGGCGCCCTGTCGAGCTTGGCGAGCCAGGCTCGCTTCGCGGCCTCTTCGTCAACCCAAATCGGGACAGTCGCGGCCCGAATGGTGGATCCCATGGCCTCCTGCAGCGCGCGCTTCGCGACGTCGAGCGCGCGTCCGGCCTCCTCGAGCGCCCTCCTCGCCTCCTCCTCCCGCATCCTGGCGGACGATCCCAGCGCCAGCTCCAGAGCCTGGCGGGCCTCTTCGAGCGCGAGGCTCGTCTCCTCCGCTCGGATGGATGATGAGACGTCCGCTCGGTACGGCGCGCCCTTTTGGGCACTTCCTTCGCGCACCAGTCGGAAGTGGCCGAAGTACGCACGCTCGATGGAGCCCTCCCACAGGCGGCCGCAGACCACATCGGGCATGACGGCCGCCCCGGCTCTGCCCACCTCGCCCGCGGCCAGGGCGGAGGCGCGGGCCGCAATCTCTCGTTCGGCCGTCTCGAACACGGGCGCACCCGTCAGATGGAAGTCGGAGCGCACCGGCAGCCCCGCAAGGCCATGTAACGTCTCGGTGCATCGCGCACGATGCACCTTGAGCCACATGCTCGAGCCGGCGGGCTGCATGGTTGACCAGCCACTGTACTCCTCCGTGCTATCAGCGTGGGCGTGCTGGTGCATGGTGAGCATGCCCCACGTACCGCCCATCCTTTGCTCCATGCCCACGCTCTGCCACGAACCGTCCGCGAGGAGTTCGACGGGTATGCTCGCCGGCGGCTCGTCCTCGTCGACAGCGAGGTCTAGCCGCCATTGTCCGATGAACCCTGAGCGTGGGTAGGTTAGTGGCGGCGGCGTACGGGAGTTGAGGCGAAGCTCGTGTTGCTGCTCGAGTGCGGCGAGATCGCTCGCGATCGGAAGAGAGAGCTGCATGGAGAAGCGGCCGACCATGCACGGATCGTGGGTGTAGCCTTCGAGCACCGTGCCGACGAAAGAGCAGCAGCGCAAACCATGGCGCTCGCCGCGTCCCTCGAGCAGCAACGCGCCGAGCTGCAACGAAAGGCAGAGGGAGTCCTCGGAGTCTCCAACGCGGATGCTATGCTCCACGAACCACGCGTCGTGCGGACCCGATGGCACGGTCGTACATTGAACTTTGCCGCCGAACTCAGCCGAGGAGAGGGGGACCGCGAGGTGGAGTGTTGTGGCGCTATCTCCATCGTCGAGCTCGAGTTCAGCCCTCCAAATTCCGGCAAGTGCCTTGTACTCTTCGATGGTAAGAAGGTGCGATGGCTGCTGCACGGCATCGATCAGTGCGGGTGCGCGATGACGTGGGCGCTGCGCGGCGGCGAGCAGGGTGCCGATGATCCACCGCATCCGTCGAAGCAGGAGGACCGCCGCGAGACACCTTTCGAAAGTGCGCGAAGGATCGAAGTGTCCAGATTTGGATTGGGTGAGGAGCGGATCACGTTTTAAAATAGATCAGAACTGTCGAATTCACACATAATGTGCAGTCGCCTGACTAGTCGTAGTCCATGCACGACTGTTGCTCGTCCGTGTAGAAGGCGTTCTCTCGTGCGACGCGCCGAGCGATCCCTCTGAGAGACTCGCTCAGGGCAGCCCCGCCACCAGAGGTCCCCACAGATGCCCCACCCCTCGTCGCGTGACTGTGACCGAAACCGAGCGGGCGCGCCGAGCGCTGCGGAGATGCGAGCACCACGGTAGCGCAACGCAGCGGCGACGCAAGCTCTGACGCGAGCGCCGCCGCCTTGAGGCTCAACGAGGGCTCCCAGATCGCGCTGCATGCAAACGGCTGCCCCGCGTGCGGCGCGAGGCTGGCTTGCACCGCGTGCAACTGCAGCTGCGACGCGCGAAGAACACGCCGCTCCTTGTTAGCGGGCGTTGGCGAGGTGAGCTCGCGGATGGAGGTGATTGGGTTGTGCTCGAGCGTGTGGTGGTGGCGAAGCCACATGTCGAATGCGAGCCTCGCGCTCATGGGCCCGCCGCACAAGAGCCGCAGCACCATCGTGAGCTTCAGCCGCACATCGGAAGTCCGCTGCCCTTCGCTCCACTCACAGCTCGCGAGCACTCGCCAATTGAACAGCTCCACCGCCGACTCCACGGCGCTCGCCTCGGCGGCAGCTGCCTGATCGCGTCGCCTCGCAGCGATGGTTGCGTCGTCTGCCCAAATTGCGAGCGCCGATCGGGCCGCGCGCCGGCGCACGGCCTCTTCGACGAGTCGGCGGCGGCGAGCGAGCCTCTGCTCTTCGAGCCAGCGCACGCTCTCGCGCGCGTCGAGCCATTTGACCCACGCGCTCACCATCGCGAAGCGTGCCTCGCCGCTGTACCACACGTGCGCGTCACTTGGGCTGCTGGCGCGTAGCGACGAGCGCACGAGGGATGAGAGGACCTCCGGAGAGCCCTGCGGCGATGAGGCCGCAGGCGATGAGGCCGCAGGCGATGAGGCCGCAGGCAATGAGGCCGCATGCAATATGGCCGCAGGCGATGAGGCCGGTGGCGATAAGGTGGGCGCAGTGGTAGGTGCGTGGTGAGAGGACGAGGCGGGGGCGAGGCTGGTCCGATGCGTTGAAGGACTCGCGGATGATTGTGCACAGTACGATGGGGACGGTCTCAAAGGCTTCATGGGACTCGGCCGTCCAAACGGCTCGGGCGATGGCCACGCGCGCGCGGCGAGAAGTAGTTCGTCGCCTGTGCTAGCCCAATTGCTGTCGTCATCGACGCCTGTGCTAGCCCGGTCGTCGGCCGCATGCGCGCTTGCAGGCGACTTTTGGGGTCGATCAGGCCCCGCGTCCAGGGCCTCGTCGCCCTCTTCCGCAACGGGGGAGAGCAGGCCGAAGGTATTCATTTCATAGGCTAGGGACTTGGCCACCTCGGCAACCTCTGCGGCAAGCCTCTCGCGTGCCACCTCAGACTCCGCCAGCTCCGTCTCAGACCATGCAAATGCCAGCTCCTCATCCACCAACTCGTTCGCCTCGTCCTCGTCCTCCTCCTCCGCATCTGCGAGCGCCACTCGGTCAGCACCGACGAGGCCGATCATCTCATTCGCCTCAGCCAGTCGCGTGGCCAGATCGTACTCCTTCCAACGATGCACCACCGATCTCATCACAATGGCTTCCGGAGAGAGCGACAGGCCATAGAGGGAGGGCCAGGCGGCGCGCCGCCACATGTGCCACGCGTCGGCGACGACCACGGCCGACCGGCGCTGTGTAAATGTCCAGACGGCCAGATGCGTGTTGACCTGAGTATGTGCAACCTCGTGCCACGAGTCAAGCGCCGTCTTGAGCGTCGGCCGCTCCCAGAGCGCGAGCGCGCGCGCCATCAGAGTCCACGCAGCTGTACGCATCGCCACGAGCGCGTGCCACGTCACCAGGCCGTCGCCGAGCTTTCGATGCGTCCAGCGGCGCACGCACAAGCCGACCGTATAGAGGGTCGCGGCGTACGCGGCCCACGTGTCGAGCGCGACGCGGACCTTCTGGTGTGCCTTGAGGCCGCCGCAGTTGTAGCTGACGACGTCGAGGACAAGCCACTGCTGAGCGAGCGCATACCAGCTGAAGAAGGCGCGTACGACGGAGCTATTCGAGTACCTCGAGGACACGAGCTCCTGTGCGCGCCGGAGCGCATGCATCTCGTCGACATGCGCGACCCAGCTCTGCCACGAACGGCGCAGCTTCGGGTCCATCAAGGAGGCGAGGCTGCGCACCGTCGCCAGATGCTCTGCATGGACGAGCGCTGTGACGCCCGCCCATGTACGCAGGCAGAGCCGCATCAGGCTGTGCCGCGCGTGCTCTCGAGCGCCTGCCTGGACGCTCCAAGCCGCTGCTCGCTCGAAGCGCCATGCGGGATCGAGCTGTGTAAAGCAGCGCAGCGCCTTCCGTAGCTCCGAGCGGGCCGCATGCTCGCTCAGACGGCGCCAGTACTGCGAGCGCCTCCGCTCATCGGCGAGTGCCTCCACGGCACTCCCCAGAGCCCACAGGAGCCAGCGTTGAGAGGCTGCATGCTGCGCTGCATGCGAGCGTCTCCGTTCCGAGGCAGAGTACCGCCATTGGGAAGCGACGAGCCGCAGGGAGCGCGCGGCATGGGCCGCCTTCATCGTCCCGATCAGCGTCGCAATCGACCGTCCGAGGGTCGCATGGTGGCGCCACGCGGCCCAGAGGGCCGGGAGACCCTGCCACGTAGCCCAGGCGCCAGGGAGACCGTGCCGCACGCCCCACGAGATTAGGAGACCTTGAGCGGCAGTCGTCAACGACTCGAACCGTGCGTGCGCGCGGGCGACGACCTCCGCGTGTTTGCGCTTCTCGGCCGCCCAATCTCTCCACAAACCCAGCGCGTCCGCCACCGTCCGCCGCCCCGTGTCGCGCAGCGCTCCCGCGCACGCCATCACCACCCGCGCCTTACCTTCGCACACAGCCCTCCATGTATTCAGGGCGCGCTGGAGCTGACGGCCGTTCGGGTGGAGTTTCGCCACGAGCGCCTCGGCCCACAGCCGCGCGTCCGCCTCGGCTCGCCAGAGCCCGAGCGCGCGCGACGCGTTCTGGTGCAGCAGTCGGCTCAGCGCGCCGCGCATCACGCCAGCAGTCTCACGGCACTTAGCCGTGAGCTCTCGCCAGCCGCGCCACGCGCTTGCGAGCGCACCCGACCGCCATGAGCCAACGACTCTCTGGAGCATGCGGATGGTCTCGAGGCGCTCCTCGGTCAGCTGTCGCCAGGCGCGCCACGCGCCTGTGAACGCGCCCAGCCGCCATGAGATCAGCACGCGCCGGAGCCTGTTGATGGCCTCGAGATACTCCTCGGTGAGCCGCCGCCAGCCGCGCCACGCGCTCGCGAGCTTGCCCAGCTGCCACGAGATCAGCAAGCGTCGGTGCGTGCCGAAGGCCAGACCGACGGTGCGCCGGAATGCCCAGGCGCGCAGTGCACGCGCCGCCTTGCGATGAATCTCACGATGCTGCACGCGCTGCGTGAATGCGCGGACCGTGCACTCAAAGGCCCAGGCATGCCACGCGCCCGCGAGCGCGCGAATCTGCCATGTGCCAAGTGCGGTCTGGAGCGTACCTCGAGCCTCGAGCCACTCGACTGAGAACAACCGCCACGCGTGCCAAGCGCGTCCGAGGTCACCCAGCCGCCATGCACCACTCGCGCGCCGGAGCATACCGAGAGCCTGGTTGAATAGCTCCCGCTGGAACGCCCAGGTACGCAGAGCACGCGCCGTTCCGCGCTTTAGCAAGAAGCAGACGGCCACGCGTGTCAGTTGGGCAGTGCGCGTGGTCGTCTGGGCCATCTGTCGCCACGCGCGCCACGCGCCTGCGAGCTTAACCCGTCGCCACGAGCCTAGCGCACATCTGAACCTGCCGAGGACCTCGACACACTCTTGCGTCAGCTGTCGCCACGCGCGCCACGCGCCTACGAACTTAGCCCGCCGCCTCGAACCAAGCGCGCCCCGGAGCCTGCCGAACATCTCGTTGAACAGCTCCCGCTGGAACGCCCAGGTACGCAGCGCACGCGACGCCTCTCGATGGACCCAACGCTGACGCACGCGCAGCATGAACGCGCGGACCGTGCACTCGAAGGCCCAGGTATGCAGAGCACGCGCCGCTTCGCGCTTAAGTAAATCGACGGCCACGTCTGTCAGCTGGGCAGTGCGCGTGGTCGTCTGGGCCATCTGTCGCCACGCGCGCCACGTGCCTGCGAACTTAGCCCGTCGCCACGAGCCTAGCGCACATCTGATCCTGTCGAGGACCTCGACACAATCTTGCGTCAGCTGTCGCCACGCGCGCCACGCGCCTCCGAACTTAGCCCGCCGCCACGAGCCTAGCGCACATCTGATCCTGCCGAGGACCTCGACACAATCTTGCGTCAGCCGTCGCCACGCGCGCCACGCGCCTGCGAACTTGGCCAGCCGCCACGAGCCTAGCGCACATCTGAACCTGCCGAACATCTCGTTGAACAGCTCCCGCTGGAACGCCCAGGTACGCAGCGCACGCGACGCCTCTCGATGGACCCAACGCTGACGCACGCGCCGCATGAACGCGCAGACCGTGTGATCGAAGGCCCATGCGTCCCAAGCGCCCAAGAGCGCCGTGCGCATGTGCCGATCGAGTGCGCGTGCCCATCGGCGCACGTGGCGCCAGCGCTCCCAGCGCGCTGCCTTCCATGCCCTGAATGTGCGCTTCGCGTCCGCGGCTCTGACGGCACTCGCAATCTGGCTGCTCACATACGCCAGGTGGTGTCCTATCCATCGCTCTGCTCCAAGCCGTCGGAGCACACGCTTCTTGCGAAGGACGCGCTCGGCGTACTTGCCTGTCATCATGTGGTTAGCAGCGGCCGCCTGCACTGCCGTACAGCATGCCCACGAGCGCAGCGCACGCCGGCACATAACATGGCGGCACAAGGCTTCGAACGCCCGCTCGCGCCGCGCCGCTGTCCTCTGCTCGCACCCACGCCGCCACAGACGCAGCCACGGGCGCGCACACTCCAGCTGTATTCGCGTGGCGGCGGCGGCCCATGCCGCAAGTGCCACTGAGCCGTCGGCGCGCAGTCGGCGCGTCACGCTTGGTAAGTCTGTGTAGAAGCGCGCGGGCAGCGGCGGCTCCAGCGCGTGCGTCGAGCGCAGCGCCACTGCATAAGTCCAGCTCGGGTGCTGATCGCTCGCGGCCACGTGCGCGCTGCGTCGCCACAGGGAAAGCGCCTGTCCCCTGACGCCGTTGAAGCGCATCGTCGCCGCGCGGCTGTTGGCCACGTGCGCCGCGCCCCGGCGCGCGGCGGCGAATTTCCACGCGGTCCAAGCCCGGCCGAGGGCGTACAAATGGTGGAGCTGCGAGCAAAGGCCGCGGTAGTGTCGCTGGCGGTGTGCGCCCGCCGTGGCGCCGACCCATGCAGATAGGACGGCGCGCCGGCAGTGGACAGCGGCGATTTCGGCACGGGCGGCGGCCGCCAGCCGCGCCGGTCGCCACTGTCGAGCGTGGGCAGCCCATTGACGAAACAGATGACGTGGCCAAGCGCGCACGAGAAAGCCCCGCCACACGTACAGGGCAGAGCGCTTGCGGAATCGACAGGCAGTGACGAAGCGGCGCGCCTCGACGACGGCCCCCACGGGCGGCGCCATCTGCGACCACCAGATCTCCGCCATCGCGGAGCTGACTGCCTGCCGCTGCGCCTTGTCAGCGCTGGCATGCACATGCCAGCGATGCAGAGCAAACTTCCGCAGCACGCAGCGGCGCTCGGCGCGCACCCCGCACACACGACGAGCAATCGACGCCGAGGCCGAGCAGACCAGCCGCCAAGATGCGAGCGCTCTGGCGAGCAATGCGTTCGTCGGGGCGCGGGTGTGAACCACCCAGGAGGTCCTTTGTCGTGCCGCGTGAAGACTGGCAACGCGCCGTTGCAAGCGGCGGAGCGCGAGCCCTTTGGTCGCCAAATCCTCGAGCGGTTCGTGGTTGCCATGTATGCGGGCCACGTACTCGAGCCTATACCAGGTGGTCGAGCGCTCGCGGCGGACCAAAGCGCCCAGCCGCCACTGACGAATGATGGCACGGCCGTGCGCTTGCACCGCTTGGTGACGGCATGCCTCGGCCACCTGCTTCTCGAGCTGCGCAGCGTGCAAGCTGGCCACGAAGTCGCCTTGCGCCACGCGCAATGCCAGGCTCTGAGCCAGCAAGAGCTGGTGAGCGTCACGTGTCCAGGTCTCCCAGCGATGTAAGGAGTCGATGTAGCGCCGCGCGAGCCGGTCGACAATGCGACAGCGCGTACTTGCGGAGACTCTGGTGATTGCCCGCCTCAGCGGATGAGCTCGGCGCCGAAACCAGGTGGCGACAGCGGCTCGCAGCTGCTGCTGCACTCGCGCCTCGCCGAGCGCCGCCTCCGCCTGCTCCTGGCCGCCTTCAGCCGCCATCCGGTAGTATTGGCGCAAGCGATGGGCCGCCTTGAGCTCCGCCGTCGTGAGCGACGACGCTGACAGCGATGCCCTGCGCTGATGGGCCGCCTTGAGCTCCGCCGAGGAGAGCGAGGTCGTTGACAGCGACGGCCTCATCCTGCACACCAGGGAGCGGGAGTTTTGCTCATGACTCGTGTGTACTGGTGTTATGAACCCTTTTTTCTCATGACCAGTCAGACAGTCAGTTTCGTCGCGGTCCACCCGCGCTCACCACACGGCTCCGCTCCCCTCGGTGAGAAAAGCCAGGTCGTCGCGTACTTCCAACATGAACATCGCGTATGTGGGTGCGGAGGGCGTCATGGTCATCGGTCATGCGTCGTACATGAATAAGGTGTGTGTACGACGTAACAGTGTCGTAACAGCGTCGTAGCACCGGTTGTCGCGTGTGTCATGTTCACGTTCACACCCACACACGGAGCCAAACGGACGAAACCAAGTACATTGTAGACCGGCACCGGTCCGACACACACACACACACACCGCAGGCGAAACACCGGCCACGAACTGTCGGCCCACGACGGCGGCGGACTCAAGGGAGGCCATCGGCAGAGGTACGGCAGAGGAAGCTCGACCGGAGCCGGTGGCCGTCGCGGCGCCTCCCTTGCTTCCCGCGGCACTTGCGCGCAGCTCGCTGGCACTTCTCTGTATTCCCAGTACCCAGAGCTAAAGCGTTCAACTCTACCGTGTTGCGTGTAGAGCGGAGCACCATCTCCGGACTCCGCATCGCACTCCTTCACATAGGCGAGCGTCTCCTCCCCGTTGCTTGCGGCGCTTCATGGTACACTGTGCAAATGCCATGGCATGTTCGGAGCGCGGCGCGCGCCAGTGCTGGGCGCTGCGCCAGTCGCGGCTCGCTGGTCTTCGTTTATGCCGATGGCGTAGCGCTGACCAAGGGCGGTGGGCATGGGGCCCACCATTGAGACCGAAATTATGAGCTCAAATTGTTATGAGCTCATACATGTTGCCGGAGCCCTGGCATTATGGTCAAAAGGCACTGACTGTACCTGCGTCTTGTCGGCTTGTACTTCCGTCAGCTCCAGCTCCTTGATCGTGGTCGGCGTGTTTTTCCATCTTTGCATACATATCTTTGACGTGCGAATCGTACTCCAGGATCTTGGGCAACATGGCCTCCTTGTCCTTTGCGTTGGTGACGTTCACGTCCGGCTTCTTGAGGATACCATGCATTTCCTCGGGCTTCTTCTCGGACACCTTTTCGACGAGCCCCTCGCCATCATGCTTCTCGGTAGCGTTGTGGATGCATTTAATCGTGTAGCGACGCTGCTCATCCTCCGTTGCGGGCTTGAGCCCATCGCGTGTGGCCTTCTGCATCGAGCACCATGCCTCCGTCAGCGTCCAGAACCGCGACACGTACGACCCGTCGAGGAGAATGAGGATGCGCGCGGTCAGGTACATGTCGGTGATGGCGGCGAGCATCAGATCGAACTCGGCTAACTCCTTCGGAGTCCGCCAGTCCCTATCTGAGTGGATGAGTCTGACCTTCTGAGGCATCGATGAATAGTCGAACCAAACCCACTCGATGTCCTTATGCGTACCAAGATACGCTTTGATGGCATTGAGTTGCTCGCCGTCGACATCGGGCTGACCAGGCTCTTCCCACCGATGGCTCACGAAGAGGATCTTCTTGATGATGCCTACACCGCGAAACGCTTCGACGAGAGGGATCTTCATCTTTTCCAGTACGCCAGCGTCTCGCAATGTCTGCATGCGAGGTAACGACTTTTCGGCGCAATTGCAAACGTATTTTGCGGGAAGGAAGTAGAAAAATGGAGCGTGTTCCACCCACCTATCCTCATAGTTCTCATGAATTTTGAGGTCGTCGATTGCCTTTTCCTTAACCTTTTTGGCCCCCAGTTGCGATGCATATTTGGCGAGGAAGTCAAAGTTTAACACGATAGCGATGAGCGCGTGCAGGCAGACAGTGCCCCACAGGTGAATCCCAATACAATCGCTAGAGTAGCAGAACAGAGGTAGCTCCTCCATCATCGAGTCCTCTCGATCAAAGTAGGCTGCTTGGCGTGGAGACTGCAGCCGAGGCACAATAAGGAGGAGGCGCATGCATGAGAAGATCATGTTCATCAGTTGCACCAAGCACAACAGCATCCCGACGATCATGTGGCGAGAGAACAAGTGCGAGTAGCCGTTGTCTGTGCGTAAACGGCCAGTGCCCTTAAGGAAAAGCGAGACGACGACCCAGCTTACGGCGACGAAGAAGTGAATTAAATCTAAGTCGATGACCAAGACTCTCGCCATCGTCGAGTACTGCACGGCCTGGCATAGCTCCTCGTACGTACGGTAACCGCAATGGGGCTTGGCAGGGCAGCTAGCATTGGCTCCAGACGCCCCAAAGGCATTCAAAAATGCACTCTCGTCCGAACAGGCGATGCCACTGAATGATAGTTCGGAAAAGGCCACAATCGAGAGGGCGTCGATTGGAATGCGCGACATCGCCGACAGACCATAGAGCATCACGCATGCGCAGAAAATGGCGTTGACGAAGACCCGCCAGCCTTGCGAGAGCAAAAATGAGTGGTAACTGCTACCTTGGTCATTGATGATGGCGCGAACAACCCTTGTAATCGAATAGAGAACCAGTGCCACGATGGGCTGTAAGCCGAGTACGGCCCACACGTAGAACACCCGATCTTGACTGTAGAGTAGTATGTAAGCAAAGGCGGTTAGCAAAAACAAAGCACATTCAAAGGCCCTCACCGGTGTCCAGACGCGTCTTCCATGAAGAGACTGTGGCTTATCGAAATCGACCGGTGATGGATTTGCGCGAGGAGAAGCGAAAATAGCCACAACAGGAGGGTTGCGAACATCCCAGGGACTGCGATCGCTAACCCGATATGGCCCTGTACGAGAGACCTGAAAGAACCGATCCCGTCAAAGTACTGCTGGATTGAGAACGCCAAGAAGACGGGTCCTGGCAGCGCCAGAAGGACGCGCAAGAATACCAACGCCTCGTGGCGGCGCATCTGGAGACTCTCGAGATAGAAATTCGCATAGAAACTTGGGCGTTTAGGGTCTTTGGACTCGCCCTTACCGCCCTCGGTTTTGACACCGGTCTCGTTCGCGGCGGAATGGACCTGCGAGGGGATTGTCGGTCGTGCTTTGGTCATCATGCACGGGGCTTTCAGTGCCCCCGCGTGGATTGAACAGTGGAGTGCTAGCGCGAATCACCTTGGAGCTCCGTTTCATGACTGCACGTGCGGCGCCGTGTACTGTCTCCGCGCGGCAGCTCCTTGGCGCAGACCGCGATCGCTCCTGGTTTGAGGGTCGTACAACATGTTCAGTTGAACTGTCCTCGTGCACAGGAATCCAGAATTAAACCGGCCTACAAGTGTGAACCCTTTTTTTCTAAAAACCGAACGTTTTGAGCATGTGCAATCTGAGTCTGTTTACGCGATTTGTGCGCGATCTGAGCTCCAAATTTCTTGTGCGTTCTTGCTGTGACAATGCTGTGACAATGGCCTCCTGGCATCGAGCGCACGCGCCGCTTCATCTTCCAAGTGGCCGTGGACAACGGCTCGACCGGCTACCGCATGCCGCCCGCAGCGGTGGTCACCACGCGCCACGTGAGCACCTGGAGCGCCCTAAACTCCGAGAAGTTTCGTCACGTCCATGTACAATTGTAGTGTTCCGCAAATATCCTGGGGACCCTGAAAAAGGCGAGCGCAGCAGCCTTTCACATGCCTTGTCAGGGTACTGGCTCGGACCCCCTTTAATGTTTAGAGTGCTACCACCGGCTTCCCCACCCCCTTACTTTAGACACTTTAGTTCTCTAGACTCTGTCATGTATTAGTTAAAATAATACCAAAATGGTACACCTGCCGTCGGCCCGGGGCCGGGCGGAACTCCGAGCCGGGGCCGCAGTCGTTGCAATCGGCGTCGGAAGCCCAGTTGCACGTCTCGGCGCAGATGGGCGGAGGAGGCGGGAAGCGCGGGCCGCAGTCGG
>Ga0210241_100845_pt1 | contig 25991 bp, 19 predicted proteins | sample ChrtobMetP5a_8mM_FD_155488 | JGI IMG/M metagenome (GOLD analysis project Ga0210241, IMG submission 155488) | Chrysochromulina tobin associated microbial communities from unialgal haptophyte culture, Seattle, Washington, United States - P5a_8mM | ecosystem: Host-associated > Algae > Haptophytes >...
GAAAGTTTTGAGCTAGAACTCAATGGGAGTGCGTGGGACACCTCTGGCTTGAGTTTCGTTCAAATCCCTTCAGTACTTTTGGAGATCAGTTTTTGCCCCATGTACACCATGAGCGGACTACCTTAAGTCAGCTCTCACGTTCACGTTCACGTTCACGTTAATTTGCCATCTCTTTAAGTCTGCTCTATACATAGACAGCTCTACATGTATCACTTGGACTCATACCAAATAATGAAAGACACAATCCACCCCCAAACCACCGCCGTGTTGATCACCCGTCGGTGGCGACGTACCTTTACTGTCTACCCGACTTCCTCCTCTCGATCGTGCGCGCCAACTCGCAGACCCGCACGCAAAGGCCTGTCTCTTTTCCAGTAATGTCTCCCAGATTCCGGTGTTTACCGGAGTCTGGGCCACATAGGAAGGAGCGGGTCTGCGACGCCCTGCGTGCACGCGCACACCCGCACGCGGGGCCTGTTCTTTTCCAGCGATGTCTCCCAGATTCCGGTGTGTTACCGGAGTCTGGGCCACATAGGAAGGAGCGGGTCTTCGGCGCATACCCCGTCGAGACGGCGGTATGCGGCGGTTAACCCGCGCACGTGCAGGTGCGGGTGGCCGCGCTGACAAACTCCGATGGCTCCACCGTCGGCCATTGCACAGGAGCGCGAGATCCTATGAGTATGTCCAAGGCGTCGACGGCCGCGGAGCGCGGGCTCCCACCGCTCGTGCCTCCACTGACACCACCGGCGCCGCCGCCGCCGCGGCCGCTCCCGCCCCCGCCGCCATGCTCTCGGCGGCCGCTCCCGCCCCCGCCGCCATGCTCTCGGCGGCTGCTGCATCGGCGGCCTTGCTCTGGGCGGCCGGGCTCTGGCCGAGGCGCTGGGTTGTCTTGGGTTCCTTCCGTGCCTTCTTGGGCTTCTTGGGCTTCTTGGCCTCTGCCTTCTTGGCCGCTGCCTGTTCGGCCTCATCGGCCGCAGCCACCTCGGCCGCAACGGCCACCTCCGCCGCCGCCGCCGCCGCCGCCGCCGCCGCCGCCGCCGCCGCCGCCGCCGCCGCCACCGTGCGAGCTGCTGCTGCATCGGCGGCCGGGCTCTGGCCGAGGCGCTGAGCCGCCTTGGGTTCCTTCCGTGCCTTCTTCTTGGCCGCTGCCTCCTTGGCCTCTGCCTCCTCGGCCGCTGCCACCGGCACCACCGCCACCGACACCACCGCCACCGACACCACCGCCGCCCGAGGCGGCGAAGTACATCAACTACGCGGCAGCGCCAGCGGTCGAGCCGGTCGGCCGCATCGTGCATGCAGCACGTGCAGGACGTGGCAAGAGCCGCGCGGCGCCCAAGGCGACGGCCGAGCGCACGACGGCGCACGAGCAGCCGACTACGGCGCACGAGCAGCTCGAAGTCGGCGGCGGCGGCGGCGGCGGCGGCGGCGGCGGCGGCAGCAGCAGCAGCGGCGGCGGCGGCGGCGGCAGCAGCAGCGGCGGCGGCGGCGGCGGCCTCCTGAGCTTCAACGCTGCGTGGGCCGACAAGCTGAGGTCCCTCGGGCTCGACCCGCGGCGCTGCATGGCGACGGCCGTGCACAGCGACTCGGGGCCGCAGGCTCTCAACGGGGCGTTCATCCGTGGCGAGGTGATCACCGTGAACACGAACTCGGAGGACGTGAAGGTGCACTTCCGCGCCGTCGTCAACGTCGCGGGCGACGACCTGATCATGCTGGTGCAGGTGCCCACGTACGGCGCGGACGGCGCGCACGACGGTGGCTGGGCGATCGAGTCCTACCGCCTCGGCGTCGGCGAGGTCTTCGTCTTCGAGAAGAACGCCGGCGTGTTCCTCAAGCACGCGGCAGCGGTGGCGTCGAGCGGCGCCGCGAGCGACGGTGGCTGCACGACCTACGCCGTCTTCGACATCGCGCTCAGCGACAAACCACCGCCCTCGGCGACTTGGGCGATGCCGCCGCCCACCGAGCTGGCGGCGCCCATCGCCGACGCGTCCTGGCCGCCTCCCGACGCCGAGGCGACGTCGATGGCCTACTGGGCCAAGTACCGCGAGGAGCGGAGCGCGCTCTCCTTCCTCTCGCCGGAGCAGCAGCGCGACGCGACCACGCTCGAGGCGGCCATCCACGTCGAGCGGCGAGAGGCGCGGGCGAGCGCGAACGGCCAGCTGCCCGCGACGGCGGTGGCGCTCACGGCGCAGCTCAAGGCGCTGCTCAAGAAGGGGCGGCGAGAGCGAGGCTTGGTCGGTGAGGAGGCGAGCGCCGAGTCCTTTCTCGATGCCCGGGAGCTGGAGCAGCTCGCGAGCGCGCGCGCCGAGGGGCGAGAGGCCGCCGTGATGGCGCTGATCATGGAGGGGCGCAAAGGCCGCGAGGAGGCGAGCGCAGCGGCCTGCCTGAACGCCGAGGACCACGACGAGCTCGAGCGCGCGCGCGCCGACGGGCTGACCGCGGACGTCGAGCGCCTCCTCGCGAAGGGGCGCAAGGCCCGCTCCGACTTGGGTGCGGTGGCTTGCCTCGAGCCCGAGGACAAGATCGAGTACGAGAGCGCGCTAGACGAGGGTCGGATGGGCGACGTCGAGCGCCTCCTCGAGAAGGCACGCAGTCTGCTTGGCGCGAAAGGAGGCAAAGCTGCTGCTGGCGTGCTCAAGCCACAGCTAAGCACGGGCGAGCTCAAGGACCCAAAACGTCACTGCCCCAGCCACACCAGGGGAGAGTTCACATGCAAATGGAACTGCAAAGCGCGCGCTTCAACGCTGAACGACATGTGCAAGCACTACCGCCGTGTGACGGAGGCGCTGAAGGAAGGGAGAAAGACTCCGTGCAAGTGCACCGGCCCCCTGCCCGCGCCCGCCCTGTGCGCCGTGGGCGGCGCTGTGGATGCGGCGGGTACGGCGGCCGCCGCGGGCTCGAGCGCTGACGCGAGCGCGCTCAAGCGCAAGCGACAGCCACCGGGTTGGCTTGCGAACTAAGAGAACGGCGACGAGGGCGGCGGGGTCGACGAATGAGCGATGCGTGCGCCACGGGACGCTGGTGCTCGCCGGGCTCCCCGCCCCCCTGCCTACGTGGGCCTCAGCCCACCTGCGCATTGCCCCCGTCACGCCCGACACGACGCCCACAACACCTGCCGAGGGTCTCACCCGGTCTCTGTGTCTTGTGTAGTCGGAGCCGCACTAATAAATTCGGCACTAATAGAGTATAATAAATTCGGCTTCGAGGATGAGCGTGTGGGTAGACAACAGTGAGCAGGGGCGCGTCCGCCGTCGCTCGGCGGAGGTCGCGCACGCGCTCGTCTCACAACGATGGGTTCGTGTCCGCCTTCTCCAGGGTCGAGCCGCGTTGTGAATTAGGTCCCGCATGGCGGAAAATGCGAAAAGTGCGGAAAGTCTTCACCGCCCCGACGCGGACGATCGCTCCTACCGCATCGTGGACCTGCCCAACGACCTGCGCGTGCTGCTCATCTCCGACCCGAGGATCAGCGCACCCAAGGAGCCGCCCGCGAGGACCGAGGGAGGTTTCTTTTCCTGCTGGTCTTCGCCCCAGCCAGTCACCATCGTCGAGCCGGTATTGGCCGGCGACAGCGACGATGACTCCACGAATCGCATGGCGGCGTGCGCGCTATGCGTGGGCGTCGGCTACCTTGCTGATCCGGCGCATCTCGGTGGCTGCGCTCATTATGTTGAGCACATGGCCTTCATGGGCACACGTGAGTATCCCGAGGAGAACGGCTGGAGCAAGTTCCTCTCGAGGCATGGCGGCGATAGTAACGCCGAGACGGACGCCGAGACGACCGTCTTCTACTTCGACGTCCATCCTGCGCACCTGCGGGCCTCGCTTCGGCGCTTCGGCTCCTTCTTCTCGTGCCCTCTATTCAAGTGGAGCGGCTCGCAGCGCGAGGTGCAAGCTATCCACCAAGAGTTTGAGCAGGCGGCCCAGAACGACGCCGTGCGCCAGTGGCAGATCTTGAGCTCGCTCGTGCAGTCCGAGCACCCGTACCACCGCTTTGGCTGGGGCAACAAGCGCTCGCTCGTCGATGAGCCCAAGAAGGCGGCGCTCGACGTGCGTGCAGAATTGCTTGCCTTCCACAGCCGCTACTACTCTGCGAACCTGATGACGGGCGTCATCATCGGGCGCGAACCGCTCGAGACACTGCAGGAGTGGGCACTCGATTCGTTTGGTCCGGTGGCCAACCGCGCCATCGAGCGGCCGCGCGTGCGCAGCGATCTGCCACCGATGGCTCCCGCGGCGCTGCCTCTGATCATACACGTGACGCCGCTGGAGCAGTCTCGCACGCTCACGCTCTACTGGTACCTGCCGGCGCAGGTGAGCGCGGCGCACCTCGAGTCGCGCCCGACGGACTTTGTGGGCCATCTGCTCGGGCACGAGGGGCGCGGCTCCGTGCTCATGGTCCTGAAGCGAAACGGCTGGGCCACTGAGCTCTACGCAGGGATCACGTCTGATGGAGACTCGACGGCGGCGGCGGCGCTCTTTGCAGTGGGAGTCGACCTCACGCTCGCGGGCGTAGAGCGCGTGGATGAGGTGGTCGCCGTGGTCTGCGGCTACCTCGGCCTCCTCGCCCGTGGCCCACCGCCCGAGAGCCTTTACCAGGAGCTCTGTGACGTTGCGGCCCTCAGCTTTCGATTCCTGGAGCGCGAGCCGGAGATCGACTATGCGCGTCGGCTGGCTCTCTCCATGCAAAAGCGCCTGCCGGCCACGCAGACCTTGAGCGCCGATGTACTGTACGGGGCGTATGTGCCCACGTTGGTCGCCGAGGTGATCGCGGCCATGACACCCGACCGAGTGCTCATCGCCCTCTCGATCAAGCAGGATGACCAAGCCGAGGGGACTTCACCGACGGCGCCGGGTGCGCAGGCAGCAGCAGCGGTGGCGGCGCCATCTGGCCCGGTCAGATCGACGACGGCCGACGGGTCGGGGCATGCGGTGGCAGCGGCCCCTCCGTCGCTGCAGCCCGGCGGCAGGCAGCCGCAGCGTATAGGCGGCCGGTGCGAGTGCAATCAAGGGGAGGACTGCGGCCGCTCGGAGCACCAGCAGCGAGGCGCGTGCTCCGACATGCTCACTGAGACCTGGTTTGGGTCGACCTTCCAAACGCAGCAGGTGACGCCCGCCCAGCGGGCCTTGTGGGGCCGTTCATTTGAGCTCGGCCGCCAGGGCAACGCCACCGCCGCCGCCGAGGCGCCAGCCAATCCAATGAGCACGTGCATTGACGAAACAGCCGTCGGGGCAGCGGTGGCGATGGGCGTGGCGATGGAGTGCGACGTTGAGCTGACCGTGGCAGGCGAGGACCTCTCGCCTGAGGCGCTCGTGGGAGCGCTCCACCTCCCACTCCCAAACAAGTTCATCCCCACGGACTTTTCACTGCGCCATCCAAAGAGGAAGGCAACGGCCACTCCCGCTCCACCTGCCGCTCCACACGGGATGACCAACGCTGCGAGGACGCTGCCCGTGCTGCTGCACAACGCACCCGGCGCTGGCGCCGTGTTCTTCAAGGCCGACGATCGGTTCTTCTCCCCGAAAGCTGTGCTCTGGCTCTCGTTGGAGCGCCCGAGGCGCCGGTTGCCGACCCTCCGTGAGGCTCTCCTCGCATCGCTTGCGGTCGATATGACGCTCGACGCGCTACAAGAGGATTCCTATGCGGCCACCGTCGCTGGGCTCGACTATGAGCTCAGCGCGTCAGTGCACGGCTTCACTGTGAGCGCTGCGGGCTTCTCACATAAGCTCGCCTCGCTGGCACTGAGGGTGTGCGCCGCCCTGGCACACACCCTCAGCAGTGCGGCTTGCGACGCAGCCCTCTTCGAACGTGCCAAGCAACGTCTCGCCCTCACGCTCTCGAATGCGGGCCACATGGCCGCGGAGCGCGCGCGTGAGGCGAGGCTCGAGCTGATCGAGGAGCCTCACTTCACGCCCTCGGCGCAGCTCGAGGCGCTGAGCTTGCTTACACCGGCCGACTTGAATAGCTTCGTGTCCGCTGCAGGGCTCGGGCGTCGGGCGCCGACGCCGCCTTGCTTTGTGACCACCGTGCTGGCGTGCGGCAACCTGGCGGCCGAGGAGGCGCTTGACTTTTATCGCGAGGCGAGGGCCGCGCTCCACCTGCCGCTCGATACAGCGCTCCGCCTTCCGCTCGATACTGGCAGTGCAATGTCAAAGCCTCTGTCGCCCACCTCGCCCGCCACAATGTCCGCGGAGTCATCGCTCGCCTCCGCTCCCGCTCCCACCTCGGCGCCCGCCTCCATGCTTGCCTCCGCGCCCACCTCCGCGCCCGACTCCATTCTCGTCTCCGCGCCCGCTGCCGCCGCGGAGCTTGCCTTAGAGGGCTGCGTGGTGCTCCCGAAGGGCACGGCTCGCTGCTATCGCGTCGCCTCAACCAACGCTGCAGAAACGAGCCACGCGGTCGAACTGTACTGGCAGCTCGGGCCGCTCTCACACGGTCTCGCCGCGCGGCTCGAGCTGCTGGTGCATCTGATGGAAGAGCCCCTCTTCGATCAATTACGCACCAAGGAGCAGTTGGGCTACTCGGTCGCATGCGGCTCGCGACAGACGAGGGGGCTGCTTGGCTTTGCGATCACGCTCACGTCCGCGCATGCCTCGCCTTGCAAGCTCGAAGCACGCTCGCTGCGCTTCGTGGGCTCATTCGTACGCTCGCTCGCTCGGATGGCGCCCGCGGCCTTCCGAGCCAACGTCGAGGCGGCCGTGGCCAACAAGTTGCGTGACGACGTGAATCTCTCCGATGAGGCTCGACGGCTGGTGGGAGAGATCGCGTCGGAGCAGTTCATCTTCGACCGCGCCGAGCGCGAGGCGGCCGAGATGCGCAAGATCACGCATGCCGAGCTCGTCGCATGGGCTCGGCAGGTGCTCCTGCAAAAAGAGGCCCGCGGGTTGAGCGTGCATGCATACAAGGGCTGCCTCAAGGGCGCGGTCGCGGACGAGCCGCTGCCGCCGGGCGCGATCGAGGTCACATGTGCGAGCGAGTTCCGCGCACCGCTCGCGATGCATCATGAGAAACGCCGGGCACTCCCAACTCACCTCATGGAACATCGTGAAATGGACACAGCCTTCACTCCCGTTGTGCCCCCAGAACACTGAGTGTTGAAGGCCGTATCGTGTGGTGCCATGGGGCCGGGGGGGCGGGGGTCGTTTCAGAGCTGATCTAGGTCGGGTTTGTCGAAAAGGTCAGCGTGGGCGCTCAGACACAATGCTGCTGCGCGCGCCTCTCCGCTCGACGAGGCTGTTGCACGCCCCGACGGTGCTGGCGTCACGGTTGGCGGCCGGCCGCATGACGCGCTTCACTGTCGCGCCGTCCGAGCTGCAACGCCGCGCGTATGGCAGCAAAGCGCCAATAGATGGCGATGCTGTGGCGGAAGGCGAGAGCAAGGCAGCGGCCGGCGAGGCGGCGGGCGTACCCCAAACAGAGAAGCGTGCGCCACCCACGGATGCCGAGCTGCGCGCGCGCGTGCTCGAGTCGGCGCTGCTTGAGGTCGCTACGCAGGGCTGGACCACCGGGGCGCTCGCCGCAGGTGCGGCAGCCTGTGGCCTGTCGCCAATGGCACACGGCCTCGTCCTACGCGGCCCGATTGAGCTCGTCGAGCACTTCCACATCAAGTGCGACAGCGAGGTGTCGGCCGAGTTGGCTGCCCGCCGCGAGGAGCTCGCGGGTCTCGAGGTGCACAACCGGCTGCTCGTCGCCATGCAGGCGCGGCTGCTCAAGGTGGGCACGTACCGCTCCTCGTGGGCGCAGGCGCTCGCGCTGCGCGCGCTGCCTGCCAACCTGCCCAACACGCTGCGCGACGCGCACGCAACGGCCGTGATGCTGCTCGATGCGTGCGGTGAGGATGCCAAGGTGCCCCTGCTGCCGGGTGCTGTCGACCCTTACGTGAAGCTGATGAGCATTGGCGCCATCTACGGCGCGGCGGAGCTCCATCTGCTGACTGACTCGTCGGCCGACTTGAGCGACACGTGGACCTTCCTCGAGCGCGAGGTGGAGGCGCTGCGCACGATGGCCAGGGGGACGACCTCGTTGCCGGACATTTCACCCTCGGGCCTGGTTCTGTCGCTGCTCATGCGGAGGTGAGGCGTGAAAAGCGGCACGGTCGCGCGCCACCTCGCACCTGTTGCGCTCACAGGTTCGAGAGATAGGCTAACATGCGATAGCGTGTGGCCGTCAAAGGACGCTACCGGGTCGAGATCCGGGCGAAGATTCCGTGAATGGGCGAGATCGAGTGTGCCCCCATCCACGTGTGTGGGGCACGAGAGATCTCGGACAAAGTCTAGAGAATACATTGTCGCGATTGTGGAGTAAGACCATAGCAGTTTACTGTACTTTCATCCAATTGCTCGTCCGTGGTAGGGAGGAATTATCCAGTTCGAGGTGTCGGGAGTGGGGGGGTCCGCCGTGTCATCATGTTGCTGAACCCCGGGTCCCCGGGCCGTTTTACTTCTACTTGTTAAAATACTTGTGGGCCACGGGGTGGCACGTAGGGGGGTTGCAAGCGAACCGCCACCTGCCAAGGGGGAGTTCGCTAGCCGCCCGATGGTCGCCCGCCTCGTTAGGTATCCTACGGTCCGGTGTGGAGACAAACTTTTCTTGGGAGGAATTTTCCGAGTAGATTCCTGATCTACCAGACCGGAGATCCCCGGAACTCCGTCCGCCCTGGTCTCCCCCCTGAAGCTGGCCATGCAGGCTACTCCGAGTTCGCGAAGCCCCCCATCGTGGAAGGAGCCCCCGTCTACGTCGCGTCGCGCTTCGTGCTTCTCTTTCGCGGGCGTCAAGCAACGCATGGTTGCGTCGGTCGTCGGTGGCTCAGCAGCGGACTCTGAGAGCTGGGCCATTGCGGACCTTCCGGACAACTTCTACGATTTTGAAGCAAAAACGGCCAAGGGCGAAAAGTATCCGTTCGGGGACTTGCGCAGTAAGGCTGTGCTTGTCGTAAATGTGGCCAGCGCATGAGGCAAGACCGCGAGGTGGTACTCCGAGCTGGCGCAGCTCAACAAGGAGTTCGGGCCTCGCGGGCTGCAGATCCTTGGCTTTCCCTGCAACCAGTTCTTGGGGCAGGATCCAGGAAATGCTGAGGAGCATGAAACTTGCGTTCGCACCAAGTTCATCTCGAATGCCGATGGGAGCCTCGCCATCCTCGAGAAGGTCGAGGTCAACGGCCCGGGCACGCATCCCGTTTGGCAATGGCTTCGGTTGGCCAGCAACGGTGGCGTGGCTCCAATTCCATGGAACTTCACCATGTTCCTAGTCGACCCTGATGGTAACGGCGCCAAGCGCTTTGAAGCCTCCAAACCGCCGTCTGCCATCCGCGACGATATCGAAGCCGCTCTCAAGGCGATCACCGCATCTTCGTAAGCGACTCGACGATCGATCAAAAAGAAAGCCGCTCAGCCTCGGCCGTTCTTGTGTTACATGAGACGCCACGCCGAAATCCCGCTCGCAAGGCGGCACGGCGTGGCGTGGAGAGACACGACACACAGCGGCGCGAAAGTGGAGACTGCGAGGTGCGAGCTGCGACCCCACACCGCCCACGGGAGTATCATGGGGAGTATACTGTCCACTGTCGCAGTGAAAAGTTACACTCGCAGTACAGTACCGTAGGTGTGTAGTAGATCATCTTGCAATCTAGTACTGGGTCGCCTCGTGTCGCGGGGATGGAGCACATCAGGCTGGAACACAACCGCGCCAAACGGCATGCCGATGTGCGTGCCGGGTCTCCTCTGCGGGACTGGGTCATGGCCGTGGAGGCGGGCACACGAGGCGAGGCACTCCGACCTGGCGCGTCTTTCACGTCGTCCGTTAGCACCTCTCTAAAGTGTCGAGCTCGTCGGTCTCCCCCCTCGCGGGCTCGCCCTCTGTGCAACCCTCACTACAACTGTATCACCGCTTCACCGTGGTCGGTGGGCGGTGGGCTCTAGCGTACTAGCGCAGTGGTGAAACGGTGAAAGGCCGGACGCCACCAGCGAGGGAGAGGTCGAGAACTAGTAGCGGAGGGCCACGCTCGCTACTCAGCCCATAGTGCGCGAGGAAATCGGCCCGTGCCTTTTGGACACGCTGGATCTCCGAGGTACCTGAGCGCGCACAGTAAAAGAATCCAGCGATCGCGTCCGGAAGATTTCGCTCGACTGAGCGCAGGTCCACCACCATCTCGTTGTTCCTCGCAAGAAACCGAAGCTCTTGCGCTTGAAGCGCCTCGCGCAGGTGCGTTGGCGGGAAGCTGCACGACCACTCGTGTCTGACGTCGGGGCACTGCTGCCCGGCAGGGTAGCACCCCGGGATGCATGTGGCACCGTCACCGCCAAGAGGGTTGCAGATCTTGTCCATCGAATTGCCGTCCTCGGGATCTGCATGCATACACCAGGGGCACGCAAACCAGCAAAAGCAATGATGCATGGGGCATGGGCGCCGGGTTAGGCGCCGGGAGGTTTAATTGGGAGGAGAGGCAAAGGTGAGGCGAAGGAGAGGCTGTGTGCTGAACAAGGAGGCAACAAGGAACAAGCTCGAATGGCGGCTCGGCGCCGATGAATGTGCAGGCGTATAAGCGGCCGACCCGCCTCTGCCGCCTCATGCTCCTACGCCTTTGTGTGCCGATGCGTTCAGCCGTTTCTTGTGCAAGCGCACATGCGCAGAATAGTTTCAGAGTTGTCGGAGCAAGCACAAGGCCGCCAATGCCTTCGATCCCGTAGTACATCATGCGAGCTCTGGGCGTGATGATCGAGGCAGCCCAGCGGTCCGAAAACTTGTAGCACCAGTTGTTATGACCTGTTGCTGGGCACGCTCGCCATGGCTTCGTCGCGTCATCAAGCGTGTCGAATTGTCGCACGAGCACGCCAGCCTCGAGCAGCGAGTTGCTCGGATGCGCATGCTCGAATCGGTCGTTGAGTACCGCGCACTGCTCATCGTGAGTCAGCATTCGAGGTGGGGGTGATGGCGGGGTACTAGGCGGTGTGGGCGAGGGGGAGGGCGAGGGCGTTGAGGGTGGTGGAGCCTGTGGCGGAGCGAGAATTATGCATGGCGGTACTGGTGGCGGTGGTGGCCATGGCGAAGGCGGCGACCACAAGGGCGACCGTACGGAAGGTTGTTCAGAGAGAGACGACGTGTCTGACGGCTGCTGCTCGGCACTGGCGGCAGGCAGCAGAGAGGACACAACCATGCTGTTGAGAATGACCACTACAATAACGATGCCTGCCAGAGTACTAGGGCGCGGAGCAGTGAAGCTTGTCCCGGCGATCTGCCATGCTGCAGCAGACCCAGAGCCATTTGAGTGACCGAATCGAGCAAGGAGTGCCTGTAGCCACACAACTCGCTTCTCGGTCTCCGCTTCATCTGCCGTCTCTTCCCGGGGCTCCTCCTGGGCGACCTTCTCCATCATGTCCGTTTCAATCAAAATTGCGTCTGGTCCGCGTCGTGCATGCAAGGAAAGGAAAAACTTCTCACAGGATATACCGGCAAAAAAGTCTGTATGGGGAGCCGGGCAACACACAGGACACACTGTACCGGCAGGAATCCTTACCACCGAGTCAATTTTTGCCCCGGTCCAACAGCTACTACACGACTTTGTGAGCCATCGAAGAGAGCCAGTATAGTTGACACATACCGGTAGTGAGACGTACACAGAGACCTACTAGTCTCCCACTGATATGTACACCGGCACCACTGTGCAGAGGCACAAAGATGAGGACCACCGTCGCGCCCTTCCAGTCACGGACAAAGATCGGGAGTGGTCCCGATTTTGCGCCGATGATACTTGCCCCAGAAAGGCAAGTCGGGACGGTCGACACGATCACGTGAAGATCGGTCACGACACCCAACTCTATTCACACACGAACACGGACGTTGTGTCGCCCCCCCAGTCGAGACACTGAGCTCGTCGAATGTTGAGGGGTAAAGAAGTCATGACATGCAGATTCATGCATCCTGATAACCCCCCCCACAAGCACATCAGGCCGCGGCATTTCCCCCTTGACATGCTCCGGTTTCGGTTCTCCACCCACATGAGGCCATCCTCTTTTCCCCTCCCCAATAGCCGCGTCGAGACCTGATCTGCACTAGTCAGAGCTCTCGGCTGGGTGTGCCATAGAGGTGGTGTGGCTGAAGCAGAAGAGGGAAGCCGTGGTGTTGTACAGGCGTGCCATGTAATCGCGAAAGGTGGCCTTGGATTCAACGTGCTTTGTAAAAACCCGGGACCGTCTGATGCCTGAGAGCGCCAAAGGACACGAAGTCGAGGACGCTGGTGGTAGAAACAAGGACGGCACCGGTGACTGAGGCTGCGAAGATCTCAGCTGCGGCCGTGTCGACCGCGGTGGAGTGCTGGCGCCTCGAGACAGCCTCCATGCACATACAAAGCACCCGCGCCAGCGAGGGAGATCGTGTAGCCAAGCTGAGCGCGGTGTGCGATTGCTTGTCGATGAACGTGGTGTCTTCGACGTTGCGTACAGGTAGGCCTTTGCCGGGTAGGTCGGAGTCCACCGTGCAGAAGAGCGAGTAGTCGCGCACGTCGCCCATGGGGAGCAGGGCGTCTTTGGGCGGGAGGAGATCCGCTGCACATGTCAAGTGCGAGGCGCCGTAGGCGACGCCGAGGTCCGCACTGTGAAACAGCCAGGCGAGGATGCTGGGCTTCGCCGCGGCGTAGGATTCGTGTGTTGGCGTGGCCATGTGTGCACACACACCCCGTGCGCGATGGCGGGATGCACCTGCTGGATGTGGATGTGGAAGGCGTCGTGGAAGGCGGGAAGGTTGTCCATCTCCTTCTCGATCGCGAGGATCCATTGATCTCTCTGATCTCTCTGCAGCGAAGTGAGGGCCTCCTCTTGATCCCGCGCGGCTCGAGAGTGCGCGCGCAACTCCGCTGTCGGTGTAGTAGACTAGTAGTAGACTGGTAGTAGACGACCTCCTTCCGGTCGACGAAGAACCTGCTGCCTTTGGCGAGGCTCAAGACGGCGTCGAGGGCAGGACCGCCATTGTCATCCGGAACGTCGAGTAGGCAGATCTCGAGCGACTCGTCGTGGATGCGGGGTCAACTGAGATAGCCATGAGGAGCGTCGCGACGGGGGGGCTGAGCTCGGACGGCACATCGTCTTGGCAAAACAAGCAGAGCGACATGTCTGCGATGTCCGCGGCAGTGATCAGTAAGGCATTGGCACTGGGAATCGGCACGTAAGGATCGACGATGCAGGCCAGTGTTAGCTGAGTCGTAACGCGCAGCGAAGATGGGACGCATGTGCCGTCAATCTTTGTCGTGAACTCGGGCACGGTGTCGATCACCGCTGTGTGTGCGATCGCTTCAGCGAGCGATGATCATGGCGGCGGGTAATCCGGCGCGAGATGCGTGTCGTGCGCGCACCCGAGAGGACGGCGCACTTGGATCGAACGGCTTCGGACGTCGTCGAGAGGGTCACGTACGAGTACCCTATTTGTACCCGAGGATGGCAACCTTGGTGCGCCCCGTTGTGGACGGCGGGAAGAGGAAATGTGATCGTATCGGTGCGGTGTAGTGCGGTGGATGATGCGGCCGGCGAAGCTCCTGTTGCACCGTCAAGAGGGTGACGTTTTGGTCCTGCGTCTTCCGCGTGCAATGAGTACGAGCCATCCCTTGATCAAGGTGCTGTCTTCAGTGGCGTCGCTGTGACGCATCTGGTGCGAGTCGTAGGCGATGGATTCTTCGTAAAGGATTCCCAGTGCTTCGAGGAAGGCGCGACCTCGATGACGGTCCTCGTCTTTGTGTCTTTGCACAGTGGTACCAGTGTACGTCTCAGTGGAGACTATAACCCAATATCAGTATGTCTCGATGTCAACGACTGGCTCTCAAATGGTAGCGGCTACTTGGTCCATCGATCCGACCGAAGTGAATGACACGTTCAAGCCGCCGAAATTCTACATGCTGCAAACACCGTTTTCTCCACAAGCTCGACCCGACCAACAAAAGCTCAAGATCGACGACTGGCTCATCCTAGCTCATCCAGCTTCGCGCAGATGCCGGACCAGGATGCGCCATAGCGGCAATGCATTCGCATCTCCGGTTTTACGGTCCGAGTTTCGGATGTACTTCAACCTCACTGGTGCCGGCTAGGTGCCGGCTTCGGGGATGACCTGGAAGGCATGTCCAAGGTTGAACACTACACCAAGTACCTGGGCCAGTACAAGTCCATGAACGACGCCGTTGCCGCCTACATCATCGACCACGTCGATTGGACTCCAGCCGCCGAGTTTCTCGCGCATAACGAAATCCACACGAAGCCGCACAGTCATGAACGATCTCGAGCAGCAAGACGACCCCGATGATGAAGCCCTTGACATCGACACCGAGACGTCCACTGTCGAGGAGTGCCTCTCGGCGCGTTCAAAATACTCGCCGTCGTCAGCCTCTACGACAGTGGGCATCTTGGGTGTCACGGGCACGCTTAATTAACACGATGCAAGGCACAGGCCGTCTCACCGTCCTGCATGGCGCACATTCTTGCCAAAGCGGCGACCCAAGGCTGGCAAGGAAAAAAAGCTCCGTCTTCAAGGGATGCGCACCAGCCTCCGCCGACGAGACGCAATATGTCGACCTCTGCATGCACAGCCCACAGCGCGTTCAAGTGCCCAGCGTTTCGCGACACACGAAGTCGCTCCCCTGTAGTATACGCCTGTAGGCAGCAACAACTTAAGCTGGATTGGAGCTCTATCTGCAGACTCGAGCGTTGTGAGCACATGCCTCTTCGCCGTCGCCTTGCCGATCTCTGTCTCACCAGCAAGGCGTATAGCAAGGCGGGCGGCTCACTCCTTCGTTCGACAAGTGGCGCGAGCGCCGACGGGCGGCAAATCGGCCTGATGATCGGGCGCCTCAACATGCTTGGTGCAACTCCCGAGTCCCCCTCCAAAGCTGCCAAGCCCACCGACGATCTGCACGGCCGCTTCACCTTCGGCACCTCGCTTGATAGCTACGGCACGCGCCCCGCTGGATTCGGCCGTGTCAACCTCCGCATGACCTCCGCAACCTCGACTCAAGCATCAAGCGCTCACGGTGCACCGCCCGCAGCCGACCGAAGCTACTCCGCCGTTGCCATGGCCTCTACGACATCTTCACAGCACCAACCTCGGTGCTCAAGTACACTCCACCCGCCGCCGGCATCCCAGCACGAGGCACGCCCGAGTATGCAATGGAGCGATGTGTCAAGATGGCTGCCATCGAAGACGCGCAACGCGAAGCAGCTGCACAATAGCTGCACAACTGCCTCGTGCAACCCCTCACCCCTCACCCTTATTGAGTCGAACGGCAACCAGACACGCTCGTTGAGTCTTCGAAGAAGTGGTCTAGACGAATCAACAAAGAGACCGTCGCCAAAGCTCATGTACCGATGCAACCTCTCCCACAGCTTCGCGCGCCCGCGCCTCCGATGCTGCCCTCGCTGCAGTTGCTGCTCCTGACGAGCAAACGTAACGTCAGCCCGACGCACGTGGCGATCTCGCCACCAATGAGAAGCTACTCGAGCAGCCGGCCTACGTACCCAAAGGCCTCCGACCCCCTTGAACGTTCCTCTCGACGTTTTCTCCGAACGTGTCTCTATCATCGGATCATCGAGCAGCGCTGCCAAAATCTCGATGACTCCACGGCCAAGGCCGACACACCGTCGCTGCCCACACCCACGTTCACTTCATACAGTCGATCATCTCACATGACGTCGAGACAGGCTTTCAGCACACAGCGCATCGAGGAGCTCATCATCGAGCTCCGCTACGCTACCAAGGAAAGCCCTCAAAGCCGACATCGCACGCGTCGAAGCCATCAAACATCCCCTTCAACAACGTCTTCTTGAACTCGAAGCCAACCAACGCCTCGCCCTCGGTCTTCTCGAGCTTGCGACAACTCAACGTGACCAAGCCGCCGACCTCGTCAAACGGCTCGCTCACCTCGAAAAGGACATAGTCCTTGACCTCGACAATATCAAGTCTCGCGTCAATGCTCTAGACGCTCGTCCTTACCTCCCCGCCCTCGACAGCGAGATGATCGACGCGAGTCTTTCGGCACCCGAAACGCGCATCCGGCGTGACGCTATCGTGTTACCGCCCACAACTCTCGACCCCGCTCGCACGCGGCTCGGAGATCCAGCATATGCCGTTGGAGGCAAGCCGCAGCTTGATGATGCGTCCGTCTTTGAGCTAAACCGTATCTGTAGGTACTTGCCTTGCGTGGGCGAGTCGACGAACGTCGAGCCGTCTTCTATGTGCATCACAAGTTAGGGACGATGATTTATAATCGGCATGCCCGAGAGCTGGCCAATGCCCAACGTCGAGCCGTATACATGTGGGACTTCTTGCGAGCCAGACCCGGACCAGACCCAGGAGCGAGGCAACCGCGGGTGCATCAATCAGAACGCGGCGCCGGATGACTGGGCCGCCAACGTCGGGTGGTGGGTTGAAGTCTTTCGCTCCGGTCCTACAGCTACAACACGCCACGACGCAAGCGTACCGTACCATCGAATGCGAAGATACTCGAATGATCGATACAGCTGCGGTATCGCCCCTATCGGTCCGCTCCAAGCGTTTCAAGTTATGTACACGTAGATTGAATCTCACCGCCCATCTGATCCAAGATCGCTGACCGGAGGCAGAGGCGGAACTTTGGCAAACCGCTTCAGGCTTTGCTCGACAATGGTTTCCCAGGCTTCAAGTTTGTAATGGGCGGCGAGTGAGGGGGAGGCACTCGCGGCGGCCTTGCACAGGCGCGCGGCCAGTGTCGTCTGACCTCGTTCAAGTAGCGCTATGCCTTCTTCATAGAGACGAAGGGCTGCGCGATCGCCTTCATGCAGAGGCACGTATTCGCGCGCGTCCGCACCGGAGGGCCCATACTCATCCATCTCGACTGTGGCGCGTAGGGCGGCGAGGCCGTCTATGCTGGCGCCGCCGCAGTCGCTGCCGTAGTCGCTGCCGCCGCCGCCGTCGCCGCCGCCGCCGCCGTCACCGCCGCCGCCGCTGCCGCCGCCGCCATTGCCGCCGCCGCCGTAGTCGCAGCCACCGCCCTTTCGGAGTACCCACTGACGCGGCACCGAATCGAGCACCCAATACCCCGCCTCGGAGACCGCATACAAGTGCGGCAGCGCTCGAAGCATCTCGTCCTGCTCGACGGGGACGAGCGCACCGGGTGCCAGCGTCGACACGAAGAGGCGCAGGTCCGATTCGACCGCCCACCAGTCAAGATCGTCCCCCGCGAGCACGCCGCCCGGCCGTAGCAGATCAAACGCCCGTGTGATCTCCAAGAGGGATTCGCCCTTCTCGTGGCCCGAGTCGAGGTAGACGAAGTCTGGTCGCGGCACGCCATGCACGCCGGGTTCGAGGACGATGTGCTGCAGCGCGCGCAAAGCCGTGAGCGACGAGCACGGCCACGGCAAAATGACGTGGCGGTGCTGGCGGCGCACGTTGGCAACGAATTGCCAGAGCAGCTGAGGCAGACCGCGCTCTAGCAGCAGGCCGTCGCGCCAGCCCGTGCAACGATCAATCCACGCGCCGCCATCACCGAGCCATGTGTCGATGCACAAGAGGCACGGCGGCGCGGCGCTCGCTGGTGTCGCGGCGGCGGCGGCGGCGGCGATCCTGTTCGCACTGCCTCCCTTCCAGCTGCCTACCTCGATGCAGAAGGCTGGCCGTAGCGAGCGCATGAGAGCGTCGAGGAAGGGCTGCGGCACGTTGGTGTACAGCGATGCGTGGTCCTCTTGTACGGCGATTGTTGCTGCCATTGGGTCGGTGCCCGCAGCACCGTACAGGCTCCTCACCAGGGCAGCACGCACAGGACTACTAGAGGCGCAAGGACCGTCTTCAGTGAGTTCTTTGAGTGCGTCTTGCCATTTTGCCACGAGTAGCGTGGCGAGCGCCAAACCTGTGCGCAGCTCCGTGGACTCGAAGGTCGCCGTGTCGGCCGCGAGTAGCGCTTGCAGCGTCGCCACAGCATTTTCGGTCATCGATGGGCAAGAACGCGTCGTTCTGAGCTGCGCGGTGTTGGAAGAGTCCGTGTCCCGGCTCGCCCGATGTTTTTTACTGGTCTATGCTCGTAAAAGAATCCGCGCTGCCGAGCGCGAACGAAACTTCAGAACTGCTCTCGGCACCCTCGTAGGCGCGGTAGTGCAGCGCGGCGTGATCACTGGGCTCGGCGGCCCGATGACGTCACCTGCTTCTGCCAACGCCTCGACGGCTCCGTTTCTCACACTGCTCGAGATGCTCGGCGAGGGCTCCTTTGGCAAGGTGTTCAAGGCGATGCACCATGATCGCAATGAGGTCGTCGCCGTCAAGGTGGTCTCGCTCGAAGATGATAATGGCCAGCTGGAGAATGAAATCGAGCTTCTCAAAGCATGCAAGCATAGCGGCATCGTGCAATACTTCAGCTCCTTTGTGCACCAGAGCAAGCTTTGGATCGTGATGGAGTATTGTGAGGGATCGTCTCTGCTCGATGTCATGTCCGCGTGTGGGCGCTGCTTGACGGAGCCGCAGACGGCGGCGGCGGTCGCGGCGTGCACGCACGCGCTCCAGTACCTGCACGAGCAACGCCTCGTGCATCGCGACATCAAGGCGGGCAACTTGCTCCTCGACTCGGACGGCATCGTCAAGCTCGCTGACTTTGGGGTGGCCGCGATAGTGGGCCTTACGATCGCCGCTCGGCGCACAGTGATCGGCACTCCCTTCTGGATGGCGCCCGAGGTGATCACGTGCCAGCGCTCCAACCCCGACGGCTACGACATGCTCGCCGACGTGTGGTCGCTCGGGATCACCGCCATCGAGATTGCCGAGGGCCAGCCGCCACATGCGCAGGTCTCGCCGCTCACGGCTATCTTCTTGATTCCGACACTGCCCGCGCCCTCGCTCAAGGAGCCTGCGAGCTGGTCGCCCGAGTTCGTGGCGATGCTCAAGCGCTGCCTCGTCAAGAACCCCGCCCAGCGCGCCAGCAGCGCCGATCTCATGAGTGACCCGTTCATCCGACATGGACACGAGGCAGCCGCGCGCGGCGTGATGCGGGCCCTCATGTCCGCGGCACGGGACCCTTTGCGCGCCTTCCGCGATAAGGAAGAGCGTCGCGCGCGCCACGCGGCCGAGGGGCGTCAGCGCCGAAAGTCGGCCGAGGACATGAGGAATCCTGGAGCGGGGGCGGCAGCACCCCTTGGCGCCGCCAACACGCAGTATTCGAGCGCGACGCTACCTCGACCGAAGTCGGGCAGCGGCAGCGGTGGTGGAAGCGGCGCCGATGTCCAGAGGTCGAGTGGCAGCGGCGGCGGCGCCCGCGACGATTTCGACCTTGCGGCGATCTCGGCGATTGCGAAAAAGTTTGCGGAGGACGTGAGTGGATCATCAGGCACCATGCCCGCGCAGCGCTCGCAACCAATGGCTGGGGCTGCCGGCACGAGCGCCATGCCGAGCGCCTCAGGAGCCAATCGAACGCTGCGGTTGGGCATGGGCGTCTCTGCAGGTGACGCCCAGCAATCGTACAAAGAGGCGATGGCTCGGCGCCCCTCAGACGGCGACCAACTCCGACGACAGAGCGCCCCGCCTGCGCCCGCGAGGAGCATTACAAGCGCGACTGGCACCGCCAACTTCAGCGGCGGCACCATGCAAGTGCATGCCGGCGGTGCCAGCGATGCCAGCGACGCCCGCCCAGCCTTCCTAAGGGCTGCGAATGCGGGCGGCGTCTATGGGGGCGTCGTCTATGGAGCCGATGCCGGCGGCGGACCGACCCGAACCCCCATAAGATCCAGTGCAAGCTGCGACGGGACTATGTGCATCTGCTCAGGCGACGGCATGATCGGCGCGACGCCCAGCTTGCAAGCCGCGTGCGCCACGGCCGGCGGCGCGGCGGCGCCCCTATCAGTGCGTCCACGCCTGGCCTACGACGAGCCGACCCCCTCGGCTATCGGTGCAGCGGGCGGCACACTTGGGCGGGGCTTTGGCGTTGACGAAACAGGGGACTCGACGATGTGCATCAGGCGTGCCGACGCCGAGGCGGCCACGGGCGCGGCGGCGTCCGGCACCATGGTAATCAAACCCGCGGCCGCGGCCGCGTTGCGCTCGGCAGTCAACCCCAGCTACGAGGGCGTAGGCACGATGCTACTCAGGGGTGCGGGCGGCGAAGTCGCTACCCTCGGTGCGCAGCCCCCCGCATTCATGCGTCAATTCTTGGGCGACGGACTCGGCGGCGGCGGCGGCGGCAGTGGCGGTGGCGGCGGCGGTGGCGGTGGCGGAGGCGGCGTAGAGGCGGCCGCTTCCCCAATTCCATTGCCGCCACCACAGGGAGCCCCTTCGCGCGCCACGGCCGACTCCGCCTCGGGGCGACGCTCGTCGGGTGCAGGGGTCTTAGAAGATCCGCTCGAGGGCTCGTCCCGGGCGGCCGCGGGCCGGGGCTCTCTCGAAGGGCGGAACGCTTCGAACTCGCGTCGGCGCGGGGACGTCTCACTCATGGGCGTCGAGACCCTTTCGAAGGAGCTCTCTCGGCTCTCGGAAGACATGGAGCGTGACATTGGCAAGGTGTACCGTAAATACGAGCGGCTCGAACGCCAGCTGCGGACCGAGCGCGACCGCAAGCTTGAGCAGCTCCAAAGAATGGCCCAGTGAACGGTGCGAGCGCGCCCGCCCACAATTGGTCACGCCGGCCTTCCGACTGCGAGTCTGCCCGAGCCGACTGGAGCAAGGAGCATGTGCTGGAGGCAGACACGGCGAGGACTCTCCGACCGGACAACGTGATGTACGTAAAGTGTGCCGGGGAACGAGGATTGCATCAATCTCCGCAGCGCATCAACGATTTTTCTAAGATCATTCATGGAAACTACGCACGACTTTCCAAACCTCCGAATCGATGCTTCGCACCGTCGCACCCGTGATGCAGCTCATCCGCCCGTCGACCGCGCCGGGGTGGGAACTGGCAAGGACGATGCCTGGCGTCACCGGACCGTTTGGGTTCTTCGATCCGCTCAATATCTGCCCAGAGGATGAGATGGATGTGAAGCTGTGGCGCGAGGCTGAGCTCATGCATTGCCGCGTCTCGATGATGGCGGCGGCGGGATTCCTGGTCCAGGAGAAATTCCATCCCATCTTCCCTGACGTAGATGGCCCGGCGGCCTTCCAGCTCGACCAGATCCCCGTGCCCGAGCAGGCGCTGCTCCTGCTGCTCCCGATCTTCCAGAGTGAGATTGCGCGTGCGAAAAAGGGCTGGATGGAGCCCGACTACTCGTCGGATGCGGCCGCGCAGGGCTCCATCCGCACCCTGCGTAAGGACTACATGCCCGGCGACCTCGGTTTCGACCCGCTTGGCTTGAAGCCGACGTCGCCAGCAGAGTTCAAGGAGATGCAGAACAAGGAGCTCAATAACGGCCGGCTCGCGATGATCGCCGTCGCGGGCATGGTCGGCCAGGAGCTCGCCACCGGCTCGGTTCTCTGAGCGCGCGCATTTCCATTTGAATGCGCGCCGCCTCTTGCGCACGAGCTTCGCATCGACACCCGCACCTCTTCCTTCGTCACGCTCACCCGTTACACGAAGTTCATAACGCGCGCTAGTTGCCTGTGTTGATTCAATAATAATACGCGCTTCGGAATACTGCCATGGCAATATCGACGTCAATGATCGACTAAACGACCTGCCAAGGTGACGCAGCCAAGCCTGGTTGGGAAGGCCTGCTCGCCGTCCGTGCCTCGCCGTCCGTGCCTCCGCGCCTTAGATAACGGCCCGTCGTGGAACTCGACGCAAACGGCGGCGGAGACGGCAGAGCCCGCGTTGACACGGGATTCTCGCAGAATCTCTCGTACAATTGTATGGGTATGCAGGCACGTGCGCATCTCTGTAAATAATCTACTAAAGAAAAGTCGAAAACGAACGACATACGAAAAACGTCGGCGACGAAACAACCTCACCCGAAAACGATCAGGCCTCACCTGCAGCTGTGCCTGCTCATTTGCTCATGGCAGAGACGTCGCACAGCTGTCAGCTCTGACTCCCATGAAGCAGAGCGATGTCGTCACGCACTTCGACAACACGCACGCATGCACACACGGAAGTCGGAACGCACCCAGAACGCCCGTGATCGGTTGTCGTAGAAGCCACTCAACAGAAGGGAATGCGACCAACACATGCTGTTCGTGAGAAAAAAGGGTTCACACACTTCCAAGTCCGACGGAGGAAGGAAAAGCTTCGACGCGGTCAAGCGGTCGGTGACGCCGGAGGTACGCGCACGCCAAATTGGAGAGAACGATGTTTCGCCAGGCGGCGCTGCTCTGCGCCGTAGCGCTGCTACCAAGTGCAGCATTCTCGCTGCGCCCGGTGGCCAGCAATCGACCACAGCAGTTCGCCGCCGCACGTACCACCGGGTGGCGCACCGATGCTCTAAGCATGCCTCTACCCAAAGAGGAGGCGCGCTCGTCGCTCATGCGCATGTCTGGTGGCACATCTTCGTCGCCATCGTCTACCAAGCTGACGCTCTCGGTGGCGGCCGTGCTCTCGGCGGCCTTTCTCAACTTGCTCGGTTTCACCATGGCTGGCCCCATCACGCCAGCGCTGGGCAAGCACTTTGGGCTTGACGTGGGCGCAACGCTTGGGATGCTCACCTCCGCGTACCCGCTCGGCATGCTCATCGGCCTATTCTTTTGGGCCCCGCTTTCTGACCGTGTGGGCCGCAAGCCGGTCATTGCGATCTCGCTCCTCGGCTCCGGCGTCGGCCTCGCAGTGCAGGGCTTGGCCATCCAACGGGGTTGGCCACTCTGGGCCTTCCTCGGGCTGCGGGCGCTCACCGGCTCGATGGCCGGTTCGAGCCCCGTGGCGAAGGCATACCTCGCCGACATCGGGTCGAGCATCGGCCAGCTCCCGCGTTACATGGCGTGGCGCGACGCGTCGTCCACTCTCGCCTACATCGTTGGCCCCCTGATGAGTGGTCACCTGTTTCTTGGGCAGTTGACCGTTGGGCTCACGCGTACGATGTCGCTCGCCGCTGTGATCAGCGTCTCGGCGGTCTGCTCACTGCTCGCCGCCGTGCTCGTCGTCGCCTTCGTCTCCGAGACGCCGCCGAAGCCGCTTGCCGCTGCTCCCGCATCTCCGACAACCATTGCGCCTGCCGCGCCGCCCGCGGATGGTATGCGGGGTGGGGTGGAGGAATTGATCGCATGCCCTCTGGGCGCACAGCTCGTGGCGGCTGTGGCGACCGTGTGCGTCATCTCGGCACTCTTCAGCTGCGGCTCGGCGCCCTTCGACGCCTTCTTCCCTTCGCTCATCAAGTCGCTCGCGGGCATGAATGAGATTGGGATCGGCCAGTCGAAGGCAGCCCTCGCCGCACTCTCTCTCGTCGTCTCGGCCACCATCTCGGCACGCGTGCAGCGAACGCTCGGCGTGGTGGGTACGTGCGTCGCTGGGCTGAGCACCTCGGCCCTCGGGCTCGCCGGCATCGCCCTTGTCGCCTCCTCGCCTGTTGCCCAGGCCGGAGCCACGACCATGCACCTCGCTCTCTTTTGGATCGCTGCCGCTCTCTACCAGTTAGGCGTTCCGCTGTATGGGCCGACTATTCCCACGATGCTGCTGCAGTGCGTGCCCCGGAATCGGCGTGGCTTCATCATGGGGCTCGACGGCTCGGTCAACACTGTTGCCCGGATCGTCTCTGCCCCACTCCTTGGGGCTCTCTATGCCTGGGGAGGCGCGAGCGCGTGCTTTGGTGCTGCAAGCGCTATGGTGGCTCTCTCTGCCCTTATCGCCCTCGGGCGACGGCTCATCGTTATGCGCGGCCTGTATGCCTGATCATGCCACGCGCTGGGAAGCGTCGTGACGCCCTGGGCGTCGCGGCGGACGGCGGGTTCGGACTGGTGTGTGGTTCGATCACGGTACACGGATCACGGATCACACAGCAGGCATCAGTTGAACTATGCAACTCATGGTGGCAGAGTGAGTTTTACCTGAATAATCTACCCTAGTGAAAGGCAAAGGGACCCCTAAGGGACCCCCTGGTGTGTATGGCTATGGGGGGCGGGCGGGGGGGCGATTTTGCTGTGGTGGCGGGCGTGATCGTAAGCATCGGACGAATCAAACCGCGCGGCGCACTTTTTTGACGTGCACCTAGGGGGACCCCTTCCCACTACTCAGGTAATTACCTCATAGGCTTTGAACACTGTGAACCGGAAAGGCCCAAAACCCATGCCAAAACCACGAGGCGCCGCGGCCAACACCGCACGTCACTGCAGCCACGACAACCGAACACGATGCTGCATGCTCCCGTCGCGGGCCCTCCGCTGACCGCTCCTACTCCTATTGTCCTATACCTGCTACACACCTACTACACCATGATTGTCGCGGAACTCGGATTTCGGATGCTCGAGAGGGACACGTTTCACACGAAACTTGTACGGTATTAAGTCATCAAGTCCTAAGACCGATCACCGAACACCACTCGACCGCTCGCACACGCATTCACTTTCGTAATTTTTCGGCCTTCACACCGGTCGGGTTAGGGTAAGAGTTAGGACGTAGGGTTAGTGGCATGGGCGGCGAGCATGTGGCCACGATCCATGAGCACAGCAGCTGCACTGTTAGCTGCACTGCAGCACAGCAAGCACCTGGCGGGGCCTGGCGGCCTATGCATAGGCCCTGACATAGGAGTCAGGGATAGGAGTTGCCGTCACCTAGCCGCGTCACCATGCTGTAAGCAACGACGACTCTTGCCCCGGGCGACAGACTGCCTGGTCGGCGAGAGCGGCGTCGCGATGCGTGTTGCTGATGGCCTCGATGCGGTCCCAGTAAGCAGGCGTGCGCACACGGTTGTACAGGTCCGCCTCACCCACCAACGACTTTTGATGCATGTGCTCACGACTCTGGCTGATGTAGTGGTGCAGCCTTAGATGGGGCGTCTTGGTCTGCAGGTAACCTTTTGCGGAACAAGCGAATGCAGGCGAAGGGCCCGTGTGTCCGCAGCAGGCGCAGCGGCGACAGTTGCCACAGATGCAGCCGTCGATGCGCCGATGATATGTCTCGTTCAACATCACCGACCGATGAATTTCTGCGTGCGCAAGCTCTCGCGTGCGCATGATGCACTTGCCTTCTTTGTCTGGGATGCCTCGGCGGTACACATTTGAAGCCGTCACGCAAGCTGGCTGGGCGCTCAGGTTGCCGCTTCCAAAGGTGATCCAAGGCATGCATACTTGACGCGTCGACAATGCGAGCTGGTGCAAGAAGTGGGCAACTGTGGTGTTCACTCCGAAGATGAATTCGTCCAAGTCTTGGATGCTGACCCACTCTGTTGCCACTTTCGCGACGAAGTGGTTGTAAGCTCGCACTTGATTTGAGCCGCTTTGCTTGGCAGCCTGCAGTGGCACACAGGCACACTCACACCACACTCACAGTCAGTGCCACTCACCGTGGCATAAGTGGCACTCAATGTAGCTTCATTAACTCAATGGCACTAAAAGTGGCACACCTCGACCACGGCAGCGAGGCCAGATGCAGCTTTAAGGCGCGCAAGCAATGTCGCTCCATCGGTGTCGACTACTGCACGCGCACGACCCGCCCACGTCCAGATCGTCACATCGTGCTGCGCTGCCAACCGCTCGAGACAGCCATCTGTGCTGTTATTGTCGATGATGTAAAAATGATTGACGCCCTGATTCCGGTGATGCGCCAGCCATTCCGCGTAGGATTGGCATTCGTTCCGCGCCATCGTTAGAATCGACAGAAATGAAGTGCGCGTTCGCTCAATTGCTGCCATGGAGGCTCACGCGACGTCGTGTCCAAGTCGGAAAGTCGAGCAGTGAAGAGGTCATCAACTCGGTTCCATCGTTTGTTTTGCTCCTCGGAAACAGTTCTTTTTCACACTACCCTACGGGCCGGTCGCCGAGGCGTTTCCCTGTACTCCCGAGCGGTCCCCCCCACCCCAATAGGTGTGCCCGCACACGCCAGGCCGCTCGGCATGCTCAGGGGAGTATAGGGAGGGTCCCTGTGAATGCATTTCCGATATCGAGCCAAACCGCTCGTACTGCGAAACTTCCCATTACACCACAGCTCGCCGGTGATAAG
>Ga0210241_100848_pt1 | contig 25969 bp, 23 predicted proteins | sample ChrtobMetP5a_8mM_FD_155488 | JGI IMG/M metagenome (GOLD analysis project Ga0210241, IMG submission 155488) | Chrysochromulina tobin associated microbial communities from unialgal haptophyte culture, Seattle, Washington, United States - P5a_8mM | ecosystem: Host-associated > Algae > Haptophytes >...
TGTCAAACTGGGTGGAGTCCTATTCATCAATGTGCTATCAGGCGGCGCCTGGGCCCAGTCGGCTTCACAACGTCGTTGTGGTCTCGGTAGCAGGCCAGCTCGCACATCGCTGTCCTCTGCGAGAACTATGTGCAGCTTCTTGAACCGCTTTCACACCTGTTCGAAGCTAGGACCATCGACGAGTACAGTGAGGACGATGCCCCAGCGAATATCGACACTGAGCGGCCTCATGCCCACTGCACAGGGGCCGCGATGGTGCGAGGCCGCCGCATGAAGAAAAATAGCGACGCAAAAAAGACAATTGCGCAGAATCGCGCGTTTCTCCGGGACCCCCCCCCCCCCGCCCCGCCCCCCCCCCCCCCCCCCCCCCCTCCCCCCCCGTCGCAATGTCGCGGAGACTCACTGTATTGAGCGGTGCTACACTTGGCGCTGCACTGAGGATGAAGCTCTTCATGGTCGGGCTGACGGCGTCGGCGGCGCTGCTGCCCGCCCAACCAAGTGTGCTCCGTTCTGCCAAAAATGGCCAGACGTGGACGATAAAGTCGACTGACTATCCCAAAATGCTCGCGCCGGCTATTGCGGTGCCGTGGATCGGCGGAACTGTCGCCGCTGGAGCATTGCCTGCAGTCTTCGTGGTCAAGAACCTCAACCCGTGGTACAAGAATCTTGCCAAGCCAACGTGGAGTCCCCCAGATAAGCTGTTTGCGCCTGTGTGGAGCACGCTCTACGCGTTGATCGGCCTCTCGTGCGCACTGGTACTTGGTAGCAACCCACGTGCGCTTCCGAAGCCTTTCCTCGCCTACGTCATCAACGCAACTTTGAACCTTGGCTGGGCTCCCGTCTTCTTCGGCCTGCACCGCATACGCGCCGGCTTTTTTGTCTCATGCGGCCTCCTCGGGACTGCATGCTGGACGGCCCTCGAGTTCCGGAAGGCCGCGAATGCTGCGCTGCCCGCCCTCTTGCTGTTGCCCTACATTGCGTGGCTCACATTCGCCACCGTCTTGAATGCCAAGTTGTGGCAGCTCAATGGGGCGAGCAAGTGAGGTATATGGGGCGAGCAAGTGAGTTATACATGAGATGGGCTCGGCTCGCAAAATCGAACGGACCGCGAGCCACGGCTCGTAGTGTTTTCATATTCTCTTCCACAACCAAAGGGGGCGCATTATTGCGTCGTGCCCGACGTACGCGGTCTGACTTCATCGTGTTTTCTCTCCGTCCTGGTCCTCGTGCCGCGTGTATTTCGTTTCGCACGCGATGATTTCCGCATGGTCATCCAACGACTGGACGCGCACGAACAGAACACGCGCGCGTTCGACGTGTGCAGACCACGCGGAATGCGTCTAGGATGTGTCGCGTTGCGGTTTCACACCTGAACCTTTACCGTTGCGTTCCGAAGAAGGAAAAATCTAAAGAAAAACGAGGATTCGAGACACCAGCGCACCGCATCACCGACATGCGACACGGCCTCGACACCTCGACAGCCAGTCATCATCCTAGTCGCCACGTCCTCGAATGACTGGCGCTTTGATGCGGACGAATTCAGACGCGATTGGCAGCAGCCGATGTGGCGGTGGCCGTACGCGCAGCCAACGGTAGAGCGCCACGAGCCACACCTCAAACATGTGCATTACACGTGCGACCGGGTTGTCGCCCGCGCTGGTCAGTTGGGCCGTCCGCACGCACAGCATGCCGTGCAGGTTTCCAAACGTAACATCGGTAAAGTATCGGTCGCCGACCATGACCAGGCGCGCCGGGTCGACGTTCCCAAAGTGCGCACGAACGCTCTCGAAGCCTCGCGGCTTCTTCTCTGGCCGACGCAGCACAGGTACACCGAGCGAGCGCTCGAGGCGGTTGGCGGTCGCATGGCCAGGGTCGTCAGGCGTGCCCGCAGAATTGCTCAGCACGGCGACCCTTCCTTCGAAGGCCTCGCGGCACTCGCGGAGTGCGGCCACGAGCATCGGCTCAATTGCGTCAGAGTACGGCACAGTCAGCGTGTTGTCCTTGTCAAATATGACAGCTTCGCAGCCGGCCGCCCGCAGCCGGCGAAAATCAAGCTGACGAATGTCGGCGACCTCGACGTGCGGCACGGCGAGCGACGGCTGCCGTAAGAGCACGCGCACGGTCGTGCGCACCGCGGGCCAGTTCCACGACTGCGGCATATGTGCTCGCAAATTCTGCTTGTGTGAACGTTAACACGACAGACGCGACACGAAACCAAGAAATTCTATCTCTCGCGCGTTCTCCGAAGCTCCTGCCATTGTTTGGGGTGAACATCTGTGAATTCCCACGTCGACGTACGCCGTAGCCGGCGTAAATTTCTGTGAATTCACACCTCGATCTCGCGCGCTCACGACTAAAAGTTATCGCGATGTCCCGATGAGAGCTGTGGTAACTCCGTTCACCAGAGTTTACTCTCACAGCACATGGGCAGCAGTAGACCTTACCATGTGTGCGAAGCCGATGGCACAACGAGACGGCCAAACACACACCAGACCACACGCGCTCACGACTCATGCGTCATGCCTTCGTTGACTGTAACAGCATCATACGCGGCGCCTTGGGAATAGGGAAATTCCCCACGCATGCCACATAAGTGAGGACCCCTTGCCAGGGCGAAAGAGCCGTGACCAGCTCGGTAAAATGGGACCATATTAGATGCGAGCCGGAGGCGGGGGAGAGTGGGGGGAGAGCGGGGGAGATCGGGGGAAGAGCGGGATAGATCCATATTAGGATAGATCCATGGAGTGCTTGCAGAGCCTTGTCTCCGGCCGAAACCCCTCGCCAAAACGGGCTTGGTCCAGAGACCATCATAGGCGACGCAGACGAGGGCGGCGAAGGGTTCGCGGGAACGGAAGGGGGTCCACAGAGAATCATGCTGATGCCTTGTCGATGCCTCATGGGTCTTTCGAGCCCCCAACGCGGCGCTTCAGACTCAGTGTCAGCTGGTCGGTCTGCGCCGACAACGCGTGCATCTCTTCCATCAGCCTGAGCACGTCGTCCTTCTCGCGCACGCCCAGCGAGGCGACGGCGCCCTGCGCCTGCAAAGCCGCCACACGCCGCGCGGCCGCCTCGGCTCGCTCCTGGTCGGCCGCGAGCTGCCGCTGTGCATCCCGAAGCTCCATCTCGCCGTCTTTTTTGAGGGTGAGCTCCTTGGTGAGCATCTCATCCGACTTGCGCTTCGCAGCCTCCGCCTTCTGCCGATCGACCACAGCCTTCTGCATCTCAGCATCCATCATGAAGATGCGCCGCTCCGAGCCCTCCTTCAGACGTTTCGCCTCCTCGACGCGCGTGCGGAACACCATGGTCACGAGGGATCGGAACGAGAGCGTCAGTTTGCGGTGCCGCCAGTGCAGCAGCGCCTTGCGCAGCTTAAAGCGTGCCATGAGCTCCTTGAGCTGCTTCTCGGCCGAGTCCTTCTCCGCCTCCAGCTGCCGATGCTCGGACTGCACTTCCTCAAGCTCCTTCTCGATCTGCGCGAGCTCTTTCTCCGGGTCCGACCGCTTGGCCCGGGCATTTTCCAGGTCTGATTCGGCGGAGTCGCGACGCGTCTCCTCGGACATGCCTGCAGCCGCATGGTCGGAGACGCACATCCGCGAGGTCCGAACGGCCTGCATCCACTCATGCATCTCTTTCTCGCTCTCGGCAGCTAGCACCACGCTCTCGCCTCCAGCATGTGACAATACGAACGTGAATGGGCGCGCCGTCTTCTCATCACGAAGCCGAACGTTCGCTTCGTCGAGGAGCACCACACCGTTGGGCTTGTCGCGAAAGCCAAGAAAGTCACGGGGCGCCTGGAAATACATGAGCACGTTATCGCGTAACACAAACCATCTGCGGTTCCACTTGGATCCCGTTTCCTGGCCGCCACCGAGCTTCCAAAGGTACCCCTGCCGAGCTTGCAGGAGAGTCTGCAGATCAACTTGTGGATCCATCTTGTGACTCGCGCCGCTAAACGCCGCCACACGAGACAGGCGAGTCGGCGCACGCCGGGTGTGTGTGAATTTAAAACAGGACCACCCCCGCGCGCTTACTGTGATGTGCGCCTAGTTCAGGGTAATCGGTCGCGTGATCGTGCGCGCTCCAAAGTCAATACCCTAGTTGTCCAAGATACCCCACGCGGAACCTCCACTGTAAATACACCATTCACACCGAGCACGGTACCGGTACCGATACCGGTCACATCCTATTGTGTCGGTGAGTCGGTTCTCGGTTCTGATAAGGTTCGTTTGTGTGATTGCTGCTGATTCCGTGTGTCGTGTCCCCCTGGGCCTGGGCGCCTGGCGTGTTTTCCCGTGACCGCGTGCCCGGACGTGTGTCCTCGGCTCCCCCCGGTGTTTTTGAACCTATACGGTCGGTTACCGGTACCTACCGGTGTCTTTTTACCGGTAAAATAGGTATCATCACACTTCTTGCGTTCATGGTTCTCGCCTGTGGTGATGAGCGCTCCTATGCACTCGAGCGCGTATGCTCGAGCGCCTATTATGCACGGCGGCCACGGATTCGCCAATGACTTTGAGCATTTCGTAGCGACGAGGAAAGCCTACGATCGCATGATTCACAAGGCCAGCCACTACTTTCACATTTATGAGACGCATTTCGCCCCGTTGCGTGCCTCCGGCAAGCCCCTTCGCATGCTTGAGCTGGGCGTGCAGAGCGGAGGATCGCTCGAGATGTGGAAGTCGTACTTTGGCGAGTCTCTCGAATTGCACGGTGTCGACATCAACCCTGCGTGCATGCGCTTGAATGACCCAAAGCGCAAGATTACAATCCACCTAGGCGCAACCTCTGACTCCGAGTTCATGGAGGACCTCGCCCGAAAACTCGCGCCCCTGGACATTGTGGTCGATGACGCCTCGCACCATTCGGCCGACATCATGGCTGCTCTGGTGCACCTCTTTCCAGTCATCCGACTCCAGCCGCCCTCCGGCCAACTTGGGCCGAGGCCCGCATGGGGTCCGCATGGCGGCTTGTACGTGGTGGAAGACCTCCACACGAACTATTGGATCAATGGCGAGTTCAAAGAGGGGCCAGGCAACCCCGCCACCTTCATCGAGCAGGCCAAGCGTTACGTGGACCAGATGCATGCCGATCATGCATATAATTGGACCGACCCCGCGTCAGGCAGATCGCTCAAGAGTCCGTCCATGGGCATGCGCCTGATGGCACCCACCGATGCGCTCTCGAAGACGATTGTGGGGATGCACTTTTACCCAAGTGTGGTGGTGCTCCAAAAAGGCGTGTTCCGTTCGCGCGATTTCGAGGCGGGAGGCTTGAAATTGAGGCACGAAATGTCGCTGGAGCACCAGAGGCCGAGTGCAACTCAAGTTGCCCGTGCGCGCTGGACTGCAGCTCAAGTGAGTTACTTCGCGAGATACCACCGAAATACCACGTCAAAACCGCACGTGCGACCGCGAGCAACCCCAAAGCCAAATACACCACCCCAACGACCGCGTGCGACCTGAGTCTGACCACCACAATTTTCGCCATCAAAATTACGTGTTACGCGTATCCGGTCCGCCCCGCCGTTCATGCCGCCGCAGGTTGAAGGCTGAAGGCACACCGCACCTAACGCTTTTAGTCCTCTTTCAGTCCTCTCTTGTATACGTTCTACTATAAGTTGCTCAAGCGCCGACTCGGTGGCTTTCAATAGAGCCACGAACGCTTCGAGCGCTTCGCAAACACCGCTGCGCATCCCTTTTTGGATTTGGACCATGATTTGGACCTACACAGTCACGCTTGTGCAAATAATTGGCTTGTGCTGGGGAGTGAACCATTGCGCATTGGGCATTGGGGTGGGGTGCCGGGATTCAGCATGGGACATGGCAAAGGATGCACAGGCCTTCGTGATCGCCCGCAATGTTTGAATGGAAAAGTGGTCGCTTTGGAGTGACGAATGCGCGTCGTACGGTATGTTTCACAGATGCAATCAGGTGTGGCATGTCGACAAGGGCTTCTGAAGAGATGTGTGCCGTATGCCTCGAACCGCTCGCTCAGGGCGCCGATAGGCTACGCGGCAGTCCACGGTGCCCTCACTTTTTTCACGCGGCCTGCGTGCAAGCGTGGCAAGACGAGAAAAAGACCTGTCCGACTTGCCGCGCTTCTCCACCTGGCACGCTTCCGCCAAGCACTTGTCTCGCTGGCGATTCCGATGCCGAGCCTCGTGGAGCTCCATCACGCACTGTGCGGATTTTTACGTGGCTCACCCTGCTGCTCACACCGTGGCCTCGCTCGCCAGGCGGAGGAGCGGACAACAGAGGAGCGGGGACTGGAGGAGCAGAGGAGTGGAACGCGGCTCGGGGTATTGGCGACTGGCGAGCCCGAATGGAGCGCATTTATGCTGCAGAGGCGGCCGCGGAGACGGCGGGCAGCAATGACGACGACGACGACGACGACGACGACGATGAGGAGCATGATGTGGACGCCGAGGACGACGATGCCGAGGACGAGGACGACGATGAGGACGATGAGGCGGCGGCCAGTGGGCCTCCGCTGCCGCCAACAGAGGCTCACATTGGGCCGGTTGTCAGCTTGAGCTGACGTCTTAATAATTTCCCCCAAGTTCACAGCCAATGGTTATAATTCGACACCCAGAGACACCGGACCGGCGTACAAGCATACGGATGCGGTTACCACTAGCTCGGGGATCCGTGTGGGACCCCCTATTATCACAGCCATACTCGATCAGCCGCCGGGCCGGGCCACTTAAAGCTTAGCCCCGCCCGGTCGCTTTTAGTTCACACGGTCGCTTTTAGTTCACACAAGAGAGACGAGGCCGCGCGGGCCCTCGAAGCCGAGGGCCCCTGGATTCCTGCCTGCTTGCTTGAAGTCATGGCGAGCACCGAGTCCACCACCCTCGCCAGCTACCTCTGCTCGCGCGGTGGCTTCGTGCACGATGATCTCGAGCTCTTCGGCCGCTCATCGGGTGAGCGTGAGCGCGGCGTCTTCACCGTTGGGCCGATTCGGCGTGGTGAGCTGCTGCTCCGTCTTCCACGCGATGCTGTCATCTGCGCATGCGAGAACGAAGACGCCGAGTGCGGTTGGATGCCCAAAGCGGCGCGCACAGTTTCGCCGGTGCTTCGCACGGCGCTCTACTTGATGCGTGAGCTCGCGCTTGGCGACGGCTCCTCTTGGGCACCCTACCTGCGCATGTTGCCTTGCGAGTATGACACGCTCGAGCACTGGACGACAGACGAGCTGGAGGCACTGCGAGGTACGAGTGTGCACGACGAGCTGAGTGGGCTGCGCGATGCGAGTGGCTCGCTCGTTGGCGCCGCGGAGATTCTCTGGACGAAGGAGATTCGGCCGCTCGTCGAGGCGCATCCAGCTCTATGGCCAGACCCATCCCTGGGTGCCTTCCTGCGTGCGTGTGCGGCCGTGCGCACGCGCGGCTTCTTCGACGCGGCGGCTACCGGTGGCGCCGCAGGGCCCTACATGCTCCCAGCCATCGACATGCTCAACCACTCGCGTGCTGGCCAGGCTACTTCCCTCGTCGTCGAGCGTAGTGTCGAGCGAACGGAGGGCTCAGCCGCCAGCCGCAGCGCCCCTAGCAGCGAGAGCAGCGGCGGCATCACCCGTGGCGGCAACTCGCCGCTGGTCTTCTCGATGAGGGCAGAGCGCGACCTCGCTGCAGGCGAGGAGGTGGTGCACACTTATGATGACTTCTCCGACAGTCAGCTGCTGCTCACGTATGGTTTCGTCTCGTCGGACGGCGAGGCGGCGTTGCCCACCACAGCGCTCCTCACCCTCGAGGCCTTGTTGCGTGCGGCCAAGGCCACCGCCGAGGCGGTGACACGCTCGCTACCCGGTCCCAGCGGAGGCAGCAGCGGCGGCGGCGGCGGCACTGGCCGGTCGCTTCCATGGGTTCCTCTCGAGGGATGGTTTGCCAAAGAGGCTGCGTGTGCGCGCTTGCTCGCTCCGTACGGTGGCCGGCTGGCTGTGAGCATCGTCGAGCCGTTGCCCGATGCGTTGCTCACGACGATGCTCCTTTTGATGATGCCCTACGAGGACTTTGCAGAGCTGCTTGGCGTTGACGCGGACGGTGTGAACGTTGGCGAAGGCGGCGGCGGTAGGAACGAAGTCGAAAGCGGCCAGACCGGCATGGGCGCGCCTCGTGTACCACTGCTCGATAGCTCCGTACTCGAGGACGAGCCGCTGCTCGCTGCCATCGTTGTCGAGGCGACGGTGGCCGCCATCAGCACGGCAGAGGCACGCTATCAGGACGAGACCTCAGCGATGAGGGGGCTTGGCACAACGAGTGACGAGAGTGAGGCACGCGGCACGGCGCACATAAGGCGGCTGGCAGCGGCACGGGCGCTGGTCCAGGGCGAACGTGCGGCGCTGGCAGCCACGCGGCGGGCGGCGCTGCGGTTGCTCGTAGAGGTGGGGCTGGACAACGATGGTGAGGATGAGGAAGGAGAGGAGGACGAGGGCGAGGAGGACGAGGGCGAGGAGGACGAGGGCGAGGAGGACGAGGGCGAGGAGGACGAGGGCGAGGAGGACGATGATGCACAGCCGCCACCGCCCAAGCAGCAACGCCGGTAAGCGTAGTGACTGTCTTGTCGCGTTGGTCCTGGTCGGTGCTACTTTACGTGCTGCCGTGCTCGTGCGCGAGCACGAGCCACGACACACGTGCGTGTCGGGCTCGTGCTGGGCGAGACGGCAAGTCCCGGGCTTGTACTTCAGCTCGTGTAGCATTCAGGATTGGGGTGGACTGCGTGGCGTGGGGTATGCGGGATCGCTACGGGCTCGGACCTCGGTTGGGTCTGGGGACATGACGGGGACCTCGGACCTGGCTCTTGTGGGCACCGGCCGGGCCGGCTCGGCTTGTCCCACCGACGCAGTTCCGGGTTGCCCGCAATGCCGTGCGCTGCGTATGGCGTTAGTTGCACTGATGTATCTGTCGCGCGTTGTACCGCGACACGCCAAGTAACATCGGACGGGAACCGGCGAATAACCAACATCATCCGAACATGCAAGTTGGAAGTTGCGAACATCGTTCCGACTTCCGTCCAGTCCGGTCTCGCGCAGCTGCGAGCTGGTCAGTCTCAGTGGTCTCGCGTCATGTCTCGCGTCGAACGTCCGAAGACGAAGTCGCAATGACGGGTCGAAGTTAACTGTGTCGAAGACTTGCGTACTCAACACGATCTGGTTTGATCCGATCTCGCTGATGCGTACTACATTGACCCTCTAAGCAAAACAGCCCCGCGGCGGGGGCTAACCCGATACCAGTACGATACCAGATATATCTCGACTCCTCGTACCTACGAGACAACAGACCTCGAGACTACGGCAATTGGCTTTGATGTCCTCCCCTGCAGGCCCATCGCTTTGATCCGATCTCGCTGATGCGTACTACATTGACCCTCTAAGCAAAACAGCCCCGCGGCGGGGGCTAACCCGATACCAGTACGATACCAGATATCTCGACTCCTCGAGACAACAGACCTCGAGACTACGGCAATTGGCTTTGATGTCCTCCCCTGCAGGCCCATCGGTAGAGCTCCCAATCCCACGGGTAGAGCACGTCGCGCACAAAGGCCCGGTCGCTTGCGCTCAGGACCGAGTTGCGCGCGGCGCGATGAGCGCGCGTGTGCGGCTTGACGTCATGCCGCTTGTGCTGGTGCGCGGCCACAGCCGGCGACGCGACGCCGAAGGCCGCGAGGAAGCGCCGCCAATCGCTCTCGAAGCGCTCGGTGCACACGAGGTGTAGCTCCGTCTCGGTGCAGTTGAGCCCCTGCAGGTACCAGAGCTGAGAGATGAGGAACAGGCTACCATTCGTCGGTCCGGGGTAATTGGTCAGACGGTTGTGCCAATCGGGCTGTGCAGCGCTCGATGCATACAACCTCGCTGGCCCGTTGGCGGTCGCCTGCGGTGCTCGTCCGCTCTCCTCCTCTCTCAAGGCTTGCCTCATGTGCTGCACGAGCAGCGTCGCCGTGACCTTTGTGCGGTTGCGCCGCGTCGAGGGGATTGACATCACCAGTCGCTCGTGCCTCATGTAGCTGTCGTGTGTCGCGGAAGGCGGACTCAAAGCGTTCGGCAGGGTCGCGCACGGTCATCACGATGCACTGTGCTGGGCGGCGCCAGTGCTTTGGTCGACGACGCTGCAGCCACGTCTGCATGCCTCCGACGTTGAGAGCGTGAGACGAGTTCGTTTTTGTGACCCGCATTCGCGAGTCCATGACCGGATACTGCAAGCGATAACGCTGCCCCGCAGCAAGCTCTGGGATGCTTTCGAAGGCGGCCGTAAGCGACGCAGATCCCGTGGCTGGATTGGAGATGGGCACGCACTGTGATAGCGCGTGCGTGCGGTGCACTCGGCAAGCGGATAGCTGTGCCAGGCTGGGGAAACTGTGCGCAACTGTAACCCGCACAGCGCCGAAGCTGGGGTGGGCAGGAATTCGCACGTCGATTCGCGCATCCCGTCCCGCGACGGCGTCGTGCCCATTCATCGCCTGTGGCTAGTGAGGTCGAGGGTCAAATCGCACTGACGCGCCTCGCACGCCAGCTCGACTGCTCGAGAGCGCGTTGGATGTGGACCATGAACCAATAGTGGTCCAATCAACGTGCGACGGAGCGTGGCGGGCGGGTTCTGCATGCAGGAACAATTTGTGAGCACGTGGAGTGTTTTTTGAAATCCTCACATAATTCACACCGTGGCATCTCTACTGTTTGACTTGACTTGACTTGACTTGACACCTCTCGTCAACGGTCGACCGTGAAGTGCAGTATGGCGGCATCGTCGTCCGTGTTCAACAAAGACGGTCGTGAGTATCTCCGTGCCCCGCATCACCAGTTTGGCGCTCCAGGCAGAGAACTGAACCGCGTAACACACCCAGCGTTTGGAGTGCCCGGGCGAGAGTGGGTGCGTGAGTGGGTGTCAGAGCCAGTAGTTGGCACCGTCGGGCAATCATCCAGTTCCGAGGAGCTCAATCGTGTACGCAACGAGAATCAGCAACTGCGAGAGGAGCACCAGCGACTGCGAATGGAGAACCAGACTCTCAAGGAGATGGATCGGCTGCGTGGCGAAAACGAACGCCTCACTCGTGAGCTGGCCGAGATGCAGCGGCGGCGCAAAGATGTTGCAGCGGCGGCACTTCTGCCGTCGACGCGCGTGCCTGCGATGCCTGGGCTGACCCAGGGCGCCTCCTCCAAGGACGGAAACCTCGACGCATGTCTCAGAAGGGAACTGTTACAGAATGAGGTTCGATGAAAATGACATCATCCATGATCCTGGTGACATTTGATATTTGTAGCCCGCGCGTACGCACGATCATTTACCGAAGAAGAGGGTCGTGAAGGTTAAACTGTGTAACCGGTCTTGTTAAGAAAAGGTGAGAAGAGTTTTTACATTGCTCAACGGACCCCAGCCCGGTCAAGCGTCTCTCTAACGTTGGTCGTTGCACCATGCTCGACGCTCTCCGCTGAGCGCTGCATAGATGACCAGACTGGGATGCTTACACTAAATGGCTTTTGGTTCGGCTTCAGTCATCCTCATCCCCCTCTGCAGGCTCTTCTTCAATCTCGAGGATGCCCTCAGGAATTGTGTCCCCGATGAACTTCTCAAGCAGCGGCGTGTTGATGCCCTCGACCTGCTCGATGATCTCGCCATCCTTGTAGATCGCAAAGAATGGCTTCGAAGTGAGCGCCTGCTTCTCAAACCCGGGAACGAGCTTTGCATCCATCTGCACGAGGGGCGGACGCATACACACGAGTGGGTCAGGGTGTTGTGCGCTACATGCGCCAGTGCTCGGTGGCATGCGCTCTGCGTCCAAAACTGATGGCAGGGTGCCTGCACGATTGGCAGAGCTGTCGCGTCCCAAGGTGCCGACTGCTGGAGCGGGCGAACCTTGTAGAATTTGACCTTCCGGCCCTTCAGCTCGACAGCTAGCCTCTTATACGTCGATTTGACAGCGTCCGAGGGACCGCACCATGTGCAAAAGATCTCGACGACGTGGAGCATGTCCTTCTCGTAGTCATTGCCGCTAATCTTGGCAAACTGCGCTGGGTCTTCGATGAGCTTGGCGATATCTTCCTCCTCGTCCTTCTTCTTGGACATCTCGCACTTCGCAGCGGCGCGAGGCCCGGACGCGGTTAGGAAGGCAAAAGCAGCCCCAACAACGCCGCTCAACGTGGCGCCTGAACTCAATCGAGTAATTTGTGACAGACAGACTTGTACCTTGTGGCACTGTGATGAATAGTGGATTACACGATGTACAAGGCAGGGTTTAGACGAGCGCGAATGAAGATACTCATCACGAAGGCCGGCCGAAGAGGCGCCATGCAAGTAAACACGAGAGCTGTGGCGGCCTCTGTGCTGCCTGCCAGTTTGCGACGCCGATCTGGCTCTGGCTGCTCGTACAGCAGTGAGCAGCGGCTGCGGCCGTGCGGCCTGTCTCGCAATCCAACTTTGTGCCACCTGCAGCTTGCGTGGCGCCGCAGCGCTGGCCTCGCACAGCCAGCCGGCCAGTGTGCGATCGAGCGTGCTAACCTGACCGTGTTTGGCGTGCGCGTCTGCTCAGATCAAGGTGAAGACGCTCACCGGCAAGGAGATCGAGATCGACATCGAGTCTGAGGATACCATCTCACGCATCAAGGAGCGCGTGGAGGAGAAGGAGGGCATCCCTCCACCACAGCAGCGCCTCATCTTTGGTGGCAAGCAGATGGCCGATGATAAGAAGGCAAGCGATTTCAACATCGAGGGTGGCACCGTGCTGCACCTTGTGCTTGCGCTACGCGGCGGCTGCTGAGCGCGCTGCTGAGAGGGTTGCGCAGAGTGCAGTCGTCCAGCCCTGAGCCCGATCGGCCCGCATAGCACTACCAGGGCTGCGCGCCTGTACATTGAGGGCGGCGGACAGGGCATCATCGGCGCTGCTCCCTGCGTAACCCAGGCGTCTCCCTATTTTTCGCGTGGGAGGCAGTCGAGCCGTCGTCGTTCGTCTTTCTCTCCGCTGCGCCTCGGCGGGCGAAGAGGATCCATACTGTATAGTCCAACTTAGTCCTCTGTACTTCCACAGGCTCTCGCATGATCTTGATAAGGTTTTGCCTAGTCGGCTGTGAGAACACGCTTTTCTAACCCATGACATGCGCTGGATACTTGATCTAACCGGATACATCGACTGAGCCCGACGATCCCCGGGAGATCCTGCTTCTCACTTCCGCGTCGGTCCGGTCGTGCCCGAGCGGACGGCGCACGGTCGACGGTGGGCGGGGCGGGACCTCCAGTACCGCAACGCTACGCCCGCCTCGCCCGGAGACACAGTGTGCCACCGCCAAGCAGATCGCCGCGCACAGCGGGGCATGAAGGTCATCAGAAGTACTCCCTGCCTCCTGGACGCCAGGCCTCCTCCTCGTCGTCGTCCGAGTCCTCCTCATCGGGATAATCCACCTCATCCCCCGAGTCGGAGCCCTCAGCGTCGTCGGCCTCCTCTAGCTCGCGCACGGCGTCCGCGTCGAGCTCCTCCCACCAGAGCTCGCCCCACAACCCGTTGGTGCCGCTCGACGCCTCCTCGGGAGCAGCCAGGCTGTACTCGTCGTACACGTAGTCGCCCACGTCTGCCACGCTTGACGACGGCTCAACGTCGGTCGATTGCGTTGCGCCATCCTCGCCAAGCGCGGCAGCCGCGGCCGCGTCCGCGCGCGCATCCTCGCCCAGCGCGGCAGCTACTGCCGCGTCCGCCCAGATATCGCCGTGGGGTTCAGAGGAGGTGGAGGGGGCACGCCAGCCGCTGCTTACCGCGTACTGCGGCTGTGGAGGTAGTGGCGGGCCAAAAGGGACCAACTTTGGTCGCGGGGGAGGCGTGGTCGGCGTGGCAGATGCGTCAATGCGAGTCAGTGACGGCACACTCGCGCACTTGTGCACGGGCGGCACGCGCTGCAGCTCGAGCACGTGCTGCTGCACTCCACCGTCAATGCTGCTTGAGCGGCGCAAGGAGACTGTACGGTATCGCGCCTCTGACTGCAAGGCGCGTGCGCTCTGCTGATGGGCCCGAGCACGCGCTTCGGCACTGTCAGCGGCGGGCTGCTGCGGCGGCGGTGCCGACAAGGCGGTTGGTACAAATAGCCCACCTGTCAGGACTTTGGTGCCAACAAGGCGGTACCGCGTGACAGCAACTTCAAGCTGGGTATCTACCGAGAGGTTTGAGATGGACGCAGGCCGCCGCTTGGCGCCGAGGAGAAAGCCACTCAGCGCGGGCTCATCGCGCTTGCGCTTTATGCGGACGATTTCGGGGCACCTCTCCAATCCGGTGTTGACGCTCGTCTCCTCCATTCTGACGTCTTCGGATGGATTGAGCTGTGAACGATCACACTGCTGTGAACAACATTATTTTGCGTCTACGTCATCACACTCCGTCCCGGCCACCCGCAACCTCCAAGCAACTCCCGAGATCTATCGTATCTCCACCGCGGCGCGGTCTCGCACAAATCGTCTTCGGCATCGTGAGTACCTACGCCCTCGCGCCTCGCCACCATGCCAAACTGGCACCGCTCACGCCAGCGGCACCAACCAGCATGCGGTCAGTGCACCTCGACACCGGCGGCCGCCTCGAGCAACTTGGTGATCTCCGGCTTCTTGTTGATGGATGCGATCTCTAGAGGCGTCTTGCCATTGCCCGAGGCTGCTTTATGCACATCGGCCTTCGCCTCGAGGAGCGCCTTCGCCGCGTCCACGGCGTTCGAGCGCACAGCAAGCCCCAAGGGTGTCCATCCGTCGCGGCCCACGGCATCCACGGCCGCGCCGTATTTCGTGAGCAGCTTGATCGTGTGCACATTACGCAGCAGGGTCGCCTGATGGAGCGCCGTGTTGTCCTTGCCGAAGGCCTTGCAGCCAAGGCTCAGATCCGCCTTGGCCAGTACCAGCAGCTCGACGACCTCGTTCAGACCACCCATGAGCGCCAAGTGCAGCGGCGTGGCGCACTCGATGTTGGGCAAGTTCGGGCTCGCCTTGTGCTCGAGCAGCAGCCGCACGAGGCTCGGGTCACCGGGCGGCGCATCCTCGCCAGCCTCCTCGGCTTGCTCGACCATGCGGATCACGGCCAAGTGCAGCGCGGTCTGGTCGGTGTTGTCGAGCTTCTCGATCTTGCCGTCCACTTTCTTGCCCCACTGTCCTGAATGCTGGCCGTCCGTCCGGAGGCTGATCGCGTTCACCGGTGCGCCATGGGTCAAGAGCTTCTCGCATACGGCGAGGCTGCCGGCCTCGGCGGCAATGTGGATGGGCATCAGGCCCTGCGCGTTGTGTAGGCTCTGCGCCGACGTGAGGGAAGAGATCGCCTGCTTAGCAGCGAGCACCGCGAAGCTCATCGCGTCGTCGGTGGCTGTGGAGCTAATGGCGGATTTGTTCTTGCTGGCCTCGCCGAGGATCATTTCGAGACAAGCAGAATTGGCCGCCGGCGCCTCCTCCTCCTCGACGAGTGGATCGTCACCGATGCTCTCGCCCAGCGCGGCCTTGACGGCGAGATGGAGCGGCGTCTCGCCCTCGGCGTCCTGCTCGCTGAGCTCAATGCCATTCGCGAGCAGCTCCCGCAGCAGCTCGACGTCGTCCGCAATGACGGCCGCGTGCGCCTTGAGCGACGGCGCACCGCACAGCTCGCGCATCTTCTGATCCTTCGCCACCTCGTGCGCTCTCATGCCGTTGCCAGCTTTGATGCTCGGATCTGCCCCACACTCAATGAGCAGCTTGGCAACGGCGTGCTTGGAGCTCTGCGAGGCCATGTGCAGCGGAGTGATGCCAAACTGATTCTGCGCGTTCACGTCGGCACTGTAACGAATCAGCACTTCCGCCACCTCTATGTTGCCCCAAATGGCAGCGACGTGGAGTCCTGTCTGCCCGATCTTGTTGGTAGCGGACGGGTCCATGCCCTCTTCGAGCAGTGCCGTCATGGTGTCCACATCATTGTCCTTGGAGGCGCGAAGGACAAGGTCAAACGGAGCAGCCCCCGCAGGCTTCGCACGCTGGTTCGGTGATGGTGGCATCCGGTGCGAGGCGGCCGCCTGGGGCGCGCACAGCTTCAGAGCAGCAAACAAGTGTATGCCCAGTCGCCCTGGTGGGGGTGCTCAACTTGTGCTCGAAGTGCTCGTCTTTTGTGAATCGGCAAAGCGAAGTGTTTGAAATTTCGAGCGATCCGGCTTGACAGACGCTCACACTCAAACACGCCCTTGGCACAACCCGTCATCGAGCAATCTCCGGAAGATGCACATCGCGAGGGGACGAAGATCCACTCAACATGCTTGCGTCACGAGCCGCCGCACCGCTGGCGCTCCGCAGCCATCCCGAGGTTTACTCGGCAATGCGCTCCCCATTCCCATTGGTCCGCATGGCTGAAACAAGTCAGGTGAAATCATGGTACGACGCTGGCCTCCGGCTCTTGAATGAGCCTGAGTCGCCGACTGTTGAATCCTGGTTCGATGAGGGTCTGGCTGTGGTCGAGCGGCGCAATCAAATGGCCGCTGCGCTCGCGCAGAAGAGAAAGGCGATGCTCCTAAAGCGCGAAGGCGCTGATGCGATTGCACGCCGCGAAGAGAGCACCGCCAAGACCGCAGAGATGGCAGCGGCAAAGAAGGCAGAGCCACGCTCTCTCGAGGCTGAAGTGGACAATTCACAGTTGCCTCCTGCACCGCCAACTCCCCTGCCCTCGCCAGCGCCCTTGGCCACATTGGAGACGTCTGCCTTGCTCGGTAAGCTGCTGCTAACTGTGGCCAAGGTAGCTGAAAAGACGACGGCGGTCATTGATGCACGACTGGCGGAGGCTCCCCTGCCGGCCCGGATCACTGAGCTGGACCGCGTGGAGAAGCTCAAGTTTGCGGTTCCACGGTATGCCTTGGCAGCAGCGCAGCTGGCTTACGAGGACGCGACGGCCAAGCTTGAGGAGCTGTGGACGCCCGAGACGCAGGAGACTGCGCAGCGCATTGCCACGGAGATCCTCGCTGTCTCCAAGGGATTGGCCGTGGCGGGCATGGAAACGGCGAAGCAGCTTGCGGAGAAGTTCACCGAGCAGGCTAAGGCGGCCACCGAGGAGGAGCCCCAACGCACGGCGGCAGCGGAGGAGTCTGAACGAGTGGCGCGGCCCTCGGTGGATTCAATCTCGGATTCAATCTCGAAGTCAATCTCGATGGATTCAATGCCGCCGCCGATGGCCCCTGCGCCTGCACCCGCGCCCGCAGCTCCCAAGATGGCCGACATCGTCGACACTGCGGGCGGCGCTGGTGCTTTCAAGACCCTCGCCGCAGCGCTTGGTGCTGCCGGCCTCGTCGACACCATGAAGAGTGTGGGGCCCTTCACCGTGTTCGCGCCGACGGACGCCGCCTTTGCCAAGCTGCCCGCGGGCACCATCGAGGACCTCCTCAAGCCCGAGAACAAGGCCAAGCTCGCCGCCATCCTCACGTACCACGTTGTGCCTGGCAAGGTGATGGCCAGCACTGTGGTCACCATGGATGGCGCGAAGGTGCCCACCGTCAACGGCGCCGAGGTCACCATCAAGGTCGGCAAGGACGGCGTCATGGTCGACGGCGCCAAGGTCACGACGACCGACATCGAGTGCACCAACGGCGTCATCCACATCATCGACTCCGTCATCCTACCAGCGGCGGTGCCGGCCAAAGAAAAAGAGGAAACGTTTTCATTCATGGCGCCTCCGCCCGGCCTCGAGTGCAATGATGATGACGAGTGCGTGCTGCCCGAGTTGGAGAACGAGGACGAGGAAACCTCGGCCGTTGCCGACGAGGGGGACTCGATGGCCGCGGGTATGGCTGTTGTCGAGCGGCGCAACCAAATGGCAGCTTCGCTCGCGCAGAAGAGGAAGGTGATGCTCCTGAAGCGCGAAGGCGCTGCTACGATCGCTCGCCGCGAGAAGATCGAAGCCGAGGAGCAGAAGAGGAAGGTGATGCTCCTGAAGCGCGAAGGCGCTGCTACGATCGCTCGCCGCGAGAAGATCGAAGCCGAGGAGCAGAAGAGGAAGGTGATGCTCCTGAAGCGCGAAGGCGCTGCTACGATCGCTCGCCGCGAGAAGATCGAAGCCGAGGAGCAGAAGAGGAAGGTGATGCTCCTGAAGCGCGAAGGCGCTGCTACGATCGCTCGCCGCGAGAAGATCAAAGCCGAGGCCACGCAGCAAGCAGCGACCAAGGCTGCGACTGTTGCAGCCGAAGCAGCAAAGACAGCTGCTGCGGCTGAGGTGGAGCGCATCGCGGCCGAGGCAGCGGCGGCGGCTGAGGCGGAGCGCATCGCTGCCGAGGCATCGTCGGCGGCTGAGGCTGAGCTTATCGCTGCGGCAGCGGCTGAGGCGAAGCGCATCGCTGCCATAGCGGCGGAGGCGGAGCGCATCGCTGCCGAGGCAGCGGCGGCGGCTGAAGCGAAGCGCATCGCTGCGGATCAAGCCAAGGCTGATAAAGCTGATAAGCAAGCCAAAACTGCTAAGGAGCAAGCAAAGGCTGATAAGGCTGATAAGGCTGATAAGCAAGCCAAGGCTGTCAAGGAGCAAGCAAAGGCCGATATGGCGAAGGAGAAAGCCAAACAGGAAAGGCAGCAAGCAAAAGCCGTCAAGGAGGAGGCGAGAAAATTAACCGACGAGGAGGAGGCGTCGCCATTGTCAGCAGCCGATGGGTCGGCACCCGACGAGGCAAAGCGCAAGACGGCGGAGCAAGCGGAGGTCGAGCGGCTTGCTGCCAAGGCAGCGGCAGCAGCCGAGGCAGCGGCAGCGGCCGAGGCAGCGGCAGCGGCCGAGGCAGCGGGAGCAGCCGAGAAAGCGGCAGCGGCCGAGGCAGCAGTAGCAGAAAGACGTCTCAAGCTTGACTACATCAGGGCGCAGCTCAGCATTTCAGACACGCTTCCGGTGAAGGAAGTCGTCCAGCAGGCGAACGCTATGGTGGGCTTACCCAACAAGGGCACTCTTTCGACGCAGGTGGAGGCGCTCTTTGAGGCGGTTGCCGTACCCGACCTGAAACGCTTGGCAGCGGAGAAGGCGCAGGCCGAGAGGGAGCAAGCGGAGAAGGCGAAGGTCGTCAAGGGTGCGGCAGTCATCATGCCAGGTGACATTCAACCGGGCTTCTCGGGAGGGTGGTGAGAACGTGAACATGGAGCATGTAGACGAGATGCATGAAAACGATGCTAAGTTTTACATGCCATGGCCAGCAGACAATGACGTTCTACCGGGCTTCTCACCCTGGTGGCTTCTACATGGGACAAGATGCAAGAGCATAATTGTAAGCTTCCATGCCATGAGATTGCCTTGAAGGTGAATAGTGAATGGGGCCGGAGGAACCTATGCCAATGTCTCGCCTAGGCTCCAGAGCTGGATTGCGGATCGGCGACGAGACGAGTCCGGAATCACGTGGTCACAAGAAGTTGCTGTTCGTACGGGTAGTGTAGGGGCGGGGGGCGGGATCGCTCTAAAGCCCGAAGGGGTTGAAGTCGAGTTAAAGTCGAGTGGGTGGCCCTTGCTGTATAATGCTAGATACGAATAAAGCAATCGGGTCCTGAATGGTGGTGAATGCGCCTGTCAGATCGTGCTATCTATCGTGTAGATTTGTTTCCCCAGAGCTCTGAGGCCGGGTCGGAACAAATCTACAGAGTAGAGAGTTCAGAATATGGGCGGGCACGGCAACGACCAGCGCACAGCTAGCCTCAATGCATTCCAACCCTCGACCTGCTGCACACACCTCACTTGAAGCAGCCTCTCCGCAATCGGCAGTGCGATGTCATAGGAGCGCTTAATAGCGAGCGGCGCAAACGTGGGCGCAAAGCTGGGCAGCGGAGCGTCAACCGTGCTCGGCAGCGAGGAGGTACTGCTCGCTTTGGATCGCGCAAAGTGCGGCCTCATTCTCTTCCTGCTGCTCACCAGCATGAAGTAAGCGCGGGCCTGCGTGAGGGCGTCGTAAATCACGAGCCGGGTGCGGCAGCCCCGGTATTGGCGTTGAATGCGCCGAACGGCCGCATGTACGGCCTTCATGCGCTTGCGCATGCGGTTCGCGCGCACGATTGCCTGGATCATCGTGGCGTTGCCACTTTGCAGGCGCAGGCGTGCTTTCGCGAGCCACACTCGCGAGCCCGACTGGATGATGGCGCTCGCTGCCTGGGTGACCATGCGCTGATTCTCGAGCGCCTCCGAAAGCTGGGTGAGGGCAGACATCTCCAGGCCGGAGCCCTTGCCGCCTTGCACGCGCACGGGCGTGTGCTTGACGCGGATCTTGCTCTTCGGAGGGATCTGCGCCTCGAGTCGGCCTAGACGGTGATTCAATGTTCGCACCATCAGGTTGAGCAGATGGCCCACCGCGTTCTCTGTGGGCTGGCGCGCCGTGTCCCACCATTCGCCGTCTTCGCGCTTCACAAAGTTCTCATACTTCTCGCGGCTCGTTTCCCTGAGGTGCATAAGGAACTCAAAGGCGTCCGCCTGCCCAGATGCCTCGAGCTGATCATCCGTGGGCAGTGCCTTGCAAAGCGCAGCGCGCACGATCGCCTCAAGGAAGTCCCAAAAGGAGAGATTCTCGACTTTTTCGCGACTCTTGAGCGCGTTCTCGTCAATGACGCACATGCGACTCCATAGAAAGATGAGCCGCGCGTCATCGATCGACAGGTCGTCGTCGATGATTGCAAGGTCGCGCGCCAGCTGCACCCACTCGACGACGGAGAGGAGCTTGTTCGACTCCGCTTGCTTCTTACCCAAATCGCCGTCTCCCTTGGCGTAGCGTTCGTAGAGCATTCGCAGCGCCGGCTCATACATCCGGAGCGCGGAGTCTGTCGCCTGCGTGTAGCAATACTTATCGCGAAATTCGTTCGAGTCCTGGCGCGTCGCGGGATCACACTTGGCCTTCATCGTCTCGAACAGCTTCACGAGAGCGTCGGACACGTCAGTCAGCTTCGCCCTGCCCGTGAGCACGTAGCGCGCGACCGCGACCCGGCACAGGCATTGCATGTACTCGGCACGCGTTAAGCCGAGCTTAGAGTTGTGTTCAAACCTCTTGCGCTTCGTCGTCGTCTTCTTCTCGGGCGCCTGGTAGATGCCGAGCGCATTCACCAACGGCCCCTCCTTCACTGCTGTGTTGGCGACGACGAAGATGAGGTCATAGTTGCCCATGTCGGCGGTGCCTGACCCGCTGACCACGAGCTCACACTCCTCAAGGAACGCCGAGTAGCCCAGGTTCGTGATATGGAAGAGGTCGTCGGACGGGCTCTGCGTCGCATAGTGGTCGAAAGTCGACAGGAAGAAGCGCGCATTCACTACGAAAACGGACTCCATCTCCTTGAGGAACGCGTCGAGCTTGGAACGAGGCACGCTGCTCTGGTCTTTGGTCTTCATCGCGGCGTCATGCTTGAGCAGGAACTGGGTCAGATTGCTCGTCTCGATACACTCGCGCCAGTCGGTCTGCACCGCTCGCTCGAGGCAGCGATCCGTGTCCCAGAAATCCTTCGAGTCGGACCATTTCTCGCGACCGCGCCATATCGACTCGGCAATACGATACGTACTGCTCGATCCGCTCCCACCGCGACCGCGATTGTCGTTGTCATTGCCCTTGCTTAATCCGCTCCCACTTCGCCCGCGATTGTCATTGCCATTACTGTTGTCGTTGTCGCGCGGACACGACGTGCGCGATGCCACTGGTGCCGCTGCGGCCTCGGGCACGAAGAGCCGATTGCGCTGCACGCAGACTAGTGCGTGCTCAAAGGCGCGTCCCGACGCGCTCGAGGTGGGGTCGCGCTGAATCCCCTTGAGCGCACGGTGCGCTGAGAACTTGAAGTCGCGATGGCGCTTCTCGAACTTGGAGACGCGCTCGGCCAGCTCGCGCCGCCGCTCGAGGGTCAGCGAGATCGGGATCTCCCGCTCGAGGGTCAGCGAGATCCCTAGCTCCGCCATATGCTTCGTTACCGCCGGCGCGTCGCCGAGGGTGCTGACGGCCTGAGCAGGAGCCGCCGGCGCCGCGACAGTAGACGCGGTTTCAGCGGTCACCAAAGCTGACGCTTTGAGAGAGGACGTGCCAAGGATTGGGGCACGGCGGTGAGACGGCTGCGAGTTTAGGTGCGGCGAGATGCCGGGAGAAGCTGGTGCCGAGGAGTCAAGCCGAGGTCGTGTACACGCGCGCGAGATGGCTGCTGCAGAAATTGGCGGCGGCCGGTGGCGTGGGACGATTGCACTGTTTGCAGCACCAGAGGTGGCGGTGTTTGCGGTGGAGGCGGTCGTCATGCCGAGCGCGTGCACATTGCCTGATCGCCCCAACTCAGCATGCTTGGGCGATCGTGCTGTAAGATGAGCGGCGGGCTCGTCATCAGCTTCCACTAGTACCGTCTCAAACTGAAATGCGGGCGAGCCTCTCGACGGCGTCCAACCTCGAGCGCCCGCGGTGAGCCAGTGCCGAGGAGCTGTGCGCAAAGCCTGTTGCACGAAAGCTGGTCGCAGCAGCGGCTGACGCGCGCTCCAAGGTCGTGTCGATGGTGGCTCGGCGGCGGCGTCTGCTGTTTGTCGAGCGGCACGTGCAGATGCAGGTCGTGGTGCCGTGCCAGTACTTGGTGGTCTGGGAGCGAGTCCAGGCGTGAAACCTGGCGTGAGTCCGGCTTCGTCCACGTCGTCGGCGGTGATCCTCCGAGTTTTGCGGGCCCCTTCAAGAAATTCACGAAATGTTGATGGATGCCGTGCCTGCTCAAGACAGGCCTTGCAAGCGCATGCTCGGAACCCACTCCGATAGCATCGTTCAGGACCCTGCGGCGCTTCAGGAATGGGCTTGCAAGCCTCGGCCGACACACGAGGAGGCAGAGCACGCAGCACGGCCTCATACATCTTGTTGGCATGCGTTCCTCCAGACTCACAGTCCGTTAAAGCGATTGCAGACATTGCCTCGGCGCGTCCGCGTCCCATTCCTGCAGGTTGGCACGTGGCAGCTCGGCGCCGCACCGCGTCCGTCCGAAAGGCCGCCCGTCCTCTCTTAGCGCATTGTCGGTGAACGGGGTCCTGCGCGGCGGGGGCGCCCTGTGAACATATGTGAACTCGGGACGGAAGACGCCGGTTCGAGTGTGACCTTCGTGACTATGAATACGAGACTTCTCGTCGTTTTATTGGTGTGAAAACGTGTACCATGGCGACGAGACGTCCACCTGTCGCGAGCCCACGCCTGAGCACTCGCTTGCTGGCTCCACCGCCCGTCGACCCGGCCATTCCACTAGAGGGTTTCCATTGGGAGGCATCACTTGGACGCTTCATCAACGGCGACGGCTACGAATTCAACCCGAGGGACGGCATGTTCCTGAACACCCTGACTCGCAAAGAGTACTCCTTCGACACATCAGACCGACTCTTCAAGCCTCGCTCTTCCGACAGTGACGGCAGCGCTGCCGAGCCCTTTACTCCCGTCAAGGAACTCCTGTCCGGCGTGTCGACCGAGCTGACGGCACGCAAGGAGGCGCTCACATCTCTCATCGGCCAGCTCACGCGCCGTTTCACGCCGCGCAGCGGCGCTGCGACAGCGCCCCACGACGAGGAAGAGGTCGTAACGCTGGGACGTGATGCCGTTCGCATGCCAAGCCTCGGGCCTTCGCCTGCGCCGGCGGCTCGGCCGGCACAGGCATCCTCAGCGCCGCGACGGCGTTGGGGCGATGATGGCGATGAGTATGCTGACGAGAACATCGCACAGCCGCCTGTGCCACCGCCGCCGCCGCCCTCGAGCTCTTCGATCCAGGCCGCTGCCACGGGGCGGACGCCGGTGCTGGCGCCTGCCAATGGCATGCACACGGAGGCACGTATCTGCTCGCCGCGCCTCGCCGCTACAACGAGCACCAGCGGCGGCAGCACCAGCGGCGGCAGCACCAGCGGCGGCAGCACCAGCGGAAGCGGTGGTGCCGGCGGCAGCGGCGGCGGTGGAGTGCCACTCAGCGCGAGCAGCACCCACGAGCCGTGGCGTGGAGTCAACTCGGCACGGCTCTCCAGCACCCGCCCACGAGCCTCTCCCGGGGCTCCAGCCACCTCCACCACCTCCACCACCTCCACCACCTCCACCCAGCCAACGGCCACTGGCGGCGGAGCGTTGTCGTGGGCACCGCCCTCCGCCGCCGCCTTGTCGGCTGCCTCCCCGCCCTCGGCTGCCCGGGTGAGCCTGTGCTCGCCGGGGCTGCGCTCGCCTCCGCCTCGGCCTCTGCCATTGGAGACCGGAGGCAACTCAAGGCATGCCCATGGGCCCAGCGCCAGCGCCAGCGCCAGCGCCAGCGGCGCTTCCGGCTGCAGCGCTGGCGGCAGCGGCGGCGCTGGCGGCAGCGGTACGCGGGGAGAGGTGCTCAGTACTGCGCGAGGCCCTGCGAGCGTGCCTCTCGGCACCGAGCGCGCGCCCTCGTCAATCTCGCCTCAATCTCCGCTGTCTCCGCCCTTGCCACTCGGCCTCTCATTCGGCGTAGGCGCTCAGTACGGCGCTCAGTACGGCGGCTTCGGCTCGCCCGGCAGAGCAAGCGCCCGGGACGGCGCAGCTGCCGAGTCGGAGCGCCGTGCAGCACGGGACACACCTCTGGCGGAAGGAGCTCGCTCGGAGCTCGCCGCGACGCGAGAGGCCCTCCGGCAAGCCCAGGCGCGACACGCTAAGGAGCTCGAGGCGGTCCGACGGGGCTGGAGCGCACGGTGCGATGAGCTCACCGTGACCATCGGCAAGCTGCGCAGGCAGATGGAGGGTGGAGGGGAGGTTGGAGGGCCGGACGCCCCGGCCGGCGCGGCCGGCGCGGCGGATGCCGAGCCAGTGAGCGCTGACATGAAAGCCGTGGCGGCACCGGTGGGGGCGGCGGCGGAAGCCGAGCCCACTGGCGCGCGATCGACGGATTCGATTGCGATGGTCGCCAGCTGGGAGGCCAGATTGCAATCTGAGGTCGCCAGCTGGGAGGCCAAGGTTTCATCACTCGAGGCTGCCCTGACCGAGGCACGATCGGCGGCGGCGGACTCAGCAGCACAGGCCAAGGCGTGTGCCGAGGCAGCCGACGTCCGTGTGGCAGCGGCCGAGGCGGAGGGGCGCAAGTTTGCCGAGGAGGCCCGTGAGTGGCGTCGGCAGGCGGAGCGCGCCATCGTCGAAGCCAAGGCCGCTCGTGCGTGCCCGCCCTCGCCCTCGCCATCGGCTTCCTCGACGCCGCTCCCCCCTTCTCCGAGCGTCGTGTCGAGCGAGAAGCGCGCCGCCGCCGCTGAAGTGGCCGCTGCAGAGGCTGCGGCGGCTGCAGCAGAGGCCATGAAGCGTGCCGACACGTGGCAGGCCGAAGGGGCGTGCGTCGCCGAGAGGCTGCACGAGCAGCTTGGCGCCCTCGCGCTCGCCCTCGAGGGCATGCAAGTGCCCGATATGGCGTTCTCTGGCGTGGCGGAGAGTGAGTGCCGGCGCGCCGTCACCTCTGCCGAGGGACGGCTACAGCTCGAGCAGCAGCGGTACATGCAACAAATCGAGCGCCTCGAGTTCGAGAACGAGGAACTTCGGCGTGCGACGCGGGCCAAGTCGGACAAGATTAACGCACTCAAGCAGCAGCTCACCGAGCGCAGCAATACCGAGCGCAGCAATCAGCAATAGCAACACTGCTCGGTAGGGGCACTCTGGCACTCTGGTACTCTGGTCGCGATCAGTTCGTCCGCGGGGTCGACATCAGCTCACCTCAGTCGGGATCAGAGGACACGCGATGAACACGCGAGAAGGTCGAAGGCTCGAAGCTCGCCAATTTTTCCTGCTGCTACGTGCCAGCTGCGCGGAACCCAGAGCTGGCCGTCGTGTGCGGGGTCCCCGGTGGAGCCACCTAGACGACCTGTAGATCGATGTCATATAGATCGGTGCCGGCTGCCGCTTTCACAAAACCCTAAAGAAACCCCACCCCCACAGTGTTCAAAGCCTATGGGGTAATTACCGTACCTGAGTAGCAGTGGGAAGGTCCCCCTAGGTCAAAAAAGTGCGCCCCACAGTGTTCAAAGCCTATGGGGTAATTACCTGAGTAGTGGGAAGGTCCCCCTAGGTCAAAAAAGTGCGCCCCACAGTGTTCAAAGCCTAT
>Ga0210241_100882_pt1 | contig 25440 bp, 18 predicted proteins | sample ChrtobMetP5a_8mM_FD_155488 | JGI IMG/M metagenome (GOLD analysis project Ga0210241, IMG submission 155488) | Chrysochromulina tobin associated microbial communities from unialgal haptophyte culture, Seattle, Washington, United States - P5a_8mM | ecosystem: Host-associated > Algae > Haptophytes >...
GTATCTTGGGCGCTTCCTTGGTGTCACACTGGATACATGTCAGGATACATCAGGATACATGTATCTTGGATTCTTCATCACGATACATCAGGATACACCGGGATACAAAATTAAGATACATGTATCTGATACGAAGGCGACATGCGGGATACATGCAGGATACATACGGGATACGTGCGGGATACATGTATCCTCAGTGGCAATCAAGATACAATCCAGATACATTCTGGATCCTTGCAAGATACATGCGGGATACATGCGGGATACGTATCTCGGGGGTTGGGGGAATGTTTTGATGCCATCATCGTGTGCAGCACACCTGTGAGGCCACCCATTGGGTCCTTGAGCAGTAGTGGGTCAACTCCAGCACTCTGCAGCTCCTGATGTACTTGATGGCCGCAAGTAGGGCTCGAGATACGTATCCTTGTATGTATCCCGATGTATCCCGATGTATCCAACATGTATCGTGAGTGTATCTTGTGTGCCATGTATCTGAGGCTTAAGATACATTGTATCCTAACCGTATCCTAAATGTATCTTAAATGTATCTTAAAGAAGGATACATATCCCTAGGTAAGATACATTTCCTATGATGGCCAAAGTCAAGATACAAATGTATCTCGATGTATCCCGCATGTATCTTGACGGGGCACATCAAGATACATGCGGGATACATGCACGATACATGCGCGATACATGGGATACGTATCCTGATAACAAACCCCCCCAAACTCGATAACAAACCCCACGTCACCCGCTGTCCCCCGGTGTACCGACCTTACTTGTATGGCCACTTTGCGCTTCTTGGCTAAGCCAAAAAAATTTATGGAAGCGCGCCGCGGTCGGCAACACTCCGATGCCGACGTGCGCCGTCGTCCTGCTGCCGCTCCACGGTTCGGAGTTTGCCGCGCGCCTGCAACGGCGCTTCGAGCTCATTGGCTGCGCGACCCTTCACTGTGAGCGCGTCGCACAGTACCTGCCGAGTGGAGTGCCCCTTGAGGGCAAATGCTTGGCTACCGCTTGGGAGGTGAGCTCGCCGGCGGTGCTCGACGCCATGAAACTGCTCATTGGCAACGAGGACGCCGTCGCCGGTTCGGTTCAAGGCGCATTTGGCTCCAGTGCGGCCGTGGGCCCCATCACCGATGGTGACCTATCCGCTGCCATCCTTGCTCCTCATACACAGCTACATGATCGAAGTTGAAGACCATTTTGGTGAGAAGTACGGCGTCGCTCGGACGTCCGCCCCGCTCGTGGGCCTGGCGACCGTGCAGACGGACAGGGCGTACAGCTGAGCATTGCACCTTCAGCAAGTAAGAGTAAGACATTCAACCCGCACATTCCGCAAGATGATCACTCAGGCTCGCTGGTCGCTGCCAATGTGTAGGTAGCTAGGGTCAGTTACAAATCTGACTCGGGCACACAAACACAAACGCAGGAGGTTGTCCCCTGCTCATGCAGACCCGAGCCCCACCGCTGACACGTGAGCGGCAGTGAGTGTTGGTCTCTGGTTCGATAACGTCGTACCTCCTAGATCGGATTTCACACAGTTTTCGCGCGCGGCCGCGCGGGTCGGTGCGCCGTGCCGCGTGCGGCGCGTGTGCGCGCAGGTAGCACGCAAAAATTGCCGGAGGAAAAGGCGAAAACACCTGAAGCCACACGTCATCGACACATGTAACGTGTGGAAGGCCATCACGGCCAGTACACACGCGCGAACCCGCGCGGTACGGAGCGCGCAAGACGATCACAAACTAACGTGTCACAATACAATCACTGTACCCCTTGTCATTGGTGGTGAAGGCTCACGACTGCGCGATGAATCCAACGGTGCAGGTGGTGACTCTGGCGCCGCTGAGTCTGAGACTAATTCCGCTGTTTCTGATGTTAATTCCACTGAATCTGATGTTAGATGAGTGAGCTGCTCAAAATCGCTCGGGTCGCCTCTGCCCGCCAGCTGCTGGTACTCGCCTCTGCCCGGGTATTCATGTATACTGTCAGCAGCGCGCCACACGTTTCTGAGCGCCACGTAGCTCCACACCACAGAGAAGCACGCGGTGATGATCAACGCAATGTCTGGCTTGCACACGTCGCCCCAAACCAGCAGCATATTGACCGCTGTAGACGCCACGATCGTGCTCACATACGTCATGAACGTCTTACTCATAGCGAGCCAAAAGGGATCGGCGTGCTGGCCGAATACGCAGTACGCATGGGACAAGTGTCGCAACGGCACGGTGAAAGTGTACGAGAGTGTCCAGGACGCCGTCGGAGTCCACCAGACATCCGGCGGAAGAACCAAGGTGAGGGCGCGGTCTAGCGCCAGCTGCGCGATGTTGCACAGAGAGCCCGACAATGCAAAGAAGATGAATCGTGGCGGCTGCCTGCCGCACACGACGCACGTGTCCGCCAGCGATGAGGAGGCTGGCATGGACATCCGCGCGAACACCAGGCCGCTCAAAACGACGCTTTTCTGCGGGCTGCTTGGCGCCCAAAGTTACGCAGCTTGAACTCAACGTGAAGGTGTCGATCACATGGTACAGTATCCATCATGGAACCAGATCAGGGGGATACGGAGAGCCCTGGGTATGGGGCATGTTCTCCGCCGTCTGCCGCGTTCGTTTCGGAAATCTGAAAATTCCTTTAGAAGGATATAGGAGACTGTTCCCGGAAGGGAAGGCATATCGCACCGGGAAGGCATATCGCACCGGGAAGGCATATCGCCGAGTAGGGAAGGCGTAACGCCAGCCGGTGATATGGCTTCCCTTCCGGGCAAAATACCCATGATCGGAGTCGAACCGATGACCCCCGGCATGTAAAGCCGTTGCCTTAACCACTTGGCCACACAGGCAAAAGCAAATGAAAATCTTCTTGGGCAACTGTTCTTGAATGATAATAAATCAGAGAGCGCGAACCTCTCGACACAATCGTGCGGCCGCGACATAAATTTCTGGTGTACCCGAACACGCCAGAGGCTGGCTGGTTTTACGCCGCCCCCCGCCCACGCACTGTCACAGCGCAGCGCAGCGCCGGGCGCTCGTCGCGCACCGCTGGGCACAGTCCAATGCCTTCTTTCAGCAGCTCAAGGCGCATCCGCGTCCGCCAGAGCGCGCTACCCATTCGAAACCCGCCCGCTAATGCCCAGCCTTACGCCTGTGCGTGCAGCACCACAGCGCGGCGGTGCCTCATGGTTGTCGGCTTCCTCTACTTCCAGCTCTCCACGTTCACACTTGTACAGTGGGTGCGTGAGCACGCGAGTGAGCACGCCGACGAGGCGAAAGGCTCTCTCTTCGACGCGCGTGGTGGTGCGGCACAGCAGCAGCCTCGTGTGTCCGCAGACCAAGCCGCAGACGGTCAGCGTGCCGCGCCGACGCCACCTGTGCACCCTTCGCCACCGCCACCTTCACGGCCGCGCGCAGCGCCTTCACCGCCGCCCTTGTCAGGGGCAAGCACTGCCGGCGCTGCGACGCAATCACATTCGAAAGCTGAGGAGGTCGCTGCCGCAATCGACGATCTGGAGGACGACCCGGACGCCGGTGGTGTCGACGACTCAGCGGTGCGTGCGCAGATGGGCGAGGGCATGGAAGGGCTCGATTCGGATGCCAGCTTGGCTGCCGCTGCGACGAGCCAGCACGCCAGCGCCGGCGCGGCCGAAGCGGGCGTGGGCGGCGGCGGTGCCGGTACGTTCAAGACGACGCGTCTTGCCTCATGGATCGATTCGGACTCGTACGGCAGGTTCATCGGCATCACGACCTTCTTCAACCCGGGACGCCACCAGAACAAGGTGGACAACTTCCGCAAGTTCCGGTCGTCGGTGGCGGCGCAGGGGCTGCAGATGCTCTGCGTCGAGCTCGTCTTCGGCGACGAGCCTTTCCAGCTGCGTGGGCCCGACGACGATGCGGCCGAGGTTGGTGGCGACGGCGACGGCGGCGACGGGGCTCTGCTCGATGCGGACGAGGCAGCGGACGCGGGCAGCAAGGGCGGTGGCGACACAGGCGGCGGCGGCGGCGGCGACGGCCAGTCGCAGCAGAAGCAGCGGCAGCCCGCCGACTGCGATATCCTCATCCATCGACGCACCTCGGCCGGTAACACCCTGTGGCAAAAGGAGCGGCTGCTCAACATCGCGCTCGAGAACTTGCCAAACTCGGTCGATAAGGTCATGTGGCTCGATTCGGATCTCATCTTCCTCAACGACGACTGGGTGGTCGAGACCTCCGAGCTGCTCGACCATTTCCCAGTGGTGCAGCCGTTTGGGTGGATGACGTATCTGAGCGCCAACCAAGACGGCTCCGACTTTCTCGAGACGCTCGGCACCCTGCCGCTTGGGCAGGGCGTTGGCGCCGTCTACCACTCCGCAGGCCTGGGATTGCAATCCTTCCCCGACATGTGCTTCCGCTCCAACTTTCTGCTCGGGCACCCGGGCTTTGCGTGGGCAGCCAGGCGCGAGGTGATGGTCAACGGCTTCTACGACCGGTCGATCATCGGCGGCGGCGATCGCATCATGCTCAATGGCTTCACGGGCCATTACTTCGGGGTCTCCCGCAAGATGCCCAAGGCCATGGAGGAGGATGTGCGCGCCTTTGGACGCAAGCTGACCCTCCTAGCGGGCCCGACGAATGTGAGCTACACTCCGGGCGTCGTGGTGCACATTTGGCACGGCAACCGCGCGGACCGCGACTACACGAACCGGTACCACATCCTGCTGGACAATAATTACGACCCTGGGCACGACGTGCGCATCAACGAGGCTGGGGTCCTTGAATGGGCGAGCGCGAAGCCGAAGCTGCACAAGATGGTGAACGAGTACTTCAGCAATCGGAAGGAAGGGCCGAAGCCCAACCAGACCAAGGAGGGCGGCAAGGAGGGTAGCGAGGACGATGAGGAGGCTGCGTGGGCGGCCTCGCGACGGTCGATGTCGCGCCCCGTGCGCTCATACCTCGGCTACCACTGCAGACGGCCCGACTACCGTGCCTCGTGCAAGGTGGCATTCCAGCTATGGGGCGACACGCTGCGTGCGGCGCAGCTGCAGCTGCTCAACAAGAAGCTGCGCGCTGAAGAGCAGGCCGCGAAGGAGGCGCTGACGGCGAGCCGCGAGGCCGCACTGAAGCGTTCCCGCGGCAAGCGCAAGCAGATGCATGAGCGGAAGGAGAAGCGGCGAGGAGGGAGAGGAGGAGGTGGTGGTGGTGGTGGATAGCAGTTCCCCGCTTCGAACTTGTGCCAAAAACGGAAAAGGACCCTCGGTGTGATCAGACACGGCGGGTTGTGGATTTCACGAATCACGCGTGTCGATTTCACGTGCAGATTTCACGGCGGGTTTTGTGTGCTGGATGTCAAAAATGTCGATTTCACGATTTGCCGCCGTGTAGTGGACGTTGCACCGAAATGGCGCTCGAACTGATCGCCATCGCGGCCGGCATTGGACTGGGCCTATCATTGGGAAGCCGCTCGCGACAGGTTGCGTACGAAGAAGCCCAGGATGAGGTGGAGCGCTCTACAAGACAGGATAAGCTCGTGTGGGTGAGCACCAGCGGCACGGGCGGGAGCGATCTGCTGCAGGAAGTACCGGAGACGATCATGACAGTCATGCTGATTGGCGATTCGGGATCAGGGAAGACGCTCTTCTGCCGCCGCATCACCGAGCCCGATGCACTCGGAAGCGGGACACTTCAGAAGTCGGTCGAGCCTTCGTGGCACTCCGTTCACGTCTCACTTCAAGCAGAATCTCCACCTCGCCAGATTCGGCAGCGGCTCATCGTGCAGATGCTCGATACGCCCGGGCGCGACTCGTTGACATCGCTCATTGTGCCCTTCTACCGCTCGATCCAGGCGTGCATTCTCGTCTTCGACGCGGGAAGCACCGCCTCCTTCCAGGCTTGTCAGGAAAGGTGGTACTCCGCGGTGCAGCAACATCGGCTGAGCGCGGGCTCGCGGGTGGCCACGGGCTCGAATGTGGTGCTCGCTCACATCCTCGACGAAGGTCGCGAGCGCCAGGTGAAACGCCGCGAGGCCGCGCTGTGGTGCTCGACGGTTGGCCTCGCGTACTTTGAGACGCATGCTAACGACAAATACGAGTGGAAGAAAATGTTCTCCCACCTCGCGGCCGCAATCGCACCTGTGCAGCCCGCGGCGGTGAGTTCAGGAGCAAGCGGGGCCGCTGATGGCGATTCGTCGGTTTCCGCCGCGGCCCGATGATCGTGTTTCGGAGATAATTATGCCGGAGTTTGGGGCTCAATTGTCGCACGCAATGACGCGGGACTCTCCGCACGCACGAAACCCCACACTTCCAACTCATGTCGCGTGAATTTTGACGAAACCGCTCGCGGAACTCGAGAGAACACATCTCCTTTCGTCGCGATTGATCTCGTCGACCGATATGAGTCGGCCAGTGCCTTTGCTGACGCTGCTGCTCGTGTGTAGTGCATCGGGATTGCAGCTGCTTAGCAAAGACGAGCGCAAAGACGAGCCAAAGGCTGCAGCAGGCAAAGACAAGAAGCCAAAACGCTGGCTCGACAAGCCTGCCACAAAGAGTGCAATGCTTATCCTGGCTGGTGGGCTGAGCGGCGCATTGGCAAAGTCAGTTGTCGCGCCGCTCGAGCGCGTAAAAATCATGTCACAGGCTGGAGACAACGGCAACTTTCTCAAGCTGCTCGCCGATGTGGTGAGAGCCGAGGGCTGGACTGGCCTGTGGCGCGGCAACACTGCCAATGTGATTCGCGTCATCCCCAACAAGGGTGTCCTCATGATGTGCAGCGACATGTACAAGGCAGGGGTCGCCGCCGCTCTCCCGACCATCAACGGCGCGTCCGTAAGCTCCATCGCTGGCGGTCTCGCTGGCGTGACGGCCGTGATTTGCACGTACCCGCTCGAACTCGCACGCACGCGTATGGCGTACCGCATTCAAGACGGGAGCACTCAATACAACAACTTGATATCGACGTTTCGTGCGGTTATTGCGTCCGACGGCCTGCTCGGTCTGTACTCGGGCGTGTGGGCCACTTTACTCGGCGTCTTGCCCTTCGAGGGCATCAAGTTTGGCTTGTATGACATTCTCAAATCCGCGCTGCCGAGGAATAGCCTGGACAAGCTACCGCCGATCTGGACGCTCGTCGCGGGGGCCCTCTCAGGCGCGATCGCTCACTTCCTCACCTACCCGCTCGACACCGTGCGGCGGCGCATGCAAGTCTCGGGTGCCGTCGGTGCAGCCAAGTACTCGAACATCTTCAACTGCCTGCAAACTATCATCAAGAAGGAAGGGTGGACCGCGCTCTTCTACGGGCTGGCCCCGACGATGCTGCGCGCGATTCCGGGGCTGGGTATCCACATGTTTGTGTACGAGATCATGAAGATCGCTCTCGGGCTCGACAACTAGCCATGAGCTGCAGATTGGAGGCCAAAGCGCGCGCTCTGCCTTCTGGCCGTAGCTTATTGTCGTGCTACATCGCTCGCTGCACTGAGCCTCGATAACTATCGAAACGGTAGGGGGAAACGGCAAGTTGTAACGGATCCGACCGGCTCCCGTCCGCTGTTGTGTCACGTCGTGTGGCCGTGTTCAAGGCACGGACGGGAGGTCAGCTGGTCAGGGCAATTGGGTCAGGCTGCTCTGTGTGGGTGTGGCTGCATGGATAACGATGTCAGTAATATTTTCAATGCGTTAGCACGTGGTGACCTAACCGCGTGGTTGCCGGCCGGGCTACCGCATTGAGAATCTGACCGTGGATAACGTATTACCAGTTGTATACGGATCCGCGACATTATCTCTGGATAACATCTGACCGTCACCGTGAGACCTGCTGCGTGATCCAACGGCCGCGGAATCATCGCACGCACACCGCGTGCTTTGGTGCGAGAGCTGGGTCGAGCGCCGGGCACAAGAACAATCCCCACAGCATGCCGAACGTGAACGGGTACGGCGCCGCGAGATCAAGCATGAGATCGAGCGGGTGACGGAGGAGGCCGCCGCTGGGCTGCCGACTGCACGCGCACTCATCCGGTGCGCCGCTGAGCGCACAGCGGTGCTGGCGCATGAGCTCCTCGTGCTGCGCGCCGTCGACGGTGCCACGCACCATGAGAGCCCCCGAGAGGGCACAGACCGCCGCCCAGCGCGACGCTACAATTGCATCCGCAAATTCGAAGGCAGCCTTGACGACCAGCGATGGAGGAGCGCCGGCGGGTGCGTCCGTCGACAGTGCGGCGCACGCCACCTGCTGCGCCTTGCGCAGGTCGCCCGTGGCTGTCGCGGGGTTCGCGATCAGACGAGACAGTCGTTCGCCGATGGGCAGGTGCGTCCAGACAGACGTGGAGTGCCCGTACCACGAGTAAGGCGCCGCATAGAGGCGCTGCTCGGCGCAGTGGCCCCCGAAGAGGTATGCAATGCGGGCCAGGCTCGGGAGTATCGCTGGGCACTCGGCGACGACGCTGCTGCACTCGAGAGTGGGCGGCAGCTCGCTGGTGGAGGATACGGTGGTGGCGGTGGTTGCGGTAGTGGCTGACCATCGAAGATGCGGCGACATGTCGCGCCAGCGTACTGTGAGCTTCGTCTCGCCGAGATAGTACTGCCCCTTTTCGGTCACACGCGGTGTGATGGTGGCATATCGCAGCAGTGGTCGTGAGCCGAAGAAGTGTCCAACCCATCCTTTGTCGGTGTTCACACCGGTCTCTGCGACGTGGTCCGCCACTGTCGCATGCCCCGCTTCGTGAAACGCCGTCGGCAAACGCTCGGCGACGGTCGCCGTCGCGCCGAGCACACCGAGGCCGCCAGCGAGGCGCACCAACTCGCTGACCACCGTCATGCCCTGCGGCTGTGCCTGTGCCGAGGAGAGTGCTTGACCGCGACGCTCACGAACACCGATTATTCGCGATTGTCGTGTTAACGTTCACACCGCCGCGACTCTGCATTTCCACATATCTTCACGCATATCTTTACTTAAGAGTTTAGTCGCACGTCGGCAGCTCTGTGGGGGGGTCGGCAATTCCCGAAAAGGAGAGATGGCAGCCTCGTCACCCCGCCGCCGACGGCTAGCCTATCGCCATGCGCTCCTCGAGAGGGACGTACAGCCGCGTCTCAGCATCTTTGTGGCTCACCGCTCTCTCACGCATCGAAGCTTCCCGCTGCCACCCACGCCGCTTCCAAGCTACGCGGAGCGCGAGCTTCTTGGAGTGCGCGACCGCCAGCTCTTGATGCAGTCTGTACCACGGCGCCTCGTGCCAACATGGATCGAGGGCGAGCTTGCAGAGCAAGAGGCGGTTCGTGTGCCACTCACCGGCTGGGAGCTCAGCGAGAGTGGACTGGCAGTCGCTCTCGATTTCGATGCGGCACGCGCTGACTTGGATACGCCTCCACTGCTAGCGGCCTCGAGCAACGGCACCGTGCAGCTCGCGACCGAGATTCAGCTGCAATTCGATGGGCACCCGCTGCGAATATGGCGCTACGGTGTGCCGTCCGAAGCTGTGCGCGTGCACGGCAAGCGCACGGTACGCATGCTGGATGCGGCCGAGCGCAGTATGTTGGTTGGATGGCATGCATGCACAACGGAGGGCACCAGCTTGCTGCAGCTCGACACGCCAAGCTATGGCACCGACGGTCTGGCCGATGTGTGGCACCTCTCGCGCATGCGCGTGGCGCTAAACGTCTTCGAGTTATACCACGCGCTGCTGCCAAAACTCCTTGGCACTCACCTCGGCGCTCTTCGTAGGCAATCAACGGCCACCGAGCCTTTCATGACCACATGCGAGCTGCAGCTCGGCTTCTATGATAGCTGTGCCGCAACGGTCGCTTCCGCCCGGCTACCTGTGGTGCTCGAGGCGGGCGCGCTGCCAACAACACCAGAGCCACGCCGTGTGCCCGTGATCAACGTAGTGGCGACACTGGATCCAAGGCAGGTCGCTGGCGAGGTCGTGATACCCGCCACTGGCTGGCTCCCGCGAAACGGCATGGTGAGCCTAGTGCTCCGTCAGGGCGGCCGAATCGTGTTGCGTGCGTGCATGCTGTATCATAACGCGCTGGGCTCGGTGGACGCAGCCTGCTGGTCACTTGGAGAGGCCCAGTATCAGGACGTGAGCGACACGACACATCGAGAAGCGCTCCTGGGACGATTGTCCACCGGCAAGGTGAAGGTACGACGAACGCGGTGCACTAGCAGCAGCAAGCCCCTCGGCGACGCCGAAATTGAGGACGAGGCCCTCACTGCAGAATCGCAGGGGCGTGGGGGCGAGGAGGAAGCGGCGTCGCTCGAGGCGTCGTCGCTCGAGTGGTGCCTCGCGGGATTCCATCTATCGATGCTCATCCCCGGGGAGGACGTACCGCCCGGCGTCCAATTTCGAGCACACGCGTGTGAGGCTGAGTGGGTCGCTCAGCTGAGGAGTGCTCTGCGGCCGAGGTGAAGCTCGTGATTCCTGCTGGTGACCAACGAAGTTTGCGCGGGGCGACCCGCTGTGTGTTTAGTTGTAGTATGTTAGTGTGCGACGACGTATGGATTCGATGATCGATCCTCGGTATACGTCGTCACCGAGGATCGATCATCGCTGTTCGCTCGGTGCACGCCCTACCGTCTAGTTTACAATTACGATTTCGAAATATAAACTCGCACGACAAGCGTACAAACTCTATATAGTACGGAGATCTAGTACCGGTAGCCCTAATGACGAAACCCTCTGGTTGCCTAATAAAGAGATGACGAAACCCTGCGAGGTCAGTGACGAAACTTCGACGAACCTTTTCCCGCATTTTTAGTGTCTGACACTCCAGTGTGACCCTTCGACTCTCAAACCTCGGCTCGGGGGGTCGGGTCCGGTCGCCTAGGGTCCGCTTAGGGGTTGACCTCGGAGGTCGGGGTCGGGGTCGGAGGGGGGGTGTTTTCCCGGAAACGACACTGAATTTCCTGGACTCGCTTCAGACCCGACCCGACCCGACCCGACCTCGACCTCGGAGCCCAATTTTCATATCCTATCCCCCGACCCGACCCCCTCCGACCCGACCCCATACTGGAGAGTGGTGACGCGCCGTGTTGGGCGCTTTTCATATCGGATCACTGGGTAAGGTTTACTGCGTAAGGTGCCTGGCGTGGACCTGCAACGTAGGCGCCATCATGATTCAAAACCCAGTAACCGTGTTGATTAAAACAACTGATTAAACATAGGAGGATACTCTACAGGCCATGCGATAGATCGAGGCCTAATCGTCAAGTTCCATGGGCTATCGTCGCCAAGATTGCGCAGCAAATTCGTATCGTAATTAAGTTCAAAAAGACGATCGTATATTTACGGTGAATCGTGCATCCCGCAACGTGCGTGTTCGCTGTCACTAATCCAATCACTGTACCTGCATGAAGTTGTCGACTGCTCTAGTCGACTGCGGTGCACCGTGCTCTACTGGACATCGGACACTCCTGAGATCTCATGCACGCACCCATACCGTACAGTAGCGGCGAGCCGGCGACGGCAGGTTTCCCACAGCGAGGGAGGCAAGAGTGTGACTGCCAACGGCAACGCTTCAATCCCGCTTCTCACGCGACTCAACTCGCTGCGAACTCGTGCCGCCGGCGCCCGCGGCGTCCGCACCATCGCCCTCGCCCGCTGGACTTGCCGCCGCGCGCCTCTTCAGCAGCACCTTCCACCCGCCGGCTTTCTGCAAGAAGCATGCAAAGGGCACTGCGGAGCCCAAGAGGGAAAGGACGGGGGGTGCGCTCAGCGGGAATGGCAGGGGGGCTAGCCGGTACAGCGAGCCGACCGAGCCTGTCGGCGGCCAACCCAGCATCAACCCCAGCATCTCCATCACGCCCGCGCCGGCGACGTGCAGCGCACTCATGACCGTGAGGGCGAAGGCTAGGGACCATGCCGTGACCGCAGCGGTGTGACAAGTCTCCGCATCGACCGCCTTCGGTACTGCAACGCTGAGCACGCCCAGCAGCGCGCCGCCCACGATCCACAGCGTGCCCACGGACATCCACACCACCGCGAGTGCGGCGCGTTCGTCGACAGCACGCCAGCTGCGCCCCGCTGCCAAAGCGCCCGTACCGAGGACGGACATGACCGCGGGCAGTGGAAGACGCGATCCCCACACCAAGGGCTGAAGAGTCACCTCGCCATCAGCCAGGCCATCCTCGGACGCGCTCGCCGCACCCGTCACCTCGCCCTTGTCGCCCACGCCGCCATCCGAGGCCACAGACGGTGCACTCGTCGTCACGTCACCCTTATCGGGCTTGTCGCCGTAGAGAGGTTTTTGGAACGCACGGCTGTACACCTGCCGTGCCTCCTGCTGCTCCATCTTGAGCTCCTTGCACACGCGCTGCAGCCCACGCCGCGCATCCGCATTGCCGGGCTCCGCCTGCAGCACCTGCTCAAAGTCTCGCCTCGCCTCGTCCCACTGGGCGAGTTGCATGCAAGCCGTGCCATGACGGTAGCGTGCCTTGAGGCTCCGAGGGTCGAGCTTGAGCGCCATCTCGGTGTCCTTGCGTGCCTGCATCCAGTTGGCGAGTTTGAGGGCGCACTGCGCGCGGTTGAGGAAGCAGAGCAGCCCCAGCTGCTTGACGGCTACCTTCTCCTCGGGCGTGTAGTTGCGGTCGAGCGCCACCGTGTCGATCGCAGTTGAGTATCGCCGGAAGGAGCGCGCAAACGACTGCTCACCGAACCAACGGTTGCCGTCGGCGCGCATACGCTCGGCGAACTCGATCCGGGCCGCGTTGGCCATCTCCTGCACATTCGTACTCCGTTTCACTTTGACGAGCTCAACCTCGACATCGAAGGCCTCGTCAGCCTCAGCAGCATTATCATCACCATCGTCGCCGACCGGCGGCACATACTGGCGAATCATGCGGAACGTGCGCCGCTCGTGTTCGCCCATATCCTTCACCGCCCAATCTATCCCGCCGAGCCGCTCCTCGCTTCCGTCATCCACGACGAACTCGACTTGCTCTCGTCTGCCAATCACAGTAGCGTCCGCCTCACCCACTGTCGAGGGGCGGCGAACCCAATAGTTTACGACGACGGTGCTCAAATCCTTGGGTCGCGCCGGGAATTCGGCCGTGGTCTTCTGGAATGTCAGCACGCCCCCGTCTCCGCTCAAGTCGCGCGGCTCGGTGCCCTCTTTCACGGTCGATCCCATTGTCCTCAAGACAAGTCAAGCCAAGTCAAGCCAAGTCAAGACAAGTCAATCCCCGCAGAGGCAAGAGGGGCGAGTGAGGGGTGTGCCACATGTTCTGAGTACCGGTAAAAAGACACACGGTTGTGTCTCTGATGCTGTGATGCACAGCGGTCGATCGGCCGCTCTACGGACTACGCAAGGCAGCCTCGAGGGGAGCACACCTCGAGCAACCCCTCACCCCCCCACCCCTCACCACCGTGTTATGCATTTCAGAGATGGCAGGGTCGTTAATTAATGCAGTCATCGATCGCGCCGAAACTCGTGCTTCGTCGCAAGTCTCTCGAGGGCCTCGAAAGGTCCCAACGCCCCCTCGTGGTGCTCCATCGAGTTCGTTCGACGGCTCGACGCGAGAGTCTCGACAGAGGCCTCTCGCGTTCACGCGGGCGCTCGCTCGATGCTGCAGCATCTTCCACGCATCCGCTACTTGCTGGGCGAAGTCGTGAGCCGCGTGGCTTCCGTCGCGAACAACAAGAATGTAAGCCAGCACCCGCAGCACTGCGTCAATTGCCATGATCACACTGATGGGATGGGCTCTCTACCCACAATCCTCTGCGGCGACGTGGTATCAGCACTCATACTCCAGGGCGCGTTGTGGGTGATCACCATTGCTATCAGCCTGATCGTCATAGCCATCCCACGCAAGAAATTTGCTCAGCAGCTCGAACAGTTGGCGAGCCACAACCCGCTCGCCTTCATTGCGCCCGACCTTGAGAAGTTCCGGCACTCGTTTCAAGTCAAGCTGCCCAAGTGCGGCGTGGTGATGCCGGTGAAAGGCGTGCACGATCAGTCGTACGCCAACTGGCGAGCTCAGATAACGTCCATGTACGGCGGCCCCCTAGAATTTTTCTTCTGCCTGGAGTCAAGTGATGACCCAGCCTTCCGACATGTCCAGCGGCTGATCGAGGAGAATCCGGACGTACAGATTCACCTCCTCGTGGCGGGCGTCTCCTGGCACTGCTCGCAGAAGATCCACAACCAGATGTGCGGCTTCGAGCGCGCCATGCGCTCGTGCGAGTACGTGATTGTCATCGATGATGACATCAAGTTGCATCCGGGCACGATCCGCGCGTGGGTGGAAGAGATGGAGACGGACCCGCAAGTGCTCGCTGCCACTGGCTACGCCTTTGAGTACGTGGCGCCGGGCGAATGCGGCTGGCCCTCGTTCTTTGCCATGCTCTGGCGTCTCAACGCGTCCACCGGCTTCAACTCGCCAACCGACCGGCCGAACAACGCCTGGGGCGGCGCGATGATGTTTCGAGCGAGTGAGCTGCGAGCGAATGTCTACGGACTGCTAGATGCATGGCGCGACGGCGGCTACTCAGAGGACTTCATCACCCTCTCCGTGGCAAGGCGTCAGGGACGGACGCTCGCCGTGCCCAAGGTGGCAATGTTCCCCAACCAAGTCGGCGCAGTCAAGTTCGACCGCTTTTGGAACTTTCTGTGTCGGCAGGTGTTCGTGCTCATTCAGACGTATGCCACCGACGCTCAGCGAGCGATCGCCTTTCCGGTTGGCGCTATGAACGGCGCCTCGCACGCATGCATCGCAATCGGTGGCGCATGCGCCTCGCTGCTCTCTCTTTACGTGCTGGCTGCCATGACGGCGGGGGCGCTCGCCGAGCCGTGGCACAGCCGCCAACCAGCATTGCTGGGGGCTCAGGGACAGTGCAACTTCGCCGCTGGTGCGGCATGCGTTTTTTGGGCGGCGCTGCTCTTCTTTGGGCTATCCGCCGCCTTCACCCTTCGCTCTTTCGCCTCGCTGTGCAATGTGCTCTCGCCTCATGGGTTTGGCGGCACGCCCATCGACGTGAGCCACATCGGTCCCCTACGCCTCGGCGTCGCGTACCTGCTCTACGCAGCGCTGATCCCAGCTGCAACGATCTCAACGATGTGGAACTCTGCGATTGTGTGGTCGGGCGTACGCTTCCACATAACACGAGGGCGTGTCTCGGCGATGCACCGCAAGGATGCCAAGGGGAATTGGTACACGGTGCCAGCAGCCGAGTCGATAGAGAACTCCTTGAAAGAGCTCGCACACTTCCAGCAATCTACAGCCTACAAAAGCTAGGTTCGGTTCGGTTCGGTTCGGCAAAAGGGTTAGGCTTCATGGTTCATTGCGCTATTCCATGAACATGTGATCCATGTGCTTCTCCCGTTATCGTGAGGTTATGGGTGCGCGTCGTCTGTAAGAGGGTTGGGGCGGCATAGGTTCGCGGCCCGTCGTCGGTCGGGTTAGGGCGGCTGCCTCCTTGGGTCTACCACTCCTCTTGTGTTGCGGTTTGCGGTGTTGGCGCCGGCTTGCGGTGTTGGCGTGCGGTGCGTTGCGCGGCTTGCGTGGTGTCGTGCACGTCGGTCACGTCCGAGGTCCCGGGGTGTTCGCCGGGTTGTGGGTGTCCTGGACCTCGGTACTGTTTAAGCAACGCCTGCGTTCGATAAAAAGTCCGTGCCGCGTGCAGCGCGTCCCCGCGGTGGAACTCCATTGTAGAGTCAAGACCACAACTACAGTACTGGATGGGTGGATGCGTGGACGCACTGAGCGGTGAGAGGTCCTCACTGATGTACTTGGGTCCCGGTCCATCGGTTCAAAAACACCGTGGGGAGCCGTGACACAACAGGTTTTCGAACCGGTATACTCATGGTACACAGTCATCTTGGGTAAGGGGCCTTTCACAGCGGACGTTTTCCACGTGGTTGACTTGACTTGACTTGATTTGCCTTCAGAAAGATAAAGATGGCCGACGTCGCTCTGCACAAGCCAGCTCGCTCGAACCACATGCTCAAGCACGTGCCGCATGCAGCTGACTTTGGCATCTCCCGCCCCATACGGCATCAGCATCGCCTCAACCGACGGCGCACAGGCAGCAATGTTGTCTGGCGCTGGCACACGCGCTCATCCGTAGCTGCTGACAAGCGGCAGGCGCTTTTAGGTCAGAGCCGTCGCGATCGCCGCCGTGCGAGCGTTCTGCGCGCACGCGCTGCTAACGGCAGCAGACTGGAGACGGAGGCGTGGCACGCGAAAAGATTCGCTATGGTGAATATGTTTGGCCTCCGGTTGCCGTGGCGTGCTGCTGGGCGCTCTGAAGGCTCAGCTGTGCGTGTAGCCAACGAGGCATGTGTGCTGCACGATGCCTCGTACTGGCGCTGCATGCGCGTTGTGGGCAGCCGCTCGGCTGTCTTCACGCTCCTGGAGCAGACGACTGACATCACTGCCGAGCGGCTGAGCGCGCGGCTCGGACTCGGGCGTGAGGTGCAGTGCAGGCTGTTCGAATCCAACTCCGCAGCGGTTTCAGTGGTTGGGCCTGTACGGTTACTCACCTGCCACGACAGCAATCTCAGCGAGGGCGACGCGGCGGTTTGGCTCTTTGTGCACCCGACGGCGCTCCCTCTTGCATCCACAGTGCTCGTTGCGGCGAGCAGTCTACTCGGCGGCCGCTCAGTCGCAGTCACGCCCGGCCCGACGCTGCTTCGCTTCCAGCTCCGTGGTCCTACGAGTCACGCAGTGCTGACGCGCGCTCTGGCGCACGTTGACGACACGCCGCCGCCGCCGCCACCTCCAACAAGCGTAGGCTCTCCATCAGCGGCACCACTGCGACAGCCCGTCAGTGGTCTGCCTGTGTGGCGAGCACTCTGTGCGCTGTCCTCTCCATCCACGCTACCATCGAGGGTGGTCCTCGCCGTCTGTGTGAGCCATCCGACGCACGTGCGGCCACCTGCTGCAGGCAGGGCTGCCATCCCTGTTCGCCCATCGCCCCTACTCCAGGAACTCCTCACTGCCTGGCCACCCTCGCTCGCCAACCGCTCAGCACTCTACGCCGCGGCCACGGGTGCCGAGGCAACAGGCAGCGGCCGCCACTCCGCTCCGGCCGCTCCGCTCGAGCTTCTTCTGGTGCAAGAGCCAGCTGCCGCCACGGGGTCGCACTCGTCCGGAGCTGCAGCTGGAGTTCGCGGCGGCTTTGGGAGCGGTTGGGACATGCTGCTGCCAGCTGGCTCGGGCCGGGCGGTGTGGCATGCGCTCGTGCAAGCCGGCGCGCGTGTGGTCGGCCTCAAGGAGATGCATGCTCTCGGGCTGCACGCTGACCAGCCCTTTGTGTCTCACGACACGCCGGACGATCTCAACAGGTTGCAGCGCGAGCTGGCAGAGGCCCAGACCCAGCATGAAGCTCCCGCAGCACGCCTGACCTCTCGCAAGCCCCGGCCTGCCGCGACGAAACTGACGAAACGCTTTGGGCCAGATTGGACAGTCCGCGCGCCGTCCCGATCGCCACCTGCCTATTCAGAGGCGCCGTTTCGAGCGCAAGTGCCCACAACGGCGCCGCCAGTTCCCGAGCCGAACGTGAAGGAAGGCGCGGGTACCGGTACTACAATGGCGGCCGCCGAGTCGCCGACGGCACAGCCGGTGGCATTGGTGCAAATCGTGCACTTCTGTCGATTGCGCGCTGCCAAAGAGCCGACCCTCGCGCTCGCCACTGCGCTCACCACGGCGCTCACCTCTGCAACGGGCGCGAGGCCGTTGGTGCCCGCTGACGAGAAGGCCGCCATGTCTTGCATGCCTCCCCTGCCGCGCACAATACTGCCTCGCATGCTACTGCGCGTGAGGCTCACGCTCCCGCGGCGCGGCGGGGCACGAGCACCGGCGTTCATCTTCGCGGCAGAGCAGCCGGCCATTGATGCTTGGCACACCGACCTCCAGTGGCGAGGCTCGCTGCTCACGTCTGGTCAAGGGCCTGACATCCAGATTCGTCAGGCGGGCGAGCTGCTTGGACTGGTGACCGATGGCGGTTTCAGCCGGCTGTTCGGCTGTGGTGTCGCCGTCGGCTACTGCGCCGCCGTGCCTTTCCTGACGCTCTTGCATGGGCCTGCCCATTTGTCTGATGGGCCTGCTAATTTGTCCAGTCGCCATGGTGATGGCGAGGTCGGCGGCGGTCCGTTTTCCTTCCGAGCCGCCATACTCGTCATGGTGCGCAGCGCTCACTCGAGGATGTTGCGGCCCGCCATCGCAGAGGTCATCCTTGATTAAGAGCATCACGATCAACGTACGCCGTAAGCATGCTAACGCGTATCGAGGTCTGCACTCTTCTAGAAGAAGTGATTACGTGTACACGTGGTCGTGACACGATGCATGCCCGGTTCTCGGACGCGCCGGTGTACCGTACCGTACAGCACTAGACAAATCGAGACAATTGTTACACGGTGTAACGCGGCCCGGCCCTACTGGGTCACGCGCCGCCGCGCCGCGCGCGGCCCGGGGCGGGCGGCCGGCCACATTCCGTTCTTCCCGTTCGCTTCGCCCTTCGGATCGCGAGTCCCAACACGGCGGGACGACCTCACGGCCACGTCAATACACGCGGCCACGACGCTCGAGCCTCGGGACACACGTCGTCATCACACTCGACACTGCGCTGACGCTCCCTGCATGTCTTGCTCACTGAGACGAATATACACGGGACCCCCGCCGCCCGCGCCGCCGAGTGAGTAACACGCACAATTCACAAGGTAACAACTCACGAGGTCACAACACGCGAGTCGCGACGGCCATGCGGCGCGTCGGATCGGTCGATCACCGTTGCATCATCGTGCCCTGCGCAACTTCCATGACCGATGCATCATCGTGCCCTGCGCGACCCCCAGCAACCTCTCTCTGCGGCTCTTCCTGGGCAGTGACTTGGCAATGGCTGGGCTCATGCGCGCACGACCACGCCCCAACCCAACCAGCCGCTGAAGACGTCCGAAATCAAGAGAAGCGCGTGGAAGTCCTCATGCAACGTCCACACGCCCCGCCGATGGTGTGCGAAGACGAGCGGCTCAGTACACCTCTCCCGGAAATGATCGACGCCGGCCGCGCACAAAAACGCCGAGCCGTAGAGGAAGGGCGTGAGCCACCAGAGCGAGCTATCGAAGCCGAGGGCGCGGCCCGCCACGATCTCGATGTACACATAGTACGCCACGCACACGAGCGAGCGCGGCATCGAGTTGCCGGGCAAGTGCTTGTAACCGCGACGGAACTGGATCGCGACGAGTAGGACGTTGAGTGCTAGCACGGCCGCGCCGAGCATGCAATCGGTCGTCACACCGAGACCACCGGCGTCGGAGAAGGGCAAAATACCTCCGAGAATAGCGAGCGGCACAAGGCTCACGTCCGCAATCAACGCCATGCGCTCGTGGAAGCCAGTTGGCCAACAGACGAGATGAAAGGAGGCGGAAGCGGCGTACACGACGGCCTTGCAAGCGACCATCCACACGAGTGCTCCGGGGACGCCAACCATGACCATCGAAAACATCAAGAAGGCTGCGGCAAGCGTGCCGATGCCATGGATCCAGCCTCGGCATATGGGCTGCTCATTACCGTCGTGGTACTTGGAGCGAGCTCCGAGATGCCACCACCGGAGCGGCGTGTCGCACTGCTCCGGCATGTCGCATGTCGCACTGCTGCCCTCGCTCCGGCGCCGCGCTCCAATGCTGTCCGCGCTCCGGCGCCGCACTCCCATTGCAACAAGCCCTCTTGGATGTCCAAAAGGTCCCAAGAGGCAAGAACACAAGCGCGCCGCGAAAACCCCACGCGCTGAGTGCTGTCGTGCAAGCCTGCAACTAATAATCAGCCGAAGTATTTCTTTCGGGAACTTGGAAGAGTTGAGATCTCGGAGATCTCACCTCCGCCAAATTCCCAACATACTCCGATCGTCCTGATTGCACTCCGGTGAAGACCCTCTGGCCTCTCTGTCGCGTGGCACGGCGCACGCTCCATGGCTCCAAGCGGAATGTTGAGCGCGAGTCCTGTGGTGAAAGAAAAACTCTAAGTCAAGTCAAGATAGGCTTCCGTATGGTTGTCTGTTGTTTATGTATAGACTTGACTTGAAAAAATCTCTATCCCGCCTTCCAAGCCGGCCGAAGTTCAAGTTCAAGTGTTGAGCCGACCGACCGCTCCGCGCCTTGTATGGGGTCATGTAAGGTGTGTGTATACATGTACTAAGCGGGCCTTTACAACGTGTATTAACGTTCACACTCCATCTCCCCAACATCCAGTGGAGACATTTGAAACGCGCTCGCGTGTATGTCACACACCGCCCTCAGTCCAATCGCCTCCATCTCGCGCCCACCGCGTCCCGGCGGCCTCCGCGCCAAAGCGCTCGAGATCCGCGCCCGCGCCCGCACTGTGCAGTCGAGTGGTGCTCTGCCATCACTGCCGCCACCGCTGCCCCCACCGCCTCCGCCGCCGAGCGAGGAAGATGCGACCGCCAAGCTCAAAGCGGCTTTGAAGGCTGAGCTGAAGGCGGAGCTTCTCGCCGAGATGCAGGCGGCACATAAGGCAGCCGTGGATGAGCCAATCAGCACTGCTGATGACACGGCACAAAAGGCCATCGTGGATGAGCCAACGAACACCGTTTACGACATGGCCCTTGGCAACGAGTCCCCACGGAGCAGGCGTGCACGCACCCTGTACTGTGCGCATAAGCCTCTGGGCGCGGAGGTACCGAAATCTTACCTCGATGAGCTCAAGGAGGCGATGCTCGCCCGTGCTAAGCGGCTCGAGGAGGGCTCCCACCAAGCCACGCATGGCGACAATGGTGCCGACACGCACCACCTCAACGATGAGCCAGGCGGCATTGAGCCGGACGGCGGATCATGGTGGGCGGTGGCGACCCCGAAAGGGCGCGTCTACTATTGCAACTACGAGACTGAAGAGAGTGCGTGGCAGCTGCCGGCGGGTGCACAGCTCGTGGCGGATGAGCCGAAGGACGCAGGCAGCGCGGCGCTGGGCGCGCAGAAGGACCATCCTAATATGGACCATCCTAATATGGACCATCCTAATATGGACCATCTGCATGCGCGCGCCGAGAAGGCGGAGGCAAAGGTGGCCGCGATGCTGGTGAGCCTCGAGCAGAGCGCCAAGGAGCATGCGAGCGAGCTGCTAGCACACCAGCAGCAGTTGCAGCAGTGCTTGGAGCGCGAGACGCAACGGAAGGCCGAGCTGGCCGAGAAGGCCGAGATAATAGCCGAGATGGCGGAGCAGCTGGCACAGGTCCGCCGGAATGCTCAAGCGCGTGAGGCGGAGCTTGAGGCGATGCTTGAGGCGGCGAGGGCGGACGCGGAGTCGATCACCTTGGCGGCCAAGCTGCGTGCCGATGCTGAGGTGCGCGCGGCGGCACGTGCAGCTGCACGCGAGGCGAAGACGCTCGCTAAGGCCGGACAAGCGCCGTCCATGGAGGCAGCGCCACCGACGGTGGCAGCACCGCTGATGGAGGCAGCGCCCGAGACAGCGCCCCAGCTTGGGAGATCGCCGCTGATGGAGGAAGTGCCGCCGACTGAGGCACTGCCACTGATAGAGGCAGCACCGCATCCCTCGGATGCGCTCGCGACAGCGCCCAACCCCTCGGAGGCGCTCACGACAGCGCCCAACCCCTCGGAGGCGCTCACGACAGCGCCCAACCCCTCGGAAGCGCTCACGACAGCGCCCAACCCCTCGGAGGCGCTCACGACAGCGCCCAACCCCTCGGAAGCGCTCACGACAGCGCCCAACCCCTCGGAGGCGCTCACGACAGCGCCCAACCCCTCGGAGGCGCTTATGGAGGCCTTCTTCGACGATCACGACGGCGAGGGCATGCACGACGAAACGGACGAAACTGACGAAGCGGAGCGCGTCCACGATGCCGCGATGGCCCACGTGGTCGGCGAGGCGGCTGCCATGGCGCCCGCGCTGCCTGCACTGCCATCGCTCGTGGCGTCCGCCGCCACGCTGCCGTCGCTCCCACGCCCTCTTGCCTCGGCCAGCACCGGCGCCCACAACGGCGCTCACAACGGCCCCAGTACCAGAGCCCAGGGCGGCGCTCCAAAGCGATTCCGCAGCCCGAGCCCGATGCACATGGTGGTTGGCGGGCTCCTCCGCGCCACGTCGCTGAGCGTGCTTGCCGTGAGCGGTCCGCCGTCTCGCAAACGGCGAGGAAGTGAAGTGACGACTCACACGTCTGAATATGAGTGCCATCTTTGACGCGCCCCGACGCACGTGCGCCTCGCCCTCGGGAACACGAGTGCCACGTGAGTGAGTACGGCTGTACGGCGTAACACACGGACCGGACGGAGCCCTTTCGGCAACTTTCGGCAACGCGCAGCACACCACGTGCGCGCAAGGCCAAGGGGCCGGGACCGAAAAAGTACATAGCTGCATGGCGGTATTATAATACGGTATTAGCTTCGGGGGCCCCACAGCCCACACCCGAGTTCCGTCTGCGCACTGCCCACTGCCCACTGCGGATGAACGGTTTTCGGTAATTTCCGGGTATTTGCGATGGATCACAGATAGCTCTCATATGCGATTTTGAGAAAGGGTCAGTTGAATCGACACAAAAGGCGATTATTGTATTATATTGCTGTGAACAGAGTTCGGTCTGTGCGTGTTGGTGTGTTGTGAATGAACAGAGTTGACGATGACAGCAAGGCAGGATGCAGAGCGCCTCATCGCCGTCCAGGCGGAGGTTATCGCGCTCAAGCGCAAGGCTGCAGCATGGGGCGCCAACGAGGACGAGGAGACGATCTCAGCCTTCATCGGTCGGTGGGAGGCTCTCGCTAACTGGTTCCAGAGTGCGGTCTTCTACGAGGGTGAGCGGTACCCGAGCGTCGAGCACGCCTTCCAGGCGGCCAAGGCGGGTGCCGACGCCGTCGCGGCCAAGGCCATCCGCGAGGCTGCGACACCCAAGCTCGCGCACGAGCTCGGCCGCAAGCTGCCGCTACCCGTCGACTGGGAGCGCCGCAAGCGGCCGCTGATGCAAGCGCTGCTGAGGGACAAGTTTCGGCGCGACAGCGCGCTGCACGAGCGGCTGCTGCGCACGGACAACAGGAATCTGATCGCCGGCAACGACTGGGGCGAAACCTTCTGGGGCGTGAGTGGCGGGCGCGGCGCCAACGAACTCGGCAAGGCGCTCATGGCCGTGCGCGACGAGGCACGGGCGGGTACCGACCTCGAGGCGTGGCTGGCGGCTGCGTTCCCGCTCGCGAGGGCCGAGGACGCGGACGCGACACTCGCACTCCAGGTACACAAGGGCGGCGCACTCGTCGAGAGCCTGCCGCTCGGCACAGCGTCCAAGGCGCTCGTGGGAAAGCACTCAAGCTGTGACGTGCAGCTCGATCACCCCTCGATCTCCCGACGGCACGCGGCGATCGTACGGCATCAGGACGGGAGGCTGCTTCTCGTCGACCTCGCGTCCAAGGCGGGCGTCACGCTCGACGGCAAACGCGTGCCACCGCTCGTGGGTGTGCGCCTCTCCCAGGGCAGCACGATCGTTTTCGGAGGCTCCTCGCGTTCCCATTTAGTGCAGCTCGAGAACATCGACGTTCTCTCGAGGCTCGAGGCACAGCGCGCGGCGCTCCAGCACGAGATCGCGACGCTCGAGGCCGAGGCGGGCGACGCCACATGCCTGTACGGCCTGCTGCCTGCTGAGAAGCGCCTCGACAGCAATAAGACGTGCTGCTACCTGGGCAACATGCCATTTGATGCCACGGCACAGGGTCTCTCTGAATGGCTCTCGACCAAAGGTTTCCATGTCGCCCCGAGCGCGTGCCGGCTGCCCACCGACAAGGCGACAGGCGAGCCACGCGGCTTCGCCTTCGTCGAGTTTGGCGACGCACAGGCCGCCTTCGCGGCGAGCAAGGCGCTCCACGACGAGGTCTTCGAAGGGCGCTCCGTGAAGGCAGATGTCGCACAGGGCAGCGGCGGTGGCGGCAAGGGCGGCGGCGGCAAGGGCGGCGGCGGCAAGGGCGCTGGCGACAGGGGCGCTGGCAGCTACGGCGCTGGCGGCAAGGGCGGCGCTTACGGTGGCGTCTCGGGCTCAGGCACCAGCGGTGCAGGCCGCGGGGTCAGCGCTGTGATGGGCGGATCTACCGGCGGCGGCCGCGGGGACAGCGCCCATCACAGCGCCCATCACAGCGCCCATCACAGCGCCCATCACAGCGGCGGCGGATCCACCGGCGGCGGCCGCGGGGACAGCGCCCATCACAGCGCCCATCGTTTCGTCACGCATCACCTTAGTAGCGGCGGCGGCGGCGGCGGCGGCGGCGGCGGCGGCGGCGGCGGCGGCGGCGGCGGATACGACGAAGGGCGCAGAGACCGTCATGAGGAGGACGAGCGGCGCAGAGACCGCCATGAGGATGACGAGCGGCGGCACCGACGAGATCGAGATTGAGATCTTTCGCCATTCGCCTCGGCGCGATGGAACGGCACGGACTGTGACAGTGCCACTGTGTCATTTCCAACTCTGTCAGGAGACAGGACGCGCGACGTGTGGATAGAGATGTTCGCATCTTCGGTAGGAATCCCTACAGGGGGCTGTGTATTTCGCGCTAGTAATTATTCCATATAACGTCCTGTGAGCCCAAGTCGGGGGAGTTCGCCGGACTGTGGGTTGCAACACTCCAGCCTCCCGCCCGGCCGGACTCTCGGAAACCGTTCGGCCTCATCGGTTCGGCCGCCCCTGATGAGCCCTGGCTGCCCACGTGGCCTCCGCCTTGGCGGCCTTGAGCGAGTAACTAAGCGCAGCGCCGAGAGCTGCACGAGCATCAGCGCATCACGGACTCATACGTTCTCAACTCCAACGCCCCGCATCCGTCGGCCATTTGTTGAGCGACTTGCTGCCGCTGCGCTCAGCGTCGACGAATGCCAGCTCTTGGCCAGCCTCGTCGATGACCACCAGTGCTGGCACGCCGCTGCGCCGTCCAGTGCCCAGCTTGCCCTGCTCGACACCTGCCCAGATCTGATACTTGGCTTTCAGAGCGTCGCGGACGCTGCCATCATACTCAACCTGAAGCATCTTTAAAGCAAGAGCCCGCTTGCCAGCGTCGGCCGCTGAACGGTCGGAAGAGACCATGACGCACAGCACCGGGTTTCCTGATTCCTCGGCCGCTGCGCGGTACTTTTCAAGAGCAGGCTCAAAGTCGAGGCACATCGGGCACCATCCCGCTGTGAAGTAGAGTGCCACCCGCTTCCCTCTTGCCATCGATGGTAGATTGACGGGCTGGCCCGATATGTCTTTTACGGGCAGTTCGGACATGGTGAGCTGCATCTTTGTTGTCAAGGTACGGTGCCGCATAACACTATAGCGGCCCATCGGACGCGCTGCGCAGGAAGAGTACACCATAAGAGCGGTGACGAGCATGGGAACTCAAACTTGTATCCGGTACACCGCTTCGTGAGTTCGTCTCACGCCGCGCTCCGCGCGCCGTACCAGGCGTTCACACAACACACACTCGGGTAGCTCACTGAGCTCTTCCTCACTAAGAGGGGATGACCTCCACACGGTTGGCACAACGGAACAGGTCCCGGGAGT
>Ga0210241_100906_pt1 | contig 25138 bp, 15 predicted proteins | sample ChrtobMetP5a_8mM_FD_155488 | JGI IMG/M metagenome (GOLD analysis project Ga0210241, IMG submission 155488) | Chrysochromulina tobin associated microbial communities from unialgal haptophyte culture, Seattle, Washington, United States - P5a_8mM | ecosystem: Host-associated > Algae > Haptophytes >...
TGACTTCTTCGTAGATTATTGCGCCGATCTTCGTCGACAGCAGCGCGAGCTACGACAAGCAGTTCCGCGATCTTTGTACGCCGTGCGACGGCAGCGTCGAGCGCTTTTTGAGCATCATCCATCGCGTGGTCGGTGAGCGGCGAACAATATCAGCTAGAGAAGTGGCACCGACATTCGCGATGCACGAAAGTCGGTGCCACTCCCAGGATCCCACACTGCGGAAAAACCGCCTCCCCCCCTAAGCCAGGACGGACACCGAGACATCCACACTCCACACCGCGACAACGCGCTTCGCCGAGTCGGTCTCCGTACAGCTCGGTTTCTCTTTTCAGACACGCGTGTTGCAAAAAGCGCCGTCGTGGTTTTTTGAGAAGTCGTTCTATCCATGGGTGCGGCCTGCTGCTCTCGCCGCACCCAGCACCCGCGACGCCGCGAGTACCCTGGAATAAGCCTGTGCTACGCTGTGCCGCGTCTGACTGCCATGCTCTATCCTGCCCACAGCAAGCCCGTGGGGCCGCGGTGTCGGCGAGGGCATCGGCCTCTCCGGTCACAAGAATGAGTACAAGGCGGGCGTGCGAATTGGCAATTGGGTGGAGGAAAAGTTTGATAAGGAGTCGCCGCCGATCAGTGACTCGCTGCTTGTACGTTCACCCGTCTGCCCACTCGCCGCGCGCATGCTCTCTCCACCTGCTCATCGCTGCTCACCGTTGCTGTGCCACCTTGCATTGGTTGCCCCCACAGAATTTCATGAAGATGCAGGAGTCCCGTGACATTGCGGCAGCGATCAGGAATCCGTCGAACGGCGTGGTGGTCGGCGCAGTGCCGCCTATGGCAGTGGAGCCTAAGCAGGGCGTGCACAACGCCATGCTCTTTTCGCACGGTCCCGAGATGGGCTTGGATTTTAAGGCGACGATGACAGCGCTGCACTTTACGGACCCTCTCAAACGCGACCCCGACATGGTGAATTCCAACGACCGTGTGCACAAGTCGTTCTTCTACGGTTCAAAGCACATCGACTTCATTGTGCCCAAGGTGGCCCCCCACCCTCGACTGGAGCTGATGTCGTCGAAGAAGGGGATATGGAGCGAGCAGATGACGCAGCCGTTGCCCGTGCGCCTAGACATGTACGAGACGACCAACAAGGCGTTTGGCTACTGAGGAGCGGGTGCACCGCGCCGAGCGCATGCTTACGATATGCCGTCCACTCGTGCGTCTGTGTGGCGTCCAGCGTGGTGGGTATGCATCTGTTGACGTGTGGGGAAGTCTCATCTCTCAAGAGTCAAGTCTTTGAAAATACTGACATGTATATCCGGTGACGACGCGCCTCGTCTGACGGGCGGTCCTCAATCGCCGGCGATTTCCGACAAACGATACCGAAAGTGACGAATTGGAATTCGCGATCTAGCGCATGCGATGATGATCTCGCGCCCCCGCGCCCCGGCGCCCGGGGATCTCACGTCGTTGAGTCGATTATAAAGTCGAGCGGAGGGCCGGGCGCACACCTAACTTACTTTTTTACTTGGGCCCCGGGCGCACACCTCGCCTCCCGCTGGGCTGCCGTTCCCGGCACCCGACCCGGGCACTGCCTCTGGATTCGCAGATCGCACCGACGACATCGGTCGCGCATCGGCACAAACGCGGCACTGCCACTGGCCCGTGCCACCGGCCCGTGCCACCGGCTTCTGGGTTCTGCTTTGCTTCTGGCGCCGCGGCGTCGATCGCGCTCACGAGAGGCCATCGAGCGATCCTACTTCCTAGGGCGCTCTAGCCTAGGCTACGCGGAGCGCGGAGGCCGGGGCCTTCGGGCGGACGGTCCAGAGCGCTATCTTCCTTAAGCCATCGATGCCCTGCGCATCGCGCTTCCAGGTGACCAGTGGCAGCTCGCCGCAGAGGCACGGCCCTCCTACGAGCCGCTCCGAGCCAACGGCGAAGAAGGTGTGCTGTGAACAGGCCTGACTGCAAGAGAGCACTCTGAAGTCGTAGCTGCTCCCACTGCTGCCGCCGCCGCTTCTGCTGCGGCTGCTGCGGAAGGCGTTACCTTCCTCGGAAGGTTCCGAGAAGGCGTTACCCTTCTCGAGCGCACCGCCATGCGACGAGGTGGCCGTAGGCCGGCGGGCGACCCCATGGCGCTGGAGCTGCGCGTCCGCAAAGCAGCCAAGTAGCACACGATGGTGCGCAACGCCTGTCACATCGATGCGCGCTCGATGCGCTTCCGACAAGTGCACGTAGAGTGACCGCACACGTAGCTGCGCGCCCGTGGCAGGAGCGGTGGCGGCAGACATGCATGGATCGGCCATCGGCGCGCACAGCTCGCGTTCGAGGCTTCGCCTGGCGCTGCCGCCTCGATTCTTGGCGCTCATCTTGGCGCTCGCGGCCGCTTGAGAGGCGGTCCCATCAGCTGAATGGTCCAACTGTGAATGGTCCAGCTGTGAATGAGAGGCAGTCCCATCAGCTGAATGCTCGCTTGCACCCGAACCGAGGGCCATCGCCTTGAGCACCGCGCGCGTGTCGAAGAGGGCGACCGCCTCGGAGCCGCCGCAGGGCAGGCTCTCGACCTCATTCTGGTGCGTGGAATGCAGCCGCAAGGCCGCGCTGCAAGCGGGCTGGCATTCATGCTCGCTTAGCGCGGTCGCGTGCTCCGCCTCAGCCGTCGAGAGGCACATGCAGAACCCTCCCGCCTCCTCGAGACCAAAGACCTCGTGCTCGGCGCAGCTCAGGGCGCAGCTGCCGTGATGGTGCTTGGTGGCCACGGCGGGGAGCCGCACGCTCGTCTGTCGCGAGTGCTGACCCGCAGGTGGGAGTACGCACCGGAAGGGGCGTGGCAGCGCGGGCATCGGGGACGCGTGTGTGTTGAGGCCCGTGGACCAGCAGCAACCGTTGCGAAAGCGCTGGTAGATGCACATAGGTAGGAGCGCCTCTGGTCGGCCAAGGGCTGCGTCGACCTCGAGTGCGGCTGTGTCCGCCAACAAGCCGCACTGCGCGAGGCTGCCGACAACCGCACCGCCGTCCTTGACTGCGCCGCTTGCAGCCGTGGCGTCTGCAGCTGCAACTGAATCTGGGAGGGAGGCAGCTACGATGCCCATCTCCCTTCCGCCACGCGCAGCGCCTGCGCCAAGTGCGGCGCGCACCTCGTCGCGTGCGAAGAAGGCCGCGTCCACGGCCTCAAGCTCCTCGGCTTCCGCATAGAGGAGTACGTCCCATCGGTTTGCTACACGAGCGACTGCCTCCATGCCGACGACGTCGGCACCGAACGTACACGGGAGCGATGAGCGTGCCGTTGCGGAAGCGGCCGGCGCCGGCTGGCGGCGGCGAAGCTGGCGGGACAGCTGGCGCCGCGGCGCGCCGGCCCGCCGTGCTGGACTTGACCCCACAGGATGCCCCATCGCCTGCGGCTCTGCATCGCTCAGGCGGCGACCAGCCGCCGGTGGCGTGCTCTGCCGCCGGTACTTGTCGTGCAGCCCACGCGATGTCCATCCGAGTCGCTGCTCGAAGGCACGCTCCAAATGCGTCCCGAGCACCAGCAGCACGTCCACGCCGCGTAGCCGCTCGCGCGCTTGCAGGTAGTGGTCTCTGGTGATCGCCCCGAGAGGAAGCCGATACACCTCCGGCCCCAGCAGCACCCGCGTCAGCTGGTTGTCGTACACGGGCGGCGCGAAGCTCGCCATGAGTGAGTAGTTGCCGCACACACTCCGGCGCAGCTGATCGCAGCGCGCCCTTCTCGCCGGCCAAAGCTCGCCCCTCTGCGTGTCGCAATCGCATCGGTGGCATTCGCAACTGCAAGAGGCAGGCGCACCCGGCCAGCTTCTGACCCGCGAGGCCGTACAATCGGATGCGCAGGGCAGAAGGCCCCACCTGATCAACTCGCGTCCGAACGAGCCGAGACGCTCAACTGGCTCGCGCAGCACGAGCATGTCGAGGATGCCCGTACAGCGACGTCCCTCGGGCGCCGCGCCCTCAATCGCGAAGAATGTGGGAGGCAGGCGCGGCGGGTGTAACCACAGAAGCTGACCGCGTCGGCCGCGGTTGCGGCACGAATGCACCCCATTCAACGTCCGCGGCATCAAGCGAAACGAGCGATCTGCAAACGACCGTAGCCCTCCCGGCTCAAGCTTTGAGATCACGTCGGGTGGCATCCACCACGGGCCGTCCATGAGAAACGGGTCGATGCAGTTGCCATTGAACGTGCTCTGGCCCGCAGCGGCTCGCGAGCACCCATTGAGTTTCGCGAGTTCGCACACACTGGTTCCACCCGACTTTGAGAGATGAAGGAAACCGAGAGTGCTCTCAGCCAGCACAGCGCGGTATGCACGCGCGTACCGGCGGGCGAGATCGATGCTGGCATTTCCGGATACCGTGTGGATTGCTCTGCGCATGGCCGCTGCGGTGCCGTGCGATGCACGCTCATCTGCAGATGACTCGAGGACGGAGAGGAGGCGAGACAGATGCTCCAGCGAAGGAGCCGCGGCGACCATTTGAGTCAAGAAAATCATCGGCGACCAATCGTGCGCGGCGATGCACGCCGAGGCGACAAAGAGAAGCGTCGCGGCGTCACGGCCCTCGACCCAGCGTCACGACCTCGTGTGAGTCGTGTGAGAGTGAGTGGCTCTCTCTGCCCAAAGCACTGTAGCTATGCTTTGCTATCAGACCCCCGCGGCGCAATCCATGACAACCTGGACAACAACTTGGCTGTGAACGTGAACATACCGCGCCGCCCCCTCTCGGGTGTTAGAGTGTGGTCATGGAGTGTGGTTTGGTTTTGGGATTCTGGACCTGGCATTCCTATGTTTCGTCGTTCCGTCGAGTGGACCCCGCCGGCACCGCCGCCCGCGCCTTTCGACCTCGGATACAATTACCGTTTCCAACCAGCGATTCCCCCGCTTGCCTCGGGCCACAGGTACTGGTGCAAAGTACAGGTGCGGGTCGTCGTGCATGCAGGGGCGCAATTTTGCCGCCTTCAGACAAGCAGCGTGCCCCACTTGACGTCCTCGGCGAGGGCGAGCAGCAGCTGCAGCTCGGAGCCCTTCTCCACCAGGCACCAAGTGCAGTCGTCGATGGTGATTGTGCCGGCAAGGCGGCCACTCAGGAGCTCCTCGCCGCTCACGCTCACCTTGAGCTCGCGCGCTTTGAAGACGACCTTGACGTCCTTCTTGGTAGCCGGCGTTGCCAACGGGAAGCGCACGATGATCTCTGACTCGCCGTACTTGCTTGTCTGCTCCCACTTGTACGTTTTTTCGTCGAGTTCACCGGCGTTCTTTGCCGCCGCATCCTGCTGATTCATCTGAGCCTTGCGCTTTGCGCTAGTCTCCGGGTCGCCGCCCATTCCGCCCATATCCATACCGTTCATGCCGCCCATGCCACCGAGCATGGCCTGCAGCGCAGCCATGTCCATGCCGCCGCCACCGCCGCCCGCGCCGCCGCCCATCGCACCCATAAGCTTTGCCATCATATCCGGGTCCATGCCTGGTTCTGCCTCATCATCTGCCATGAGTGACCTGGCAAGAACGAGGGTAGAGAACAGAACGAAGAAAAGCGACCCGACCCCCGATGGGGAGGGGATATTTCCGACGAACCGAAGAGGCGACTCAACGGTGCTGCAGCATGGATTGTGCAGTCACGGCCGTGGGTCGGGCTGGCGAAACGCACGTGCGAGGCGTTGATGTGTTTGCACGTCGCTGACGCGAGAGCGAGGCGCGTTGCTGACGTGGCGTTGGGGTGTTGAGCCGAAATCGGCAAGTTTTGCGATTTTCTCGGCCCCGAGAGGGATCCGTTTCGTTCCCCGTGAACTACTGTACTGCAGATGCACTGCGCATACGTATCAGCCCCTCCTGGAACGTTGTGGCCACCAGCAGCCCGCTCTCGGTCCACACCTCGCCCCGGGCGAAGCCGCGCCCGCCCGAGGCCACTGGTGAGCTCATCACGTGGCAGAGCCACTCGGTGTCGATGCGAAAGCGTGAAGGATGGTGGAAGTGCATCGAGTGGGACAAACTGCCAGCCTGCATCTGCGGGAGCCACATGGCGACTGGCAGTGGCAGGATGGCAGTCTCGAGCAGACCCCAGTCGGACACGTCTGCGGGCACACACGCGGCAAGGCAGGTGGTGGGGAGGTGGGGCGAGGGCGGGGGTCTTCTCGTCAGTCTGCGGAGGAGGGGGTGGATAACGAGCGTGCTCTGCCGTTAGGGTGCACGCGCACAGGTGAGCAGCCGCTGATGCAGCGCTGCGTCGTCGGCCACTGCTCCACGCGTACGCACCCAGAAGGCGCGCTCGGGCTCGTGCAGCGACGTGTCCCAGGGCGCCACAAATTTCGACGGGCGGATCTCTAGCGGGCCCTCGGAGTATAGCTTCACCATCTTGCTGGGCACCTTGTCGATGTGTGCCTGCATGTGCGCCTCGAGCGGCTTCAAATCGGCAGGTCGGCCCCACTCTGGCCTGAGACCCGCTGGATGCTGGTGCTCGAGGCCGACCTCAGGCGTCTGAAAGGAAGCCGTCATGCTTAGGATTGCAACGTCGTTTTGCAGGGCCTGCACGTGGATCACTGAGAAGCTGCGACCGCTCGAAAGCACGCTGGTCTCGAAGCGAATGTCAGTCGATGGGTCGCCGCCTTTGAGAAAATGGCTGCTGAATTGATGCATCTCACGGCTCGGCCCAGCGGTGGCCTGTGCAGCTGCAACAGCCTGCGCCATGGTTTGGCCGCCATACACACGACCCCAGCCCAAGTCTGCTGACTTGCCAGCGTAGACGCCATCAGCAAGCTGGACTACGCCGACATGTCGCGCGAGCGCGTCCACCTTGCCAGCAAGCGTGGCCACTTTCCTTCGAGAGCCCACCCTTCCAGAAAGCTTCCAAGCTGTTCGAAGTGCAGCCATGCCGACCTTGGCGGTGTGGCGGGTCCGGGTGTGTTCGGCGATGCAAAGGGAATCCGGGCGCTTGCCTGATCTTGCCTGAGGAATTCGCGCTTTCTGCCGGTACCGGTAAAAAGACACCGGGGGGAGCCGGGACCGGTACATGTACTGAAGTTGTTTGTGTGCTCCGTGTGTCTGACCCGTGTGCCCCCCCCTCATCCCGGTGTTTTTGAACGCGGGAATTTGATTTTCTTGACTTCGACTTGTCCATGGGGCTGGGCTCGATTGACGGCCGGCCGCTCGGTGCACAGGCGTTTCCCTGTTCACTCGCGAGACGAGACGCGCGGTCGGATGCCGCGCCTTCCGACACGCTTGCGCATCCGGGAGCGTATCGACCTCACTGGAGAAGAGTCTCCCCCGTTGAACCGCAAGCGTGTGCATCCCGGTGATGATGACGAGGTGCAGGAGGTTTCGGGTCCTGGGCGTGCCTCGCAAAGCTCACAACCTGTAGCCGCGCTCGACAAAAGCGACGACGAGGTCATATTCACCAAGAAAGGGCGGGGGGCCGATGCTAACCGAGACCTGCCTCATGCACGACCGCAGTGCGGACACCACCCATTCGAAATCGACAGCATGGCCAACGTGCCCTTCTGTGGTCAGTGCTATTGTTGGTGCTGCGACATTCCAGCCCGGGAGTGCAATCACTGGTACACGCACTGCCAAGCTCACATGGGCGCCACTCGGTGGGTCGAGGCACGTGCAACAATACAGCGATTGGGAGCTGCCGCGAGCACTTCCGCGACCACATCGATGAGTGACGGCACCCTTTCAGTGGGAGCGCTCGTGTACTACTATCAGCGCCCAACCGGTGCGCGCCTCAAGGCCACAGTCCTCAAGCACCACGCAGTAGATGATTCTTTCACGATCCTTCTGGATGGTGGAGTGCGGGAGGTTGACACAGTACGCGAGCGGCTGCGGCCGGCGCAGCAAATGTGAGCATGTCATGCGTCTCGCAGTATATGATACGAACGCACTAATTCAGAGTCCACCACCAACCGTCACCACACCCACGTTCACACTCGAGAAAGGCGATCTTGGATACCCGGTATACCGCACTGCCGGCCGCTATACGCGTCTGCCGCACGCGCCTTCATTTCGGCCGACCGCTTTCGAGCAGGCGCGGGGAGGCGCTCTGGGAGCGGGTGGAGGCAGGGTCGGGTTTGCTGGGGGTGGCCTCTTCTGAGTCGGCCGCGGGGAGCGGTCGGCTCTGGGCCTGCGGCTGTTGAGTCGGCCGCGGCTTCGGTCGTCGCGCTGACGTGCGGGGTGTGTGTTGTTGGTGGGTTTGGATGGTTGTGAGGTTCGTCTGTGTGGTCCGAGTGCCTTTGTGCGTCCGCGTGTCCCGTGTGTCCCGTGAGTGTCCCGGCTCCCCCTGGTGTCTTTTTACCGGTTCAAGTGTCCGTGGGTGTCCCGGCTCCCCCCGGTGTCTTTTTACCGGTACAATGGAAGCACCAGCAAAAACGTGGTCTCTGGATCAGCGGCGGCGTTCGTGTGGAAGCGTCTGCCCGTGACCCACGAGCTGTCTGAGGATGAGACGCGTCGAGGACAGCGAATCAGACGACGACGGAACCAATGAGCGCACGCCACTCCTTGACCGCATCCGGCGGCAGCCGCAGGAAGCATGCTCGCACGGACTCATTTCCGTCGTCCTTATTCTTTGCCTCGCCACCTTTGTGACCCGTGTTGAGGCCATCATCACATTTCCATACCTGCGCACACTGCAGCGCTGCTCCTCTCAGGACAGTGGACTGTATTGGTCGGGTTCTCTGTTCTGTACCGACCGAGCACTCGTCGCGCGCGCATCCCAAGCGGACGCGAACTATATGCAGTGCATAGGTCTCATCCTCAACAGCCTCTTCCTTCCGGCCCTTGGCTGGTTTGGAGACCGATGCGGCCGCCGACCGCTCGTTGCACTCTACTTTGGTGGTCTGGCGATAGAATCTGGCATCAACGCATCCGTCCATTCGATCGGCGCCTTCTTTTGTGCCGTCGCATTCCAGAAGTGCACTGACGGCCTCACGCCCGCGCTCATCGCGATGATTTCAGACCTTTTCCCGGCTGAGGATCGGATGTATGCATATCTGATGTGCGTGCTGGGCGCTGCGCCTGTCTACACGCTCACGTACGGCGCGGTCGCCTACTCCGTACTCTCCCACCACCTGCGCTCGTATGCCTCGACCTGGTCGATCCTTGGGCTGATGTCGCTCTTCTGCGCATGCCTGGTCTTCTTGGCGCCGGAGACCTTGACCGCAAGCGTACGTGCGGCCGCCACTGCCAGCGCCAAGGAATCGGCAGCGGGTGCGGTCTTGGGACGCCCCTCGCAGGGTCCCGCAGACGTAGGGGGCACTAGCAGCAGCAGCAGCAGCAGCAGCAGCCGCAGCCGCAGCCGTCGCAGAGCCGACGAGTCGCGGATGTGCTTGCCGATGCACCTGCTGCTTTGCTGCTGCCACGGCTGCTCGCGGGTCAAAGGAGGGCACTCGCCAGCCACATGCGCTGCCTCGCCCGTCTTTGCCGCGTGCGCCAATCCCTCTTTGCGCTTCGTGATGATCATCGAGGTACCTGCCCTCCTCGCGTTCGCGGCTTTCTCCACCTTGGATGGCTTCGCCCTCATCGCCTATGGCTGGGAACAGGAGTCGATGGTGTACGTGCGATTTGCGACTTTACCAGCGGCAGGGCTCGCTTCGCTCTTAGGTGTGCGGTTGATGCGACGGATCGAGCCCTTGCGCACGCTGCAGATCGGCTTGGGCTGCCTGTTTTGCTCCTTGCTCGCGATGAGCTTTGCTCAGTGGCACGTGGGGCTTCTATACCTCGCTCTCGTCCTGGCGGGTGGCTCAACGCTTGCCGTCCTTCCGATCTTGCGCCTCATCGGCACACAAGCTGGGGCGACACAGCAAGCCAGCGCCAGCGCCATGCTCCTCGCCGTCGCCCACGCTGCCCAAGGAGTCGGGCTCCTTTCGCACGCCTACATCTTCGACAACGCCGCCGCGCACGGAGTGCTCTTCGCTCCATTTGCCTTTGGCGCTCTCGCGTCCTTTTTTGCTCTTGCGTTTGCACTGTGTTTCCCGCCGCCCGAGCATGCGTGGTTGGTAGACCCCGAACTACCTCAGGCACGGCGCGACTTATAGAAAGCTGCAAGGGCACACGTGTCCACGTGAGCACGTAATGTGCACACGTGTGCCGGCGATGATAGGCATTCAAATGCGTGAAACACAGGAAATTCCGAAGACGACTGTATCCCAAATCTATCCAACTGGAAACCCACGCCCTCCTCACTCCTCCTTGCCAGTATTAACAGCCTGTTCACACGGCCACGTTCCAACAATAGAATGAGCGTCGAGCACACACTCTGAATGGGCTCCCTGCGGTGAAGCTCACTCACCCCAGTGGGTCTACAGCAACGGTGTACGTTTATGCCGCTCATGTCGCCTCGTGGAAATCGGCCGATGGCCACGAGAATATGTTCGTCTCATCCAAGACCGTGTTCGGCGATGGCAAGGCTATCCGTGGCGGCGTGCCCGTCTGCTTTCCACAGTTTGCAGCGCGCGGCGCGTACCAGAAACACGGGTTCTGCCGCAATTCGGCGGAGTGGACTGTCGTACGCACCTCGACAGAGCCGTACCCTTGCGTCGTTCTCGGCCTGACGGACTCGCCCGCCACCAAGGAGCTTTGGCCGTTCGCCTTCAAGCTGCGCTACTCGGTGACGCTCGACTCTGACGCGTCGCTATCGATGTCACTCGCGGTGATGAATAGCGGGGATCAACCCATCGAGTTCACGACGGCACTGCACACCTACTTGGCGTGCGCTGATATGGGCGGCGTGACGGTGCACGGCCTTTCAGGCCTCAAGTATGACGATTCGGTAGCCGGCGTTGAGGCGGCGGTGCAGGACGGCGCGCCGCTCGCTCTCAAGGGCGAGGTGGACCGCATCTATTGGGAGACGCCGCGCTCACTCTACGTGGTCGAGGGCGAGCGCTCCATCCGGATGCTCAAGATGGGCTTCCCGGACGCAGTCGTGTGGAACATCGGCGAGGCAAAGGCGAGCACGCTCGCTGACCTGGGTTCGGACGAGTGGAAGAATTACATTTGCCTCGAGGCTGCGGCTATCGGCAAGCCAGTCGTCCTGGTGCCGAGCGCCTCGTGGAACGGTGGGCAGACGCTCACCGTGATGCCCGCGAAGACTGCTCTCGCTGAGTGCGAGAAGGCCGCTGCCGAAGGCTCGAAAGCGAGCGCGTCGGAGGCAGCGGCGGCGCCCCCGAAGGTTGCTAAGGAGGCTGCGATGCCCAATGAGAAGGGGGCGCCCGCGGCAGAGAAGAAGGACGGCAAACCCTCGCCCGAGGAGATTGAGAAGATGAAGGCCGAGAAGGCCGCTAAACCCAAGGAGGAGAAACCCAAGGAGGTCAAGGTGGAGCCGTCGGCTGATGATAAGGCAGCCAAGGAGGCCGCGAAGGCGAAGGAGAAGCTGCTCAAGACGGTCATCAAGGAGGGCGGCAAGAAGGGAGTTGAGATCGAGGGTGCCGCCGAGATGGGCGGCCTCGACTTCTTTTGCACGACCATCGAGTCGCCCGAGGGTGACCAGGCGCTGCTGCTCACGGCAATGCAGGCGATGAATGCAGACCCCGACCCGCTTGCCGAGGAGCGCAAGGGCTGCTCGGGCTTTGTTGGCAAGATGATCTTCTCGGCGGGCACCGCGCAGCTCGCCATCGTCGCCTACGTCCCCAAGCCAGAGTCGAACAAGTCGTCCTCGAAGGTGGACGTGACCGCTTGGATCCAAGCGGTGTGCGCAGCTGTCGACGGCACCGTCACCAATCCGAAGTCGGACGCGCCGCCCCAGTTTATCAACGAGGGCAAGCCCTTTGAGTGCCCGCACGGCGGTCACTTTGCCGAGGCGGTTGTCGTCTCGAACCCGGAGGCTGGCAAATATGCGATCAAGGACAAGGATACTGCCATGGCAGCCGCCTTCGCCTACCTCCGCGAGCATGGCGCATTCCCCGAGGACACCGGCGACGACGACGACGACATGGTCTTTGGCGACGACGACGACCTCAGTGCGTTTGAGTGAGCGTAGGTCCGCGGCACACCTTCTGCTCAGACGCGGAAGCCGTGGCCAAGTCCCAAGTGTGCATGCTGCATTTGATGGTTCCATGTGCCGGCTTCGAGGTTTCGATCCCGGTGATGCTGATCTGCGCATTTTATTTCCTCCGGGGGACGCCTCAAAGGACAGGGCGGCTGTCCACCTGGGCGGTGTAGCAGAACAATCGGTCCATGCAACCTAGTAGCAAATTGCTAATCGGCATGCGGCATCTATAAATCGCGGTCGTGTACGAACCGCCTCCTTTCCGCGCCAGCGCGCCAGCGCGCCGCGAGAAATTGCGTAATTATAGCGCGACACCGTCCGCGGTCTATCTCCGAGCGGCGTCGGGGTACGGGGAGCGGGGAGCGCGCCGTAGCGCGCGCGCTTCGGCGCGCATGCACGCGCGCAGCGCGCACCGCACGGGCAACTGCCCCACGCATTGTGCCCCACGGGCCGGCTACGGGCCGGCGCACGCCACGCCCAGACGGCCGGGCCGGAAACGGCGGCTGACCGGGGTGCGGTAGCCGGTACGCTTTAAACGCTAGAGAAAGCGGTACCCTGCGAACGGGAACGGGAACGCCCGAAGCCTCAGGTGCGAGGTGCCGCTCGAGGATGCCTCGCTGATAGCAGACGTCCGCGCCCCCGTCGGAAACTAAAAAGAGGTCCCCCCGATCGAGCCAGTGGTCCCACGACGCACGAGCGGTGCCGCGATAGCGAGGCTACAGGCTTCAGGCGTGAGGGTTTCGATTCGTTCATGTTCGCATGCGATCTGTCGTTATCTCGATTGCCCTTGCTCGATTGAGTCTGGAGCTCCGCAACTCACCGTTGAGCGCCGGGCCGCGCTGCCCGCCGTGCCGCGCCCCGAAGAAAGTCATCTTCACAGTCTCGCCGATCAATCGCGAATTGCCAGGCCTTGTAACGGTCACAAGTACAGTACTTTACCGGTACGCTCGTTTTGCGGTGGACCGGTCCGAAAAGGACAAGCCCGAGGGGAACTCTGTAGGGCTTGGTCAGCCGCAACAAAAGGCGCAACTCCGTGCCACCTAGGCCGCGTCTCGCGTTCTCTGTCCCTCAACCTCGTCGTTCGCTGCTGCTCAGCCCTTTGGCATGGAACCACTATTCGACATTCACACGGACATTGACCTGCTAACTCGAGAATGGTTGCAAAGGCAACCTCTCTTTGAGATCACCGTGCCGCAAGCGAACCGTTACCTTAGCGAAGCTGGGCGTCAGCAGCATTCCGTGAAAGTTCACGAACAGTCATCGATCGCTTCGCGACAGGTTGCGCAACTGAAGCCACGCACCCTCATTCGTGTGCTTGACACTTTCGAGTACGTTTACGAGAGCTCGACTTCTTTGCGGGCCCTTGTTGTACTAAACCGTTCACATCGGCCGCTCGGCTGGTTGACAGCCAAAACAGGCGGCGGGGAGTCAATCATCCAGCTGTTTGCACGACCGATATACGAGGTGAAGCTCGAAGCCAAGATTGGTCATCTCTGCCAGCACTCCCTTTTGGCATCGACAGGGACGCTGGCCTTAGCCACAAAAGTGCACATCCTTCAGAACCAGCGAGCCAAGAACGGCGGGCACCGTGCGCTTGTGAGAATTCTCGGTGATCTGTCACCAGTTGGCTGGGTCACCGCCACCAAGCCTGACGGGACCAAAATATTGCAGGAGGTGCATGAACCGGCCAACATAGTTGAGATGTACGAGGCCCAACTGCGACCCGCGTTGTCTCCGCGCGCGATCTCGCCGCCCCACACATCTTCAACAAATGCCACGTCGCCACAGCTTTTGTCAGCGCGCACCCCCCTATCAGAGCGTGGCACATCGGCCAGGCTCACATCAGCTCCTTCTGCACGGTCCTCGTCGCATGTTGCGTCCGCCAGGCCCTCTTCGCCAGCATCCTTTGCCAGACCGACACCGCCGCTATCATCATCTCGCAAGGTGCTGCAGCAGCGCGAGCTTCAGGAGCCCAAAGGCAGCGCCCGTACGCCATCTCCTCGAACGGCACGAGGCTCCAACCCACAAGCATGTCGGTCTCGAGCCCGCTCTGTCGAGCTCGCCTCGAGCCCACTCGTCACGATCGTGGGGCGGGAACCGGAACTATCTGCAACATCGTTGGCGCTTGTGGGCTTGTGGCGCCGTGGCCTCGGTGGTGTCACCAAGCACATGGGCTCTGCAAAGGGCGGCCAGATCCTTGAGCGCGCGGTGGAGGATGTTCTTCGCCGGCGGCATGATCGCTTTCTCTCAGCTGATGCTCTGCGGGATGAAGCGCTTGGACTGCAAAAGGATGCTATTAAGGAGGAGAAGAAGCTCGTCAAGCAGACGGATGCAAAGTTGGTCGAACATTTTGCTAAGCTGTTGGAGTCACAAGGTGAGGGTGCGCTGAATGGGCTCCTGCAGTCTTGGGATGAAATACGCAAGGGCAAGATCTCGCGCAATCAGTTCGCCGTCTGCGTGAGAAAGATCATTTCGATGAGCGACTCTCAAGTAAACGATCTTTTTGATCGCTATGCAGAATACAACAAGGCCGACAAGCTCGCCGAGAAGCCCATGGAGATTGACATGAGCGAGTTGCAAAGCGGGGTAAGAAAGCACATCGATGCGTCTGCGAGCGAGCGAGCCAACCTCAAAACTCTGCGTGAGCGCTGCGAATCATGGCGCGCGCACGCAAGCATTGCCATCTCAGCAGCAGAGGTGACTGATCTTCTCGACAAAGCTGACGACGAAGTTGAGAAACTGAAGCAGGAGGTAACCATTGGTACGAAAATAGGCTCCATGTTGATCAAACGTGCGATGGAGCCGGCCCTAGCGGCCGAAATGTGGGCAGACCCACAGGGAGGTGTCGTCCACTTCGAAGAATTTGCGAACAACATCAAGGTGCTCGGCGTGTCTGCAGAGCCAGCCGAAATCGACGAGCTTTTCGACAAAATCGACAAGGATCAAAGCGGCCTGCTCGATAAGCATAAGCTCAAGAACGCACTCTCTGCGTTTGAAATGATGGCCCGCGAGCATACGAAGCGAGGAAAGGCGCTCTACACTCAAGTCTTGAACACCTTCAACGACGTGCGGATTGCACAAAATGAGTACATAATCTCCAGCCGGCGCAATCTCAAAGAGCACCACCGAGATTCACCGTCGTGCCTTCGAGGGAGAGTAGACAGTAGTTACGAGTAAACCGAACCGAGTAGTAATCGACAATTCGACATGCACTCGCGTGCGAGGGTACAGTACAATGATCAATGTATCTCCATCGTAATCATACTCACCGCGTTCGTGTTACGTATTTACTATTTTGACTACACGGTAAACGCCAGACCGAACGCGTGCACGCTTCGGGTCGCCGTGGTCGCGTGGACAGAGGGAGAGGCGAGCCGCCCGGGTAACTATGGGATATATGCGGACTCGGGAGCCGTCACGCGGACGAGACGATTAACTACGGACGAGCGACAAATAAGTCACCAGAGGACGTGCCTTCTCCTCCCGTCCGCCTCGACGCTACGAAGGACTCCCTGGACGGGCTCCTGCGCCCCCGAGCCCGCAGGCGTCATACACGAGAACACGACACGCGCTCTCTCGGACTCTCGCTACAATCAGGTTCTACCCGAGCAAACTGCCGAGACGTCGAGGATCGAACACTCGTCCAGCCGACCCAACCGCAGCACCTCCCGCTGCGAGGAGAGCTCATGCTGCGGTACGTAGTAGCTGCGCGAGCACGACGCCTTGAGCAGCGCGGCCATGTCGCTCGCAGCCGGGTCGTCCCTCTCCATTCGCGCGTACGTTGCCAGAGCCGCCTGGCTTGCTGCCGCCCACGCATCTGGCGTACCAGATGAGAGTCGAAGGATGGCATCGTTGAACTCGTCCGCCTCGTCCGCGAGCAGAGCCGCGGGCGCCGCCGTGGATGCCTCCGCGGGTGCATCGAGCCCGAGTGGCGAGGCGGCCGCCCTGGTGAGCACAAGAGGCACGCCCAGCTCGAGAGCGACGAGCAGCTTCGTATTGATCCCCGTGGTCGCGCGAATGGGGGCGATCATCGCGCGCCAAATGCGCAGCTCAGCGATCATCTGCGGCGAGGTGAGGAATCCAAGCTCGTCGATCCCATTCTTCTTCTCGGTGCCCAAGTACGGCGTGCCCCACGCCCAGCCGCACCGGGGGGCGCCATCCGCGCGTGCCAGGGCGCGGTCGCAGTCAAAGACCCCGCTGCCGTTGACTGTGGCTCCGGGCGAACGACCCACTAGGCGCAGGCGGAGCGTCGGGTCCAGTGCGCGCAGGCGCGGCCAGCAGTGGATCAGGAACCACTGCACACCCTGGTGGTTGGTCGCCGTCTGCCCATTGCCGAGGAAGCCCACGTAGCGTGAGCCCAAGCCACCGTCAGCCGCGCCGCCGCCGGTGCGCAGTGAGCCCCAGCCACCGTCAGCCGCGCCGCCGCCGGTGCGCATTTGCCGGAGTGGCGTGCGCATCAGCAACCAGCGTACGTGCTTGAGCGACGCGAATGCGCTGCGCTCCAGGTGCTGGTCGGCCGCGCTGACGTGCAGCACCGCGTCGGCGAGCGAGTAGAGCAGCCGTAGACGCGGCACGAGTGAGGCCGCCTGCTGCTCATATGTGCGTCGCACGAGCGGGTCAGACTCCCAACGGGCGAGCCGCTCGGCGCGCTCGGCGTGCGCGTCGTCGACTATGAGCGCGACATACGGCTGTCGGTGGTTGGGTGAGTGCGCGCGAAATAGCGGCAGTGTCAGCTCAGCGAACGCTGGCAAAGGGTCGTTCCAGAACCACACGCCAATGAGGACGAGGTCAAACCAGCCCGTCTGCGCGATGCGCGCGAGTTGCCGCATGCGGCCGGTGAAGCGGTAGAGCGCGGGCGGTGCGCGCAAGCAACTGCTCTCAAGGTCTGCGGGAGCGAAGTTGACAATGCCCAGTAGCCGCGCCAGCTCCGCGGTGCGCGGACTCTGCTCGCGCTCGGCCACGTGCTTGCGGTAGAGCAGGCTGACCTGCCGCCGCTCTGTCTTCAGCAGCCCGATGAGCGAGAGCAGACGGCGGTCACAACCCACGGGCTGCGGGTGTTGCTCGTGCACGACCAGCACCTGCTGCACGACTGTGTGACTCACGTCTCGCATCTTGCATGAATGCGACGGTGGTAACGCGAGCGCCGCTGGTGTGCACAACTCAAAAGCGTCACACTCCCGCGGATGCTCGCATGACACGGTGTTTGGCAGCTCCAGCATCCAAATGACAAGGGCATAGATTGTGCAGACCGCGGACACAGCGGGCAGAACTCCCATCAATGCTCGTCTCGCGGACTTTGCCGGCATGTCATCTGCGCGCAGGTCGCGAAGGTCGAAGACCTTTACCGTACTATCCATGGCAGATAGCTGCAGACAACGTCAACTTTTAGAACCCGCGCCGCATCACTTTGTGGCGGAAGTCCGGGGATTTGTTTCGTCAACTTGATCGCTGTCACGTGGCCGAACTTGCGTCCGAACGGCACCCTTTTTAGTGGGGGCGCTCACTAAGGCGCGGCTCGCATCTTCTTTCGCAAAGACGACCAAGTTTGGCGCATCACCCGCGCGAAGTAAATCGCCGCCGCCGACAAGGAGTCCAACACACAGACCGAAGTTCTCCGACGCCTTATTGGATGCCCCGCAGAGAGTTCAAAGCCCTCGGCGCGCACTCGATCGCCACGGCAGCCGGCTGCACGGTCGAGAAGGCGCAGCAGGCTCTCTCATACCTCACCGAGCGCGGCGATGAGGCCCTGTTCGCGTGCTCAGGTACGAAACTTGCCTCTGGCACCGACCGCCTGGTGTTGGTGAGCCGCTACCGGCTTGTGCTCGTGCGCTGGAAGCCGCTCGGCCTCGGAGTCGCCTTCAAAGACCTCCACCTGCTCGAATTGCGCGGCATGACATGCCAGGGTGACATGGGCGCGTGGGGCTTCGGTGAGGGTGCCACAGTCCAGATCAAATCGCCGCGGCTACAGGACGCGGCTCACGCGACGCTGCACGCATATGGGTCGATCACCCTCTGCCTCGACGTACCGCCCCTCGCGCTCTCGCTGCCCCGGGAGTGGAAGTCGATCGGCTTCGACATGGACGACAAGGTGATCGACATGGGCTTCTCGCGCACTTGGCTCGCCGTGCACTCGTATTCAGTCGACCCGGCGAGCGGCCGTAGCGGTGCGGCGCCTTCGCCGAGCGATGCCAAGGCGCGTCGCGAGCGTCTCGCTGCCTTCATGGCGCAGCTCATTTCGCGGCCCGCCCGCCGCGACCGCATCCTCGACCTCACCTTCATTGCCGAGCTCACTGCCGCCGACTTCGCGGCGGCGGCGGTGGCGCTGCGGCACACGTCCATGTTTGCGGGCGTTCGGCTGCTGGATGCGCCCATCGGCGAGGCGATCAGTGCGCTCAGCGAGTGCGCACGCACTTCGAAATCCTTAACGGTCGTCCATCTCTCGGGCGTCCTCACGGCGGCGCCTTCGGACGTGCGTGCCCGCCTCGCCGCAAAGAGTTTCGTCGATGCGCTCTCCGAAGGCGCCGCCGCGCGCACGCTCCCACTGACCGACCTCGACCTGAGCGGCAATGAGCTGCGCGACGGCGGTGTCACTGCCATCAGCCAGCTCGTGCAGGCCCTTAGGCAAGGGCTACGTCTTCTCGACATCAGCGACGCCAAGGCGAGCAGCAGGGGAATGCAGCCGCTGATCGCGGCGCTGTGCGAAGGCCGGCGATCACCCCAAGGTGTGATGCACGCGAGCTCGGCGCTCGAAATCCTCCGGCTCGCCGACAATGAGATCGGGCCTCGCGGCACGCCCTTACTTGCCCAGATGCTCCAGCGCGCCGCGAAGCTCGAGGAGCTCGATCTGCGTTCGACTGGTGTCGCGGCCAAGCTCGTCGTAGAGACGCTTCAGAAGGGAACTGCCGGCGCCACCCTTCGCATTCTGGACCTGTCCGGCAACAAACTGAGCCGCGCGGACCTTGCGGCGCTCTTCCACTTCCTAGGCGGCTGCACGGCGGTGCGCCCGCCGATGCGCGCACGCACGCGTGCGAGTGCGAATGCGAGTGCGCGTTGCCGCGCGACACTGCGCCTGCGAGCTGACCAGGCTTGTCGCGTGACTTGTCGCGTGGTCACTCCCTCCAGTCCTCACACTCACGCGCGCGCGTGCTGCTCGTCCCCTCGTTCCTCCCGTACGGCTGTGCAGCTCGTGGAGCTCTCGCTCGCGCGCTGCACGCTCGCGCCCGAGTCACTCGTGGCGCTCCTCCAGGCGGCGCAGCTCAACCGCGGACTGAACGCGCTCACCCTCGATGCTTCGTCCAACCCGTTCGGCGCCTTAGGGGGCCAGCTGCTCAGCACAGCGCTACCCCACTGCACCAAGCTCTCCGGCCTCTACATCGATGCGTGCCACGGCGCCACTGCCGCGAAAGGCGACGACACGGCCCTCAGCGTTGTAGTTTGTGAGGCGCTGACCAAGAGCGCGCCGCAGCTCACGTGCCTCGGGCTCGGGAGGAACGCGGCGCCGCGCTCGGGCGATAGGCAGAAGCTGATCGCTGGGCTGGCCACTGTGTTGGGCGCCGCACCAAGGCTGCACACGCTCCTGCTCGCCGGTAGCCCCGCGCTTCGACTAAAGCTCGAGCTCGCCTCGGTGCTCGGCTGCATCGCGTCGTGTGTCGCGCCTATCCAGGTGCTCCAATGACCTCTGCTGGCCTCTAATGGCCCCCGATGGCCCCTGATGGCCTCTAATAGCCTCTAATGGCCTCTAACGACCTCTGATGGCCTCCCTCATCAGGTGCTCGACGTCTCGGGCCACCACGCGGGCGACGGGCTGCTCGAAGCACTTCCGGCGCTGCTGGCGGGGCCGAAAGCTCCCGCGTGTCTGCTGCTGCACGAGAACCTGCTGACGGCGACTGGTCTCGAGCAGCTCGCTGGCCTGATGGGCGCGGCCGAGACTCACCCAACCGAGGTACTCGTCGTGACGCATGAGGACGCTCACTTCGCACTCACGCATGAGGTTGAGAAGCTCAAGCGCCCGTGGGAGAGCGCCGCCAAGCGCGTCCAGAGCGCGACCGTCCAGATTCAGCAGGCGGTCGCCGTCGGCCGCGCACGCCGGCGGCTATACCCGCGCATGCGCCATCCGCGCCCGATCGACGGCGTGCCGTATGTGATGAAGTGGCCCAACTGGGCAGAGCTGTTGCACCAGGCCGCACCAGGGTCGCCGGCAGGGGCTGGCATGCAGCAGAGTTGGGAACCTCCTCCAACTCCGCTCAGCGAGTACGGCAACTCGCCGACGCCTCGAGATGGCGTGGACGAGGACGAGGCCGAAGGCGTCCATGACCCCGCCTTCGAGGCCGCGCTCGCCGACCCGTTCGGGGGTCTGGACTTTGACTTCGCACCAGCTGCGCCAGGGACAGCGCCCGGGATACTTGCGACGCCCCCGCCACCGCCCCCCCCACCGCCCGATCTGATGGGCGATTTGATGGGCATGGACGTCTCAGGCTTCGGATCCCCCGCGATGGGCATGACGTCTTTTGGATTCGGTGCCAGTGGCGGTAGCTCATTCACACCAAGCTTCGACGGCAATGGCTTTGGCACCAGCATCGCGTTCACATCAAGCTTCGACGGCAATGGCTTTGGCACCAGCTTCGGTGGCAATGACTTGGGCGCCACTCCGACAGCCGGCAGCTCTAGCTTTATGGACGGCAATGTACCCGTCTTCAGCGGCGGCTTCAGCAGCGGCGGCGGCAACGGTAGCTTCGACACGAGCCAAGGCTTTGGCACCAGCTTTGCTGACGCCCAGGGCTTTAGCGGCGGCTTGGGGGAAGCGAATTTTTCTGCATCCAATGGCTTCGGCGTCGCCTATGGTGACGGCAGCAATAGCAGCGCCGTAGCTGAATCGACGTCGACTGAGCAGATGCGTCCACCGAGACCCCTGTCTCCTCAGGCCACCACGAACGATGAGCTGCCCGCTGGTGAGTCAGGAGTCGACGACGAGGACGACTTCACCAACTTTGGCTCGCCTGCCGCTGTAGTAAATGGCGCGCAGGCGCCCGCCCCCGCCCCCGAGGTTTCCAATCCTGCGTCGGCGCCGGCTCCCGCAATGGGCGTCGCCGCCGGCGCGATCGACGCCGACCTCTTCACGATGCCCCCCGACCCCCCCGCTCCTGCCCCTGCGCCGGCTCCCGCAATGGGCGTTGCCGCCGGCGCAATCGACGCCGACCTCTTCACGATGGCCACGCCGACTCAAGCTGTGGATGGTGGGATGCCGCCAATTTCAGGTGATGCCGCCTTCGGTTCCGGGGGCTTCGGTGCGGGCTTCGACACGCCGGCTGGGTTCGATTCTAGCTTTAACTCGCCCGCACATCCAGAGGCAAGCGCCCCTAAACCTGGTTTCGGTGCGAGCTTCGACACGCCCGCTGGGTTTGAGTCCAGCTTCAGCTCACCGGCTCAGCCGGAAGCAAGCGCCACGACGGGCTTCGTTGCGAGCTTCGACACGCCGGCTGGGTTCGCGGCCAGTTTTAGCTCGCCCGCACAGGCTGAGGCAGAAGTCATTGCTGGCTTTGGTGCGAGTTTCGAGGCTGCGAGTAAGTCTGGAGCCGGCGAGCACAATGAGTCTCCACAGCTGAGCAAACGCTTCTCTACTAGCTTTGATCCAGCGGGTGACGCCGGCAGCTTTGGCGCAAGCTTCAGCGATGCACCTGCCTTTAGCGGCAGCGGGTTTGGCGACGGGGCTGCTGCTGTGGTCACTGAGGCGGCTGCTGTCGGGTTCGGGGGCGGCTCTGGCTTCAGCGATGCACCTGCATTTGGCAGCAGCGGTGGCAGCTTCAGCGTTGCACCTGCCTTTTTCAGCAGCGGGTTTGGTTCCGAAGCTACGAACGCTGTCGATGGGGCTCCTAGCGATGGTTTGGGCAATGAATCTCCTAATCAGGTCAGCTTTGCCTCTGAGACACAAGAGACGACAGCGCCGAGTACGCCCCCCAACCCTCCGAAGCCAAGGCTGAAAACCGGATTCTCGGCATTTTCCATGGATGGCGACGATGACTTTGGCATGGATGGTGGCGATGGCATGGAGGGCAACTTCTTGTCCGTCACACCCGGTCAAAGTCCGTTAGGGACCTTTGCCTTTGGTTCAACTTCGTTCGACCACGAGACACCGTTGTCTGGTGGCGGAGCAGGCGAGGCATTCTCTTCAGCCTTCTCTTCAGCGTTCCTCGACGACCCCTTCGATGAGCCCGACGAGTCGACGGCAACGGAGCCGGCGGAGGCGGAAATGACGCCGGCAGAACCTGCGGAAGCTGCCTCAGTGGCCAACGCACCGGCGTCCTCGGCACCATTTGGAGAATCGTCTCCAATCGGAGAGGCAGCCGTATTCCCGCCTGCATCTGGCTTTGGCGCTTCATTCGAGACGCCTCCAGAGGCAGCCGCATTCCCGCCTGCATCCGGCTTTGGCGCGTTGTTTGAGACGACAGCCGCATTCCCGCCTGCATCTGGCTTTGGCGCTTCATTCGAGACGCCTCCAGAGGCAGCCGCATTCCCGCTTGCATCTGGCTTTGGCGCGTCGTTTGAGACGGCAGCCGCATTCCCTCCTGCATCCGGCTTTGGCGCGTCGTTTGAGACGACAACCGCATTCCCGCTTGCATCCGGCTTTGGCGCTTCATTCGAGACGCCTCCAGAGGCAGCCGCATTCCCGCCTGCATCTGGCTTTGGCGCGTCGTTCGAGACGGAGCCGGCGGCAGCGGTACCTTGGGCAGAAGAGTCGGCGGCATCAGAACCGGCTGCGCCGGAGCCAGTGTCTGAGGAGCCGGCGTCGGCAGAGCCAGCGGCCGAAGAGTCGGTGGAAGTGGAGCGTTCGGCTGAGTCCCTTGCTGCTGAGGAGCCGGTGGTTCCGCCGTCAGTGGAACCTGCTGCTGAGGTGTCTGTGCCAGCGGTGCAGGCTGAACAGGAAGCCGCACGTGAGTCAGCCGCAGCAGAGCCAGTCGCTGATGAGTCAGTCGCTGAAGAGCCAGCCGCTGAGGAACCAGCAGCTGAAGAGCAATCAGCTGAGGCCGAGGCTGAGCAGGCTGAGGCGGAGGCTGCCGAGCTAGCGGCTGCTGAGGCCGAGGCTGGGCAGGCCGAGGCCGAGGCTGCCGAGCTAGCGGCCGCTGAGGCCGAGGCTGCCAAGGCCGAGGCTGAGGCTGCCGAGCTAGCGGCCGCTGAGGCCGAGGCTGCCAAGGCTGAGGCCGAGGCTGCCAAGGCTGAGGCCGAGGCTGCCGAACTCGCGGCCGCTGAGGCCGAGGCTGCGCAGGCGGAGGCTGAGGCTGCCGAGCTAGCGGCCGCTGAGGCCGAGGCTGCGCAGGCCGAGGCCGAGGCTGCCGAGCTAGCGGCCGCTGAGGCCGAGGCTGCGCAGGCCGAGGCTGAGGCTGCCGAGCTAGCGGCCGCTGAGGCCGAGGCTGCGCAGGCCGAGGCTGAGGCTGCCGAACTAGCGGCCGCCGAGGCCGCAGATGAGGTTCAACTATCGGCATCCCTCAAGAAGCTCTGTGACGCGTCGGCGGCCGACATCTCGACCCTTTACGCCGTGCAGGACATGCTGGGCGAGGGCCGCTTCTCCAAGGTCTATTCGGCCGTGAATGAGGCGACTGGGCAGGTGCTCGCGCTCAAAGAGCTCGACATGGGCGCGATCGAGGAGGATGAGGAGGGCATTGAGATGCTCGAGGCGGAGGTGCTGGCGCTGAAGCGCGCGGGCAATGCGCCGCACATTGTCCGGCTGCTCAAGGTCGTGGCCTCGCCCGACGCCATCTATCTCGCCATGGACCGCGTGCCAGGCCGCGAGCTGTTTATGGTGCTGGAGGAGCGCGGCGCGCTCGAGACCAGCTTCGTGCGCCACCTGATGCAGCAGCTGCTCACGGCGCTCACGGCGCTCGCCGAGGTCGGCGTGGTGCACCGCGACGTGAAGCCCGAAAACATCATGGTGAGCGATGAGGAGACGGAGCGGCCGCACCTGACGCTCATCGACTTTGGGTACGCGGCACTTCTGGGCGGCGGTGACGCCCCCATAGAGCTGACGGGTGTCGCCGGCTCGCCCGAGTACGCGGCGCCCGAGGTGCTCTCGTGGATTGCGGTCGAGGCGGGCGATGCGGGCGAGGAGGAGGGCGAGCCCTACGACGCTGGTTGCGACGTTTGGAGCGTGGGCGTGACGGCGCACGTGCTTCTGTGCGCCGACCTACCCTTCGACCTGCCCGAGGAGGTCACCGAGGAGTCGCTGGTTGCCGCCGCGCTCAACGTCGACCTCTCCTTCCGTCGGCTGAAGAGCGAGGCAATGGTGAGACAAGGCGATGATGGGGCAAGGAAAATGGAGGGCGAAGCGGCAATGGCGCCGGCGCGTGAGTTTGTGCGCGCGTGCATGACGGTGGATCGCAAGGAGCGCCCCTCGGCGCTGCAGCTGCTCGAGCACCCGTGGTTTGGGGGGCGGGCCACCACGCCGGCTGAGGAGGGCGTACGCGTCGACGAGACGGGCGAGGTGGCGCCTGGATCTGCCGCAGGGCAGCCCGAAGTGCAGGCAGGAGCTCGAGTGGACGCGCCTGAGGCGGATTCAGAGGAGCCGCCGCCGGCAGCAGCAGAGCCTGCACTGGCGGAGTCGACGGTAACGGAGCCGGCGGCGGCGGAGATGACGCCGGCAGAACCTGCGGAAGCTGCCTCAGTGGCCAACGCACCGGCGTCCTCAGCAACATGTGGAGAATCGTCTCCATTCGGAGAGGCAGCCGCATTCCCGCCTGCATCTGGCTTTGGCGCTTCATTCGAGACGCCTCCAGAGGCAGCCGCATTCCCGCCTGCATCCGGCTTTGGCGCGTCGTTTGAGACGCCTCCAGAGGCAGCCGCATTCCCGCCTGCGTCTGGCTTTGGCGCGTCGTTTGAGACGACAGCCGCATTCCCGCCTGCATCTGGCTTTGGCGCTTCATTTGAGACGCCTGCAGAGGCAGCCGCATTCCCGCCTGCATCTGGCTTTGGCGCGTCGTTTGAGACGACAGCCGCATTTCCGCCTGCATCCGGCTTCGGCGCTTCATTCGAGACGCCTCCAGAGGCAGCCGCATTCCCGCCTGCATCTGGCTTTGGCGCTTCATTCGAGACGCCTCCAGAGGCAGCCGCATTCCCGCCTGCATCTGGCTTTGGCGCGTCGTTTGAGACGACAGCCGCATTCCCGCCTGCATCTGGCTTT
>Ga0210241_100918_pt1 | contig 25008 bp, 16 predicted proteins | sample ChrtobMetP5a_8mM_FD_155488 | JGI IMG/M metagenome (GOLD analysis project Ga0210241, IMG submission 155488) | Chrysochromulina tobin associated microbial communities from unialgal haptophyte culture, Seattle, Washington, United States - P5a_8mM | ecosystem: Host-associated > Algae > Haptophytes >...
ATGGCTCGTGTGTCACACTCTCGATGGAACTGCACATCGTCCAGCTCGCCCGCGACTACGTGCCTGAGCTCCTCGACGCTGACGCGCCAACTCCTGCTGACATCTTGACCGGGATCAAGCTGCAAGCGGCAGCCGACGCCCTGTGCAAACCGGACGTGCCGCCCAAACACATGTGCGCGGCCGGCAAAGAGACGCAGCAGATCGCTGGTGGCACGTCATACGTCATCGCAGGCGTCCAGCCGCGCTTCAGCCTGCTGCAGCACCGCCTAGCATGCGTCGCGTCGATGGCCAAGCAGCCCGACGCCCGCATCGTAGCGCGCTCGCTCATCGCTGCTCTGTACGCACGCCGCAAGGAGGGCATCACGTACGGAGGCCAGCTGGCCGAGCGCGTCATGCTCCAAGGAGGCATGTACGCCAACGTCGATCTTGAGGCCACGGCGCCCGTCGAGGCTGAGATCCACGCAGATGCAAACGTGGACGGCCGCTCCGTGTACGCGATGATCCTCACTCACAATGGCGGTGCAGTCGCCCACGTGGTTAAGAAAATCTCCACGGTCGTCGAGATCATCGACGAGCTCGGCAGCGTCGGCAACGAGAGCGTCGCCACCGAGCGTGCTTCGCAGCTCGGCGCATACGCAACGGAGATCCTGCGTGTCTACGGCCACCCGCAGCTGGGCCCGATCGTCATCGGCACCGACAACTCGGCGAACCTGACGCTCAGCCTCGGCACGGCCACGCCCGGCAAGGCGAAGCACGCAATGAAGCGCTGGGCGACGATCCGTGCGCGTGTCCGCCAAGGCATCGTCACCATCGCTAAGGTTGACACTGCGTCGATGCCCGTCGATTTCATGACCAAGTGGAAAGGCAGGAAGCAGACGGACACAGCGGTCGCGTACATCACGAACGCCAAGAACCAAATCACCGCAAGCGCGGAGGCATCTGCCCTCGAGGCCTCGACGACCGAAATCGACCCCGTCCCTTACATCTGGAACAGGAATGACGCGACCATGGCCATCAAGATGGAGCCGTTCGTGCTCATCGAGCTGGACACCCGTGCCTTGCACAAGCCACTCGGCCTGCTCGCAGACACCGACCCCTGGCCCACTGCACAGACCGCACGCCTCCATCTGCTGTACGCCGAGTATACCGACAACCTGCCGGCCCTGGACGAGCTGCAGTACGACATTGTTGCGTTTCGTAAGGGCGCCGCCGAACTTGCACAGCTCACCGCCGATCGCGATGACCCTTTCACGCGCAACATCATCGCCGACGGTGCGATCACCATGTACCTCGGCACGGGTGCCGCCACGCTCTACCTCGTGAACCAAGCCATCCTCTCCATCGAGCTCAAGGAAGCCCGGCGCATCTCCGCCCTTGCGGTGTCGGGATCGGCCGCCATGGACACGGACGCACCTGGATGGGGCCACTACGAGGGAATGAGTGCGAAGGACTACGATGACGTCGTGGACGGCTGGACGAGATACGCCAAAACAATCAACGACCGCAAGCGCCGCGCTGAGCAGCACGACCGCACCGCCCGCGCGGACGACGGTGAAGATGACGACGATCCGTATGGCGACCCATCCGAAAAGAGTGCCAGGCCTGAATGCCCAATGTTTGAGGTCTCGGCGCTCGAGGCAGACACCGCGTTCATGAAGCTGCGCTCGGGCAAACGGAAGTACCAAGCACCGCTGCCCGTCGTTGCGCCGACGCCTGTTCCCGTGGTGCCCGCCCAACCCGGCCCCCCGCCTGACACGGCGCATGCAGACCCAAAGCACGTTGCCGTCCGGCTTGACGACAACGGTCTCCCGGGGCCATCCTCTTACGAGCCCTCGTGCTTCGAGGACCCGGAGTTCTTCTACGACTCGGACGCGAGATACGAAGATCAGTGACGGAAAGAAGCGGTGCCATACCGGTCCCACTAACAATCGGCCCTACGAATACGTAGGCCAGATTGGGGGGCGCGCGTGAGGCCTGCCAGGCCACACCCCTGGTCCCGGCGGCATGCAGTAGCATGCAATCCCTAACCGCCAACTGTGTTTACCAAATTAGTGTGTAACAGGCTGGGCGCGAGCCCTCCAGTTTGTTGTGCAGTGAGATTCCTGGGCTGCGTTCGCGCCCAGTTTTCATGACTAGCCCGTGGAAATACTCGGGCCAGTCGGTGCCTCAGGGCAAGCCGCCCGGTGGGACGGCCAGCACTGAGCACCCCGCACGCACGCTCCATCGCCGCCTGCAGGCAAGTCAAGGCAACTGGCAAGTCTCCCAGTTCGGGGCAAGTCAAGATATCACACCGTCTGCCGACCACGCCTAAAATAAAGCCACAGGAAGTAACCCCGGACCGGACCGGGGAGATCCCCGCGTCGTCCGTCGACACCCTCGCCCGCGCCGCCCCTTGTGGCCCCCTTCAGTCCGCTTGCGGTGTACAAGATCTCGCACCTGAGACCTGTCTCTCGCACCGCACGCAACATGCTGCACATGCGTAACTCCGGTGCTTCCTCTGACCCATACTTGCGAGCACGACTGAAGCACGACTTGGGCGGTAAGGTTGCCCCAGTCCGGTCGCTAATATCCCCGTGATTCCTCGTGCCCCTGCCTCTGCACTTGCATGTGCATGTGCAGCTTCATTTTCATCCTCACGAGCGGTAATCGGCGTTGATGCTGACATACTCCTGCGTGAGGTCGGAGCCGTGAACGGTGCATGCGGCCTTGCCGGCGGCCAGGTCGATTTCGATCTCGACGCACCTCTCGTGCGGCGGGTAGGGCAGCGAGGGCGGCTCACCGGCCACGGGGTTGACCAAGCTCGCTCCCTTCATATGCTCGTAAAGCTCGTCCTCTGTAGCTGCGTCGAGGGAGAAGGCGCCCTTCGCGAAGATGGTGCGCCCGCCCATGCGCATCGTGCACGCGCTCAAGTCGAGCTCGGGCGCGACCTTGCCCAAATAGCTACCCACGGCCGCAACAAGCCGACCCACGTTCGGGTCGTTGCCCGCGACAGCGGACTTGAAGAGGGGAGAGTTCACCACGGCCTTGCCGGCGCCACGCGCGACGGCCTCGGTGGGCGCACCGCGCACCGCGACGCGGATCACGTGCGTGGTGCCCTCGCCGTTCCGCACGACGTCCTCGGCCAGCCGCGCGCATAGCTCTGTGAGTGCCGCCTCGAACTCCGCGCACCCTTTTGCGTCGAGCGGAGGCTTACCTAGCGAAGCGCCCGACGAGAGACACACGAGGGAGTCGGAGGTGGACTGATCGGCGTCGACGCTCGCGCAGTTGAACGACGCGTCCGCCGCGCGCCCTAGCATGGTGCGCAGCTCGGCGCGCGGCACGGCCACATCAGTGAGCACAAAGGCGAGCATCGTTGCCATATTAGGTTCGATCATGCCCGCGCCCTTGGCGAAGCCCGTGATTGTGCCACCGCACGCGCGCACGCTGCGCAACTTCGGGAATCGGTCGGTCGTGCAGATCGATTTGGCCGCGGGCAGCGCCGAACCGCGCTTGAGCGTGCGCGCCGCCGCGGGCAGCTCCTCGAGCATCCGCTCAACTGGCAGCTGCCAGCCGATGACGCCCGTGGACAGTGGCAAGACGGCTTCGGCACCACCGCTGAGCTTGAGCGCGTCGGCGACACCGTTGCATACGGCCTCGCTCGCCATCACGCCATCTCCCGCGGAGCACACGTTCGAGATCTTGTTGTTGATGACCACCGCCTGCAGCGCACCACCACCCGCCAGCCTCGCACGGCCCACCTTGACAGGTGCGCCAGGAAATTTGTTGCGCGTGAAAACGGCGGCCCAATCATCCGTGGGCGCGTCGAGCGCGAGCACCGTCAGGTTCATCACGGCCGTTTTGCGGCCGCCGAGCTCCGCGGGCTCGAAGCGGAAGCCATGCACTCCGCATTGGAAGCCGGCGGGCAGCTCGTGCACCTCGAGGGAGTCGAGGTATGAAGAGAGGCTGCTGTGCGAGACGCTCATGCGTGGCGTGGGGCCCATCCTTCCTAGCGGGGGCATGAGCCCTTTGAAGGCCATCAGCGAGAGTGTGGCAACCGTGCCGACGAACATTACCATTTTGTGGAAAAAGATGGTGATTTGATGAGATCAGAAACGAGATCGGAAACGGTCTTGTAGCAAAGCAAGCACTATTCTGCTGCCTCTTGGGGTATTCGGATGCGCTCGTTCAGGTACTTGTGTTGTTTCGACTAATTAGCTTGCTTGGTGCTGGAGTGGGCGCCTTCTCACATCAGGTTTTTCGACACCCAACTTGCACCCAACAGTGTGTGAGCTGTGAGGAGAGAAAACGACGCGACACGAGTCAAGCAGTCAGTCAGGCAGCCATGTCCCCAAAACGCAAAAGGACCGGCCGGCCGTGCCGGCGGGGGCGACCGCGGGCGTATACACATCTTCGCGCACACAAAACCGTGCGTCGCTCTCGACGTCTCGACTAGTATGTACTCACTCTCAAGTTCTACACGTACGTCTAATGTGCATGCTGGATGTTGTCGGGCTCACCTACACCCAATCCTTCGGAGTGCGGTTGTCCCGGCAGGTCTGATCGTCCCACGAGTCCGCCACGTCCTGCTGCTCCATCTCCGCGAGGCGCGCCTTCATCTTCTGCGCAATCTTCTCCCGGATCTTATCGAGCTCAGACATCTCCTCCTGCTTGGGCGGCGGCGGCCGCGGCTTGCGTAGGTTGGCTCGAAAATTGAGGTCCTGTTGTGCAGGGTCAGCGTGGCCACCGACGGTCTGGTATTCTGAGTCGGGCTCTGATCGCCACTCTTTGAGTTGACTGGAGTTGGGTACGAACCGGCCGCTCTGCGATCGAAGGCCCGTCGGCTTCAGACCGAAGCGCCCGTTGCCCGGCCCCTTGGCCTGCTTGGCGTTCAGCTCCGTGATGAGGTCCTCTGCGAGGCTCACGGAGCGTACGGGTAGCGGTGCAGCGAGCCTCGGGCTACGCGCCGAGCTGCTCTTGGCAGCCGCCGCGGCGGGCGTGTGCGTTTGCGGCGCGCTGCGTAGTTTGAAAGCCCCCGCCTTGATTTGGTCGAGGGAAGCAGCCAGCGGGGCTGCGGCCACGGGCGGCGGTGAGATCGGTGTGCGCGCCCCTACCGCCTTCAGACCCAAACGCCCTCCTTCGAGCGCCGCGGCGAAGCCGGCCATGGTCTTGCCGACAGGAAGGACGCTGTTGTCAGGCGGCGGCGGCGGCGGCGGCGGTGGCGGTGGCGGCGGCGGAGGAGCTGCGACCGTACTGAGAGCCGCCTGCCCTCCTTCGAGGGCTGTCGCGATACCTGCCAGGGGGCGCGGCGGCAGTGGCGGCGGTGGCGGCGGCGGGGTTGTCGGCGGTGTTGGTGTTGGTATGTAAGGGGACTTCCATTCCAACACCGCCGCCACCCCCGCCACCGCCCTCGCCGCAATGGAAGGGGACTGTGAAGGGGACTGTGAAGGGGAGTGCAGCGGTGTAAAGTTGCTTGTGGTCTCTCTCCATGAGAGGAGGGGCTCCTCCTCCTCCTCCTCCAGTGGTGGCAGAGACGTGTGCTCAGCCCGCCACTTGGCATCGTCGGGCGAGGACAAGGCGGCTGGGGCGTGAGGCCCGTGCACCGCCAAGAGCGCGAGCGGACCCAGCTTGTCCGTGAACCCCTGCAGCTCGGGCAGCGCAGCGGCGGCGTCCCAGCTCAGAGCTAGGGCGAGTTGGATCCGAGCCGCCTTGACGGGATCGCTCAGGTCCTCCTTGCGAATGCCCGCCGCCTTGAACACCTCCTTCCATTCGGTGGAGAACTTCACCGGAGTCGTCTGAGCGACGCCGACGATTGGAAAATTCCCGTCCGCCCAGTTGGCGCGCAGTGGTCGCTCCTTGACGTTGGCCGACGGCGGCGGAAGCCGTGGCGCCACCGGCGTGCGGTGCAACCGCACGAGCACCGGACCGCTCGCCCAGTCGGGCGGAACCGTCACGTTGGTCGCGTTGATCCCCTTATCGCTCCACTGGAAGGTCTCGCCAGGCTTGGAGCCGCTCGGCGGCGTCACACACGTCGACCATTTTCCATCACCGAGCGTTGCGTCGAGTGCACGCAGTGCCAGCTCCGCCGTCGCCTTCATCAGGTCGGCGTATTGAGTCTCCGCCTCCAGAGCGTCGAGCGCATCCTTGAGCTCTTCCTGAAGCTCCCGAAGGCTCTGGATGGTTTCCGTTGGGACTCCTGCGCTATCCCCGGACTCCCCGGTCTCATTTATTGCACCACCGCTGCATGTCTCGCGGGGAGTTGGATCGGCTGAGGCATCAGTCTTCTTTTTCTTCTTCTTCTTCTTGAGGCGATCTCGCGGGCGCGTTGCGAAGTGCCTCTGCGAGACGAAGTCCATGAAAAATAAGGTTTCGCGTCGTATCGTGCATCTATCACTAATACATGTATCCCGCAAACCAACCCCAAAGAAGTCGGTATTATAGTCGGTAGAGGTAGACCCATTAGTTGGCGAAGGCCGAACTCCTTGGAAGAGACCTATGTCACCTTTGGCACCTTCGCGAGCTGAGCTGCCGCGTGGCCGGGCGTGCTTCAGGAGCGACGCGCTTGCCTCAAACCTGGCCCTAGCCCACTGCGATGGTCCAACGCACGGCTTGCTCGCTTTGCCCGAACGTCTCCGAGCATTTGAGCACCCTACGCCGTGCAACCGCATGGCTTGATCTTTGCGTGGAATCGTAACTTGGAGAGATGGGTCGCCGTGCGCGTGCGCATGAGTGCGTCACAGATCCTGAATCTATCTAGTCCCCAACTGATGGCCGCTTCCAAAAATCGAATCGATGCCGACATGTCTGCGTCATGTATTTGCAGGTCCGCCGATGACGCCTGCGACGACGCGGGGCTTGTCAAGCTGGCCAAGATCTCAATGAACGACGCCGGGCGACTCGTTTTGCAGCCATAAAACCGCACGCGGCTTGCCCGCTTCTCAACGAGCCGACGAGCTGCCCGCGGCATCCTCGACCCGCGCACTCTCACCAAACCAGCACGTTGTCATTGCGCGTGAGTGCCAGCTCAAGCGAACCATCGGCCTGCCGTGCTCGCTCGTCGTGCGCAATTCACCCATCTCTAACGCAGCGTGCTTCCTGAACCCGTGCGCAGGCTTGGTGCAACAACAGCGCCCCGGCGGCGGTCGTTGGGATAGGCAGGGCGGCGGTCAAGCGTGCCCGGATGGCCGCGATGCCCGGATGGCCGCGACGACGAGCGCCTAGGCGCCGCCGTGGCGGCTGTCAGGTGGCTCGGCAGGCGGCGCCGACGGATACCCTGCCCGGGGAGATCGTTCGGCGTCTGCGGCCGTGCTCGGCGGCTGGTCAGCTGGCCGTGAGAAAGGCCGGTGTGAGCAGCAGCTGCGTCAGCCGCGGCGCAAGTGGCGCGAGTGCCACGAGCATCGGACGTACCGCCTCTCGGAAGAGGAGGGAGAGCAGCGACGGAGGCACTTTTGGCAACACAATCCCATCGCGCGAAGTCGCAGATTGCCGCGGGCGCGCCACTCGAGCAGGCCGCGTTCAGCCCGCGCACGCCCAGCGCGAGCAGCAGCCTCACGAGTGGCGAAACTGGCGCACCACCCGCCTCAGCGGACGCCGACAGCAGCAAACGACGAAGCGCGATACGCACGCGTGTCGTTTTGAGCGCATCGCAGCGAATTTCGCATAGCGAAGACCTTGTGCGTGCATGCAGGCGCTTTCGCTCAGGATTTCGACGCTCAGGCAGCGCCCACCCACCCATGCACGGGGCCGCCGCCTTCTGACGTGCCTCAAGTACCTCAGCGAGCCGACTTGGGGGAAAGGGAGAACTTCTGGTCAACCTAAAACCGCAAAGTACTACGGCGAGGGGTGCGTCGACCGTGCGCTGTGTCTTGGATGTCACTTCAATCTTCGTCGGATCGTACAGAATCCGATCTGTGTGTCGACAGTCGTGTCGTCTTGTGTCATCGTCTGCGGTCCGCTGGGATCGCGGTTCTCGCGCCCGTACCGGGGAAAACGCGGGTGACGGCATGTGATTTTCTGTAATATGTATTATGTACACTACACTGATACGTAACCATAAATCTCGGAGCGCGCAAAGTGGCCGTCGTCCACCCGCATGGCCAGTGCTGACCATTTTGCATTTACTGTGATCACACTTCACACACATCACCACATTTAGATCGAGGAAGAACAGGCCTATCCTGTCAGTCCTCGCCGCAGCGCTGGCAGCTCGCCGTCGCTGTCCTGACCTAATCCTGACCACCTCAGCCCGGCCACGGCTGGGCTGGTAAGCAGGACGAGGAAAGCCGGGAGAGGGGTACAAGATCTTGGACCGAAATCGGTCGCGAAGGATAGAAACCTGTCGGGCGCGCGAGGTGCAGAAAGCTGCGGCTAAAGGGAATGGCGAGACCAAGGAGGTGGATTAGCCGGTACGTGTGAGCACGACGGACGACGCGCTCGGATCGCAGGCCGTAAGCCAAACCGCTTTCGCCGCCTCGAGTATTCCTTGATCGCCAGTTATGCGCTGAAGGTGCGACGCATCAATCGCGGGTGCGTCGGAGATGACGAGGACGTCGAGAGAGTGGCGCAGCGCGTCGAGTCGTCCACTGGGCCACGCGGAAGCGCTCGTACTCGTAAGTGTAGCCAAGATGTAGCTCTGATGAGGAATGAGCTGCCGAGTGGCTGCCGTAGAGGTCATGCGTGGCTGCAAAGGCGATCGCAAGCAACGTGCTCGCCGACATGAAGTTGAGGCCACGGTGCTTGTACTCTGCTTCCTTCGACGTCGCCTCCGCGGTCATGAACGTGAGGAGGAGTGCCGAGCGAGGCGCAAGAGCTTCGACATGTAATGGAAGTGCTGTGCTCGTTCCGGCACCGGCCGCGGCTTAAATTTTCATAGTCGCACCCGGTGGCACGTCGATGGAGACTATGGCTGCGAGTTCGGCCTCAAAGTCGCAGCCGCAAACGCCGTTCCATGCGCGTGCATCGCGCGCGAGAGGGCGTCGGAGCACGAAGGTGAAAGGTGCCAAAGGTGGAAAGGTCCCGAAGCTCCTCTCTTCTCAATCTCTCCAAGTTGGCGCATGATGACAACCGTGCTCTATCTGTCCCAGTTCGTCTGCTGCTCGGCTCTCTTAATCCCACCCACGCTGCTGGCAGCGCCGGTGGCACGCGACGCGGATGTCGCTTGCGTTCTCTCTCATGCGGAAATAAAGAGCCTTCAACCACTGCGCGTACACGAGGGCGCCGTTCCCGCCACCGCTTTGAAAGGTCTGACCATCGATTGCGGCCTGCACCAGCTCTGTGAGGCGTCGGTTGACGCGCTTGGAATCGAGCTGGTTACCGAACGCGGTGCTACGAAAATACGCTGGCCGTGGATCGCCAGGGTGGTGAAGAGGGGCCGTGCCGGCGCCTGGGAGTGTTGGATGAAGGACGAGGACGAGGACGAGGACGAGGAGGCACAGCCGAGCAAGGTTGAGGGCTTTAGCGAGCTCACACAGCGCCCCGCCTCGCTGCTGCCGCTCGACGACGAGGGGGGGCAACCGCCTACTACCGTGCTCGGCGGCTTCAACATGCACAGCTTCAAGGGTATGTCGTCCAAAGGGGACACGGAGCGAAAGCTAGGGGCGCTCGGCAGCCGGCTGCGCGGCACCGTGCTGGACGTGTGCACGGGGCTTGGATACACCGCGTGCGGCGCGGCGGCCGAGCCAGCGACCGAGCACGTTGTCACCATCGAGCTCGATCCGCTGATGATCGAGATGCAGCGTGCAAACCCCTGGTCAGCCGCCCTGTTTGCGGACTCTTCCGAGGCGCACTCAGCCAAGATCACGAGGCTGCTAGGCGACGCGACCGAGGTGCTGCCGGCGCTGCCTGCCGGCGCATTCGATTGCTGCATCCACGACCCGCCCACCAACGCGATGAGCGGAGAGCTCTACTCTGAAGACTTTTACGCTCAGATCCGGCGCTGCCTACGCCCCAACGGCGCGCTCTTTCATTACGTGGGCGACCCGAGCTCAAAGGCGAGCGGCCGGCTCTTCAAGGGCATCACAGAGCGATTGCGGCGGGCGGGCTTTGAGTCCGTCAAGACGGTTCAGGAAGCATACGGCATCGTAGCGATCGCGAGTGGCAACGGGCGGCACTCTGCACTGACGTCTGATGACTCGCTTAGGTGAGCTCCCATCGTCGAGGTACGATAAAATGCGTAGCAGTCTCAGAGCGGGGTTTCGTTCTATGACTCCAACATAACTGGCAGGGAGGATTCACATGATCAGCATATTCTCTCGCAGTCCCGCACTAAACGCAATCGGTGACACGTGCGATGATGATATTGTAATGCCTTTCCCAAGATCTCGAACGAAGCACGCGGCCTCTGCGCACCGGAAATATCAGTCCATGGTCAGCATACGTTGCGATACGTCCAACACTTGCTGCAGGAGCAGTGCTGCTGCACATCCACACACAGGCGCCAAGTATTCGGGTGGCACGCCTTTGAGGCCAATACTGGCCGCGAAATCCATCTTGAACGCGAGCATCGTGACAATGGCCGCAGTCAAGCCTGTGAAGGCCGCCGCTAAGGGAGCGCCCCCAAGGGGAGTCTGAATCGCACTCACGTCGCTCTTTGCCGAAGGGGCTCCATTCGCTCCGGGTATCTCTTCAGACGACAGTCGTGGCTTCCGAAGCTTGCGCCCGCTTGCGTCATACACGAGTCCCTCGCCCGCCGACATGTCCTCCATCCTCTCTTTGGAGAGCCGTTGGTCGCGGGAAGCCCGCCCGGAGCCGTCGCCTGACATGACTATTGCGCGTTTGCAGGGCCGTGCTCAGAGGAGCGGCGAGAGAGGGCGCGAGCTCTCCTCACACCCAGATTGCTTTTTCCTTTTTCTGACGGAACTTGCGGCCCAAATGAATCCTCTGGTGAGCGGACCCACAACCGCGCGGCCAAACAAACAATATTTTACCTGCTAGCTGCGGGTGGGGGAACCAGCTGGAGATCTCACAGACTCTCAAAACTTGAGTGTCATCCGGGAGAGCTCGTACCGGGGAAAGTAAGAAGGTCTCTTGAAGCCCTGGCTACACCAAAATGCGCGGGCAGCGGGGACAGAATCGACTGAACACTCACGCTGACCAGCCGCTTTGGCTCTGGAGATCAAGTGCAGCGCGATTTCGCCGCCGATTCCTCGCCGCCTCCAGCCGTGGCGTGTACCCATCGCTTCAATCGAGAATCGTACAAGTTTCGCGGGATTGCTTAGTGACCGAGAAGGCGACCGGCGAGAAGCGCCCCGCAACAAATGCGCCGAAGAGGGTGCAGGTGGCAGCAGCCGCACTGGACTGAAGTCTCGCGTCAGCGAGCAGCAGGGATTGCAACGCCCGCCCCGCCCCATGCCCAGCCATGGCGCAGACGTCAGCTACAGCGCAATCAGCATAAATTGGTGAGGCTGGTGTGTCCAGAGCAGGCGAATACGACTCGTGCTCGACGTCGACGAGGCCGCATGCTTCCTCCCACCGCGCCTGAAACGCCGCTAAACTTGCTGACCATTGTGGCTGTCCGTCGGACGCCTGCATGACACGCTCGTCATCGCGGCGGATCCAATCAAACAAGAGGCCGAGCTCGATTGCCCTCAGAGGCCGAATGATCAGCGCCTCGCCGACGGGGCGTCCGAGCTCTGGCATTGAATCCTCAAATGATTGCAACCCCGAGGAGTGCATGACGCTGCTTGCAGCCTTGCGCAGCATTTCTGAGCGCCCGAGCCTCCGCTGGTTGCTGCGTTCGTCGAGCACCGAGCGCACACAAGCGCGACGATCTGCGTTGAGAAACTCCCATGCCTTCAAAAAACGTGGAACGAGGGAAGCAACTACCTTGCGGAGACGAGAGTGCAGCTCGAAGCCGCGCAGCATTCTCTCTTGACTAAACTTCTTTTGCAAAGAACCCGACTTTTCGAGGAAGGCTGATTTCAAACACAAGAACTTGCTCACGCCGAAATGAACACGTCAAAGGAATGCACTCATTTCTAGTCGCCGCACGTTGCCGTTAATAAATGTATGGCGAAACTTGAACTGCTGCGACGAGCGTTTTTGAATCGCGTTCGTTGTCTGCGTTGTCGACATCCTCGCCCGCCGACTCTTGACAGCCCGCCAAAATGCCGATGTTCTGTTCGAGCAGGAAGTCGGTCGATGTCGTGCCGTGCACTTCCGAAGACGGCGCGGTCGCGGTGAAGCGCGGCGGCTCCGCCACGCCACACGTTGCCGGTCGGCTCGAGTCCGCAGGGGATGGCAAGCAGGGTGCTAGTTCTGGTCGCGACGGCCTGCATTCGGCGCCGCTGCAGCGTCAGTCATCATCGGAAATGGTGGGCGTGGGTGACCGTGCGGGCGTTCACTCGGCCTCGCAGCAGCGCACGCCGCCCACCATGGGCAAGGGTGCGGCGACGGCCATGGGTGCGGCCTTCAAGGAGCCTATCGGCGAATTCACGATTGAGGCAGCGAGCGGTGCGCCAACGGCGGCGGACGTGGACGCGTACCTGGAGGATATTATGGGCCCGCGCATCGTCAAGGAGCTACGCGCGGACGGCTCGAAAGACTGGTCATCGCGAGTGAGCGGCCTCGAGGGCCTCACGAAGCTCTGCCAGAAGAAGGTCGCCGAGGGCATGGCGATGCCCACGGGCCGGAGCGACGTGGTGGACGCGGAGCGCGCAGCGCTCTTCCGCGGGTGCGTCACCGTGCTCTCGCGCGTCCTGCAGGATAAGGTTGTGCCCGTCTTCTTGCCCGCGCTCGCGCTGCTGGCTGAGGTGTACTCAGATGGGTTCCTCAAGCCCATTGCGAAAGGGCCGTTGCCGCGCGCGGCGGTGGCGCACTTTGCGCACCAGCTCGTATGGCGTGCAGGCTCTTCAAACGTGCGCGCGCGGGAGGAGTCCTCCTCCGCGCTGCTCAAGCTCGCGCGCTGCGAGGCCGTCGGCTGTGGGGCCATCTCGCCCTGGGTGCTCCGCCCTCTCTCGAACTCGAAAAGTGCGCACGCGGCTATCGGGCGACTCGAGTTGCTACGCATGATCCTGAGCGAGTTTGGGCTCGGGTCAGCAAACGGTCTCGAGCTGCGAGAGGTGCTCGCCTTCGTGCTGCCCTTGTGCGAGGCGGCCAGCCAGGGCGCGCGCGACGCGGCTGTAGGGATCGTGCTCGACGTGCGCTCGTCGGACGAGAAGCGCGCCGAGGCGCTCATCGAGGCCCTCAGGCCGTCGGTGCTGCCGATGCTCAAGGCGCGGCTGGCGCCGCCGGACGCCAAGAGCCTCGCCTCGCTCTCAATCTCAGGCCGCCGGCTGCCACCCATTGGCGCGGGCGATACAGGCGACGAGGTGCTCGCCTTCAACGGCACACCGCCGGGCACAGAGGTAAAGGCCAAGGCGCGCTTGACCGCGGCGGAGCTCGGCGCGCGCGGGCCGCCGACGGCACGCAAGAAGACGATCAAGGCGGCGGCCAAGGCGGCGATCATTGACGACGACGAGGACGGCCTCTTGCGGGAGGCCGAGATGATCGTGCGCAGCAACGGCAACGAGAGCAGCGGTCACTTGCGCTTCGACAAAGAGCCGACGGACGAGGAGTTGATGGCGGAGATCTTATCGGTCAAGTAAGGAGACCCTGCGGAGATCAGGCGGAGATCAGGTGGAGATCCTGTCGGTCAACGTAAGGAAGCGATTCAGCACAGCAGTGGATCCAGCAGCGTGCGCGCGCGAGGTCGAGGGAGCCGCGCCGAGCCCAACAGCGCTCGCCGGCGAAGACGAGGGCGAGGGAGGCGGTCGAGGGAGGTGGCCTGCCGAGGAGAGATTGAACGTATGAGATGGCCGGAACGGGGCGTGGCGCACGATGAGCATGAGGAGGCAGGGACATGGCGCTCGATATGGCGCTCGCTATGGAGATGTGGGAGAATGCCCTATGGCACGATATGCCATCTGGCACGATGGCGGCGGCAGCGTTTATACGTGCTGCTCCGCCCCTGATGTGAGTGACGACATGGAGATGACGACATGACCTGAGACCTATCTCGATACATCTACGAATCATCAACGAAGGCTCTCGGCCTACCAGCACCTTGCGTTTATTTGTGTCACCGTGTGTGCGGAGAGTGAGACGAGACGCGTGATGCACTGGCATCGCCGCATCGCTCCACGCCTCGACTCGCTGCGCCGCCTTGTGGGGACGAGCGCGCGTCGAGCTTTGTACCTTTTTGTGAGTCCGTCAATCCGGAGATTTAAAATCATGATTTAACCGACTTGCGACGATTGCACGTTTTGAAAAGACAAGTGGAGTGACGATCAGCCGTATGCGTATCCGGCGAATCTCCGAGATTGAATCTGTGTCGCGTGCACCCCGGCGCCGCGGGCCCGCGCCCCGCGGGCCGATAAGGCATAAGCGCGTCCGACAACGTCCGACGCGATGCGACGCCGGAAGCCCTGAACGGCGTGGTGTGTTGTCGGAATGAACGTGTAGCACCGATGATACCATGGATGATACGATACATGTATGATGATACAAATCCGTCACTCTCTCGCCGTGTGGCGCGGTCTCTAGCCGCTTCTATTCATCAATAGCCTCCTGTTCGTTCGAGGCTGCGAACCACATCTCCACTCTGTGAAAGAAAGTTGGGGTGTGCGGAGTTTACCATGCGGTGTGTGGCGTGCGTGCTCCGAGCTCCCCGGCGTGCACTGATCCGTGCACTCTTCCAGTCAGTCAAGCTCAAGCACCTCCTTCTTCACTTCGCGAGTACGACGAACGCCTCCCGCCCGTCGACAAACCCCCACGGAGCCACAAGGTGCGCACATACGCCCGCCGCCGCCGCACCGTAGAAACTCTCGGCACCTCATCACCCTGTCAAGATGGTGGACAGGAGCGCAGACAATGTGGATTGTAATGTGCCCGTGGCCACACGTTCCTTTCGAGAAAAGCACCAGGCAGTGTACGCCTCCGAGCGCGACTGTGCGCGCTACGAAGCGGATCTTTGCCAGAGGCAGGATCACCACAATACCATTGTGGATGCGATCAGGGAGCTCGTGCCGCTTTGCTCACGCAGCACTTCGGTCGCCGACGTGGGTGCAGGCACTGGAAAGCTCGCGAAGCGGCTAGCGCCGTACGTGGCGAGCGTCGTGGTCTGCGATCGCTCTACAGAGGCGCTTGCAGTGGCGCGCTCGACCATGGGCGATGCAAGTTGCTCGGTCAGCTTTCACCAGGCTGACCTGCGGGCCCTGCCGATGGCTGATGGTAGCGTTGATGTCGTGGTCGCCGGCTGGGCAATCTCGTACCTCAAGTCCGAGTACGAGGAGTGGTACGCAGATGGCTCGTCCGGCGGTCCGTGGCGACGCGAGGTGGATACAGCGCTATCGGAGATGGATCGCGTCCTTGCTCCGGGCGGACTGCTAGCCGTGCTCGAGACGTTGGGCACTGCGACCGACACGCCGCAGCGCAGCGGCAGCTGGCTGTACGCTCACCTTCGCGAAGCGGGCTTAGCGCAGCGTGTGCTGCGCACTGACTACCGCTTCCCCGACCGACCGACCGCCATGAGCACGCTTCTCTTCTTCTTCGGAAAGGGCGTCGTAAGACGAGCGGAGGCGCTGCTGTCCGTCGGCGAGACCGCCGATGCGCCCTGCATCGTGCCCGAGTGCACGGGCCTGTGGTGGCGCCGGAAGCCAGGAGAAGCCGCTGGTCCACGAGCTCCTGTGCCTCCTGCAGAGGCTGAGCCGCTGGCAGCGGAGCCATCGGAGCCCGCACGAGAGCCTGCATCCGCGAGCAAGCGGCCGCGCGACGAAGATGCGGAGGGCAGCTTGAACTTGTGCTGCAAGGCAACGTCAGGTTCGTAGCCGAGAATTGTTTCCGTCCTGACAATATAGCATCGAAGCTTCGCAGCTTCGCAATTTTTCCTTAATAAGCTTTGCCATTATGTCCTTATTCGATTAGGAACCACGAAGCAGAGATCTTTCGGAGACCGCTTTCTTCGGGCTTTTTTGCTCAGCGACTCAATCCCTGAGGTCCGTGGTGCTGAATTCCTTCCCCGTAGACCGGCCGTGCGCCGGCAGGACAATCGGTGCGCGCACGACATTATGATTGCGCATGCTGGCACACGCGATGAGCATCGTTGGTGCGATGCAACTAACTCGACGCTTAGACTGCTAGCCAACCCTCATCCCGTCCAAATCATGACCTCCAATGGAGTCATGGCATTCAGGCTGCGGCTGTGCATCCATAGAGCACGATCGCGCACGATCGCGCACGATCGCGCACGATCATGCCAGAGCTTGCGCGTGCGGCCTTTTTGGCCTCGTACAGAGCGCAACCCAATCAATTCATCAGGCGCTGACGTGCACTTTTCATGTGTGCGCAGACTGACGAATGGCAGCAGCGGCAGGGGATGCATCAGTCGGAGTAGAGCCCAACGCCGAAAACAAACTCTTCATCGGCGGTATGCACCGCTTCGAGCTGATCGCTTCGCTACGCCTGCTGCTGCTGCTGCTGCATGCGTGCTATCCCTGAGTGATGGGCTCAGCGTGTGATCCTTAGTATCCCCCGATCTCGATCTTGCAGGTTGTCCACCCAGCAGCAGTGAGGATGACCTGCGCAAGCTCTTTGAGGAGCACGGCAAGGTCGAGGAGGTCTTTATCATGCGAGGCGGCAGCCGAAGCGGGATGGCATGCGCGTTCGTACGCTACACCACGCGGGAGATGGCGCAGGCTGCTATCGAAGGCATCCACGGACAGCACAGGCTGCCAGATGCCACTGAGCCCTTGGTCGTGCGATGGGCAGACGCGCCGGGTAGTCGCAAGCGCGACGCGCGTGAGGCCAGCAAGCGACGTGGTGGCGGCGCCGGCGTCGGCGCCGGCGGCAGAGGACGCGGCGCCGGCGGCTCTGTCGGAGGCTCACAAATGGGGAATTTCTACTGTGGAATGAACTACGCAGCTTTGAACTTGGCTATGCAGCAGATGATGATGCAGCAGCAGCAGCAGCAGGGCGGCATGGGCAGCGCCATGGGCGCGATGCCCGGCTCCATGCCCTTCTTTCAGCCGCAGCAGTCGGCCTTGCCACCAGCCGGCAACTTCTCCGGGGGAATGATGCCACCGCAGATGATGGGATGTACGTGCCGCACGCTCGTGCCCGCCCCCAATCCCCAAACGCCATCTGTTGCACTGCTGCCTCTGCGATGGCTGACGACACCCGTGCCACCCGTCGTTTTGTGTGCGGGCAGTTGTGCCCCAGATGATCGCCATGATGCCGCAAGGCATGCAAGTGCAAGGGGGTCAGGGCTTGCTGAATGGCCACTGGATGGGATCAGGGCCGCCCTCGCCTTCGCATCTACAGCAGCAGGTACGTCGTCTCGTCTCCCGCCTCGCCCTCACGCCGCCTTGCGCCCCTGAGCCGCCTCCCCGCACCCGTGCTCTCGTGTGCCGCCTCATCTCCCTATGCCACGCACGTGACTTCCTTATTGGCCCATCACTTGCCCACAGATGTTTTTTCCTCAGATGGTCAGCATGCCGCAGTGGAGTGAGGGTATGGGCAACGGGTCCATGCCGCCGTCGGGAGGAAACGGCATGAGACCATCTGGTGCGGGTCCGCCAGATAGCCTCTCGATGTAATGCGCATCGATGGATTAGATTTGCATGCACATGACTGCAGGCTGCAAGGAAGGGCGGTGGAAATCGAGGTTGCGCAACGCCGTGCCGGGCGTTCAGACCTCGCGAGGTGGCTAGATGAAGGATCCACAGCCTGAGGAGGGACGGGCGAATGGTGGATGCTGATTGAACACGACACGGGCCGATACGTCACCGCCAGTCGTCAAGAAGCGAAGAAGAACCGATCGGATCAAAATCCTCTTTAAGAAATCATGATTAGACTCGGGAAGGAATCATGATTAGTACGGGGCAGTACGGATAAGAAACGGATAAGTGCGCGCGAGCAGCGGTGCAGCCGAGGCCGAGCCCGGCGGTACTCGCGGGTACACGCCTCGTGTTCACACGCCCCGCGCCCCGCGGGCGTTCCGGCATTCGGGTGAGCGGTCTCATAAATAAATGCGAGTTTTGCAAACGTGTATGTAGACCGTCGTCTACGCTAGGTAATACGAATGACAAAATGTGTACATCCCGGAGCGCGCGGGACAAGAACGGGCAGTGACGACGCTCCATTTTCCAGACGTGCGGCATGTTCGCGGGATCGCGCCAACACGACAAAGCCAGAGTCGATTCAATCACTCCTGAGTCCCGTCCAGCACGCGGCAGCCGGCACCGCGCTCCGTCGAGCTTCAGTTGGGGTGCGCGCGTCAATGGCGCCTGGTGTTCCGCGGCTCCGATCCCAGCGACTTGGCCCAGCGGCGCGGGGAACGGCCGGCAAGCACCAAGGCTGCAGCGTGAGCGTCGCAAACAACAAAACAATTCAACCGTGGGCCGCGAAGTGGTCGTTGGGTCGCAGCCCTCAAGATCTCAGGCAGCCACCACCCTATCCTAGCTACGACGGGAAGGCTCCACGCCCCGCATACCCGTTGTCCGTAAGCCATGTACGTAGGCTCTCTCGCAAGCCCCGGTCAGCTCGCCACCGCGCCTCTAGAGCCTCTAGATCGTCGACCGTGTCGACGCCGCGCGACACGTGATCGACCTCACCTACCACGATGCGCATCCCGTCCTCGAGTGCGCGCATCTGCTCGAGCTGCTCGAGGCGCTCCAGATGCGAAGGCGGCAGTGCAACGAAGCGTAGCAGAGCGGCCGACCGGAAGGCATACAAGCCCACATGCAACCGGCAGGCGTGCGACAACGGCAAATCCATGGCGGCCACGGCGGCGTCGCCGTCTGCGCGGTGGCTGCTGCCCATGTGCGACTGCATCAGCGCTCGCAGCGTCTCACGGTCCACACCGATTGGAGCGCGACTGAAGAAGAGCGCGTTTGCGCCGTTCCGCGTGCGCGGACCGGGCTCGTGTGCGGGTCCGCTTGCGATGGAGCTGCACACCACTTTAACCTTGCTAGGGTCGAGCAAGGCGGAGAGCGGCAACGGGGCGCTGAGCGTCGCAATGTCGGCCTGAGGCTGCTCGAGCAGCAGCCGCACCGCAAGGTCGATAGATTCCGGCTCGATTAGAGGCTCGTCGCCCTGCACATTGACGACGATGTCGGCAGACGTCTGCGTGAGGCGCATGGCCGCTGCGACGCGATCCGTGCCCGTCTGAATGGCTTTGTCCGTCATGACCGTCTCTGCGCCCGCACGAGCGGCAGCCACGGCAATCTCCTCATGGTCCGTGGCGACGAGCACGCGGCTCACCGACCGCGCCCCGAGCGCCGCGCGCACCACGTGAGCGATCATGGGCGCACCACCGAGCATGCGCAGCAACGGCTTGCCGGGTAGGCGCGACGAGCCGAAGCGCGACGGGATCACAACCACCGCATTGGCCGACGTGGTCGGCATTACAGGGGCCCCTTCCGATACACAGCGACTTCGGTCACACAGCACAGTCCACATGTACAGTCACGTCACCAGCCAAGTAACTCGGGCATGCGGTACATGTACATTTAGCGAAGAAACTCAAAACCAAGTCCATTTCACAGCAATAGGACAGCCTCTTCTTCCTAACGGTGCGGGCCGACTCTATCGTGTCGCTGTCTGGCGCCGCTCGTGCCGCTCGTGCCGCTACTCCTGTTGTGGTCATGGACGAATTGAGAGCTGCTGCGAAGGCCGTCGCCGCGGTCAACGACATGCGCGATCCGGTGTACGGCGGCAAGAAGGAGGAGAGCGTGCGTGTGTGTGTGCGCTGCCGCCCGCTGAACAGCAAGGAACGGGGCGATGGGCGCGAGCGCATCGTCCATGTGGATCCCAAGAACGGCACCTGCGTAGTGTCGCCAATCGGCAGCAACGAGCCGCCAAAGACGTTCACGTTCGATCAGGTGTACGACGAGAGCGTGACTCAGGAGTACATTTACATGAATACGGCATCGCGCATCGTCGAATCCGTCATCGATGGCTTCAACGGCACCATCTTCGCCTACGGCCAAACCGGCACCGGCAAGACCTTCACGATGGAGGGCGTCAACGATCCGCCCGAGCTGCGAGGCATCATCCCGCGTGCCTTCCAGCAGATCTTCGATCTCATCGCGGCGCGTGGCGGCCAGAATACCGAGTTCCTCGTGCGCGCCTCCTACCTCGAGATCTACAACGAGGAGATCCGCGATCTGCTCTCGAAGAACACGGCCAACAAGCTCGAGCTGAAGGAGAACCCGGACGCGGGTGTGTACGTGCGTGACCTCACGTCGTACGTGGTCAAGTCGACTCGCGAGTGCGACAAGCTTCGTGACTTCGGCGCCAAGAATCGGCACGTGGGCGCAACGGCCATGAACCAGGACTCGTCCCGCTCGCACTCGATCTACACGATCACCGTCGAGTCGTGCGAGACGCGCGAGGACGGCACGTCCGCCATCCGCATGGGCAAGCTCAACCTCGTCGACCTGGCGGGCTCCGAGCGCCAGTCGAAGACGCAGGCGAGCGGCGACCGACTCAAGGAGGCGACCAAGATCAACTTGTCGCTCTCGGCGCTCGGCAACTGCATCTCGGCCCTCGTCGACGGCAAGAGCTCGCACATCCCGTACCGCGACTCGAGGCTGACGCGCCTGCTGCAAGACTCGCTTGGCGGGAACACGAAGACCGTGATGGTGGCCAATCTCGGGCCGGCGGATTGGAATTTTGACGAAACGATGTCGACGCTGCGGTATGCCAACCGCGCCAAGAACATCAAGAACAAGCCCAAGATCAACGAGGACCCGAAGGACGCGATGCTTCGCGAGTTTCAGGAGGAAATTGCGCGGCTCAAGGCGGCGCTGGCAGACGCAGGCGGCGCGCCGATGGAGGAGTACATTGACGAATCCGGCCAGAAGCAGCTGCGCCCGGTGGTGGATAAGATCATCGAGAACGTGGTCGAGGTGGAGAAGGAGGTGGAGAAGATCGTCGAGATCGAGAAGGTGATCGAGGTCGAAAGGGAGGTCGAGGTCGTGAGGGAGATCGAGGTCGAGCGGTTCGTCGAGGTCGAGAAGGAGGTCGAGCGTATCGTCACAGTCGAGGTGGACCGCGAGGTGGAAGTGATCAAGGAGGTCGAGGTCGAGGTGGGCGTGGCGCATGAGGAGGTAGAGCGCATCAAACAGGAGCTCCTCACCGCGCACGAGTCGGACCGCGCAGCGCTCCGGGAGGAGATGAGGCGTAAGGAGGAGCAGCGCGACGCGCTCACGCAGCAGCTGGCGGACATGAAGACCCAGATTCGCAAGGACCGCGACACGCAGATCAAGCTGGCTCATCGGCTCAAGCAACTCGAGGCGAAGCTGCTCGTGGGCGGCCAGTCGCTGCTCGACCGCGACGATCAGCTGCGCCAGGAGCAGCTGCGCCTCGACGAGGAGATCGAGGCGAAGCGGCGAGAGGAGGAGGAGCTGCAGAAGAAGCTCGAGCTGGAGGAGGAGGTGAGCCTCGGCCAGGAGCGCCAATACAAGTCGCTCCAGGAGGAGGTCGAGGACAAAACGGCGAAGCTCAAAAAGCTCTTCGCCAAGTTCAAGCAGGCACAGGCGGAGATCCTCGAGTTGCAGCAGGAGTACAATCGTGAGAAGGAGGACATCCTCGACACGATCCGCAAGCTCTCGAAGCAGCAGGCGCTCAAGCAGCTCATCATGACGAGCTACATTCCGCTCGATCAGCTCTCGAAGATTGAGCGCTGCTCCGAATGGGACGAGGCGAATGAGGGCTGGCGCATCTCGCGCCTGCAGTACGCGGGCAACAAGATGCGTGCGAAACGCGATGCCAAGGGCAGTGCCGAGGCGGCGGCGCCCGACGCCTCACCCATGCGCGCGCGAAGCCTGGGTACCGCCAACAAGGGCGAGGCGCCGCCCGTGCCTGACGTGGCCAAGGCGATGGCCGCCGTGTACTTTTCTTACGAGGCTGAACCAGCCGTCGCCTAGCCACCGGTATACCGGCCCCGGAACCGGTCCGGTGCCAGTGCTGGGTAGGGCCGCACCGTCGCCAATCGGCGCCACTCCCCCGCCGGCCGATTCACAGCCTCTCCCCCGCCGGCCCGGTCTCTGCGGACTCCCGACCCCCTCGCTCCCGTCCCCGTCCGGACTTCGGTGTGCTGGGTGGACGGACCCGGGAGCGCTGGGGAGGCCGGCGCGGCGGCGTGCCGTATTCCCGTATAGTCTATAGAGTAACGAGACTACAGGCAATTTTAAAGGATGGAGTGAATCTGTTAGAGCAGCAGACCAAAACTGGTCGCGATTTTGTAATTTTGACGGCACGCCGGCCGCAGATACTGTTGAAGAGAGATGATCGCTATCCGACACCACCACCGCGCTACGTACGAGCTTGTCCCTGTAACAAGCTGGCGGCGAGCCCCCGCTCTGTGCGAGTGCGCCGGCCGCCCGGTAAGGCGCGCTTACTTGGAGATCTGGCCAGCAATCGAGTCGAGGTCACGCTGCCCCTGCGCCGTGATGCGGCGGCCCTTCGCGTTCGGCACCTTCTCCACAATCTTCAGCTTCTCGAGCTGCGAGGACGAGAGGGGGGTGGGGACAAGCCAGCGGTCAGAGGTGCCAAGGGTGGTGTGCAGCGGCGTGCACGCAGGCGCAGATCAGGGCCGGCCGAACGAAGCCCACGAGCGCGCCGGATCTTCCAGAAACGTTGGTGTAGCACCGTCGCCGCCGCGGGGGGGGGTAGACGTAGGACAACACGCCAGGAAAGACCCCCCGGGGGCATGGGGGGCGTGCCCACGAGCCCGAAGGTGGTGCCGGCCGGGACGCTCATGGCGGGGCACGGGGCCCTCCTCGCCGCGGCGCGCAACCGGCGCGCTGTCGGCGGGCAATGGCGAGCAGCGCACCTCCTTGAGGATGTGGCGGGCGATGGAGCCCGAGCTAGACTGGAAACGCTCCGGAATGGTGCCGCGCATGCGGCGGCCGCCAAAGATGCGCTTGAACGCGCCAACGCCGATGCCATTTCGCAGGTACACGCGGCGCGCGATGGCAGCGGCACGGATGTAGTACCAATCTGGGTCGTACGGAGCGAGCTCCTTGTGCACCGAGGTCTTGACGAGATCCGCCCACTTGGGGACCTCGATCTTGCCGATACGCTTCAGGTGAGCAGCGTACGCGATCACGAAGTCGTGCGACGAGACGTCCTTGACTGTCACTCCTCCCGCCTCGGGCATGCTGCAAATGCTGGAGTGCAGAAGGCAAGGCCACGCGACCCAATCGGCCCCTCTTTTTCCAATGAAAATGCCGTGAACCGAAATTCATGGGTCGCCGCACTCTCTCTTTTTCTAACTATTTCTCAGCTCTCCGTCTGCATGTGTCTCATTTCGGTAGTTTTGTTGAAGTTCCGTGTAGGTGTGAATTCATGTCAACCCGCGAAGGTCGAGTGCGCGCCCGGGTCGATCATGTCGGCTGCTGCTGCCGAGCCTCCCGTTGCTGCCGGCGCTGCTGCCTCCTCGGGTGGTGCGAGCGGCCAGAAGCGTGCCCGCAAGGACATTGAGGAGGTACCGACCGCGCCTGTGCCCGACGTGCTCGCACTGCCGTTGGCTCCGATCATGCGCATTATTCGGTCAAAGCTGCCAGATGGCGTCATGGTCGGCACGGAGACGAAGAAGGCGTTCGGCAAGGCCTGCTCGCTCTTTATCCTCTACCTCACCACGATTGCCTCCGACATCGCAAAAGAGAACAGCCGCAGCACGGTGACTGGGGCCGACGTCCTCGCAGCGCTGCGTGACCTCGAGTTCGACGACCTGATCCCGTCGGTCGAGTCATCGATCGCCGCCTTCCGCGAAGGTGAGAAGGCGCGCTCAATTGAACAGGCGGCTAAGAAGGCCGTCAAGGGCCCACAGCAGGCGGCCGAGGACGCGGCCAAGGATGATGCGCACATGAAGGAGGATGACGAGGAGGCAGACCTGGCGGCGGATGAGGATGACGAGGAGCAGCAAGAAGAGGACGAGGACGAGAAGGAGTAACGAGCACTTACGGCCTTGCATCAGACGGCTGCCGCAGATGCAAGTTTCTATCGTTAGGGTCTCGTGCCTCTCTGAGCGTGAGGGAGAGTCAGAGAGAGAAGACCGTCACCGACGCGTGCCCGCGGTCGTCGCCGCCGGGCGAGACGGACGGAGACGGTGAGCGCGCGTATGTACGCGCAGTCACGCGTCCTTGAACAATGGTCTGACAAGTGGCGCGCGCTGTACGTTAAGGATAGAAAAGGGGCCAACTGAGCAGTAAAGTGGGGGAATCTAGCAAGATTCCTGACATGTCCGGATTTCCGAGACCCTCCTTGGTGTCCGGGAGGGTCCTGGAGGAGTCTAGGAACATACTCATTCAAACACAAGAGTACACAGAGAAACCCCGAATTTGTTTACAATTGTCATACATTTGTCATACATTTGTATACAAAAACAAGGCTCATTCACGAGCGAGCTGTGCAGCCGTCTTGAAGCGCTTTGCGTCGCGCTTGAAGCTCTTCTGAAGCTCCTTGATGTATTCTGACGACTGATATTCGAAATCCTCGCGGCTGATCGCGGCCACAAGCTCATCCACTGTCTGCCAGCGCGTGTCGGTGGTGCCGCGTTCATAGCCTTCAGGGATGAACGTACCTTGCACACAGAATTGCAGCGAGGTTTTCTTGATGCTGTTGTACTTCTCTGCCGGCTTCATCTTGCTCGGCTCACAGTAGCGAGTGCCGATTACTTCGATCATGTCATCGAGGTAGCTCGGTTCCTCAGCGTCATCTGCTTGCGCCTTGCTCTTGTTCCATGCAGTGCGGTGAGATGCACAATACAACTTGCCCTTGCCATACCAACAGCTTGAAACGGTCGACCTACCACACTCGCGAGTGCCGCCTTCGGCGTCGTCGTCCACAACCTTCGCTATGCATGGGCCACCCTCCACCTCGACTGGGTCCTCGCACTCCCGACGTCTCGGCGACATTATGATTCTATTTCGGGAAACTGCAGTTTCCAGCACAGCGCTCTTCGCGTGACTGGATTTCCAGCCTATGACCGATCCGAGTGGGTGACTGTTACACCCTGAGCTCACCAAATATAATGTTATAAGCCAATGC
>Ga0210241_100920_pt1 | contig 25005 bp, 16 predicted proteins | sample ChrtobMetP5a_8mM_FD_155488 | JGI IMG/M metagenome (GOLD analysis project Ga0210241, IMG submission 155488) | Chrysochromulina tobin associated microbial communities from unialgal haptophyte culture, Seattle, Washington, United States - P5a_8mM | ecosystem: Host-associated > Algae > Haptophytes >...
GGGCCGCGCGCCAGCCGTGAGGGTCCGCCGTGGGCGTTTGGGACCGGTCAAACGAGTATTGTACCGACCTCGTACATGCTTGGGCCGGAGGTACACGCATCAGTAACGTGTGTAGGCTTTACTAACGACCCGCATTCACTCATTTGTCGGAAAGCGACGCGCTTGGTTTCACCCCGGCATGCAACACGTCCGACCGTGAACGCCCGTGATGTGAAGATTTAATTCGATTAAATGAGCGCCCCAGCCACTGATCACACGCTCCTACCCGCCATTTAGGCGCCCGAGTCAGGATCAGCCGGCCCCCTCATCCCGCACCACCTCGCCGCTCGTACCTGTGAACACCGTCGCCCTCGCGTTTCACGCTTAGGGTTCTGAGAGGGTTCACGCCCGGTACATCCCTTGGGGCTTGGCTCAGTGCCGAGTCTCTGTTGATCTTGAGAACAACGAAACCGGCACCGAAGGCATGACGGCCTACTCGCGATTCATCGAGAATGAGAATTTGGCCGACGGCTGCGAGATGACATTGTCATGCGCAAGAATGCCGAGCGCGTGCGCCTTATCGCCAAGACCGGTGGTCGTGAGCGAGCCGTAGACAAAGGAGAAGATGGCGTTGTACTCCTCATCCTTCAGCTTGCCGTTCATAATGAACATCACCTCCTCGTCGTCCGTCAGCTGGAAGATCATCGAGGTAAGCGTTGGGGTGCAGCACGTGCAGGCACCACCACAGCACATCTGCTTCTTGAGGTAGGCACCCATGAAGCGGTGCTTGGGAATCATGAAGCGAGCCTCGTTCAATGGGCAGCATGTGCAGAAGTACATCGGACAGCTGCGAGAGCCACTGAATCCCTTGCAATAAGGGACGCATCCTTGCTTAAAGCCGCAAGCCGGCGCATCGTAAGTCTGCAGAGACGTAACCAAAGCCCCATTCTCATAGATGGTGACCGAGTTGCGAATACCACCGGGTAGGGATTTGCCCTTGATGGTCTGGACGACGCTTCCGAAGACGTCGTTCTTGAGCGGCTCAGCTTCCTCCTCGTCGACCTTGGGTGGCATCTCGGGTGGATGTAGTCTGCGCAGGAAGAGGCGCACAGGAAGGCGCGCAGACGGGTAGCGCGCGATGAGTCGCGCGATATCGTCGGTGGGCCAATCAGCAATCACGCGCGTGCGGCACGGCTCTAGGCATAGGAGCGCGCAACTATCATGCGCCTCAGCGCGCGGCGGCGGCCAGGCAAGGAGCCAGGAGGCGCGCGTACTCCTAGTTCCTCTTGGAAGTGCCGAAGTACGAAAACGGCTTTTGGGGAAACTTAGGACCCCGCCGGCGGAGATCTGTTGAGCTGACTTTAATTGGCTTCACAGTCCACACAGGTACTTCTATGCATGGACTGATACTTGTTCAATGTGGAGATAGCGGCCACAACTCCCCACATCCGCGACTTGCTTGCTTGCGGTGGCGGAACGGGGCGCCGGCGCGGGCGCGCCGGGCCGCTAATGCGCTAAACCTAATCCTAATACGATAAAAGTGGTGTGGTAAGTCTGTGGAAGTCCTGGACCGTAGGAAGACCAATTGAGAGGAAGACTGTGACTGACCGCGACGCGCGAGCCTGGAGTAGCCTACTGACTACTGAGCCTCTAGGCCGTGCCCGTGGCGCGTGGGTGCGTACGAACATCAACATCAAAATGCGTAGAACATCAAAATGGTCGCTCGTTGCGTGTGTTAGTACCGTACAACATGCGTCGCCGGTATGGTGTCTTCGTCCCGATTAAGTCTTCCGCCGCGATCCCACTCCGCGCGGGGCGCGGCTCCGGCGCCCACCAGCGTCACACGACACGCGATGAGGGAGAGCCAGGAGAGGCCACAGCGCGCACTTACGCCCCGATGCTCACGTCAAAGACACACCCCCCGACTCGCGCCAGCCACGCGCTGACCCGCCGCCATGCCACATATGAGACGGCCCATCGGACCTGAGTGCGACCGCAACTCCTCTCCATGCAGACCGTGCGTCGTGCGCGCGCCTCAGCGGCTACTCGTGCCAAACTGGTCGTAGAATGAGGTATCGATCGAGTTGGTGTACACATTCTTCTTGAGGAAGACTTTTGATGCGAACTGCTGCTCCTGGAGCTTGAGATTATCCTGCTGAATCTTTTTGCGCATCATCGCGCGCATCGAGGCGACCTGTGCGTCCTGATAAGCACCCTGCAGCCGATCGTACTCCATCGCGGCTTCGCTCGCCTGCTTCTCCTGCTTCTGCATCTCCGCCAAGGCCGCCTTCTGATGCGACTGCAGTGTCAGGGCGTCGCGGAAGGCGGCCTGCTCATCCGGCGCCATGCCCTTGTAATGGTCGGGGCGCAGACGGTTTGGGGCGACGAACGAGCGGCCCACGGCGGGGTTTTCAGTGAGGAGGTCGCTCGCGAGATTGGCCTGGATCTCGGCCACATTGTCCTGGAGCTCCGCCTTCTGCATCGCCGCCTCACGCTCGCGCTTCGCCGCCGCCATCGCCAGGTTGTACTCGGCCTGGGCAACGGCGTTCATCGTTGCCGCCGAGCGGCATGTCGCCTCGAGGCCGGATTTCATCTGGTCGATCTCGATGGCCTGCCTGGCGAAGGCGTCGTCCATCGCCCTCTCGCGCGCCTTCTGCGCCGCCTTGAGTGCCGTCGCCTCGTCCATCCACGCCTTGATCTCCTGCTGCTGCACCTTGACCCGGTGCGCGTGCGTCAGGTCCTCGCCGTGGAAGGCCTGCAGGTTGCTCACGGACATACGCGGATCCATGTCGCCCACGCGCGCGGGCAGCTCCTTCTTCTTCGCGAGCGGGTCGTTCAGGTCCCACTCACGGCGCTTGTCACGCGCAAGCTCCGTCTGGTTGAACTGGGCGACGTACTGCTGCTTGGTGCGCTCCGCACGCAGGCGCTCCTGCTCGAGGAAGGCGATCATCGCATCCTGCTGCAGGCGCTGCGTATCGTACTCAGCGGCGAGATCCTTCTCGAGCCGCGCTGCCGCGTGCTTCTCCGCCACCTGCTGTGCGAGCGCCTGCGTATCGATGCCCATGACCCGGCTCTTCGGGTCCTTGATCCGCTGCAGCCGCGCCGCCTCCATCGCGCGCTTTGTGGCGATCATCGCCTCGATCTTCGGGTCACTCGGACCGAAGGTGCTGCCGGTATCAGGCATGGCTTCAGGCACGCTCTTATCGGCCCGCAAGCGCAGAGCGGCAGCAGCCACTGCTTTCGACAACTGAATATAAACCGACCGGCGCGTTGTTGCGGGCGCCTTGTAGGACCGGCAGGGTCCCCGGAGAGTTGCGCGTTGTGTTGAACAGCACGTTCCTCTGTGCGCGTTGTGATGAACGTAGCCCTCTATCGCGCAAAACGCGAGCTTTCCGCGGTTTTACCGTTTTTCAAGCAAAAGGCCGTTCCGAGGCTAAAACAATCGAATTGCTATTGGGCAAAAAGGGTTTAATGGTGCCCGTTCAATGCATCTCCCGGAATGCAGTCTCTTGCGTTCAGCGTAGAGCGTTGAGTCGAGCGTGCACAGACAATCAGTGCGAACACGGCACTCAGTTTGTAATCAGGGTATGAGGAAGGGGTGCAAATCCAGATATTGATCCCTCCCCTACCCCCTTGGGTAAAATCGGTACTACCCACTTGTCCAGGATCGTCCGAGCGGCTTCCGGCTACGACGGACTACGAAGGGTGTTGCATCTGATCGGAGTCGAGTCGCAGCTCGCACGACTGTCCATCTCGTCCGCATCGCGGGCATTCCTCGCCGAAATCCCGAGGCCACCGAGGGCGGCTGCAGCGCTAGCTGCCCCGAGACAGAAGAGAAGTCCGGACGAGGGACGGTTCGGCTCCCCATCGGACGAGGGACGGTTCGGCTCCCCATCGGACGAGGGACGGTTCGGCTCCCCATCGGACGAGGGACGGTTCGGCTCCCCATCCGAGGGACGGTTCGGCTCCCCATCGCAGAAACTCATCGGCGTCGAGAAGGCACTCGCTGTAGCCGTGCAAGGAGGATCGCGCTGTGGTTTCCCACAAACGATCTACCTCGGCTTGCACACTCTTCGGGTCGGAGGAGCGCCCGTAGCTGACAGTGTCGGAGGAGCGCCCGTAGCTGGCGCTGTCGTAGCTGGCGCCGCAGCCGCCTGCCGTGGAGGAGCCGACCACCGCGGTCAACGCGCGGCCAGAAAGCGAGGAGGTCAATGAGGCAAGCTCCGCCTCAAGCGCTGCGTTGCGCTTGCGAAGCTCAAGTACCTCCGTGTTCTGCTTGGCGCTGTCGTAGCTGGCCCCGCCACCGCCGGACGACCCTGCCGAAGAGGAGCCGCGCACGGTGCTGTTCCACAAGCGATCAACCTCCGCCTTCACTCTGCTTGTGTGTTCCTTGGCGGCCGCACTGGCCGCCGTGCCCGCCGCGCTCTTTCCCCCCGCCGTGCCCGCCGCGCCCTTGGCTGCCGCCGCACCCTTGGCTGCCGCCGCGCCCACGCTTGCCGCGCCGCCCTTGATGCCGGTGCCATCAGTCGGCTGCTGCTTGCGGCGCACGAGCTCCACCACGAGCTGTTCGAAGAGCTTGCGCCAGTCAGCCCGCGTGAGCGAACTGAGCTCGAGGTCGAGCTGCGACAGAGAGCCCAGGCATGCGGCAGCGAGCTCCTGGACAGACATGCTGCCGAAGAGGTCGGGCTGCGCCTTGTGCTCAACGCTTTGCCGGACCTTGTCCAAGTCGTGCACGATAGTCGAAGCGACGGCTGCAAGATCGTGGATCCAGTTCATCTTGCAGCCATCGATGATACGTTCCAGCTCAAGGCGCACTCGTTGAAGCTCGTCTTCGGGTCGCATGCTCGTCGGAGCGCCTATCGACGGAGCTGTCTTGGAAGCCATGGGGCTAAGAAATCGAAACGACGCACGGTTCGGGGCTTGCGGCAGGTGACGAGACAAATTTAGGTCGCCCGATCACGAGCAGCCAGCCGGCACCTGGGGGAATGTGATGCTCGAATCGCCCGCGACGGCGTCATTCTCGCACATCTTCAGTACTGGTCCACAGCGGAGTCTGCTGTGCATGGCGACGCCTGGGTCAACGGCCTGCGTCATCTCCGGCCTGCCGCTGGACATCACGCTGGGCGACGTGGAGGCACTCGTCTCGCCCAAATGCTCGGGACGCATCATCTCAATCGCCATCGAGGGCGAGGGCATCGCGAACGTCGACTTTGCGCTGCAGGCAGACTGTGAGACCATGCTGGGTGACCACCTGGTCAAAGGCGGCACGGTCAAGATCTCGCGGCCGGGCGAGCCTGTGCTGCCGCCGATGAGGCCCGCCGGGTTTATTCAACCCGCCAAGCGCACGCGCGATGACGAGCTGGGGATGCCTGTGGGCACTGCAGCGGGCAGCGAGGCAGGCTTGCCCGCCGTGCCTTCTGTGTCTGTCGGCGCCAGCAGCAGCAGCATTAGCATGGGCCTGGTCAGCCCCTCATACGACGGCGCCGCGGTCATGATGTCCGTGGGGCTGCCGGCGGTGCTCAACCCGGCAGCCACAACCGTATCTGGGATGGGGTTGTCAGACGGCTTGCTACCTGACGGCATGGCGCCTCCGCCGCCGGCTGCGAAGAAGCAGAAGAGTACAGGCGGGGGCAGCGGCGGCGGCGGCGGCGGCGGCGGGGCTGGAGGCGGCGGCGGCGGCGGCGGCGGCGGCGGCGGCGGCGCGGCCGGCGGCGCGGCAGGTGAGAAGAAGGAGAAGGAAAAGCGGCTAAATCGGGTCGGCTTGAGCTACCGGTGTGGCCGATGCGGTATGCCCAAAAAGGGACACGTGTGCCCAGGCGGCGACGGGCCGGCGCCGACGACCTCGGCGGGGGGCAGCCCGCCGAGCGATGGCAACGGCGCCGGCCCGAGGGGCTCGTCGCCCACGTCGCTCGCGGGCATCTCTCCCACTTCTGGCTGGGACCTCGACTCAGAGTCGATCTTTAAGGATATCAAGTCAGTGCTGCAGACGCCCGTGGCGGCGGCGGCGGCGGGCGGCGCGCTCGCGCCCCCGCAGCCCCCCGCCGGCGCCAAGCCCAAGCCCCCCCCCGGCGCCAAGAAGGCGAGCAAGGCGAAGGCGGGCAGCATGGCGCCTCCACCCACTGTGGGGAGTTCCGCGGGTTCGTCAGTCGCCACGTCACAGTCGCTGCTCGACGAGCTGGACATTGCGATGCAGCGACCGCCGAGCGTCATCACGCCGGACGATGATGGGCACAACAAGGGCGCCGCCCCTGCAGGCCCCAACTCCTTGCTTTCGGCCTCAGATATGTTCAGCCCAGGACAGCTGATGACTCATTTGCTCGGCACGCCTACGCCCGCGATCACACCGGGCCTGTCGCCTGGCACGCTCAACGAGCTGGGGAACATGCTGCAGTCGCCCGCGCCGCCGCTTTCGGTGAGCGTCGGGGGTGCGCCCCCATCGCTCGGAGGGGGGCTGCCCTCCTTGGGTACATTCTTGTCCGGCATCTCCGGCCTTTCGCCTGCGTTAGCCAGTGCGCTCGGGAAGGCTGATGGCGGCTTCAGGGACCTGCACTGACAAGGACGAGGCGGCGACGGGGGATGAGTCAGGTCGCTCTCAACAGTCGCCTGAGATTGGAGATGGCGGCGGAGGTAGAATCGAGATAGAATCTCAAATTGAGATAGAATCTCAACAGTCGCCTGAGATTGGAGATGGCGGCGGAGGGCAGCCATATATACCCATGCGCAGAGCCGCGGCAGCTTTGCGCAGGCGTGGCGAGGAGACGCCACAAACAGGGGAGGGAGGAGAAGGGACCACATGGCCAAGACAAGAGTCAGTCCCGGGTGTGCCATCGGATCGCGTGCGAGTGCATGGGCTCAGCCATGGGGCGTAACTCCGAGCGAATCGCGCGCGCCAGCAAGGTTGCTGGCGTTGGCGCGCCGCAATGCGATACGGCGTGCGCGGAGAGCGGGCCGCAGGGGTGCGGGGCCATCGGAGATCGCCCAACATCGGATATCGATGTGTCCCTCCTGCCTGCCCGTGCCTGCCCGTGCCTCCTCTCGCCTCGCGCACTCACCTCCGAGTCGTGCAATCAACGCTGGGCCAACGCTAGGCCAACGCGCACCGCACGCCACGCCCGTCGGTACGTCGCGCGACCGTCGTTATGGCCGTGAAAGTTACCCAAATTTATTATTGAAGTACAGTACACTCGAGGGTGGACGGGAGCGAGCGAGCGACGGCCGACTCCGCTCGACAGTCGACTTTTTTCAGATTGCGCGCGCTCACAGACAGTATGTCACATGTAGTCAACACAAGTTTTTCACACCCACGGGAGCGGGTGAAGGACCGCAAGATTACACATGTTTCACATACGTCTTACGTGCGGAGGCGCGCCCAACAAAGGTCGAAACAATAAGAGTCCGTAATCCGAATGAAAAGAGGGATCGACTTGCTGCGGAGGACCGCGCCTGGTGTGGAGTACGACCGGCAACAACTGCGAGGGCTCCGTGAGAAGGTGCATGCGCGTGCGGCGACTGGAGTGGCGAGCGAGGGCCCTAGTAGGACAGGTGAGCGCGTCGTAGCCTCGAGAGGGTATGGAGCGGTGGCAGTGGCATCGCAGGCCGGGCACCATCCGTCGCCGGCGAGAGCCGAAACGGCCGGCACCGGGGTGAGGGGCTCATTGCTTCTTCTGCTTGCGCGCGCGCGAGATGCAATCTTGTACGTACTTGTCGACCTTGAGGAAGGTCGTCAGGTCGAGCGAATCCAGGTCAATCTCAACTTCCTGTGGGTTCGATTGATCGATGGCGCGCTTGCATGTATCCTCGACGATGCCGACCATGCCGTACAGGTCCTTGGAGGAAAGGAGGGCGGCGTTCTCGTTGAGCTGACGCTTCATCTCGAACGTGAGCTCCTGCGGCGTCTCGCCCGCATCGCGCGCCGCGGCCACAAGCGGAGCCATCTTCTTATCCGCGTAACTCTTTAGCTCGGCGGCGATGGCGTAGATGTATGACGCATCCTGGTTGTACGTCATCGCATTGGCCCACACCTGGTCGATGTCGGAGGCCACGCTGAGCACCGAGTCGTACTGGCCGGTCTCGAGCCGTTTCATGATAGTGCCCAGGTCCATCGGCCGCTTAATGATCGCTGGGTAGTCCTTCAGGCCCAGCGCCTTCCAGTCCACTGGGTCGAGGAACGGGGCGGCGTCCTTGTGCTTCCGCAGGTCGCGCACGATGGCCTTGCACTGCGAGAGAGCCTCGCCGCTCAGCGTCTCGCTGGCGCCGCTGCTGCTCGCCGCCTTGCCCGGCGCACCCTCGCGCAGTGGACCAGGCTTCACCTCGGCCATCCGGTTCTCAAAGTCTCTGGAGAGCATCGTCGCAAGCTCGTAGATGTCGGAGCCCTCGAGGTTGAAGGTCTGCGCGTTGGTCCAGATGAGCCGAATGTCCTTGGCAAAGTCCTCCACGGTTGCGTACCGACTGGCAGCGAGCTTTCCATCAACGGTGCCCAGGTCCATTGGGTTCTGTCAGTACACCAGTGCACTCGATCAGAGAGAATGAGCGACGCAGTCCGCGCGTTGCGCGGCATGTACGAGACTGCAGGCGACTGGCGCTGGGCGAGCGCGTGCGCGCGCGCGCAGCCCTCAGGCAGCGATGCGCACCTTGATGAGCTTTGGATACGTGGGCAGCTTGAGCGCCTTCCAATCCACAGGCACGGTGAACGGCGCCGCGTCCGGGTTCTTCTGCAGGGCGCGCAGGACGGTGAGGCACGCCTTTTGGTTGCGCTCGATGCTGGAGTCGCCGGAGCCGACCTTTTGCTTCTTGGAGCTCATGATGCGCGGCGCGCTGTGTGCGCCAGCGCCAGTCAACTCGTGTGAATTTGCTCAAACGTTCACTGTGAACGGCTCGAAAAAGTGGCAGGTGCGCTTATCTGTGTTTCGTGTGGCGTTTGTACAAACGCGCGTTGGGATTCTTTGTGCGGATTCAACTGTTGGACGCAATTCCGGCTTGCGAACTGAGTGTCACGAATGTCGGAGGTCTTTTACCGCCTCACGGGCTCGCCGCGCTCGGTTCGTCCACCGCCTCCGGGCAGTGTTGCTTTCATCGAGTCGGAGCCTTCCGGAGCGGGAATATCTCCGGCGCAGCGCCGACGGGCCATGTGCGTGCGCCCCCGCAAGCGCCAGCCCGCCAGCTCACCGCTGCGAGTTCGAATCTGACCCGGATGTCTCGTGCGTCTGACGCGCAGATCACCCTCGTGGGCTCGCACGCGTCGACCGCTCTCGCCGCGTGGCGTCAACCATGGCTTTGGCTCCTCGCAGGAGCTCGGCCGTACGCAGCACGAGCTCGCGCAGCCGGCGCCGCCGCCCGCAAAGAGTGCGGCGGCGCCGCTGATCGCGCAGCGCGACGCGGTACATTCGCAGCGCACGCAGCTACCGCCGCCGCCGCCGCCGGCGGCGGCGGCGCCGCCGGCCGCCTCGCCGCCGGAGCACCCGCCCGAGCGTCTTGAGGCGCTGGCGGCGGCACGCGCGGAGGCGTACAAACTCGAGGTGCAGGAGCTGCGCGTGAGCGTCGCGCGCGCCCATCTCAAGATCCAGACGCAGCAGGAGGAGCACGCGGCGCAGCTGGCGGCACTGCAGGCGGAGCTCGAGGCACGAGGTCGCGGTGAGATGCTCACACGCACGCGGTGCGAGGCGTATGAGGCGGACCTGCGCTCGTTGCGCAAGGAGAACCAGCGGCTTCGCGACCAGATCAAGCGCGACGCGAGCGCCAAGCACGCTGCCATGAGCGAGGACCTCGCCGAGCGCTGCAAAAAGTCCACCCAAGCCTTCGTCACACAAGGTCTCTCGAGCGCCGTGCTGGGCTGGCAGCGTCGCAAACTCGACGAGACGTTTGGCCGATGGCTGGTGACGTGCGCGTGGATCGAGTTTGCACAGGCGGAGGCGACGGCGCGGCGGCTTTCCATGCAGGGGGATGCCTCGATCTCCGAGCTGCACCAGTTCCGGCGGTCCACCTGCGCACGCCAGCTCGTTCGAAACTTTGAGCTGGGCTCCCGCGAGCGGCTGTGTAGCGCCGTGCGCGAGTGGAGGCTGGCTGTGTGCGCGGCCGCGGCGGAGGCGGACTTGCGGGACCTCGCTGGCCGGCTGCGCTCGGCCCAGGCGGGCATGGTCCAGGTGCTCGACGGGCGCGCGTCGGCGGAGGGAGTGATCCATCAGCAGGCTGCGCTTGGGCGGGCCGTCCTGGGCGTCGCCGCGCGGCTCGCCGCGCGTCGCGAGCTCAAGGACCGAAAGAGCGCGCTGCTCGGCGCCTTTCGCCCGTGGCTGCTCCTCGTGGCCGACGAGCGGCTGCGCGCGGCGGCGGTGGATAGAGCAACCCTCCTCGGGACGGTGGACGAGGGTTCGTCAATCTCACGGCGGGCAGATGGGCTCGCTGCGGAGATCAAGTTGCTCAGGAACAACCTCGCCGCCGCAACCAAGCGCGCGCGCGAGGCGGTGGCCGAGGCGGAGGCGGCGGGTGCCAAGGCGCGGGAGGCTGAGGAGGCGAAGGAGAAGGCCGATGCGCTCTCGCGCCTCGCGCGCTCGAAGGCTGAAGGGCTCGAACGCGACAAGTACGCCGCCATCAAAGCCGCGCGCACTGAGCGCCAGACAGGACTGCTGATTAGACGGGGAGTAGTGGCAATGGCGATGCGCGCCGCCCTCCGACGCGCCGACGAGCTACGGCTGGCCTCGGCGATCGCGCGCTGGGCCATCGCGGTGGACATGGTGAACCCAACGTTCCCAGAGCGATCGTTGCCGGAGCGATCCCGGAGGTGAGCCCGGAGGTGATCCTCGCTGAGAGTGGAGGGTCGCGCGGCTGAGCCCCCCCTGTGGTTACCCTGTGGTGCCTCCCCGCAATGATACACCTCGGGCGAGGGCCTGGAGGCCCAGCCCCAGGTTCGCTCGCCGATCATCAGTCTCAGTCCAAGTCAACGTCCCAGCACACGAGACACGTCCCAATTTAGTCCCAATGACCCCAATCCCCGTTTCACCCTCTCGTCCGGTCTCCGGCCGGTAGGCACGGCAGCCCGCACGCGTCAGACACGCGTCTCCACACGTCTACATACTAATAAGTTAGCTATAGAAAGTCACGCATACGTCAGGCAACGAAACTAACCGAGACGCACCGGCGGGCGGGTCCGGCGTCCGCCCCCCCCCGCGCCGCAGAGGACCGCAGAGCGCAGTCCGGCACGGTCGGGTCGCGCCGGAGTATCGTTACTACCGGATACTACCGACTACCGTTCACCGTTCGAATACATAAAACACCCAAAGAGCTCCAAAACCCAGGCGAACGTGGAGAGCTTTTCCCATTTCCGGAGCATCTAGATCTTGTCGAGCATATGCCCATATCAGCCCCGCCGTTAACCGCCGGCGGATGGGGCGGTCGGCAGTGGGCCTGAATGTATAGAGCCTAGAGCGTGAATGACAGGCCGCAAGGCCAGAGGACGCAGCAGTGGTTTCTCCGTGGTTGCATGGTTGTCCTCGGCTCCTTATCGGCTCCTCGCAGCCGAGCGCTTCCTGGTCGCATGAGGCCCCATCGTCGCTCCACAGCGTCGCTCACGTACCCGCGACGGCAGCACGCGCGCCGGCCGTTCCACAGAAGCAGAGCTGCGGCACGAGCCCAACACGAGCCCGTAACGAGCCCGAGGTTTTGTCACACTCCCAGTTCTCCCAGCCAGCACTCTCTCCTCGCCCGACTGCCCGACGGGTGGCGCTCCGCCTACGCTCCGCCCGCCAGGCTAAACGGCTCGGTCCAGCTTCGGGGGTTGAGACGTATAAGTGGAATGTCACGAGCGCGCTGAGGCCATCGCCTCTGTAGCTCCGCGTGGGCCCAGCGCGCGTACTCCTCACACTTCGCTTGTTGACGGCCGGGCACCCAGGGCTGTGGCCGCCGGTCCGTGCATGGGCCCTCGATGTAGAAGATGGCGTCGATGCTCTCAGGGAGTGATGAATAGAACGCGTCGAACTCGATCACGATCTCATTATAATAGCCGCCCTCTGACACAAAGTGCCGAGGCACGTCGTACTCCCCCGTGCTGCCACGGCTGTGTCGAGCGACAGGGGAGCGCGGGGAGGAATTCGGGGTTCGTTCGGGGTCAGACACGGAGGAATGCTCGTAGAATGCTCGGGATCACGGAGGAATGCTCGGGATCACGGAGGAATGCAGGAGAAGCGTTCGCATGCACGCATGCTTTAGTGGAGGGCACGCTGCAAGGCCCGAGTGCTCGACGCGCGAACCTCGCGGCGATGTGATCGCGGACGGCTCAGAGGTCATCAGAGGTCATCAGAGGTAAATCAGAGGTCATCAGAGGTAAATCAGAGGTCATCAGAGGTCATCAGCGGCGATGCGATTCGCGGACGGCCAAATATTCGGACGAACCTCGCGGAGATGCGATCGCGGACGGCCAAAGATTCGGACAGATGCTCTGGCGGCCAGGCACATGGCCAGCCACGCCTCTCCAGGCTGCACCATGAGGGTCCTCGGCAGCCCGCGCGACAGCCGAATGCGCGGTAGTTCGGCGTGCACCCGGGCACGCACGTCGCCGTGCCACCCAAGGGGCTGCATGTGCGCTCGGCGGTGCCTGCATCATACGGATAGGAGCACAAGATCCGATTGTGACCCGGATTGAAGATGAAGCCCGCGAGGCTCTGGCTGAAGATGGGCCATGCGCCCGAAGGCTCGCGCACCGAGCTCTGAGCGACCGTCATAGCCGAGAGCCGATCGGACACAGCGTAACATTGGCTGGGGCTGGCGCACCTATCCCACGGCTGGAAGTGGTATGCATTGCCGTCGTCGTATGAGTCAAACTGGTGTAACAGGATGCCGACGCGCGAGAGGTCATTTGAGTAACCGCCGGTCGCAAAGCGCTCATTGAGCACGGCGACAATGCGCTGGGGGCTAGGGGCGGGTGGACCAGGCGCCTTAGGCGGAGGTGCTCGTGGAACCGGTGTCCACGGCGGTGGCGAGGGCGGCGGCGGCGAGGGCGGCGTCGAGGGCGGCGGCGAGAGCGGCGGCGAGAGCGGCTGCTTGGGTGAGGGCGAGGGCGGCGATGAGGGTGGCGGCGGCAAGGGCGGCGGCGAGGGCGGCGGCGTGGTCGGCGGCAGTGACGGTGGGTGGGGCGGCTGTGCAGGACACGGCGGCTGTACAGGACACGGCGGCGATGACGGTGGGTGAGGCGGCTGTGCAGGACACGGCGGCTGTGCAGGACACGGCGGCTGTACAGGATACAACTGCAGCAACAGCGGCTCTGTGGAGGTGACCTCGACCGTCATCATGGGCAGCACTAGGCTGTCTGATGCGAAAGCAAATATGAAGCCACAGCCGAGGCCCAAGAAGATCCCAAAGAAGATGCATTTGCACTTGACTCGGCACCTCTGGCGGCAGCTCTGGGAGCTTTGCTCCAATCCGTCGTCGTCGTCGTCGTTCTCGTTGGGCACTTGCTGAGCTCCTCTTCGTGCCCTGCTTCGTGACAAGGCATCTTTCAAGCGCTTAGGATTCCTATCTGGCTGATAACGGCCCATGTTTATTGACCTGCGCGCTCGTGCTGGCAAACCTGCCATTTGCGTCTCACGCTCGTCATCGTCTGTAGGCCGTCGCTGACCTCCAGGCCGTGCCTTCCAGCGTCGGATGTTTCGCTTGCTGACGCCGCTTTCGCTCCCCTGCAGACCCTGGACCATCAACTTCGCCTCCTGCCACAAACGGTCGAGTTGCCGAACCTCCTACGCGCCACAAACGTGCACCTCAGGCCAGATGCAGGCCAGTTGCTTCAGAGGCATGAGGGCTCGGTCCTTTGGACTCGGTCGTTGATTGCTCGGTCTCGTGTTCCGAAGATGTTTCGAAGCATGCGTGAGAGAAAAAATGAGAGTCCTGTATTGCTTTCACGGTGGTTTACGTGTTGTGTGAAGACACAGCCTGTGTGTTCATAGATGTGTATCGACCGTGATAAAAATGGTCTGCGAGGACTGCTCCAAGTCCACCACGGGCCTCGCCGCGCCCGACGCGTGGAGGGCCGGTGGGCGCGACCTCACCAAGGCGGGCGAGAACAAGCTGCTCAAAAAGGGCGTTCGCAGCAACCCGTACGGCAACTGCTGCACGATCTGCAAGATGAAGGTGCAGATCAGCAACGCCTCATACTGCACCCCTTGCGCGTACGGCCGTGGTATCTGCGCGGTCTGTGGCAAGCAGGTGCTGGATACAACCATGTACAAGATGTCCGAGGGCGGCGTAGGGCTACACAAAACCGGAAGCAAGGACGAGGCCAAGTTCAAGTCGCCCGAGCAGATCGCGCGTGAGAAGGCGCAGGCGGATCTGTACGCGTACTTGCAGCAGACGGGCCAGGACGGGAAGATGCCGACCAAGGCGGCGCTCGAGGCGGCCGGGCATCGAGACCTTGCCGCGGCGCTCATCGCATCCTTTGGCGGCCTGCATGCCGCGGCCAACTCGATGGGTCTCTCGACGCGTCTGTTGAGTGAGGAGGCGGAGGCGCGCGCGCAGGCGAAGCGCGAGGCGGCGGTGCGGGCGGCCGAAGTGGACGCGGAGCGGCGTGCCGCCACCGAGACGGCGGCCGCCGAAGCTGCCCTCGCCGGCTCTGCCCCTGTTGCCGACGGAGGGGCCGCCGCAGACGACGACGACGACGACGACGGCGGCGACGCACCGCCGCCGGGCATTGCACTCCCGACGTCAGAGGCGGCCGCGCCGCAGCACATGCCCGCCGCGCCGCCGAGCAAGCTCGTGCCGCCGCCGCCGCCCGCGAGTACTGACCCTCGATGGCTGTATGACCCAAACGTGGGCCTCTATTTCCAGCTCTCGACGCAGACGTATTACGACCACGGGAAGCGCAAGTACTTCCAAGCGGGGCAGTGGATGGACAGGCCGCCCGCGAGGGGCTGGTAGAAATAGGAGTTCGAGCATTTATGTGTTTCGTCCAAACTCGTGGGCCACAAACTTACGCGTCGAGACGGCGTCATTACGGACTCTTCGTCAATTTCGTGCAATGAAGTCCAATGAAGAACTTGTCCGAATCGGAGGCCCTCATGGCGGCGTCGACCCCAACGTCGCGCGGAGGCATGTGGCTATTGCGTGTGCTCTGCCGCATTTGGTTCACGCTGGCGTTGCTGATCATCCTGACCGTCTGGCTCGCTGGCGCGTATGCCTCGCGCGCGGCCTACAAGCTCGGGCTGGTTCGCCTGAAGACGAGCGAGGATTGGAGTATCATCGTCGGCATGTGGAGCGCGCGGCTGCTCTTTGTGCTCTGCCGTCCAATCATCAAGGTCAGACACGTTGCGACCACAGGTTCGCGGCGCTCGTACTATCCATGGTGCGACGGCGCTACGTGGCGCCTATCGGACAACGAGTTTTCAGCCGCGCCGGTGCAGGCTGACGCAGAGGCTGCCCAATCGCTCCCGCGTGGGCCGCGGCCGAGCATGATCCTCATCAACCACAGTTCCTTTCTCGACCTGTTCCTCATCTCCTCGCTGCTGACCTATAGGATGATCCGCGACACACACGTCCGCTGCGTCGTCGCGGCCAAGCTGACGACCCTGCCGTGCTTCGGCAACGGGCTCGGCGCCTTCTCCGGATCCTTCCCAGTGTACTTTAAAGCGACTGAGGGTGGCATCAGTGGTGGCGAGAGCACGAGCTTCAGCGTCGATCGCGAGCGCCAGGAGGCGGACAATGCGCGCATGCGCGAGCATGTGTTGAGTGGCGGTGCTCTCGCAGTCTGCCCTGAAGGCACTGTGAATAGAGCACCGCCGGACCTCCAACCCTTCCGGCATGGCTCCTTCAAATTGGCGATTGAGTCGGGGATGGCGATCTGGGGCATCGTCTTCATCGGCTGCCACGTGTGCTGGCCAAAGGGCGTCGCTGTGGGCGGCTACCCTTGCGAGATCCTCGTGAGCGCGCCATGCTGATTGCCTGTGATTGCATGCACCCTTGCGCGCTCGTGAGCGAGCCTGTGCAATCGATGACGCGCCAAAGCCATGCGTGCTGATTGCCTCTGATTGCATGCTGATGGTCTCCCTCATTGCAGGTGAGCGAGCCCGTGCATTTGATGACTCCCAAGCCCGGCATGAGCGCCGAGATGGTCGCCGACGAGTGCCGGCAGCAGATGCAGGAGCTCGTGAATCACTTGTCAGCGCTGCAGCCGAGACATCGTAGTCTGGAGCCGGCGTTTGACTCCCACGAACATGCACACGACTGATGACGACTTGACCTAGTCGGCCCTCCGGAGCGCGTGACGAATTACCGATAACCGCGTAATCTGCTATCTCCTAAGTCCTATCTCGTGAAAATCCAAAATGTACATGGAATTGGAAATGGATCCGCCAAAGTCAGAAATCGGTAACCGGATTACACGGACCTCAGACGGTCGTCCCGGGCGAACGTATTAACGTATTTGCTATTTCGTATTACTAATCCGCGATGGGCGCATGGGCGGGATGGGGCCGCTTCGGCGTGGCCAGCGCCACCGCTAGCACGGCAGGTCCCTAAACCCACTGGGTCAGGGATCAGGGTCACGCGCGTCGGGACCGAGCGCCGTGACGGGCGCGTCTTCCCGGGCGGCGTTAGCGTCTGCCGCCTCAGCCGCCTCGGCCGCCACCTGAGCCGCCGCCTTTGCCGCACCAGCCGCCACTGTGGGAGCCGACGCCGACGCCACCTTCAGCTTCTGAAGCGGGCGGCGCCATCGAAGGCGAGCGAGCGCGTGGGCGGCGGCGGCGGCGTCGATCGCGTCGTATTGGGCGGCGGCGGCGGCGGCGGCGGCATCAGAGGGCCGTCGCTGTCGTTCCGAGGGCGCTTGTGCGAGCCGGCGCCGCCGCCGCTCCGCTCATTGCCGCCGCCGTGTTGAGCACTGGATGCGCCGTGTTGAGCGCTCAAGGCGCCGGCGCCGCCGCCGCTCCGCTCATTGCCGCCGCCGCCGCGATCGTTGCCTCGAGAGCTCAACACGGCGCCTCGAGAGCTCGGCGGGAGCGGAGGCATCGGCGGCGTCGGCAGACCGTGGGCCTCGAGAAACGGCCTTTTCTCAAGGAAAGGCTCCATGCGCACTGAGCCGCCGTCACCCTTGCTCCCAGACGGCCCGCGCCCTCGGCCCCACCGGTCGTCCATTCGGGGCTCGTCGCCTCCTCGTGACCCCCCCTCACGCGAGAGTGCTCGGGACGGCGCCTCGTCGCGCGATCGCGGCGGCGCCCCACAGCCGCCGCGTGCCGCGGGCGACTCGCGGTACTCACCCTCCTCGGGCAGCTCGTCTCTCGACGCATGCAAGGGCCCACCACGGCGCGCGCGAGAGGGGAGCCCCTCCTCGGGCAGCTCGTCTCTCGACGCATGCAAGGGCCCACCACGGCGCGCGCGAGAGGGGACACCCTCCTCGGGCAGCTCGTCTCTCGACGCATGCAAGGGCCCACCACGGCGCGCGCGAGAGGGGACACCCTCCTCGGGCAGCTCGTCTCTCGACGGCGCTCGCTTGCGCGACGAGGCGCCGTCCCGAGCACTCTCGAGGCCGCCCTCCGCCGAGGCGCCGAGCGGCCGGGGCGCCGTCCCGAGCGGCCGGGGCGCCGTCCCGAGCGCTCTCGCGGCGGGTTCGGCGGCAGGCGCTGCGGTGGGCGCGGCAGGGGCGCGGCTGCTCCCACTCTTGGGCGGCGCTGTGGTGGGCGCGGTGGAGGGCGCGGCGGTGGGCGCGGTGTAGGGCGCTGTGGTGGGCGCGGTTTTGGGCGCTGTGGCGGGCGCTTCGTCCAGGAATTCGTCCATCCCTTCGGACAGGTCGCTTCCCAAGAGATCATCGACGGTTGAAGGCTCGACATAGCGCTCGAGATGGCGCTTTCGCCCCTCAGCGGCTGGGGCGTGAGCCACCGCCTCCCCTCCTGAGGCGCCCACGGCGGCGCCCTGCGGTTCAGACTCGTCTTCGCTGTGAATGTGAATGGCAGCCTGGGCCTCGGCGTCGTCGTCATGGACGGCATACTCGTGCTCCTCCGCCGCCTCGCCATCGGGCCCATCGGTGCCGCCCTCCAACGCCCCGCCCCGTCCCCGTCCCTGTCCCTGCCCCTGTCCCTCCTCCTCCGGCACCTCGGGCTCCGTGGTTGCGGCATCGACACGCTGTGGGGAGAGCTCGGGGTGTGTAGGTGGCAGCGGAGGGACGCGCGAGGCCTCGGTGTGAATGTGAAGGGCCTCGGTGTGAATGTGAAGGGCCTCGCGACCGCCATTGCGCGGCTGCGGCGGCGGCGGCGGTGGCGGCGCCATCTCCCGCCGTCCACCGTCGCGACCCTCCCGCGGCGTGTACTCGATGTTGCGATGGGCTGGGCGATCGGTGGTGCGCTCAGCTGGCCGCTCGCGCCCGCCGTCGCGCGCGCCGTCGCGCCCAGCGTCGATGGAGCGCTCAGCTTGCCGATCGCGCCCATCGTCGCGTCCATTGTCGCGGTAGTCGCGCCCGCCATCGCGCCCGCCGTCGCGCGCGCCGTCGCGCCCAGCGTCGATGGAGCGCTCAGCTTGCCGATCGCGCCCGCCGTCGCGTCCATTGTCGCGGTAGTCGCGCCCGCCATCTCGCCCGCCGTCGCGCGCGCCGTCGCGCCCACCGTCGCGCATGGGTGGCGGCGGCACCTGTGACTGCATGTGGTGGTTGCTGATGTTGCGGGGGAGCCTGGAAGGTGGCGGTGGCGGCACCATGCCAGCTGAGCCGCCGTGGTGAGCACTTGCATGCACGGGTGGCGGCACCATGCCAGCTGCGCCGCTGCACGGCGCTCGAGTCAGTTGCGGCGGCGGCGGCGGTGGCGTCGTCGAGGGCGGCGGGCCGGGCGGCGGCCGCGGCGGCGGCACGGCGAAGGTGGCATGTGGCGAAGCATGGACCGCGCTGGCAGGCGGTGGGCCGGGCGGCGGCCGCGGCGGCGGACCCGTGTAGGACGCGTTCGGCGGCGACAGCAGCGGCGGGCCGCCGGGCGGCGGCCGCGGCGGCGGCACGGGTGGCCGCGGCGGCAGCAAAGCAGCAGCAGCAGCACCGCAGGCCGGCGGCAGCGGCGGCGGCGGCGGCGGCGGCGGCGGCACCATCGCGAAAGCGGCGCCCATCGCCGTGGACAGGGCTGCGGCGGCGGCAGCAGCAGCAGCGATTGTTGCTGGTGGCAATTGCGTCGGTAATTGCGGCGGCAATTGCGTCGGCAATTGCGTCGGCACCGCCAGCGCAACTGCTGTCGGTGCCAACTGCACCGTCTTGCGGGCCTCCGCGAAGGTGATGGTGCGCTCAGCTGACTGATCGCGCCCGCCGTCGCGCGCGCCGTCGCGCCCAGCGTCGATGGAGCGCTCAGCTTGCCGATCGCGCCCGCCGTCGCGTCCATTGTCGCGGTAGTCGCGCCCGCTGTCGCGCGGCTGCGGCTGCGGCGGCGGTGGCGGCGCCATCTCCCGCCGTCCACCGTCGCGACCCTCCCGCGGTGTGTACTCGATGTTGCGATGGGCTGGGCGGTCGATGTTGCGCTCAGCTGGCCGCTCGCGCCCGCCGTCGCGCGCGCCGTCGCGCGCGCCGTCGCGCCCAGCGTCGATGGAGCGCTCAGCTTGCCGATCGCGCCCGCCGTCGCGTCCATTGTCGCGGTAGTCGCGCCCGCCATCGCGCCCGCCGTCGCGCGCGCCGTCGCGCCCAGCGTCGATGGAGCGCTCAGCTTGCCGATCGCGCCCGCCGTCGCGTCCATTGTCGCGGTAGTCGCGCCCGCTGTCGCGCGGCTGCGGCTGCGGCGGCGGTGGCGGCGCCATCTCCCGCCGTCCACCGTCGCGACCCTCCCGCGGCGTGTACTCGATGTTGCGATGGGCTGGGCGGTCGGTGGTGCGCTCAGCTGGCCGATCGCGCCCGCCGTCGCGCGCGCCGTCGCGCCCAGCGTCGATGGAGGGCGCGATGGTGAGCATCCCGGGCGGCGCCGGCGGGTAGGCGGGCCCTGCCGTCGGGTACCCACCCACAGGATAACCGCCGCCATACGGCGGGTGCGCGGCCGGGGGGTTCACGGCCGGGGGGTACGCGGATTGAGCGCCGTAATTGGCGGGCGGCGCCCCCGGACCGACGCCCGGCGGGGCTTGGTAGCCTGCCGCAAAGGACGTCCCGTCCAACGAGAAGAAGTTGGGCCCGACCGTGTTCCCTTTGCGCCCGTCATTGGCGATCCATGACTTGGTTGTGTCATAGACCTTGACCCTGTGCTGCCGCTCCAACGCGAATCGAATGGCGTCGGCGGTGGCGTAGTCGCGCCGCGCCTTGGCCTCCTGGCGCGCCTGCAGCTGCGCGGCCAGGTCTGCGTTGCTGATCGTCGCGCCCGGCGGCGCCTCGCCCGTCGCAGCGCTCGGCGCGCTCGCCAGCGGATCCAAAAAGTAATCGGGGCCCGAGGTGTTGCCTCTGTGAGGGTCGCGGGGCAGAGGAGGAGGGGAGATAAATGGAGGAGAGGGAGCAGGCGGCGGGGCGAGCGGGCGGAGGCGCTGCTGCGGCTGCTCGCGCGTGCAGCGCACCGGCGCCCGTCGGCTGCGGCCCACGTGCCAATCATCCCCGGCTGGCGCCCGTCGATGATCTTGATGCCGAACCCGTCAAGTTGGCCCCGGATCGCATCGGCCGCTGCAAAGTCACGGCGCGCCTTGGCCTCGGCGCGCGACTGGAGCAGGTGCGCCAGCTGCTCGTTCGTCAGTCTCGGCATCGGCGGGGCCGCGTGAGCGGCATCATCTGCGAAGGCCGGAGCATCGGACGCGGCGGGATCTTGTGCAGCGGGCTCTTGGACAGTCGGCGGCGGCGCAGACACGGACGCGACGCCCGAAGCGGATGCAGCAGCTTCGGCGGTCGCGGCAGGGTCGACGGAAGCATTCGCGGCGGCCTCGTCCCTCGCTGGCTCAGCAGCCATGGGCGCAGCGCAAGCGAGGGACGCTGCTGCAAGTCCCTCGCTTGCGGTCAATATCTCGCCCGCTTGAGCATCAGGGCCATCCTGCGCGCTCGCGCTCTCGCTCGCGGCAGCGGAAGCAGCAGCGTCGTCAGCCGGCACCCCTCCTTTCTCCGGGTCATCCTCGCGGGCGCGCTTGCTCGCGCCTTCGGGCTGCTCGTCATTTACTCTCATGGCACGCGGTTGACAAGTTTCATTCGGCGCACCCTTTTGCGGATGGGGCGCTGTGGTGGTGTTCGCGCATGCAAAGGTGGAGAAGGGGGAAGGGGGGGAAGGGTTAAGGTGCGGGAAGTAGTAGCCGGGCTGCCCCCAGGAGCATGGGATGCCGTCGTCACCGAGGAGGCCTTACAATGACCGTCGCTGGCGCGCGTTTGGAAACACCTGGGATATTTCTGTCATTCATGAAAGTCTCCGATAAACCTCCGTAAGATATACACTCGGGGGCACGGGGCACACTTGACACTATCCGATCCGAGCTTTCGCGACGCCGATACTCTCGCGGAAGAAGAAGGCAATCTTGAGGTGGTCGCGCGTGGTGGCGTCAATCGAGAAGATCACGACGTCCGTTCCAGGTTCTTGCATGATCTCCTGCGTGGGGTTGCCGTCCGCATACCGTCTGCATCCAGAGACGAGCGCAAGTCTGTGTGTAGGCCCGTCCAACGGTGCTCGGCAGTTCGTTGATGCGTGCCACTGCTGCCTGATTCTGCCGGTTTCTCCCGCCGCCGACACGGCGCCCCAACTGTGCGGACTCGACGCCGGTGCCACATGGAGCTTACGCCGGTGCCACATGGAGCTTTCGCCTCGACGTCGCCGTTGTAAATGCGCACATCGAACAGGTTGAAGCCTGGATGGGCCATAGTCTCTTTGCTCAGGTACGGGGCCAGCGTGCGCCGGTCCGCACGTGCATGCAAATGGCGCTTCGGGTCGCCTAGATTGGGTTGCGCGCACGCACGTCTGCTTCGCGTTGGAATGCCGATCGCGCTGGTGCGGGCGCAGGGGCAGGTGCGGGTGCAGGTGCGGGTGCAAAGATAAAGTCCTTGGTGAACAGGTCGACATGCTTGGTCCACCGTCGTACCCGTTTGTAGGCCTCGGCGAGCGCGTACCAGCAGATTGGACGAGATGGCGGCGGCCTGCAGGCGATCCAGGAAAGTGAATGGCACTCCGAAGGAGTTTGCGCGGCAACCCGCCCCAGGCAGGCACAGGCACCACGAGCAGCGGGTTGGGGGATTGGGTCATGGTAGAGGTCGACTCCTTACGCTCAGCAGATTTGAGCTGCCTCGTCGTCGCCCGCCGCCCGCATGTCCAGAAGAATATGTACGTGAAGTGGAACGAGCCCGCCGCCCAGATCTGCTTCGCGTTGGAATGCCGATCGCGCTGGTGCGGGCGCAGGGGCAGGTGCGGGTGCAGGTGCGGGTGCAAAGATAAAGTCCTTATAAAGTCCTTGGTGAACAGGTCGACATGCTTGGTCCACCGTCGTACCCGTGTGTAGGCCTCGGCGAGCGCGTACCAGCAGATTGGACGAGATGGCGGCGGCCTGCAGGCGATCCAGGAAAGTGAATGGCACTCCGAAGGAGTTTGCGCGGCAACCCGCCCCAGGCAGGCACAGGCACCACGAGCAGCGGGTTGGGGGATTGGGTCATGGTAGAGGTCGACTCCTTACGCTCAGTTTGAGCTGCCTCGTCGTCGCCCGCCGCCCGCATGTCCAGAAGAATATGTACGTGAAGTGCACGAGCCCGCCGCCCAGATCTGCATGACATCTGGGCGGCGGAAGGACATCGCGACGCAAGCGTTCTACATGCTGAAATCCCGAGTTGGAAAATGTGCTTTTCTCTCCGCCCCAGCAAGTTGCGCCGCGCCCCCCAATATCGCGCCGGAGGGGCGCCCCAAAGGCGGCGGCGGCGAAGGAGCCATTTTTGAACTTGACTTGACTTGACTTGACTGTCTGACAAGCAAGCTAGTTAGTCGAAACAACACAAGTACCTAAACAAGCGCCGAGGTTGCTTGCTTGCTTCCTTGGTTGCTTGACTGTCTGACGTCACAAGTCTGACAAGTCCGCAAGAGAAACGAGATGCTCATTTTGGCAACGCGACCCCCGACACGCGATCGGCCGACGATGTCCTTCGCTACGTCGTCGGCGCCTCCGAGTATAAAACCTGCCGACGGCGACCCATCCTCGTCCGATGCGCTCCTCGAGGCGCTCGAGGTACCTTACGAGAAGGGCGACAGCCGTCGGCTGCCTGATGGGCTATTCGAAAAGATTGCGTGGCACACGATCGCGCCGCTCTGGCTGGGCTACACCATGAACATCCTCGACAAGGTCAACCTAGGCTACGCGCAGCTCCAGATGTCCACCGACCTGCACATTTCGCCGCGCGCCTACGGCTGCGCCTCGGGTGTCTTCTTCCTGAGCTACGCCGTCATGCAAGTGCCTGTCAACCATCTGATCCCACGCTTGGGCGCGACGCGAATCATCGGGGTCTCACTGGTGCTGTGGGGCCTCTTCGCCTCATCCACCAGCCTCGTGTGCAATGAGCGCCAGCTCATCGCGCAGCGCTTTGCGCTCGGCCTCGCGGAGAGCAGCCTCTACCCGGCTGGCCTCTACTACCTGACTCGTTGGTTCCCGGAAGCGGTGAGTGGGCGTGCGCTCGCACTCTTCTCGACGGCGCCGTCCGTCGGCGGCCTGCTCGGCTCCGCCGGCTCGGGCGCCCTCATGTCCGCTCTCGATGGCGTGCACCACCTCCGCGGCTGGCGCTGGCTGTATTGCCTGGAGGGCTTGCCAACGGTCGTCCTCGGCCTTCTCGTCTGTCGACTGCTGCCGGAGCATCCTCATGAGGCGCCGTGGCTGAGCGCGGCTGAGCGCGGCCCGCTCCTTGCTGCGCTCCATCACGACCGAACCAGGTGCCCGCTTCGCCGCGACGACGACGAGAAGCACGCACGCGGCGGCGATGTCGTAGGCGACGGCGGCGGCGATGGCGGTGGCGGCGGTGGCGACGGCGGCGTCGACGGCGGCGTCGACGGCGGCGGCGACGGCGGCGGCGGCGGCGAAGCACCGCGCGCGCCGGCGCCGGTGCAGCGCACGCTGGCGGCTACAGTTCGAGCAACGCTCCGCACGTCCACCTGCCGCGTGTGCTGTGCCCAATATGTCGTCTCCGCCGCTCTGATGAACGCGGCGCGATTCTTCTTACCCACGCTGCTCACAGAGGTGTATCCCACCCTCTCGCCCTGGCGCATCGGACTCGTGTTCACGGTGCCCGCGTGCCTCAAGGTTGCCCTCGCGCCCGCGGCAGCGTCGTGGGCCGACGGCGGCGGCCAGCGCCGGCGCTTCAAGTCTGCCTGGATCCTGTACGTGTGTGCAGCCCTGCTGCTGCTGCTGTCCGGGCTAGGCATGCTTCTGCTCCTTGAGAGTGGCAGCGCAGCCTCGCGCAAGCATCGCGCTTCCTTCCTAATTGGGCTCGTCGCGCTCGCCGACGTGCTGTGCCAGCTTGCCATCCCAATCTTTTGGTCCATGCACAACCACTTACAACCGTCCGAGCTACAAGCGTGCTCGATCGCGCTCGTCAACTCTGTCGGCAATCTCGGCGGCTTCGTAGGGCCTGCGCTACTGGGCGCGGCGCATGACTATGAACGCAACTGGTTCAAGAGCGGCGGTACCTCGCAGTGGGGCGCGGGAATCGCAGTCCTCGGTTCCATCTCGTTGGGGGTCACCCTAGCGACCGCTCTTCTCGGTGACATGATGCTGCATGGCGCAGCGTCCGGTGCCGATGGCGAGGGCTCACGCGGGGATGAGGGTAGCCGCGAGCTGGTCGAGCAACGCTGCGGTAGCACCCCTTCGAGCCCAAGCATCAGTCGTGGCCTTTGCGCGGCCGACGAGGGCAGCACCCCGTCGAGCAGGCGTGGCCTGTTGCTGCGCGTCTTCAGCGAGGAATCTTTAACGTAAGTCCTTGAAAACAGGTATTGTACGGAAACTTCAAAGACATTGCCGAAACCCGGACATCAACGACAATTGTATTCATGGTAACGACACCCACAACGTAGCCACCGCGGACGCACGACCCACACACCAACAGCAACCAGCACCTGCGAGGGACCAGCAGAGAGACCCGCACGTGGCAGGCGAACACAAACGCGCACGTGAGGAGGAGCC
>Ga0210241_100932_pt1 | contig 24842 bp, 17 predicted proteins | sample ChrtobMetP5a_8mM_FD_155488 | JGI IMG/M metagenome (GOLD analysis project Ga0210241, IMG submission 155488) | Chrysochromulina tobin associated microbial communities from unialgal haptophyte culture, Seattle, Washington, United States - P5a_8mM | ecosystem: Host-associated > Algae > Haptophytes >...
GGGGCGTCCCATGAAAGAGTGGGATGACCCACCGGTGGGTCATCCCACTCCCTCTCCGGGACACACCACCCAAGCTGGGACGTCCCACACAAACTGGTCCATCCCAATTTTTTCCCGGTTGCTAAGTTTTGAGGAATTCTGAATGACACTTTGCCACCGTTGATTTGACTTGATTGTCCATCAATACCCCCTCAGAGAGTCGCCTTGACTATAATCAGGCTCGCAACCCTCAAAACAAAGCAAAACAAAACAAACAACCAATAACCGAATAACGTCACCACCCTTCCCCACAGGGGGAGAGTGGGACCACCCCCCTCTACGGGGGCGGCCACGAGCCCACGACGTCCAACACCGCCACACAGCAAAGAAAACGAAACCTCCCAACCCACCCCCCGTCGGGAAAGCGGGGTTCGAGGTGTGGGTTCTCACTAAGGGGGGTGTAGTTAGTGTGCACCACAGCAGACAGTTCCGTACCGTAGTACACGTCCATCCATTGGGGAGGTACGCTGAACCCTAGGGTGCGTGCGTGTATAGGTATGGTCCGGTCACCAAAAGCAAACTTTCCTAAATTTGTGTCAAGCTCCCCGCGGTACGGTTCGTACACGGCACGAAGTACACGACACACGTGCGCGCGCACACGTTTGTCGTACACGGACAACGGTCACGCCGACCGCCGAGATCCGCCGTTCGCCTATCCGCGTCGGCGTGTGCTCGAGTACGTTCCGTCCGCGGTATCATCCACCTTCCACGCGTGCTGTGCGTTCCGGTTCGGTTCGGGTCGCGGCGTTGAACACCGGAATGGGGTGTACGATTGCGTTGATTGACTTCAGCCGTTAATCAGTTCCGACGGGCGCGAAATCCAACCCACGAGAGGTACGTCGTCCAGATGAGGAAGCACGCGTTCGTCCATAGTGTCTGCCAGACTAGTGGCATCAGTCGAAAGTTGATTGTCTGGCATACAGACCAGAAATAGCACGAGCGCCGAATGGTTGTGGGTAGATCACGCCGGAGCTTCTCGAGCAGAATCGCGCGCTTCGCTTCAGTGAATCGAAGCGGCGGCTCAACGCGCGTGAACACGACATACGTAAAGAAGCCCGCATTCAGCGAAGGCGACATCACGAGCTGGTTCAGAGCCACCTTGCCGATGAGCTGCGCAGTACTCGTGGCGGCGCGCGGAAAGAGCCGCGCGAGCAGCCCAAACCAAAAGTAGAGCGAAAAGCCGCTCACTAGCGCACCCCAGACCACGATCGAGGCGGAACGTCTAACGTCCCATGCGGTGTGCGATGCAGCGGGCGCTGCCGAGGACGGCGACGCTGCCAAGCGACGCTCCACCGTTTGGGCAGTGCTGTCCGCGAGCAGTGAGAGCGCCGCGGCGGAGACGACGTTGGTTGTGATGGGTGCGCTCGTGAGGGCAGCACGGTAGGCGCCGAACGCACCGCCCAGCAGCGACGTCAGCGCTGCTCCTCCGCGCAACCCATGCTGCATCGTCATCGGTCGCGCCCGTCGACGGCTGCTCTTTCGGAAGGTCGCGAGCACACATTGCGTGCGGCCGTGGCTGTTATGCACCGTATATGGCTCCGTGTGCACGGTGCCCGCCGCCTCGAGCGCAGCCACCAGCGGTGTGCTTGCCGCTTCCCATCGCACTCGGGCGCTCAGCAGATAAGCAGCGCCGTCGGGCGCGAGGTATGCCTCGATGGCGGCAGCTAGCGCGCTGACCGCGAAGCCTTCGTAGACGAGGTCGGATCCAATGACGATGGGATACGTCGTTCTCCGACTGTCCTCAAGCTGCTGTGGTGCGATGCAGTCTTCCCAATCCAGGGCCATCGTGCGCGCGACTTTGCCCACGCCGTTGAGACGTGCGTTGGCGTCGAGGTTGTCGAGCAGCCGGGCGGTGCTGCATGCGCGCGCTGCGCCGCCCGCCAGGCGCAGCGATGCCTCCTGCTCGTCGAGGTCGCTGAGCACGACCTCGCTCGCACCCATCAGCGCCGCAGTGATGCCGCACAGGCCGACGCCCGAGCCGAGCTCGAGGCAACGCTTGCCGCGAACCACGTCTGCGTGCTGCGTCAGCCAGATGCTCAAGCCGACGGCAGCGTCCCAAACGCAGCATCCAGTCCCCCCGTCCTTGAAGTCGAACTCGCGCACGCGCGCGAGCTGGCCTCCAGGCATCACAAAGGACCGTGGGCCATCCTCGAACAGACCGAGTTCCTCCGCGATCGTGCCGTCGCTCAGAATAATGGGCGCGGGGCGTTCGCCCTCACTCAGAAGGGGCATTGATGCTACCCCGTCGTCGTCGTCCTGCAACGGCTGAATTTCGACTGCAACGCACTCCCGGGAGATCACCTCTGCGAGATTTCGCTCCAGCGCCTCGGCGTCCTCGCTCGCGCAGACGGCGGAGCAAAGGGCGACCTCCACATCCAAGGGCTGGTCGGAGCGCTGGAGGAGCCAAAAGTTGATGGGAACCGCGCGCGAGAGTTGAAGCTTAGTCGCAAGGGGCACGACGAGGAACATTGTAATCGACATCCACTTAGAATATCAGCGCAGCAGCCTGACGGCGGCCGCGGAGAGAGCGAAGCGAGACCGCTTGACGCGTTTTGATCATTCATATTTTTTGCGAATGAAGTGTGAAAATCGGTGTGAAAAAGCGCTGGCGCTTTTAAATGTCTACGGAGAGGGAGGAAGCTAGTGCGCTTACACGTCAGTAAACTTCGTCGTCGCGGAACTTGCGCTCACGATCCGCTTCGTCAACGAGTATCCATGTCGTGCGTCTTGGCCACGTTGCTCTCCGTCCTGGCCGATGCCAACTTGGAAAGCTTCCTCTCACATTCGGACCTCGCCTCCTTCCTCGGGCTTCACCGTGCGCCTCTCACGTTGCCAACGGAGCTCAACCTCATCTTCGTCGGCTTCAGCGGCGACGGGGACGCTGCGCTCAATGTCAGCGCTGCAACGCTCGCGCCGTGGTTTCAGCAGCTGCGCGACATCGTGCCCCACACAGTGCTGCCGTCACGCGAAGACGACGTTGCCGGCAGCGCCGACGGCGCTTTGCAGTACTCGACACGGCTGCGGGTCCACCGCCTCGCTCCGGAGGTGACACGGCGAATGGAGGAGCTAATCTCTGGCCACCTGCGGCCGGAGCATGTTGGCCCGCGCCACGCCGTCAACGCCATGATCAGCGAGCACCCGCCTGAGCACCTAGCGCTGCAGATGAGCGCGCACGTGATGAGCACCTTTCTGGGCTCGCTTGCGCGCTCTCTGCGGCTTCCCGGCTTCAGCCTCTTCGTGCTCAACCCGCGCCGGCCGCACGGCACGCTTCGTATCGGCGGCACGCGGTACGGCAGGTACGGCTACCGTGGTGGCTTCTCGCGCGACGAGGTGTCCTACCTTCGAGCCTCTGCCGACGCCGCTCTCATCATGCAGGCGGCGGCCAAGAAGCTCTCGCCACACAGTGGCGCGCCTGCCTCGTCCGCCGGCGGCAAGGGTGCGACCAAGGGGCGCGGCGTTACCGCCGGCCGCGGCGCTGACGGTGCGGACTCTCCGTCAGTCGGCTCCGCTGGCACGGGTCTGGACGACTTGGCGGCAGCGTGGGCGGCGGGCGAGGCGGTGGAGCTGCTCAGCGGCGCGTTACGGCCCGAGGATGCCGATCTCGGAGTGCGAGGCACCCCCGAGGCGCTCCTGGCGCGGCTGAGTGCCGCGGTCTTCGAGGCGAGCCACAGCGCGCCTGCCGCACCTGTCTCACAACCCGACGACCGCCAGGCGGCTGCCGCCAAGAGCGCTGGTGCGGGCGCCATGAACGCCGAAGAAGTTTACACGGCGGGAGCGGCGGCGCGTCTGCATCGGCTGCAGCTGCTCGAGGTCGAGGAGGCGCTGCGAGCGGGTGAGGGCTCTGTCGGCTGCCTGAGCGACGTGTGGCTGGCGGCTGACGAGCCTCTCGGCTTCGTCGACCTGACAGCGGGTCCCTTCCAGTGGGGTCCGACCGGTGGCCGAGGCGTACGAACTCTCACGACGCTGCCCGACATGCACACCGACATCGAGACGCCCACAGCCGCTGAGGAGGCTGCCGCGTCCTCGGCCTCTGGGCTGCCAGACAAGAGGGAGCTCGAGGCAGAGCGCGAGCTCTTGCGCGAGCTCATGCAGCAAGCGTGCGCACGCGCCGATCAGATCGCAGCCGATCAGATGCGCTCGAGGACAGGCGACGATGATGCGGCGTCCGGCGACGTTGTCTCCGCCGCCGCTGACGCCGCCACGCCCTCTCCACAAGTCACTTCGGTGGAGCAGAAGGAGTGCGACGCGCTCAGTGCGCGCCTAGAGGTATTCGAGCAGTACCTTGTTCAGCTGAGTCAGGAGGCTGCCGCCGCTCCGCCCGCGGGGGTGGCAGGGGCGGCGGGGCGGGCGACCACTCGCGCCGGGCGCGCCGCGGCAGCGATCAGCAACCGGCGGGGCTTCCATGCGGCCTGGCATGGGCCCGCCGACTTGACGGCTGAAAAGGCCGCTTCCGGTGCGGGTAGGTCGATGGGGTCGAGTGCTGACGGCGGGTTGACCGATGAGGTCCTAGGCTGGATGCCCGGCGGTGTGGGCGACTCACACCTGGCGCCCGTCTGGCTCGAGCCTAGGCTGGCGCGTCTGGGCGCCGCCGCCTCGCTCCTGCAGGCGCATGTGCTCCTGCCGCCAACGGCCGCCACCGCGCGCAAGCACACGTACGCGAAGCGCGTGGCCTTCCATCTGTACGTGGTGACCGCGCACGCATCGTACGACGCCACGAGTGCACTCGCACTTGAGAACTTCGAGCGGGCCCTTCTTGCCCTGCGCCTCCCCTCGCAGCAATTCACCTTCACCACGCATACGCTCGCGCTGTATGAGGACGCGGGCCTCGCGCTCGCGTATCAGACGTCGCTGCGCCATGCACTGCTCCCTAGCATGCACCCGAGCAGCGGGGCGATCGACTCCACGAAGGTCACTTCCCTCGACGCGCGCGAACTTGCTGCGGCATTGCGCCGTGCTGCGCCAACCGAAGACGGCACCAGTGGCAGCGCACCCCCTTCGGCTCAGACATCGAGGGTGGTGCCGATCTTCTTCTTTTCGTCGGACGAGGGCGTGCCTCTCTTCATCAATAAGCATTACCTCGCGGTGGCGGTGGACGACATGGTTCTTGTCGTCCAGTCGGACCATACCAGCGTGAGCGCAAATACGTTCCTGTGTGACGGAGAGCCGGCGGTGTGGAATCTGCGTCGCCCCTTGCGCGCAGCGCTCTCGGCGACGGCGCAGCTGCTCGTGGGGATGGTGCCCCTGCACAGGAGTTACAACGCGCACTCACAACGCTCTGAGACCAACTTCCTTTGGAGCGTTGGCAGCTCGCCTCTCGCGGCCACTTCGGCGGGCCTCACCTTTGGCACGCATCTCGTGTCCCTGGCCCATCGGCATTATGTAGTCAGCGGCCTTGCAGCCGCGGCGGCAGTGGTTGACGAGGTGCGGAACCTGCTTGGAGCGATCCGCCCCAGCCGCGATGCATACGCGGTTCTCACGCAGAGCGGCAGCAGTGGGCACCAGGCGCGGCAGCCCCTTGCTTCGCTGTCTGCCGGCAGCGCGGCCAGCGGCGACGAGGAGGATGGAGGAGGTAGCGCACCGATGCTGCGGCTGCAGACGTCGTTTGCAAAGCTCCGTCAGCTCGAGCAGCGTATCCTTTTGTACGCAGCGCGCAGGAACTTTGATGCAGCCTGTAGCCTGCTCCTCTCGTTGCGCACCGAGGCCGATAGAATGAGCACGCTCGGAGCACAGGTGGCTCGGGCGCTCGCGCCAGCACGCTGTGCGGCCGCAGGTGCTGCAGCGCACGCGACGTCGCATGGGCACTGGACGGCGCGTGCAACCGGTGTAGACTTGTGGTCTTTGGTGGCACTCGTGCTCGTTGCCCTCACCCCGCTCTGTGCGCTGCTTTGGACACTCTGGCCTCGCCTAGTCCACTTGCTGCCAGTCCCGCAGCGTAAGAGGCCAAAGGTCAACATCGATTAGCAGGCCCGCGGGCCGCCTTGAAACTCTTAAGACGATCTATGACTAGAGGTTTGGAGAACGGAAGGTCGCTCGGTAGTTTCTCGGTAGTGCTAGTGGGTATCGATAGTGGGTAGACCATTTCTTTTGAATAATGGTGAATGTCCCGGCTCCCGCCACGTCGCGCACCGGGCTACCGGCTCGGTGAAGAAGAGTTGACGGGTACGTAAGACTAATTATTAGTACGTAGAACGTACGATTAAGCATTTAACGAGGCGAACGGAAGGCGGGCTCCGTCGGCAGTCTTCACTCGTCGCAGTCCTCACTCCTCTCCAGCATCAACTCCAGTCTCCACCGCTCCCACGCCAGTCGCGTGTCCTCTCGAAATGCAAGACTGAGCCTGATGAACCGCGAATTGCTTCGTTTAAGTTTGGACCCTCTAGTGAGCGTGCGGTTGCACACCACGTGAAACGAAACGTAAACGGGAGAAGGGCCGGAAACAGTCGCCCGGTCCTGGTCGAAGATCAGGACCATCCGAAGCGCTCGCACCCCGCATTGTCCATTTTCGTCTCTTCACTCTAGTCTGTCGGTGTACCCTTCTACCCTGCCGCCACTTCGCCGTAGCTACACGTTGCGTTTCTGGTCTCTCCAAGCGACCTTAGGTCCGCGTGTAGGAACCGGCTTCCAATCCGTCTCTCTGAGTCTGAGATTGACATCATGTGCGTCTTTGCTGTGTGTCGTACGACGACACACCTGCCTCTCCATGTCGTGCCTGCGTCCCATTCTCGGCGTCTCCACGCGCCTTTGGTGGTCATCAATTGCCGTCGCCAGTGGTATCGAGTGCACCCTAGCGGCCGGGGAGTTCCACGGTGGCATTCCGACGGCCACGGACTCGCCCCCCATTACCTTCTGGGGACGCAGGCGAGGCCGCCATCGGCGTGGTCCATGAGAGGAAGCCATGAGAGTGGATGACAAATGCAGTCTGCCTCGTGACACGCGGCGGCAGCCGCTGCTGATTAGGGCTGTGAGCGGGCGGTGCCATCGATCCATGCTCGTCCAGCCAGTATCCTCCAGCCAGTATGTCGACTGAGCCGGCTACATCGAAGATGGTAGGCCCATCATCTGGGGCGGGCGAATATGGCGGTTTGGACGGGAACGACACCGGCGGCGCGCCAGCAGGGAGGACCATCGAGAGGTCAGCGCGGAACCTGAGCGCCTCCGCTTCGCACGGAGACGGATGAAGGAGCGATGGACCACGTGGCGAGATCGGAATGGCCGCAATCTTGTCCATGAGCGTCACCTGCGTTGCGGAGGAGGGCGGAAGGCGCCGCACGGCGGTGGCACCGCCCCGAGGCGCCCAGGGTGTGAGCAGCGCGCCGAGAAGAAGCTCGCCCACTGGCGTGCAGTTGAGGCTAGTCGCAACGCCTTCGTTGTCCTCGCCGTGTTTTCCTTCCATCTCCTCATCCACGAGGTTAGGGCCTGCCGGTGACGGCGGCGCTGACGGTGCCGGCGGCTCAGGCGGCGCGAAGCCCATCGTTGCGAGAGGCGCGCTCGACTCCGACGCACCCGAGGCAAGCGCGGTCACTTCGAGCGCTATGGCCTCAGCCTCGTCATTCTCGCCGTCCCATGGCCAATTCCACTGTCGGCCCTCTGCCTCCGCCTCTGGTTCGTCCTCGTCTAGCACCTCGCCCGCAGTCGGCGCCTCGTACCCCTCGTCGCGGCACCCGTGGCATTTCCAGTTGGGAATGGCCTTCCGAGCGCGTGGGCCACGCTTACCAATGCCGCAGACCATGCACAGCGTCAGTACCTGCCCACGCTCGTTCAGACGGTTCACTGGCCCATTGGGCTTGTGCAGCGCCTTCTTAGGCACTGCCGCCACTGCGTCATCGAATCCGCTGTCAGAGTCGTCGATGACACTGTCGCTGCGGTCACCACGCGGGCGTGCGCGCTGGTGCTCGCCTGGCAAGGCGGGCGCCTTCCACTTGTTGCGTGCCGCAGCCGCCGCCGCGCGCTCGGGCACGAGAGCCGCCGGCAGCTCAAAAGCGGGCGCAGCAGCCGAGTGGAGCTCGAGCAAGCTTTCGGCGACAAGGCTGTCCGATGCCGTCAGCGGTTCTGTAGTGACCGCGCCCCACTGCGCTGCCACGCTCGATTTGTCAGAGCGCTGCAACTTGGCGGCCCCCGATCCGAGCGGTGCGGACGAGGATGCGCTGCGCTTGAGGTGCGACATCATCGGGCTAGGGGGCGGCGCTGCGCCCGTGCCCGCAACCGCCATGGCCACGCTCGATGACGAATGCGCCGGTGGCGGCGGCTGCATCGGCTCATGGCGAATCGAGAGTGGCGCGCCAGCAGGAGCCTCAAAGCCATCCACGCGCACGAGTGGGACAGGTGCACTCACGGCGCGTGCACGCGGACGCAGCGCGCCCAGCGGCGGAGCATGCGTGGTCATCTTGGGCTCGGGCGAGATGAGCTGCCGCGCCACGTCTGCCGCCGTCGGCGAAGGCGCGCGCGAGGGGACACACGAGGAGGCGCGTGATGCGGCACACGAGGGCGCAGCTGAGGGCACAACGGAAGGCGCGCGCGACGCATCGCGCGAGATGTGCACGAGGGCCGCTGCTGCGTCGTGGATCTGCTCCGCCACTGCGCCTGAGCGAAGCGATTTCCAGCCCGATCGCACCGATGAGCTCGTGCCCAGGCCATGGACACCGCAAGCCTGGCGGCTGCTGCTCGAATTCTGGCGAGACGGCGGTCGCGTTGACGGCTGACTTTGGGGCCGTGACGCACTCGTCGCCTCATCTGGGGCCCTATGGAGAGCGAAGCTTGGCAGGGCCGCGGCCGATGACGGCGGTGCCACATCGGCTGCTTGTGGCGCAAACGCCGCCGATGCTGCAAATGCCGCAGGCGTGCACGCTGGCGCCGCCGCTGCGGCCGAGCCCGCTGCCACTAAGGCCAAGGAATCTCGTGCGGATGCGGAGACTCGAGCAGAGGCAACGGTCGCCAGGCCCGGCGATGACGCCATCAGGCCCGAGGGCGGCACTGACAAGGCCGGAGGCAAGGCCGAGGGAACACGCGGCGAAAGTGATGGGTGGTTGCCCGGGGAAGACGCCTTTGCCGCGCTCGTCAGCGCCGCCTTCACCACGCTGGACAACGCTGCATTCGGCGTGCCAGGCGTCGCTGAGGCCGGCGTGCCAGGTGGCACGAAGGGGGCCGTCGGGACGGCTGTCATGACTGCCTGAGCCCGCATCAACGCTGCTTGGGCGCTGGCCAGGCTATTCTTGAACCGCTTGTCGATGCCATCAAGCGACGTGGGGTGCTCGCTACCTCCAGTGGCCGTCAAGAAGAGGTTTGAGCGACACATAGCGGGCGCGACATTCGCGGTGCCCTCGTCCTCAACGTCCTCAACGATCATCGTGGACCACGCGAGGCCAACGTCATCGTCGTCGTCGGCCGCCTCAGAGCCCTGTACTAGCCAGCACGGCGGCGAGAGGGGCATCAGTGGCAGCGGGCGGATCTCGGGGTGCCCGTGCGGCGCGGACGGCGACGGACTGGCCGCCAAGAAGGTGTGTGTTCCGGGTGTCGCGCCTTGCGCGTCGATGCGGCACGGATGCGGCGGGCGTTGGATCGAATGCCACGCCGAAGGCGGCGCCACAGCTTGGGGGTCCTCAACATCCTTGCCAGTCTTGCGCGCGGTGCGTGGGCCGGCTGGGGTGGCGGCTTGTGCGGAGCATGTTGTCACGCAATTGAATTTCTGCGCCGAAGTGTACAAGGCACCGTCCATTGAGTCCTCCATCTTCTCGATCGGCACGTGGCTCGGCCACTGTGAGCCTTGGCGTGAACCGTCGGCATACCGAATGATGAGCATCTTGTCGGTCGACGAGCTAGCAGAAGTAGGCATGAACGTCGAGGGATACAGGTCCATGGGCATGATGTCAACGATGCGTCCGTGCTGCCACTCGCCGTTCCGAGGATCACGTACGCGCACCTTGTCGTCGATCTTCGGATCCCACTCGTTCGTGTCGGGAGCGGCGGCAGTGGATGTTGTGGTGGGCATGTCCTCGTCAAGCATCCGGTCTCGGTTTGCCCTATGCACTGTCGAGGAGCCCAAAGGACGTCGTTGGCGGGAATTGCATGCCGCCCGCCGCGCAACTTCTTGAAAAACGTGTCCCTATTCTGGAGGGTCCTCTGCTTCACACGATTTGGAACTCAAACTGATCGAATCGATTTGTGCGCAACACGCGCGTCTCAACAAGCCGTCATGCGCAGCCGTGGTCGCCGCCCCGGTCTCGCGACGATGACACGCCACACGCGCGCGACACAACGAACTCGGACACAGAGAACGCGTTCGGAAGGCCTCGCGCGTGCGCGGACCGACGACGCGCACTCAGGTACTGCATGTACTGCATGTACAACACGGCACCGATACGACACATGCCATCGTCCGCCCGCAAAGGAAGGTGAGCGCTTTGTGCGCGCCCTCCCTGAGGGCTCCGCAGGGCTCACTTCCCGGGCGTGGTGCCCATCGCTTGCTCGCGCAACATATCGTGCCGCGCCTTGTTGCCAAACTCGCGCGGTGAGCTGCCCTTGGTGAAGTGTCCCACCTTATTCGGCGCGCCCCAGGCGATACGCTGCCCACTGCTGCCCTTATCTTTCATGAGGATAGACGTCGGCTTGATCACTAGCTTGGCGCCTGGCTGCAATGGCCGTCCCGAGCGCTCGGCCGCCTCGCGATAGAACGACTCGAGCTCCTCGCGCAGCGCCGCGAGCTCGATCTCGTGCTCGTCGAGCTCCTGCTCTCGCAAAGCTAGGACCCGATTCAGCTCGACCAGCTCGCCCTCAGCCACCGTCTCGACGCGCAGCTTCTCGTTCGCGGCGGCGTCGTCCTGGATGAGCAGCAGCCCGACAGGCTGACCACTTCCTAGCCGGCGCGCGTACGCGCGCACGCGCAGCGTGATCGTCTTGGTGCTATCGAGCGTGCCGTGCGGCGGCTTTCCCCTCCAGAGCGTCAGGTCGAACGGCTCGCCCGGCTCATTAGCAAGCGGATCGTCCGCGGGCAGCGAGAAGGAGCTCTCCATCTGGTCGGCGACCGCCTGCTGCTGCGGCTGCGGCACAAAGTACTCTACAAAGTGGCGCTGGAGCACCGAGTCGCGCCGCAAGCCGGTGATCTCGATCGCGGCAGTGTTCCATCCCGAGACGTGACCGTGAGGGTCGACAGCGCACACGAATGCAGGCGTCGCCTCGAGAATGACGCGGAGGTCCGAGATGGTCAGCTGCAGGTCGCCGCGCACGTCCTCGAGCTCCTCCTTGAGGCTCTCCACGTCCTCCTTCTTTTCACTCGTGTCGCCGCTTCCACCCTCCTTTTTCGCGGCCGCCGGCATGCCAAGCTGCTTGACGCCGTGTTCACCCACTGGCAGCCGAGCCACAGGCAAGTCGGTGCTGGCTTTCGCGCCGTCGCTGCTGTTGCTATCCTCGGCGTCCGCGTCGTCGCGCCCGGCGCCCGGCGAGCCGCGCGGCGGCGAGGGTGGACGAGGGCTACCAGCGCCCGCTCCCCCGCCCGTCGCTTTGACCATCTTTTGCCGCGCCTTGAGCTGCTCGGTCACTCGGTTCAGCTCGCTCTTGCGCTTCTCGAGCTCCGCCGTGACCTGATGGAGCTCGGTTCGCATCTCGCGCTGCTGGTTCTGAATTCGCTGCCGCTGGATCGTCAGCTGATTGAGCTCTCGTTGCTGCGCCGTGATCGCGCTCTGCGTGCCCGCCGTCGCGCCGCCCGGCGCCGGGATGGAGGTGTACATGCCGTCCGCGCCGGGTCCGCCACCGCCCGCGCCGTCGAGCGCGTTGACGCCAGCGCCCCCCCCCGGCTGCGTGATGCTCAGCTCGAGCGAAGCGAGTGCCTTGCTCCCCGCTGCGCCCGTCAGCTGCCCGTGCAGCCGCTGCAGCTCGCGCAATGCCGCCGCCGGCTCCTGCCGTGCCACCTGCTTGAGCACGGCGAGGATGTCACTCGGCATTGCCGACTGCTTGGTGGCTGGTGCGTCGCTGCGCAATGCATTCCCCGTCGCGCCCGGCCGCCCATTGAGTACTGGCCGCGTCTGCGCTGTCGTCGCGCTAGCCACTGTAGTTGGCATGTCGTCGGCGGAGCCCTTCGGCAGGTTGCCGAGCTTGGGCACGCCATTTGGCGGACCGCTGGTGGTCGCGGCTGGCGCGGCGGCGGGCGGCGGCACCACATCGGGCACTGTCGGCGGACGTGGCGATGTCCTCCTTCCATTGAGTGATGGATTGGAGCCAGCGGCTGTGGTTGACACTGGCGGCGGCGGCTTGCCGCCGCCGCCTCGAGGAGACGGTGGCCGGTTGGTTGCACCCCCCGGCCGTGGCGATCCGCTGCGTTGCGGGGCGTTCTGGCCCGGCCGCGGTGACCCTGATCGCGGGCTGGACGACCGCATGCTGGCCCTTGTCGTATCAAACCAAATCGAACAAATTGTCCGTTGGGTGTTCACAGCAGCCTGTTTTTTCAAACATAACGAACTTTTTACGGCTCACGTTTTACATGTACCGCCTGAGTACATGTGCCATGATGTACACGTCCATGAACCTACGTGACACAGACGTGCGAATCTTGACTTGACTTCAAGTCAAGTCAAATCAAGTCAAGTCAAGTCAAGTCCTGTCTTCAATTGAAAGTCCCCTAAGTAAACAACAGACAACCAGGCCGTAAGGAAGCCAATCGAATGAGGGGAGACTTGACTTGACTTGACTCTCGCCGATTAGAAAGCGAGCTCTTCCACTCCCAAGCACTCGAGTGTTCGCCTTTCTCGAGTGTTCGCCTTTGTCTTCCTCTCGTCCTTACTCGCTGGAGAAGGTATGCGCTCTTACCCATGCCCAATGTCAACGTGGTGCTGCAACGGCGGGGATTGGACCAGGGCGGATGCCGGCAACGCATCGCATCGTCAAGGGAATGGCATTCCCAGTAATTCACGACTCATGACCATGGACGCTTACTCTTTCGCAGATGCCATATGTTTCGATCAAGCTTGACGATGCCAACGCCACTGCCCTCGCTGAGGCCGCGGCCAATATTGCATCCGGTTCGGCATTCGTTGCTAAGACGTATGCTCACCTGACGCTGCTAGGATCGCTGCACACGTACGAAGACGATGCAGTGCACATAGCAGTCAGTGGGCTCGTGCCTACAGAGCCCATACACGGCAGGTTCCTGAGCTGGGGGATAAGCAAGCACGGATCGCTGCAAGTGCTCGTCGAGTGTGCGCCAGCGCTTTCGCAGCTGCAAGAGGCGCTACATTCGATGCTGCCTCGTGGACGACCGTGGGCAAACTCTCAGCGTTGGGTCACCGTCGGTTCTGTGAAGGCCATTCCGGAGGCGCAGCACGCAGAGTTCCTCAAGGCCGTCGAGGCTTCCTACCCCATCACGCAAGGGTCTGTGTTCACCCTTTCATCACTCTTCTACGAGAAGGATGTGCAGAGCGTCATGAACGCGCGGCCATCGGTGAAAGCGCGACAGGGGCGAAAGTCCGGGGCACGCTCGGGCCCGACGGCCATGGACGTTGGCGTCGATAGGCACGGACGCGGAGCGATCGTCAAGAAGGCAAAGAACAAGGCCCATTGCTATGCACGGGCTGCATCAACCAAATAAATATCCTTCAACCACGCCCGCAACCGCGCCATCTGGTGCTTGTGCATGAACAACCAAAGTTTGATCGATCTCGATCGTGCAGGGCATGTCCCAGGCGCCAGGGAGGCGGATTCGGTGTTGCGTTACGGTGATATTTATATTCGGTTTCGTGTTCGAGAAGAGGAGAAGCTGTGACGTTGTGTATTTGAGCCTGTATTCTTGGATCTTCAGTGTCATTGTGTCAAACTGTGCTGAACATGCGTGTCGGTTCAGGTGTCATCGTGTAGTAGTCTTACATGTATCATCCTTCTTGTACATGAATCGTGATCGACGAAATTTCGTGTGATTCCGGGTCTCGAGCCCGGTCCGTTCACACCGTGGGACGACGCCCAAATACATGTAGCGAGTTCCAATGTGCCATGGGCACATTCGTAAAACCGGCGCTCGCTGAAAGAAAGCAGCGTGGACGCATTTCGTGTGGTAGTGGCCATTGCGTTCGCGCGATCCGGTCCTCCTCATTAATGAGCTTACCTTTTCGCAATGAAAACACACCAAATCGAAGAAGGCAGGACGTCGAAAAGGCTCTCCTAGGCCGGCGGGAGCATCGCGCCACCGGCCGTCCACTTTCCTCAGCGACCTCAGCGTTGCTTGGTGGGGAGCGGCACACGGCCGCCATGGCGTCGGTGTCCGAACTGACGACGCTCGAAGACCCGACCGAGGCGTCGTTGAGCCACGTGCTCAAACAGCGGCTGCTCGCCGGCGACATCTACACGGGCATGAGTGCCGTGCTTCTGGCGGTCAATCCGTGCGAGCAGCTGCTCGAGCTCTACTCGGAGGAGACGCTCGAGCGACACCTCTGCTCGCAGCCTGATATGCCGCCACACGTCTTCCGCACGGCTGCCGGCGTCCATCGAGGAATGCTGCAGGGCCGCAGCCAGTCTGTGATAATCTCGGGTGAGAGTGGCGCCGGCAAGACCGAGACGTTCAAGCGCGTCATGCAATTCATATCGGCAGCGGTAGCACGCACTGGTCCTCGCGGTCGCCAGCGGGCCAGCAGCGGGCGTGGCATCGAGCAGCTCCTCGTCGAGACCGTGCCCATCCTCGAGTCGTACGGCAACGCTTCGACCGTGCACAACCCCGACTCGTCGCGCTTCGGCAAGTTTGTGCTGCTGCACTTCACCGAGCACGGCGCGCTCGTCGACGTCGCCGTGAAGACGTACCTGTTGGAGACGACGCGCGTGGTTCGGCTAGGCGCCAACGAGCGCAGCTTCCACGTCTTCTACGAGCTCCTCGCCGGAGGCCACGCGCAGGCGAGGGCGCGCGCAGCCGCCGCCGTCGACCTAGATGGAGAGGACGGTTCACCGAAGACGCCGCTGACGCCGCGCACGGTGCAGCGCGCCTTTTTGAGCAGCGCGATGGCGGCAGTCGACGCGCAGTGGGGAGAGTCGCCAGACGGGAGCCTCGGTGCAGATGCGCTGGCAAAGAGAAAGTTGCCGCCGCCTGCCAATAACGCCGCTTGCAAGGAGAATGCTGTGGCCGCGACGCCGGTGAAGCCTCAGCCGCCTGCCCGTTCCGGGCGTGCCAAGGCGGGCAGCCCGCTCGAGTATCTCGTGGGCTTCGACCTCCTCGCCGAGCTGCAGCTCGAGCCGTTGCCCATGTCGCGCTTCCTGCCGGCGGCAACCTGTCAGACGAAGGTTCAGCGCAACGACTCCTCAAAGTTCGAGGCTCTGCTGCGCGCGCTCGACGCAGCGGATGTACCGCCGCCGGAGGCGCGCGAGCTCTGGCGCGCGACCGCCGGCTGCGTGCATCTCGGCGCGATTGAATTTACTCAAATCGGCGACGAGGGCACACTGACGGCGGTGACGGCGGCGACGCTGCCTGCGCTCCAGACGTCTGCGGTGCTTCTCGGCTGCGAACCCGCCGCGCTGCATCGTGCCCTCACGATCAAGCAGATCAAGGTGCTCGATGATTGGATCGAGAAGCCCAACCCTCCAGCTGCATGTCGCGAGCTGTGTGCTGGGCTGGCTAAAGCCACCTACGCCAAGCTCTTCGAGTGGCTCCAGACCCAGCTATCCGCGGCGCTCGCATCCCACAATCCGCTGGCGTCCGAGGCCACAGCCGCGGCCGCGCTCGGCCAAGACTCCAAGTCTCCCGCGCCACTGTGCGTGGGCATCCTCGACATTTTCGGCTTTGAAGTCTTCGAGCGCAACTCGCTCGAGCAGCTGTGCATCAACCACGCCAACGAAACTCTCCAGGGTCTCTTCACGCACGTCATGATTGTGGCTGCGCAGGCGGAGAGCGTAAGAGAAGGCCTCTCGCTCGCGAAGCTCGACTTCGAGGGGCTGGACGACCGTGCGTGCCGTAGCGCCGTCGAGTGTCCGCAGGGTGTCTTCGCGCTCATCGAAGAGCAGTGCACGGTCCCCAAGGGCTCGGATGCGGGCCTGCACATCAACCTGACCAAGTACGGCAAGGGCCACGCGGCCTTCCGCCCCAACCCCAAGGGGTCTGCCCACCTCGCCTTCACTCTCGCCCACTATGCGGCCGAGGTCACGTACGACACCGATGGCTTCCTCGAGAAGAACAGGGACCGGTGTCCCGAGGATCTGCTCGTGCTGCTGCGCACATCGCGCACTGAGCTGCTACGCGTGGCCTTCGCGCCGACGCCTGCCGAGCAGGCGACGATGAGCTGCAAGCGTGGCGCGCGCTTCTCGGGCATTGTGGCCAAGTTTGCGCATCAGCTGGGCGAGCTGAACGCACACCTCAAAGCGTCCGAGATCCACTTCATTCGGTGCATCAAGCCCAACGCGAAGCTGCAGCCCAGGATCTTCGATGACGCCAAGGTGCGCGCCCAGATCAAGTGTAATTGCATCGTGGACGCATGCCTGATCATGAAGGCTGGCTTTCCCGAGCGCTTGCTGTTCGGCCACGTGATCAACACGTATGGCTGCCTTGCGCCGACAGAGGCGATCGCCGCCAGGAAGGCGCGCGCCGCTGCCCTACGTGTTCAACCGATTGGTGGTGACGGCGGCGCGGGCTCGGTGGAGGCGGCGGGTGCGGAGGAGGTGGCAGTGCGGGCCGAGAAGCAGGCGTGCTCAGCACTCATGCTGGCCGCTCGCTTGAATGCGGACGCATGGGCAGTAGGCAACACGCGCCTTTGCCTCAAGGTGGGGGTGTTGCCGCTGCTCGACCATCGGCGGCAGGCAGCTATCGACGCGGCCGCGACACGCATAGCAGCCGCAGGGCGCGGCTTGCTTGCGAGGCAGGAGGCGCGCGACCAACGGGCCGCGCTTGCGGCGGCGAAGAAAAAGGAGGCCGAAGAGGCGACGACGGCAGCAGCGGCGGCGGCGGCGCAAAAGATGGCGGCGGAAGCGGAAGCGCGTCGGAGCAAACCATTCCTTGGCCTGTCTCTCGCTGGAGTGGGGACTTTCAGTCGAGGGTTCGGTAGCCAGCGCGGCACGCCGCGGGGCGGGCAGTGCACGCCCCGTAATGGGCAGAGCACGCCGCGCTTCTCTCTCTTCTCGTCCCGCAAGCAGGACCCTTCTTCTTCCCTGACCAAAGGCAGTCCTTCGGCTCAGATGCTCGCGCACGCGCCTGGCTCTGCCTATGCCAACGCGGCGAACGGCTTCGTGCCCGGCGATGCGGCGTGGTACGTGACGCGGGCTGGACATGTGCGGGCCGTGCGCGTCCTATGCGCCGCCGCGTCCATTTTCGCGGCCGCGACCGCTGCCGATGGCTCCGACGCTGCCAAGGACGGCGTTGCCTTCGTGGCGGAGCGGTACGCTGTCGAATATCTCTCAGGCGCAGGTGGTCCATTCGTAGCCGATGCGGCGTGCGTCTTTCGCGCACCGCCATCCGCCGAGGAGCTCGCCAGGGCACTCGAGTATGCCGCAAGCAGCGGGGTGGCCTTCTCGCAAGAGGATTCCGCGGCAGCCAAGTCGCAACAGGAGTTTGACGCGGAGAAGCTGGCGCGCTCGCGTGCCCGGCGGCTCGAAAAGCTTAAGCTGCTGCACGAGCAGGTGGCGCGCAACTGGACATTGTGGCACCCAGCATGCAGGCCGGCGACAGCGCACCCGCTGCTGCAGACTCCCGCGGGCTTTGAGGAGGTGCCCGCCGCCATCCTCGAGTATGGACACTACCTGGGCATGGCCTTCCCCGAGGATGGACAATTTCTATGGATTGCGGAGGCGGGCGCCGCCGCACCGCTGCCCGAGGGCTGGAGTCTATGCCGCGATCCCGAGGGTCTTACCTACTTCCATGAGCCGGCCACGTCCGTTGCCTCGCGCCAGCACCCCAGCGACGAGCGATTTCGCCACCTGTACTACCAGCACAAGTATGGCGGTGTTGCTGGCACGGGTCCGGCCGGTAGTACAGGCGGTACGGGACCGGCCGGCGCGAGCGGCGACGAGGTGAGCGCCGAGGGCCAGGTGAGCGCCGAGGGGGTTGCCGACGCGTCAGGGAGCTATCTGTCGATGCTCATCGGGCAGGTGAAGAGTCGCCACGTGGCCGACGCGCTCAAGAACCTGCCTCGCAAGGAGCTCGAAGGGTATGCATCTCTCTTCGGGCGGTACGACCCCAACCAAAGCGGCCGGATCACGCTCGGGTCCTTTCTCAAGCAGTGGCAAGGTCATTTCTCGGCGTCGCAGCTACGCGTCATGTTCGAGTCGTACGACCTCACGGGCACTGCCGAGGTCGACTTTAACGAATTCGTCCTCATGGAGCAGAAGAAGCAGCAGAAGAAATCGCGACGGCAGACTCGCTCCGCTTCGGCGGCGCCATCGCAGGCACCAGCGCCGCCACAGCCGCCGCAGCCGCCGCAGCTCTCGGTGGTACCAGGCCAGCCACCGATCAGCCTTCCTTCCCGCTCGCCTCCGCTTGCCTCGCATCGCTCGGCGAATGGGTACGCGTCGCATTACACGCCAACGTCGCAGCACTTGTCACCAGACGGCCACGCGTCGGCGGCGGCGTCGGCGGCGGCGGCGGCGTCCTGGTACGAGCAGCAGCAGCAGCAGCAGCAGCAGCAGCAGCAGCAGCAGCAGCAGCAGCAGCAGGCGATCGTCCATCAGCTGAGCCTCATCCAGCAGCAGCAGCAGCTCGTGTCGCAGCAACTCGCCCATTCGGCCGCCACCATCATCGGCTTCCACAGCTCGCCTCTGCACCAGCAGCTGCTCGCCCAATTGTCCTATTTGAATCAGCAGCAGGCCGAACTAATGGCGACACTCACGCAGCCGCCGCCGCTCGTTGGTTCGCATCTCCCCGCATCTCCCGTTGGCTACGGCGCCATCGCGCCGGGGCTGTCCTCGCATCATGGCGGCTTCCCCTACCAGCAGCCGCAGCAGCGTCAGCCACTGCCGGCGCCTTCCGCCCACCGAGTGGGCATGGACTCGATGGGAGGAGGTGGCAGTTCAGGCGGCGACGCCTCGCGTGACCCCGCCTATCGCCAATTCATCGCCTTGCAGGCCAAGGAGATCGAGCAGCGGCGTGCCGGCGCGGAAAAGGACAAGGGCAAGCGGCGTGAGGCTCGCACGAGTGACGACCGGCCGGCCGCTCCGCTCGGTGGAGCCGACACGTACAGCGACGCGCACCAGATTGCTCGCCAGCTCGCGCCGACGATCCCCGTTCAGCGACATTCGGATGACGTGGAGCTTGCCACAGCTGTGCTGTCGGTCGTGGGCAACGCCATCCGCGACCGCATCCGAGGCAAGCCGCGCGTCGCCAAGGGCAAGGAGGCCGACGGCGCACCGACAGCGGATGCGGGCGGCAAGAAGAGGAGTAAGAAGAAGGGCAAGAAGGGCTCCTCGCCGAAATCGAGCAGTCGGCCAGGCTCCGGCGAGCGAGGCGGTGGCGGTGCTGCCGGCAGCAGTGGCGACCATCTGCCGGCTTCGGCTTCAGCAGACCATCTGCCGCGCGCCGCGCGCGAGGCGGAGGTGCGGCGCGTGCTCTCCGACGTGCTTGCCTCCCTCGCGGGCTACGACACGCGCCTCGCGCTGCCTCTTTTTGCGCAGCAGCTTCAGATGCTCAATAGGCGATTCGGGCAGCCCTCGGACCCTGCCCAGATAGAGGCGCTCTTCGGCGTGGCGCAGCGGGGCGGCTGCGTCGAGATGGCCGAGTTCTTGCGCCGCGAGAGCACGGTTCATTACTTTTGCTTGGATTTGCATTCTGCATGATGATTTGCGAATTGATAGAAAAGTTTGTCGTGTTTGTCTCACCGGACCGTACCCCCTTAGTACCCCCTACGACGAGGCGCGCTGCGGCCGCACTTCTGCCCGCTCTGGCGCGGGCGACCCATCAACTAGCCACTAGCCTAGCGTCATCGGGCGGCTAGAACTTCCCACTGGCGAGGGGCGGTTCTTCATGGATAACGTTACCCATCACTTCACAGATGATTCAGCTCTTCAAAGCGATTCAAAAGTGAACGACGGCCGGCCGACAAGGTCAATGCCGACGACAAGGTCAAAGGCACCGCCCAAGGCATCCAAGGCGCCTGTCAAACGAGACAAGGAGAATGCGAAGCCCTCGAATGCGATGAATGCAAAGCCCTCAGCGAATGTGAAGCCCTCGAAGAAGGGAGCCGGCACGAAAGCCAACACTGCAGCGATTCCTACGATCAGTGAAATGAAGGCCAAGCTCGACGAGGAGGCATCGCGGGGTCTCGATGCCTACGTTCAGAAGATGGAGCTCAACAATAATTGGGTGAAGGCATCGGATCCGAAGTTAGCTGAGAAGGAGGAGCTCGCTGACCTCGCCTTCATGGGCATCAGGGGTCAGACACCAGGTGGCTCCCGATGGCGGACGCGTGTGACGACCAACAAGGTCTCGATTGCACCCATGGCAGTGCTCACCGAAGAGTGCCACATTTGAAGGTACCGAACGCCGATCCGCTCGAGAGCTAGGAAAGGCCACAGGTAACCCAGTGCGCGGACCTCCCTTCCTGCTGCCCACGACTTGCGCGGAGTCAGAGTGGTCACCAGTCATCCAGTCTCGGGGTGGCACATTGAAACCTCCATTCTCAGGATCAGCAACAACTTTATATCTTATGCGCCAAAGTCTCTACACTATACACATGCGGGACAGGCCGGCGTGTGGATACTCTATAACACGAACGTACGAATGGCAGTGACTTTCCACGGCCGGGCCGACGCACCTCTTTGAGCTCTGTCGTGTCCTCTCGGGAGGAAAGTGTGCTCGTCGGTCCCCTGCTCGTGGAGCCGCGCTCGCTCGTCGCTCCGGACTGAGATACGTAGTACGCCGCTCGGAGCCCTCGGAGCCAATGGAGCGCGTGCGTGCTGGGCCGGGCGTACCGCGTGTCCAACGACTTGGGACTTCGCTCTTCTATTGTTCACTCGTAAGATAGTGTGGAACGCGCTCGCGGCTCGGCTGACGTCGCGCTCAAATGAGGACATGGAGTGGACAAACTGCCAGAACCCATCGCCCTGCACTACAGACTTCGGAAGGCGGCTGCGACCGCACGTACTATAGGATTTCCTTTTCCATATTCGAGAGCACGTCCGGCGTCCCCACGCGCGGATTGAGCGTCGCCAGATCGAAGTAGCCCCTGCGCGCACGGAGGGTGGCGGCGCGCGCATCGTGCTGCGGTCAGGGCGGGGCTGTCCTGACGATGGCTCAGCGGCGTGAACGCCACGCGTGCATGGGTGGCGGTGTGCGCACTCTGGCGTGATGAACTGCGTTGCGCCCGTCACGAGCCTCTGGCGGCCCATAGTGCAGTATATACGCACTACCGACTGCGAGATGAAGGCGCCGAGCAGCGCGAAGGAGACGGTCACCCAGCCGGCGACGAAGTTGCCCATCTTGAGCCAAGAGAGCGCGATGCCGGCAGCTATGAGTGAGCAGAGCGACGCGAAGCCGACGGCAAAGAGCGGCCAGCGCCGCGCACGCATCTGCGAGACCGCCAGTTCGAGGCTGTCGCCTTCGGCGCCAAGGATAGCGAGCTGATAACCAAAGACGAGGAGCACCGAACCGGTGACAACAACGTACAGCGAGAAGATCATGCTCAGCGAGAGCCCGCCGTGGAAAACGCCCACGATGAATGCGTTGTCGTCTTCCTCGATCTCCATGTGCACGATGCTCTCAAAGGAGAAGCCAACGAGCACAGAACATTGCGTGATCAAGACGCTGAACCGCTGGATGTGGAACTCGAGCTCCTCCCGTCGCAGGTCGATGGCACGCCGCTTCGCCGTCGCCTCCCAGACCTGTTTGCCTGTCCGCAGCATTGCGCACCGACACTCTTCCTAAAAAGGGTCAGGAATGGCGAAGGAACGCAGCGTGGAGGATCTGCTGCTGCTCGTCGCCGGCTCCATCCTTCCTCGGAGATTTTGCGGATATGCTCGCCGCTGACAAGCAGGTATTGGATGCATGCCTGCGCAATGAGCTGCAGGAGCTGCGCCGGATGGAGCTCGAGAACATCATCACCCGCTTCGATAGTGCGTTGACACCCTCGACGCTCATCGCCGGCTTCTCGTTCACGGCTATCGTGGATCTTGACGTTTTAAACCCGGACAGTTCGGACACGTCCATCAACGAGGATCAGCGCATAGCCGAGAGGGTCTTCTACATCGCCGCCTCACTCGCCCTCGCGCTCTCCCTCCAGGTCACGGCAGTCGCCTCTGCCGGCATCATCTTCGGTCAGCGCCTCGCTGTGCAGGCGACCGCGGAGCAGGGTTACCAGCACGACAAGTTAATAGCAGAGCTCAACGCCAAGTTCTTACAGTGCACCGTCTGCGTCGCGGGCGCCATGCTTAGCGTCGTGATCGCATCCGTGAGCGTCGTCTGGATGAAGCAGTCGGCTAGCGACGGCCAAGGGCACATCGCGTCCTGGACATCCTCGGTCCTTTCCTTAGTCATCTTTTGCACCACGTGCATCACCGTGGTCCAAATGTTCCTGCGCTTGCACACGTGGGCCCCTGCCAGCTCCAAGCTCTCTCTCTCGGCCTCGCAGCGCGCAGCGGGCTCCAAGCAGCTCGGGATCACTGCCGACGAGTTCTACGTGGAGGAGCACGTGCGCACCGAGTACTTGAAGCAGCGGCAGGCGCAGGCGCAGGCGTATCTCGCCGCCAAGAGCGAATCCTCGCCACTTGTGCCATGCGTAGGTCGATAGCTCGCTTCTCTTTCAACGCGCGTGATCCTCGACGGCTTGCGAATGACTTTGAGGGGCTGGCACCGCCGTCGTATGGGGCTGCACGCCCGTACGAGGCTTACCGCGTCGTCGTGCACTATGTTCGTGCTAGCATGGAGAATACGTTTGCGATTGGCACCGGGGTATGGTGGCACGACCCTAGATGCCGGAGCTCTACGAGTGCGGCTTTAGCGTCCCTTCGGCTACCGCCCGCAATACCAAACTGCCCTCGAGCTGGACGGAAGCGATATGTAACACACTGATCGTATTTGCATACCTGTCGCCCCTTCAGCCGTCATACGTCGTCCCCGAATGGGAATGGTAAGAAGGATAACTAAGGACGGCCTGCGCCCCGCGCGGCGCACCGATCCGGGCCCGCGCGCGCGGGCGGCGGGGTCCGCGACCCCGCGGTCGGGCCATGCCCCATGGCGGTGGCGTCGCGGGCGTCGACGCGTCGCGTTCGCTCTGGCGTGTGGCGAGAAATCGACCTAAAAGCTTTTATGTGCGAAAAAACCTAAAAAGCATCGAAGTACGAACAGACGACGAGAGTGTCCCTGCTCCCTGCTCCCACCGACGCAACTGGACTGTGTACACAAACTAGCATGGAGGGAGCTCGCCCGCAGAAACTCAGTGCTGCGAGGGCAACGGGGAGCCGCAGTTCGGCCACGCAGCAGGGCTCAGCTCGGCACCGCACGCGCCCACACGATTGCTCTCATGCGGTCGCTGCCTCGCCGCCGAGCTCGCGCCTCTTCTGTTGGTAGTCTTTGATGGCGGCCTTGACGGCATCCTCCGCGAGCCTGCAAAGAGGTGCGCGGTTGGGCTCAGCGGGCGTGGGCAGCGCGCAGGTGGCGGGCGAAAAGGGCAGAGCTCGCACATGGAGCAGTGGAGCTTAACGGGTGGAAGCTTCAGGTGCTTGGCAATGTCCGAGTTCTTGATAGTGCCGGCCTCGTCGAGCGACTTGCCCTTAAGCCATTCAGTGGTATATGACGAGCTCGCGATGGCGGAGCCGCACCCGAAGGTCTGAGACGCGCGAACCAGCCGCGCGAAAGTGCATGTAAGAGTGGCAGACAGGCGGCGGCGGGCGGCGGGCGGCGGAGGGCGCAGTGTCCAGAACAATACAGAGGCTCTGCTGCGGTAAGGCAGAATATCGGCACAGAAGCAGCGCGGCGCCTTCTGCAGAGGCGCACGGTGCACACCTTGAAGACCGCCTCCTCGATCACCCCATCTGGACCAACGCGCATCTGCAGCTTCATCACATCACCGCACGCAGGCGCGCCCACCAGTCCAGTGCCCACCCGTGGGTCGGTCTTGTCCAGAGAGCCGACGTTGCGTGGGCTCTCGTAGTGGTCGACGATGCGCTCGTGGTAGAAGCGCGCGGCGAGCAGCTGAGGCGAGCTTGACCGGAGGCCAGGCGCAGCAGAGCGGCACGCAGTACGCAAGGCGACCAACATGTGAAGTGTTCGGTTTCTGGCTTAAGACCCCCGCAAAACGTGAGACGAAACTTAGCTCCGAATGACGCACATCGACGGCTCACAAATTTCAACGTGAAGTGATTTTGACGAAACCTGAATCAATGGACCATGTACGAGTGGCAGAATACAGTCGAAATTTTTGGCATTGGCCGGGAGGGGGGAGGGGGGGGGAGGGGTCCTCGTCTCTTTGTGTTTTTTGCATCTTTTGTCGCCGCGCACTCGCCTCTTCGCGATGCCGCGGCACGCCGCCTCTCGGACGGGCTCTGAGGTCGACGCGCTGCGAGTCCAGACAGTTGCGGCTGCGCTGGACCCCTTTTTGGATGATGCTGACCTCCCATGAGCGGTGCCCGAGTTCGTGAAGCGAGGAGAGCGAAATCGTGGGAGCGAGCAGAGCGAAGCGAGGAGAGCGCTGAGCGAACCACGCTGCGAGCAGAGCGACGAGCGCTCCGAGTCGTGCGAGTGCGTCAGTGCGCCGCGCTCCACCACGTGCTGCGCAAGCTGCGGGAAAGTCTGCGCGAGCGGTGGAGCACACCATGGATGACGGAGATACATGAGAGAGCCGTGCTGTGTGCCACGACACTGTCGTCACTCGACGCCGCCGTCGTCACGCGACGGCGGCGTCGAATGACTTCTTTTGCGTTCCCTTCGG
>Ga0210241_100935_pt1 | contig 24781 bp, 18 predicted proteins | sample ChrtobMetP5a_8mM_FD_155488 | JGI IMG/M metagenome (GOLD analysis project Ga0210241, IMG submission 155488) | Chrysochromulina tobin associated microbial communities from unialgal haptophyte culture, Seattle, Washington, United States - P5a_8mM | ecosystem: Host-associated > Algae > Haptophytes >...
TGGATCTCAGTTAGGGGAGGGAGAAGAGGGCTCGAGACGCCCTCTGCGCGAGTGCCAAGCTATTTCAGAGCCTTTTAACAGCCCCTACAGGCTCACGTTTTTCACACCGTCCCCCCACCTCTCTCCCCATCAGGTTTTTAAACCTCCGATCGGACACCGCCGCCGCCCTGCCACCTCCGAGTCCACCTCCGAGTCCGCCGCCGCCCTCGCCGCCGCCCTCGCCGCCCTCGCCGCTCGCCGCCTCCGAACCCGCCGCCGACGCCTCGCCACCGCCCTCGCCGCCTCAGAGCCCGCCACCGCCGCCGCCGCCGCCACCCCCCCCTATGGACGGGTGTGGGGGGTGATGCAGTGCACCCCTATACTATACGGGTGGGGATGGTCCAGTGCCAGTGCGCTCCTATACTATGGTCCAGTGCCAGTGCGCTCCTATACTATACGTACGCCACAGAAGTGTATATGTATATAATTTTACATCTCCTCTCACCATAGGTCTCAACTTACCAAGGACGAGCAAAAAAAAGCCCAACCTTAACACCTCCATAGCATCCCAAACTAAGGGGTCGCGCGATTTCTGGGAAATGAGCTGAAATCGTACTCGAGCGTTATCTTTCGTTTTTTTCCACCCGCTATAGATTTACACGCCCTTCGGCTACAATTTATGTGCGCGAATGATTCACAGGCGGATTGGTGTGAATTTCATTTCTGAGTGAATCGTAGCGTGCTAATTTTCCGGTAGGCAAGATTTGAATTTGGTACGAAAGGGAGCGCCCGCGATTCGCAGTCTGAGTGATTCACTACCCTCGCAAGCGCAAGTGGGCTCATTTTCCGGTAGGCAAGAATCGAACCTCGCTGAAACAGTGCCGTGACTCGCGTGTGTGGGAATCACGGCATGCGTGAATCTCGGTCGTCGCGATTCAGAGCATGCAAGATTTGAATTCGGCACGAAAGGGAGGGCACGGAATTCGCACATCTAAGATTCACGCTTGCCGTGATTCCCACACGGCCGTAATTCCCACCGCGCCCACGACACGCGAAACGGAGCCACACGCACACACCAAGCACCCACCGCCGAGAGACAAGCACGCACACGTGCAACAACGCGAGTGCGTGCGCGCTATCCCGTTCCCTTGGCTTCTGCGTTCGCCGTTGCGCGCATGCGGCGCATGCGTACGCGTGCCGCACCCCTTTGCCACGCTGCACATGCTCTCCTTGCCCTCATTTGCTCACTCACGCGGCATTGCGCGCCGCATGGCGCGCCTCGCGCTCGGCCTTCTTCTCCGCCATGTAGGTCTTCACGATGGCCACCATGGTGCCCTTCTTGCGCGTCTCGTTGTTCATCACCCTGAGAGCAGGCGCAGAGAGAGGCGGAGGATGAGAGGCTACGTAAAGACGCGGAGGGCACGAGGAGAGGGCAGGGGCCAGCTGCGCTCACCACGTCTTCCACTCCTGGGCGGCCAGTTGGAGGTTAATCAACTGGATCCCCGCGAGGCCAGCTCACTCTTTTTGGGAGGTCTGTTGTAGCTGCGCGGTGGGAGCCCGAGCTCGGCGCGGCATTGTGCGCATGCCGTTGATCTTCGGTTGCACGAGGGCATTGAATACGGACATTTCATCAGAGTGTGTACCTGTGTGCAAGCCCTTGAGTTGCCGGCCGCATTTTCGAGCCGGCTGCGCTCAGCGAGGCCCTCGCCTGCCGCACGCGCGCTCTCCCGCATGGCTGGAGTGATAGTCTGATTAATGCCATTGGATCTTCTGATCACAACGAACTCGGAGACCTCATGGTCTGATATCTCTCGCACGTGCTTTGTTGCTTCAGCTGTTTTCCACCAGCTTGATTGGTCGTCGCCGAGTAGCGCTCGCGATATCTGCGAGAGGGAGAAAACATGCACATATGAGAGGAGGAGATGAAAGGGGTAAGAGCCTTGGCACGTGCCTCCTCCAGAGTAGGTGGCAAGGCCTCCGAAGCTAGTAAATAGTCGACGACCAGTCGCGCGAGACGAGCGGCCGCGGCTACGCTGACGCGAGCTGCGTTCGTCGTGAAGCCGTTGCGCATGTCGTTGCTAACCAGGACTGCGTGGTACGTGCAGGTGACGATGATATCTCTCCGCGATTTGAGCGCCGGGTAGAGCTTTTTGCTTGCTGCTAATCCGATGCAGACCACAACCACCGCGAAATCGTACTTGACCAGCATATCGATGAACATTGAATTGAGAAGAAAGCCGTGCTCGATGTTTTCATCTGTCGGCTGCGAACCTGTGCCGGGATGAAACCCCAAGCAAACGTCAGTGGTGATGATGTCGGACACCCCGTACTCCGATCCTAGCAGAGCCCGCTGCATTGCGGCCTGCACCGCCTTGCCGCTTGGACACTTAGGATCCAGGATGTGATTGCCAGCAGCATTCATTCCTTCGCCACAGACCACGACCACGACGTTGCTATCCCTCGACACTCCCTGCAGACGGCGAAGGCGCATAAGCGCGTCGTAGTTGCGAAGAAGAACCAAGGGTTCCGCTGGTTTGTTGTATCCCAAAGATTGTCCGTGCTTTTTCATGACCTCGAACATCGTCGAAACAGCTTCGCCGAAAGGCGTGGCGATGCCAGAAACCTGCTGCGAAACGGAAACGCCCGGATGGGCGGCTGCTTCTGGCGGCGGGGCGGCGACGGCAACCGCTGCGGCGGCGGCGGTCGCAGCGCCGTCTTGACGCACGCCGATTGTGGCCATCAAGAGCTGTGGGTCCATGCCATCAGCGATCTGACGCCGTGTGCCGCGCAGCTCTTGAGGCCCCACGCTTGCAACCTGAAAATGGATTAGCCCACCCCGATCGCGCAGATTCGGACCAGCTTGCGCACTCACAGTGTCAGCATTTTCCTCATCGTCATCAGTGCTCGAAATCTCAATGCACACCGGACCAGGGTGCTGAGTCAAGGGTACTCGCGGGGAAGGGATGTCACCCCGGGCGGACAGGCGCCAGTGGTCCTTCGGGTGATCATAGGCGACCCAATGATCTGGCGCCGCCCTATAGCATCTCGTCCCATGATGGCAAAGGGGTTTGCCTGCGGCGCGAGCATACGGCGTGGCCATTCGTGCCACCTTCCGTTTATGGTAAACCGTGAATCGCAACCGCTTTTGGTAATTGCCAAATGCATGCAGAATACATGTATGCCAAATGCATGCAAAATGTCTACTTGATGTCACCTGCAGATCTCTTAGTTCATGAAAAACTCGTCGACACTTCGTCGTTAAATAATCACGGGCACCGAACAAATAACGCGGGTGTGAGCCACAAAAGAACGCAGAGCACACGTCCTCTCTTTCATGAACAGCAAGAAACCGAAGACTGGGGATGGCAACGTCTCTGCTACAACGGGCTCCAAGCGCAAGGAGCCCGTTGTAGCAGAGACACCAGTTGTGCTGGATCACACTCTCAAGAAGGTGGATGCAAAAGCCTTTCTCATGGAGAAACTCGAACTGCGGGAGCACAAGGAGATGGTTGCAGTAGGCCAAAATGTGCATCGCGGGGATCCTGAACCCTTTGCCCCTCGTTTCTCCTTCTGACTAGAGGCGTGCGCCCCGTGTGCCACCATGCTCAGGGCGCCGCCCCCGGCACAGTCGAGATCGACGCCTACGTCGTCTGCGACTTCAAGATTGTCTGGAGCGAGCTGTGCGACATTTATGAAGAGGTGACGTCCCAAGAAGTGCTCCACCAAATCGCGACCGTCGTCATGCCGCACCTCTTCTGCTCGGCGACGCGCACGATCTCGGATTTGGCTTGCGTCACCGACGAGAACGGCGAGCACACGCCGCTGACCCTCATGATCAAGGACGTTGAGGCACACACTGGGCTAGGCAGCAGCGTGGCGGCAGTACACGCTGTCTTCGAAACGCATTTCGAGGCTCCCATTGCGATCTGAGCGCCTCTGAACCTTTATGGCGACGAAGCTGATATATCCGGCGGCGCATCCGCAACTACAATAATGTCGTCGAAAGCTGCCAGCCGCCGACGAGGAGCAGCGGGAAGAAGATAAGGATCTGGTCGAGCACGACCGTGTGCTTCGAGCGTCTTGCTTCGGGGAACGCGGCAGGGGCATGAAGGCGGCAGGCGTGCAGGAGGCGCCAAGCTGGGGAGATGATGTGGCTGAACGGGTGTGCGTACGTGTGACACGGGCTTTTAATGCTTGCTGAGCTTCTCACTATCTTTTCGGAGATGAGCAAGGGACACCATGTGAACGGCCGGACTGTTCCCCCGATCGTGAGCGCTTTCACTAAGGTCAACGTTCACACGTCACTCGGCGACTTATTTTGCAATGCGTCAGATTTCTTCTTTCCTCGTCGCCATTGCGGCTGTCGCCGGGCGGCTTGCGTCGCCGAACGACTTGGGTGCGCGGCGTTCGGCTGAGGCGGCACCCCAGCAGCCAACTCTCCTTCGCGGCGGTGGCAGCGTGCACTCTCCTTTTCGATTGAAGGGATCCCGTTCTGCGTCCATGATTGAAGGCGTCGACCTCTCCTTTTCGGACCTGTCCTTTACGGTCAAGGACGGCATGAAGACCATCCTTTCCAATTGCAGCGGGCACGCCACACGCGGGCGGTTGCTCGCCATCATGGGACCTTCGGGTGGCGGCAAGACCACGTTGCTCAATGCTCTCTCAGGCAACGTAAAAGCTAGCAAAGGCGCGTCGCTGAAGGGCACGTTGCTCTGCAATGGTGAGCAGTGTGGAGGAAGTTGGGCAAACAGGATCAACTCTGCTCTCGAGCTCGCACCCATGGCGACTGTGGTTGCGTTCATTATGATTGATATCGGCTCCGCAGCCATACTTTTTTCCATCCTCATGGCTCTGAACATAAGAGTGCCGTCCGACTTTGCGCTGGCATACACGGTGTGCAAGGGTGCCCTACGAGTGCCACGTCTCGCTCTTGACGCCTCAGGCGCAGCACTGCTTGCACGGCTTTGGCCATCCCTGGCCAGCATCCGAGTCTCGCTGATGATAGATGCTGCAACTCGAGGGGGGACGAGCCTGCGCCAGCGTCTCTTTCCAGCGTCGGCGGCTCAGGCGAGCGAGACGCGTAGCAAGGCCATGGACACGGTCAGGCAGCTCACCGACCGGTATGGGCTGGCGTACATGGCGGCTAAGAATGTCATCGGTCCGGTCTCCATCTTGCTGCTCTACGTGGCGCTTCGCACGACTGGGGGCGCAGAGGGTCTCATGGGCCGTTTCGGGAGCTCTGCCAATGGGGTCGGCCTTCTAGCGAGCCGATTGGCACTGGCGTCCACCGCATCTACGCTCCTCTTCCCGGGGGTCGTGATGGGTGCCGCGGTGCTGGGACCCACGCTAGACCAGGCTCGCAAGAACGCGGTGTCACTCCTGTACAGCGGAAAGACGAGGTCCGAGCAGTAGCTGTGTAGCGAAACTGCATCCCGACCGGACCCGGGACGTAAGTACCAAACCGATACGCGCCGGATGGACATCGAGCACGGTGCACGCCCACGCGGCGCGGCCGGCGCGTCCAACCCGCAACGGGGAGCTCGATTCGATTTCTAATGGTCCACAACAGCACACGTAGACGAAAAGCTGCGGCTACAATTAATGTGCGTTCAGTAGCAGCTCTGAACATCGCACCACGTCCGCATCTGTGAGGCCATGATCGGACAGCGTCTGTACAAAGTGTGCTTGCAATGACGCGTCCGCTGCCGACGGCCGATCGTCGAGGATCACAAATTGAGTCACCTCCGGATGCTGCGCTAGCCACGTCTTGATCTCCGCTGCTCTCGATGCGTACTGAGCTTCATCAGCGGCTGAGGCAGACAAATGTTGCGAGCCCGTTCGGCCCGGCGTGCGGCCAATCACTACGTCAGCTGCGATTCCTTCGCGATGCAGGATGTACGTTATGTACTCGTCAAAATGCCTCCAGAACGTGGATAGCACGACCTTGGCATCGGTGTGCTCAATGAGAGTTTTGAGCCGCTGAACACAGTCTTCGTCGATCCGAATGTGCGTGGCTTCCTTGGTGCGATTCAGGACCCCGTCTATGTCAAGGAAGATGACTCGTAGCAGCGGTGACGTGGGCAGCGTGGAAGTGTAGCTCGACGTTGTGGCCTTAGCGGCGGAATCGGGCGATGCTGCGGCCAAGTCTGTGATCGTCTGCGTCATCTTGGCCAAGTCCGCAGCCAAGTCGATCGCCAAGAAGCCATTCGTCTGCGCCATTGAGCGAGGCAGCCCCTTTTTCCTGATGTTTGCGTTTCCTCCCGTGAGATATGACCACTGGCTTGACTGGCGCGTCTCGCGACACGTCTCGACTTGAAACCTGTTTTCACAGCCTATGTTTAGAATTCGACACCCAAACACACACTTTTTGCACAAAAAGTTGCCTGTCATGGACGTCATCCCACCCTCTGAATCGCCTGCCGCGGCGACCATCGGCTCACGCGCCGCGACCCAAGCGGAGCTGCACATCGTCGAAAAATGCCGCAGCGTCAGGAGTGACGCCGTGTGGGTGCAGTGGCTCGGCTACCCGAAGAGCCGCAACTGCTGGCGCTCGGCGAGCAGCCATTTTCCGCAGCTCAAGGGCGACGACGCGTCGCTCGTGCTGGCCACACACCGTCGCGTCAAGACGACGATCGCGGCGATGGCAGAGGCGGAGCTCGAGGGCAGCGGTCTGGTGCTGATCCAAGGTCGCCAGCCGATTGCGAGAGAGATACGCGTCAAGCCGGCGGTGCCGACCATCCCGAGCGGGCCTGCGCTCAAGAAGCAGAAGCGGCAGCACTCCGAGTCCAAGGTGCACACGATCCGCGTCGGCGAGGCCTCGATCCAGGAAATCCGAGGCGTGCGCCGGAGTGGCAGCTTCGACGTGGAAATCAAGCCAGTCGAGGACGGCGGCCTTGCGGCGGCCTTCTCGCCCCGAGCGGGCTGCCTTCCCGTTCCCGGGAGCAGCGTGCGCGTCGCGGGCAGCGAGGGCGGCGAGGGCGGCGCGGGCGGCGCGGGCGGCGCGGGCGCGGACGGCGCCCTCGCCGCCGGTTGCGCTCCCCAGAGCTCCGACTTGTCGTCAGAAGGGAAGCGTACCAACGGGTGGGTACGCTTCCCTTCCGACGACAAGTCGGAGCTCTGGGTAGCTCATCGAACGATCTGCGAGGACACGTGGCGGCGGCCCAAGGGGTGCATGTTTCGGCTGAGCGTCTCCGAGGTGAAGGACGACTCGGTCACTCTTCAGTGGATCTTTCCCGAATCAACTCCCGGCGACGCTTCCGCATGGGTTGGTCTGTGGGACGCCAGCAGTGCGTGCCCGCCAGCGCCGCCTGCCCGCCGACGCCCGCTCGCGCTTCCCACACGTGCCCGCCGACGCCGCTCGCTCTTCCCATGACACGTCGCCCCCTCCGCGCACCCTCTCGCCTCGCAGGCTTCGATTGGCCGACTGGCGCGGCGCGCCCACGGTACATGCGCTACAAGTCACTCACGAGCGCGCGTCAGGAGGGCACGTGCCGCTTCGGCCCCAAGGATTGGGTCGGGCTGCCGGACGGCGAGTACCTCTTCTCAATCGACACGGGCTCCATCGAGTCCGGTGCTGATGCGTCGGATCGCCCCCCTGATGGCCTCCGATTGCCTCCCTCATCAGGTGCGGCCGACGCGCCCCTACTGCGTCGGATCGCCCCCCTGATGGCCTCCGATTGCCTCCCTCATCAGGTGCGGCCGACGCGCGCCTCTACTGCGTCTCGGAGCGGCTGCGGATTGTCGGCGAGAAGGTGGTGGGCACCATTGGCCGGGCGCACGGCGCGCCGCTCCAGCCGTCGACGAGCGCCGTGCGCTCGCGCGAGCCGGTCGCCACGCTGTTGAAGCCCGTCGGGGAGGACGAGAGCGACGAGAGCGACGAGGGCGAGGAGGGCGAGCAGCAGCAGTACATGTTCGCCGTGCCGGTGCTCGAGTGGGCGGACCCTCACGACGAGACGGCCGACGTCAAAAAGATGTACGCGATGGTGGATCGGCTCTCGTACCTCGATTGGGGTCTGCGGACGGACGATGAGATCTCGGGCAAGCGCGTCGCCGCCAAGCAGCGGGACACGTGGGACGGGTGCATCGTGCACGACGGGGCCATGTGGGGCGAGGCGCACGGCGAGAACGCGATGCGCGTGAGCGACAAGGGACCGAAGACGGCGGTCACCTCCGAAGGGTACGGCGAGGCGACGGTGGCGACCGTTGAGAAGCTCCTACGGCTGCTGCGCCGGCTGACGCGCTACGTGCCCGCGATGGCCGACTGGCCCGAAGTGTGGAACTTGACGGCGGACTCGACGTTCATCGACGTGGGCTCGGGCTACGGCAAGGTCGTGATGCACGCCAAGCTCAACCTGGGCTGCCGGTGCGCGGTCGGGATCGAGTGTGTGGCGAAGCGCGTCGAGATCTCGATTGGCGCTCTGCAGGGGCTCTACGGCGAGCTCGACCGCGCGCAGCTGGCCGACGACCTCCTTCGCGGGGTGAGCTTCGAGGCGGTCGACGCGTGCAGCAAGCAGGCGCTCGACTACAGCCACATCTACATGTTCGACCGCGTCTTCAGCGAGTGGACCTTGGCGGCGTTGGCGCCGGTGCTGCAGCGCTCCTCCTTTTACATCTTCCTCTCGACGCGCAAGCCCCACGTGTGGTGGGGCCACGGCTTCACGAAGATCCAGCCCATCGCCAAGATCCGCTTCAAGACGACGGGCAAGGAGGGCATGACCGCCTTCGTGTACGTCAACAGCGAGATGATCCCGGGGCTGGCCGGCATGTGGTGAGTGAGAGGCGAGCGGCGTGCTGCGGCGCGCGTGCGAGGCCTGCCGACTTGTGGCACGGGGACGGGCGGCGAGAGACGAGACGCGAGCGGTCCTCTCTCTCTCTGACTCTCGCGCGCGCGTGCGTGGAGCCTGAGCGGTGTTCTCCAAGCGAGGCAACCGCCCAACCCCTGAGTTTTTCGAAGGTACACACAGGTCTGAGCTCTGTGAAGAGCTCTGACGGTTACGTCATACAGTACACCGTCACCGACGGCACCGGCAGGCCGGGCGCCTGGAGTCGACTTGAGTCGACCGTTTACGGTAACTCGAAAACTTGACGTGTGAATGGACTTCGCCTCGTGCGACCTGGTTTGCGTTGGTGGCCGGTGAGGAAGCCCGCCGTCGTGGAGCTGGGGGCCTGGAGTGGATTTGTCTCCCGCCAAGCACGCCCTCGGTCTGCTGTCGATGCTTCACATGCTTGCCTTCATAGCGACTTGCCACGCGGCGATGGTGGCAATGCCGCCGTCCGGGTTCGTGTGGTCGACGGTCCCAGGGCTGGGCTACGCCTCGGTGGCTGTCCACGATGCCCTCCTCTCTAGGCGCACTGTCAATGACTTTGCTCCTGAGCTTCCCGCTGATTGGGAGTCTTCCTTGCTACGAGCAGTGGAGGCGGCTACGTATGCTCCCAACCACAAGCGAACGGAGCCGGTGCGTCGCCCGCTCCAGTCTCCCAACCTCAGTGCATCATGATCTCCCTGCTGCCCTGCGTACATGCGCTCATCGCAAGCACTCGCTCGCGCGTCCGCACACGACCGCAACCACTGAGAAGACTGCGGTGCTCTTTCTCTGCGAGGCCTGCAGTGGCGATTCCACTTACTGGGCCCGAAGACTGTCCAGCGCGTCTGCGAGCTCAACGCCGAGCTAGTGACGTTCGAGAAGGGTGCCAGTGAGGGTGAGAAGAAGTTGAAGAGATGGCTTGAAATTCCCGGGTGGCTCGTGGTCACTTGTGTGTCTACGACGAGTACAGACGGCCGTGCCGGGCACCTCGACGAGCCTGCTGGCGAGGCACGTGAAGACTACGCCGCCACCTGCTGCGCCATCCAGAATCTGTGCCTGTCATTGCATGCTGATGGGCTTGGCACGAAGTGGACTACAGGGAAAGTTAACTTCGATCCGCGCTTTGGCGACGCGGCCGGGCTGCCGAGTAACGAGTACGTGGTGGGTACCATCTGGTTTGGAGCGGCTGCAGGCGTGCCTCCGCTGCCGCCGAAGAAGCGGTTGTCCCTCGCCGAGGTCCTCAGCAGGCACGAGTGACCGTGACCGCGCTGAGAGCTCTAGGGTCTCGGGGGTTGGCAAGCAAGCAAGCAAGCAAGCTTGGTTGGGGTTGGCGTTGCATTGCTTAAAGAAGCAACACAGCGCCCTGTGTGTTCTGTGTGTCAGAAATCACACCGGTACAGACGCATTACACTTCACACATACGCTGTGTTGAGCACCGCCCGCCCGTGAAGATGTTGAAGGCCAGATGAGCGTTCTTCTTGCGGCTGCTGCCGCCGCTGCTGCTGCGTTACGTACAACACCGCAATGCTTCAAGCATCACCTAGTACCGAAGCTCAACGGCGCGCACGCCAAAGTGCTCGCTGTCTTCACAGAGGCGGATCTTGCTTGCGATCATGCTGCAATTGAAGCGCTTAACGATGATCCAGGAATCGCAAAACGGCCCATAGAGTTCAGCGACGAGGTCACAAGCCTGCGCCGTTGCCGGCGCGGCGCCAGGTCTTCGATGAGTCTTGAAGGGCTTGAAGCCGAGTCGGACTCGGTTGGGCCTGGCATCTACGGCGGGCGCGTGCAGCGCGACGCTCGTGGAGGTATCATCATCGGCAAGCAGTTCCAAGAGCACAACTCGCTACCCGGCCCCGTCTACGCCGGCGGAGGCTATACGGAACTGTCGCAGGCCATTCGAAAGGGGCCGCTCGAGGTCGAAGCCGCGCTCGAAGCCGCTCCGGAGATGGCCTTCGAGATTAGCACAGGAGGCGCCACGCCGCTGCACGTGTGCGCGATGAGCCGCGTCGGGCAGCAGTCGATGCAGCGGCTCATCGACGCTCGACACGGTGCCGATCTCGACGCTCTGGATACTTGGGGATACACAGCGCTGCAGCGATGTGCCACAAACGGCCTCGCGGCCGGCGCGATGGCACTCGTTGCAGCAGGCGCATCGCACTCACGCCCGTCGGGTCTGGATGGTCGCGGCGAGAGTGCCCGCCAGCTCGCGTTGCGCCTGCGCGCTTTTGGTGTCCTCAAAGTCTTCCAACAATACGAGCTGTGGCAGGGCATGGCGCTGCCCGATGGCGAAATAGAGCTGTAGCATTCCGCATCAGGACTGACGCGTGAAGACGCGTGACGGCGTTACGAAGTGGTTTAGGGTGAAGCAGGGTGAAGCAATAGACTCTCCCGTACTATAGTTCAGGTCAGTTGAATTCAGTCTGAAGTCTGCCTAATCCAAACCCCGCAATCACTATCCGACGGACCCGGATAGCGCTCAGTACGGCGCTCTCACGTCTGCCGAGTCGAGAGTCCACATACGCGCCACGGACGCCGGGAACGCGCACATATCCACCGCACACAGCGCAGCACCAGCCACACCCAACGTGCGACCGGGGACCGCCCCGCGGTGCACGTACCGGCGGTGCGTACAGCTTGGCCATGGACCGTTCTATCTCTGACTCCAACCCCGACCCCCCCCCCGCGCCCTACAACGCGAGGGCGGAGCCGCAGCTCTACCCAGAAGAAAGAGGCCACTCAACTGCCACCCCGCCCTCCTCTATGCCGCTGCTAGCTCGAGCAAACCCCGCAAACAATCTCCTCATCGGCCTCGTCGACGTTGCGGCGCCTTCGCTTCTCTGCGATTCGCCCTGTCTCGCTATGCCCACTGCCCGCGCCCGCCGCGCCCTCACACTCGTCCTCGCCAGCGTGCTGGGTCTGGGTCTGGCTCGCGACGCCCGGCGACGAGAACGAGACCGCGACCCCAGGCGAGGAGCTAGGCTCAGCCACGCTCTCATTCGTCTTTGGCCCTGTCACTCGCCAGAGGGTCACGCCAGCGTCGCTCACCAGACCGCCACTCCCGCCGCCGGTGGCAAGGCGCGGCGTGGGCGCGCCAGCCTCGTCGGCGGCCACCGTCGGCGCCATGCACAGCAGCGCACTGGCCACGGCGGCCGAGCCCTCACATGCGAGTGCAGCTGTCCGCGTCTCGAGCACACGGAGCCGCCGGTCAGCGCCTCCAGTGACGAGCATCTCCGCGGACGACGCGGGACACAAGCCGCTCACAAAGGCGAGTGAGTGTACTGCCGAGGGGTGCGTCCTCTCCGCCATCGGACCCTTGCCCACATGCCTCAGATCCCACAGCAACACGTGGCCCTTGGCGTCTGACGTGGCCAGTTGTGGGGCCGTTGGCGAGATCGCGACGCTGAAGACCGCACTGCCGCGCCGCGCGTGCTCATCGAGCGTCTGAATGTGCTGCAGCGTCTGAGAGTCTAGCAACCGGACGGTGCCATCCGAGAGCGCCGCGCAGAGAGCACGCCCACGCGCGGCGAGGCTGAAGAGGAACGCCTTCCTTTCTGGGTTGCGATCGGGGCCGCCAAAGATGACGCCATTCTCCGCGTCCATTGCGAGCTCAGCCTGAGCGAACTTGGTCTCGCGATTCAGGTCCCACAGCTGCACGTGTTCACCGGCTCCGGCTGCGAGGAGGCCGTCGCGCGACAGCATCGCAAGCCCATACACCTCGTGGTCCGTGGAAGCCTGCAGAGCCGAGAGCATGGAGCCGTCTGCAGCGTCACAGATGCTGATCTTGCCTTCCGAGCTGCCGGTCAGCACCTTGTCTCCATCTGGGTGCCAGCACACGCGCATGAGCTCAGAGCCGGGCAGACGTGTTCTTGATGTCACGCTGCCATCCACGCCAAGGCTCCACACGATCCCGCACGTTTGCCCGACGGAAGCAAGTCGACAAGGACCGGTGGGCGACCAGCTCAGATCGAACACGCGTTCTCGGTGGCCGTCGAGGCGCGTTTCCTTGCGAATCGTGACAGATGCCGTAGATGTCGGGACGCACGTCTCCATGATGTGCTCGTGTTGTCGCTGCCGACGGCCACCTCGACGGCGTAGCCGAGATGTGTGTGAGTGAGGACAGTGCGCGGAGAGTGAAGGCGCGAGAAAGGAGCGCTTTGCCTTGATGAGGAGAACAATCGAAACTGTTGAAGTCTGTTCGGCTTGTCCGTACGTCCGGCAGCCGTGAACAACTTCAATCCGATCGAATTGCTACCCTATTCTCATTATATGGATTACATGATCTTGCGGACCATGATGTCGCATTCCCGGCCATCGCGTTCCAGCCGCGCGCACACACGTTAGCACATACACAGGACTCGGTCCGGGAATGCGGAAACCGGACCAAAGGCAAACACAACAGAGGTGTGCCGCAGCTGCTAGCATGGGCATGCTTCACTCCACCTCATCCCCACACCCCTCCCGAGCTCCGTGACGCTCACGACAGTGCTCACGACGGCGCCCACGAGCTGCCCTACGCTGTGGCACGAATCAATGATTCTCACAGGCGCAGCGATTCGCTGATTCGCTGCCTGCGGCGATCGGCCTCCGCATCCGTGTTTCGCTCTCATAGCACGCTCGCAGCACTTTCACTCGCCCATGGCCATGCTCAGCGCAGGTCGATGGCGAGCCGCTCCCTTGCCCGCTCCACAATCACATCGGGCGGTGCGTCGTGGTTCGACATAAGGAAGCCTCGTAGAGCGCGGTCGCTCTCGGAGCCATTGGGCCAGGGATCATCAAACGAACGAGGGTCCCGCTTGAAGTGCGCCTCACTCACGGCGTTGAGCTTCTCGCCTGTGGCCTGCTCGCCCCCATACTCCTTGAGCTTGCTGCCGATGCCTTCGTCGGCCGCGTCGAGCAGCACCTCGATGCGCGCGTCGTGGTCGGGTTGCCCTTTGAGATCGCCGCTCTCATGCTTCGCCTTCTTCACTTTGTTCAAGAGCTCCTTATTGTTGGTGAAGACCTTGCTATCTTGAGCGAGGATGACGTAAAACTGGCCCGGGCGGTCTTGGCGAGCCGTGCGCCCTTTCCATTGGATCCACTCACGCTCATCCGGGACGGAGGTGGCAATCACGAGCATGCCGCCATTCTCATTCGCCTGCTTGTCGACCACCTGGAAGTCGTGCCCTCGGCCGCCGAACTTATCGGTCACGGTGATACGGCAGCGATTGTCATCGGTGGTGCCGAGCCGCTTGGTTGCGTCGTCAATGATCGTCTGCCATTCATTGCGGAGCGAGACGCCCCGCGCGTCGAACATCGAGAAGCGCTGCACCTCGTTCGCAAACTCTTCTCCCAGAGCCCCCTGAGCGTCTGAGATGGCCGAATGCATCCTGCTGAGCTCCTCGGCCGAGGAGCAGATGACGAGCACAGGCACTTTACGAAAGTACTGGGCGCACAGCTCGACGACGCGCGCCGTCTGCTCCTTGGCGTTCTTGAGCAGCTCCACCCCATGGTTGGTGAGCACTTTCTGCGGCGTACTGGTGCATGTGTCCAGGAAGCGGGGCACATTGAACTTGACCGCGTTGTACGTCTTGGTCAGGTAGGCAAGCTCGGCCTTGCCCCCGACTGAGCCAGTCAACCCAAAGATGGCAGCGTACCTGTGGGGAGAAGAGGCGCCGTGGTGAGCACATGCATGCGCCAGTCAACCCAAAGATGGCCGCGTACCGGTTGAAGACGTACGGAGTGCACACGCACGCATAGTGAGACTCGGCGGATGGTTCGATACCGCACCGGACGTAGTTCAGGGCCTTGAGCCATGGGGAGGTGAGTGTGACCTTGGGCACCTGGCCTGAGGCGTCCAACTGGACGCACGTGGCCTGGTTCTTCTCATTGGTGATAATGCGGTAGTGCACGCCCTCTTGCTTGGTGTGGGCTGTCTCCATGTCCTGGACCGCACGATGCCAGAGGCTCTCGTCCACGCCTGCAGGCATCCCTTTGCCCGCTTTGAGCGCCGCGAGGCATTTGATCATGCTCGGAGTGTATTCCCTATCGGGCTTCACGTAGTGGGCATTCGGACGCTCATTGACGATCAGATCGTCGACCTCATCCACGATGAGCACCGTGCGGTCCAGCACGAGCTTGCCCTCCATCATGTTGCGCAAGAATTGCTTGTTGATGGGCGCCTTGAGGCAGTAGCAGATCTGCGTGTCGGGGTCCGAGAGATCCTTAGAGGCAATCAGAGGCAATCAGAGGCAATTAGAGGCAATTAGAGGCAATCAGAGGCAATCAGAGGCAATTAGAGGCAATTAGAGGCAATTAAAGGCAATCAGAGGCAATCAGAGGCAATCAGAGGCAATTAGAGGCAATTAGAGGCAATCAGAGGCAATTAGAGACAATTAGAGGCAATAAGAGGCAATCAGAGGCAATTAGAGGCAATTAGAGGCAATTAAAGGCAATCAGAGGCAATCAGAGGCAATCAGAGGCAATTAGAGGCAATTAGAGGCAATCAGAGGCAATTAGAGGCAATTAGAGGCAGTTAGAGGCAGTACCTGCGTGTCGGGGTCCGAGAGATCCTTGCCCGACTTGATGCCAAAGCGGTCGTAAAAGGGCGCATTCGTCGCGTAGTCGCGCAGCAGGAGGCCTTCGTTGTTCTCGAGCACATGCACCTTCATCCCGAATTGCTTGACCATGAACACGGCGAGCATCGCAATCACAATGGACTTGCCTTCGCCAGTGGCCATCTGGGCAATGAAAGTCTTGGCATTGAGCTTCGATTTCTCGCCCATGATCTTCGTCGACCAGCTGCTGCTCTTGTAGGGGAGCAGCGCCCCTTCGCTGCTCTCTGCGGGGGAGGGTGGCTTGACGACGTCGCCGAAGAAGCGCGCCATCATCAGGACCACAAAGGACTGCGTGTGATGCGGCGTGAGTGGCGGGAAGCCCCGGTCGATCATGTAACGCATCCAGTTGGTTGCAATGTCCGCGAGCAGGAGCATATCGGGCTGATTCGCATTCAACTCCTTGCCAGCCTGTACCAGCGCGACGAGCTCCTCGGGGTGGTTGAGGAAGTCGATCGTCGCGAGCTGCGCCGGGTCGTACAGGCCCACGTTGCCGTACGCCTGGAGCGTCGTGCTCACGAGCTTCTTGATGGTCGCCTGCGCCTCGGCCGCCTGGGGTAGCTTCTTGTACTGGTTCTTGTCGTCGGCGATGAAGGTGAAGATGGTCTTGGCAAGCGTCACACTCTCGCGGAACATGTACTTGACCATAAAAGCCACGTTGGTCGCTTCCCTGAAGAGATCCTTCCAGTCGGCGGGCTTCTTATTCGTCACGTACCCTTCGAGGAGCGTGGTCATCGCCTTCTCACAGAGCTCCATGCCGGGCGCCCGCACCGACGCGATCGTGTGCACGCCGTTGGCCGCGACCTCGGAGAGCACGGGCAGCGGGAAGTCCGCAAAGTCCTCGATGCACGTGTCGACGCGCGCCTGCAACGTGAGGAAGATGGAGAGCAGAAAGTGCTGCTGGTCCGGATTGCGCTCAAACTGGTCAAGAACCTCCTTAGTACGCCTCGTGATCTCGACTGCGTCGGCGCTGCCCGCCGCGGCCAGCTTGAGGAGGAGCGCGAGCAGCCGCGAGTAGAGATGCAGCTTGACGCCGTCCTGGGTCTGGAGCGTGGCGCTGTTGAGCAGGCGATACTCCTTCTGGATGCACTGCTTCGTGCACAGGCGCATCGTGTCCACATGCCAGAAAAAGGGCGCCTTCACCAGCTCGTCAGTCTCCGAAAAGAGCTTCTCGAGGTTCTCATCGAAGGCCTTCTCCATCAGCAGCTTATTGAGCTCAGCGCGAGGCGCGCTGCCGAGCGCGAGGTACGTGTCAAAGACCTGTGGAACCAGCTGAGCGAAGGCGGTGAGCTTCGCCGGCCTGGCTACAAACAGCGTCGCAAGGCACATGACGACCCGCTCGTTGCGCTTGGTCTCCTCCGGCAGCTCCGTCGAGCCTGTCTTGTCGGGAGAGTCGGCGAGCACTGCCGTCTTGTCCGGAGTTTCGCTGGTCTGCTCGGTGGTGGAGCCTGCCGCTGGTGTCAAGGGCGCCTGCGGCAGGTCAAACTCGATCGGGGTCGAGTAGAGCTGCGGCGAGGAGGGCAAGCTCGACGCCTGGCGAGGCGACTTGGCCGCCGTATTGGGCGCCACACTGGGGGTCGAATTCTCGAGCTCGGTACGACGCGTTTCGTCACTGGCCTCGGAGGTGGGGAGGGCGTCGGTCGGTGCGGCATGCCCATTCGACGGCCTCCGGGATTGGAGAAGCGACTGTTCCGGGCCGTCGGTATTCCCACGAGGCCACGTGCTCATCAACGGCCCATCGAGCTCCCAGAGCACCGACTCAGCCGAGAGGGAGCGGCGTCGGCGAGAGGATGATTGCGGCGAGGTCGATTTGAGTGGTTGGTCCGTCGCGCCCAGCTGTGGGCTGCGCAGCGCCTCGTCCAGACGTGCGGACGCCGAGTGCTTTAGCTTTCGAAACGAGTCGTCGGCAGCGGAGGAGTCTGCACTGCTCTCCTTTTCGAGACTCATCCTTGATCGAGCGGCAACCCCGAGCTTCACGCGGAAGTAATGCGCCGCGAAGGCATCCAGCAGCGCGGTGGTGGCGTCGTCGTCGGCATCGCAGCCGCAGAGCACGCCATCATAGGCTTCTCCCGAAGTCAACGCAATCTCAAGCAGCACAGCGACCGCCTCGTTGATGGGAACGGGTGGGTTGATCGAGTGTTTCACGATACCGAGCTCCCGCACGTTTGTGCACAGCGCGATGACTCCCACCTTGCACACCGTCTTGATGGAGACGGGCGCCTTGGTAGCGCCATTGGCCGCGCTGGTCGTCGCCCTGGCCGCAACGGAGAGCATGAAGGCTGAGAGGATCGCCGGTTGCTGTCGGACGGCATCAGTGAGCAGCGCGGTGAGCTTCCCCTCGTCTTGAAGGTCGGGATGATCACCAAAGAGCTTCAGGCCAGGGGCCGACCAAAAGAAGCGCTGAGCCACGAGACGGTCATCCTCCGAGATCCTCTGCACAGTCGCCGCATCCATCCCGCCCTCGACGAGCTGCTTGCAAAGCCTTGCCCGGAGCGGTGACCCCTTGACCAAGTATGTTTCAAAGATGCTCGGCACGAGGCACTGGAACCCTGTGAGCCGATCGGGCTGCTCCACGAAGAGAGAGGCCAGCGCGAGCACGATCCGCTCATTGCCATCCACGTCGACATTCATCGGGGTCGCCCCCCCCGGAGTCGCCCCCGCCGGGGTCGCCCCCGCCGGGGTCGCCCCCGCCGGGGTCGCCCCCCCCGGGGTCGCCCCCCCCCCTTCGGTGCTCAGTCGTCGGCTTCCAGGCGTAGATTGGTCGTCTGCGTCCAGCTCAGGCAGCCAGCCTGGCGGCAATTTGCTAGGCGCGGGCAAGTCCCCACTGTGCGTCGCAAGCTGGACCTCCTTGGAGGCAGTTTGACTGAAGACCGTGCGCTCGAGGTAGGTGGCTGTGCCCATGAGCGCCTCGGCGGGCGCAACCGAGCCGGAAGTAAGCTTCCACAGCGGCAGGAACGCGAGGTACGCCGAGCGGCTGCGCATCGATGACGAGAGCAGATGAGCGAGGCAGGCATACACTTCGTTCATGAGCTCCACTGGCAAGGCGAGGCTGGCGGTGGCGGGCGGGAGCGCCGCGGCTGGCTTGACGCCATCGGCTGCCTCTTTCGATTTGAGGGCCGGCGCCTTCATGTCCTCGAGCGCGGCCTGCGTCTTGGCGGCATCGATCGCGGCTTGCGCCACGAGGCTCGCACAGTGGCACTCGAGGAAAGCGAACATCGTTCGAGTGAAAGGATGATCCGGCAAGAAGCTGAGCGTGCGCCCCACCAAATCGCGTGGCGGAATGGGCCACGGGTCAAGGTGCAGCAACCTTGGCACGAGTTGGCTGAGCCATATGTCGACCACCCCCGAGATTGACGACCCAAGCTTTGCGCTCTTGGTGCCAGTGAGGGCATTGAGGAACGTCGCGGCGGCCGCCGCGTCCTCGGCGCAGACCTCGTGGGCAACCGCTTCGCACACGGAAGGCTCTGAGTATGCGCCACGCAGCATGAGCCCAAGCAGTAGGTCCGCCTTTTTCGGGGCCCGAGGGAGCAGGAGCGGCGCCCAGCTGAGGCTGGTGAAACCCCAGCCATCCCCAGACGAAGCGGACGAGCTCACACCAGAGCCATTCTGAGCGGGGTTTTGAGCGTCCGGTGCGCTGACGGCAGGCTGCGCGGAAGTAGGCTCGACCACGTCTTCCGATGGGCCGAGACCACAGCACCCGGTGCCCTTTTGGTTCTTAGACACCGTCACGGGCGCCGTGACGGGCGCAGCAGGGGCGGGGACGGCCGGCTTGTCGGCCTCCCTTGGCGGTTGCTTCTTGGGGGTGGAGGCAGCCGCCTCAGAGAAGGTGCCTTCCTCGAGCTCCGCGCGCGTCGCCGCCGCCGCCGCCGCATCGGCCTCCACCCGAAGGGTTTGCTCATTCTGTAGCGCGCTCTCAAACGCAGCAAAAGCGGCAACGGCTTTGGCCTGACAGCACCATGGGCGAGGGGAGTCGGGTCAGGCATGGGCGAGGGGAGTCGGGTCAGGCATGGGCGAGGGGAGTCGGGTCAGGCATGGGCGAGGGGAGTCAGGTACGATCAGACGAGGACGTCGGTCACTCTCGGGGTTGCCTAAGTGCCAGTGCGTGGCTCCATCCACCATGCGCGTACCTCAGCCTCGCTGGCAGCGGCGCGCGCTTGCTCATTCGCGCTTGTCAGGGCCGTCAAGCGCTTCCAGTCCCGCATGGCCAACTCCTCCTCCTCCGCATTCGCAATCGCGGAGGGGACCTCGCCATCAACGCCCACCCCTCCTTGGTAGCTATCGCCACGAAAGCTCAACTCGATTTGTGAGCTCGAGACTCCGCCAGACGACTTTGAAGTGGTCGATGGCGGTAGGAGCCTTGGTCGTGGTGCTTCAAGCAATTTCGCATCCGCCTCGGCAGCGGCGGCCATGTTGGTCAGTGAAACGTGCGAGGCCATCTGCCGAGGGCCAAACACGGCACGGTCAGAGCTGGTCCATATGTGAGCGCATACATGCGCGCCAGAGCAAAAAGCCCCGACGCGCGTGAGACTGCGCCGCGTGGCGACGCGTACCTTGGCCGCCTCTCGTAGTGAAGCCGAAGTGGCGACCGCCTGAAGATACCTCGTGGCGCTCAGTTCGCGGCGCTGCCGAGCGGCCCGAAGGCGCTCTGCCGCGGCCTGATGCTGCGCCGCGCGTGACTCGAGCGGTCGGCGTTCCAGCCGCGCTGCCACTGCCTCGAGCAGCCGCGCGGGCACGCCGGCTTGCTTGGCCTCTTCGAGTTGGGCCTTGAGCTGCGAGGGGTGTGGCTGCGCGGTGAGAGGGTCGCTGACGGTGAGGAGCACCAGCGCCGAGCCGAGCGAGTCCCGACGGTCGTGCGCCTCGTTCACCGCCTGCAGCTGGCGGCTCGCGCTCTGAGGACGGGAGGCAGGAGTGGGGTATGAGTGGGGAGGCAGGAAGGGGGTACGGCCGATACGTACGAAGAGGAGTGAGACGAGGGGGGAAGGAGTGGAATGCAGGAGTGGGGGAGGAGGCACGATCGGGATGGAGGCGGGTGGGTGGGAGGCACATGCAGACCTCAATCTCCTCCGCTGGGACGCCCACTGCCGTCGCCGCCTTGAGCGCAGCCTCTGCTGCATACAGGTCGACGTCGGTCGCCGGCAGACTCACGTGGGCTTTGAGGAGGGCCGAGGCACCGATGATGGGTGTTCTTGCCTGCTCACGCTCTCGGCCAACTTGCTGCGAGCCGAGCACAACGCTCACCAGGACGCCACACTTGAGCGCCTGCGTACAACGGGTGCGCATCCAGAGGGGCTCAGCAACGGCTTCGGGGCACTCCCGAGGGGCTATCAAGGGTCGAGGGGTCTAGGGCGTGAGATGCGGGGCGAAATTCGCACCGCCTGGATGGCGCTCAGTAGGCCATCGGTCCCGCCGGCCTTCTCGGTGTATGTGAGGTCGGCGGCCGCTTGGCTGCGGCGTGCCGCCGCGACCAGCCGCTCCCGCCCGCGAGCCAGGACAGACGCATCGACTCCAGCCGCTTCGGCCTCTGCGATGGCTGCCTCCAACTCGTCGATACGCAAGAGAATGAGGTCGAAGGCGGCACACCGTTCGATCTCGGCGGCGGCCGCGTGGCGACGCATCAAGCTTGCCTCGGCTTGCTTCGCCTGCGCCACAGCAAGGGCCGCCTCGCCGCGATCCAAGATTGAAGTGTCCGCTGGTGCCAGAGCGGTGAGCGCCTTTATCGCAGCAGCAAGTGCAACGGTGTCAACGTCGAGTGGCATCACCATGAGCTCCTTGATCGCATCGGTCCATTTCTTCACGCGTGACGCATGTTGCGCGCGCTCAGCGTACTCGTACTTTGCCAGCCCGCGTTGTAGCATGCTCTTGGCGTCGGGGTCTCGCCTTTCGAGCGCCTCAAGCTCGGCCATGAGCTTTTGGCAGTCGACCGTCAGAGGCGGTTCCTTGAGGAGGCGGGCGAGTTCCGCATTCGCCGCTGCGTGCTTGTCCTCAACGACGGCGCTCGGCTGCCGCTGTGTCTCGGGGCGCACCATCTTTGTGGTGACGCGTACGTGCAACCGGTCCGCCGCACCTTGGAATCCGAAGCGCGGCGAAGTGGTTATCAACTTTACCGGCACCCTACTTCTCTTTCTACGCCGTCGGAGAAAGAGGCCTCACGACTTTCGAGAGTGTGGTTTTGAGATTTTTTACAATCGTGCGTCCATGGTATACCACGGCTGGGCAGTTTGAGGTTGGGTGCTTTGCCAAGAAGCTCGACGCGTTGTGACGAGCGCGTCGCCACAAAACGATAAATGTCAGCAACGCGTCTCGGGCCCTTTATCGCGGAACGGGGCTGATTAGATTTGGGGAGATCAAGTGGAGAGTAGACGTCAACTGATTTGAAAAGACTTGACCAATTCCGGCATGTTTCATTGTCCCCAAACTGATTTTGCCTCGGGGGAAAAGTCAGGGACCTTGGTGCCGGACGTGGCGCGGTGGCGGTGCCATGAGCTTCTCAACTCGTTTGGCCCCTCCAATCGAGGTTGATGGCGAAATGCCGCCGTTACGACTGACCGTGGAACGCATCTGTCAGCAGCAGCTCCCTGTCTCTGAGCTCGAGGCGCACCTCGCTCGCGGTCTTGCGGCGGAAGACGATGCATCTGGTGGTACCCCGCTACTCATAGCGGCTCACTATGGCCGCGCAGACTGTGTGGAGTTGCTCCTAGCTTCGGGTGCCTCGGCCAACTTTGAGGGACGCACGGAGGTTAACCTCACGAACCGTGGCACCGCCGCTGCCTTGGACCGGTGGATGAAGGGGAGTGTCTCTCCTCTGTACGTGAGCGCTCAGGAGGGCCACCCGGAGTGCGTCTCGACCCTGCTCATTGCCGGCGCAGATCCAAATTTTGCGCACACGAAGGACGGGTCCACGCCGCTCTATGTGAGCTGCGCCGCTGGCCACAGTGACTGCGCGATCCGACTGCTCTCGGCCGGCGCTCTCGTCCACAAGGCGCGTTTGGACGGCGCGACGCCACTACACGCGAGCTGCCGCGGTGGCTTCTTTGAGTGTGCAAAGCTGCTCACCGACCGGGGCGCGAGTATCGACGCCGTCGATAAGGCGGGACAGACCCCGATGAGCGCAGCTGTCGTGTTTGCCATGTCGGTGCCGGCAGCGCAACGGACCCAGGCTTGCCTGGCGATGCTTGCCGCTGCCTCCGCGCCCGCCTCCGCGCCAAAGGCGCCTCCCGCATCTCCGCGGATAAGCGACAACGAGGCGGCGCTCTTGAGTGCGCTTAGCAATCGGGTCTCCGTTTCGGATGCGAGCAACCGTGTGCAACACCTGGAGCGGACGGTGGCCATTCTACGCATGCAGCTCGCGGCGGCGAACGGTGAAGTGCCCGAGGGCGACTCAGACGCGTTGCTGTCGCCTCGCTCGCGCGCACAGCGGGAGGCGGATCGGCGCCTTGGACGGCACATCGGTGAGGTTTCTCATCGCAAGCTGCCGCCGCCGGTCGGTGGCGATCTCTCCGCCCGTTCTCTGCCTGCACCTTCATCACCGGGTGAGTTGCGGCTGGTGATTGCCCCCCCGGGGATGCCAACTACGAGCCCCCAGTATGAACCTCAGCTGGACAACGCGCTCGAGCGCGAGCGGCGCAAGTGGTCTCAGGAACTACCAGAATACGAGACCCCATCATGTACGCCGCGCGTGGATGACGCCCCACACCCCGTCACCCCAGAAGCCCTGACGGAGCGCACGGCGGCGAAATTGAAGCTTTTGAATGCGTCCAAGGCCAAAAAGGACGGCAAGGACACTGATCGCTCAGCCAAGGCTAAAGCGGGCAGCAGCGACGAGCGCCCGCTGCCCGTGGTTACGAGCGACTCTGAATTATCGCCGGCAAGCGGGCCCGCTAGCGGTCCAGCGAGCGGTGCATCTGACCCATCACCTTCGCAGCGCGGGGCCAAGCCCAAGCGAGTCACCTCACCCGCCGACAGAGGGATCAAGCCCTTGCGCCTAGGCGCGGTTACCAGCTCGTCGGACGAGAAGGGTACCGCGAAGGGTACCGCGAAGGGGACGGCGAAGGGGGCGGCCAAGAAGGGCAAGGAGCCTGTGAAAGCAGTGGCCAAGGAGACTGTGAACAAGGAGACTGTGAACAAGGAGACTGTGAAAGCGGCGAAGGAGCCCAAGGCGGGGGGCGCCGCACCGAAGTCTTTCATTGAGTCGGGCTTCGCTTCCAAGAAGGAGTATGAGGCGGCCCTCGAGGCAGGGCTCGTTTCCATGCGGCAAGGTGATGAACCCAGCGGCGGCTTCGATACCATCTCTCCTCGTAAGGTAGCAGGCGAGTCGACGGCGCAAGCTTATCTTTCGGCTCGCTTGCTGCCCCCGCCGGGGGCGCTCACGGTCGGCGACCTCGATCCCACCCGCAAGCTTGCGGGCGAAGATTCGTTTCGACGCGAAGTGTCCGCCCGCAAGCTGCCCCCTCCGTTGTTCATGCCTAACAACGCTCCTACAGGCTCAGGAGAGGGTGCTGCCACTCCGCGCAAGCTGGCCGGTTCGTCAACCATGCGCGGAGAACTGTCGGCGCGTAGGCTGCCCGCACCGGCAAAGCCAGCCACAATAGAGGGGGACGATGGAAACGATGGGATCTCGATCAACAGTGAATGGGTCATGGTCGTCGCTCTCGCTGAGGAGATCGATCCTGTCGTTTCGGCCCTCGAGCCCGTCTCCTTAGACTCAACCAAGCTTGCGATGAAGGCTCTCGAGCATGCAGGCGGCAACCTGGACACGGCCCGCGCGAATGTGGTTGAGCTGGTGAAGGATGTCCACGACAAGGACATCTGGTCCACGGCGTACAAGATCAAAGTACTCGCCGATGAGCTCGACCCGATTGTGTCGGCCCTCGAGCCTGTGGCGCTGGATCCTACAAGGCTTGCGGCGAAGGCGATCGCACGTGCAGGAGGGGACCTCGACACTGCCCGCGCGAGGGTGGAGGACTTGGTCAAGAACGTGCACGACAAGGACATATGGTCAACGGCCAGTAAGGTCAATTTGCTTGCCGATGAGCTCGACCCGATTGTGTCGGCCCTCGAGCCTGTGGCGCTGGATCCGAAGAAGCTCGCGATCAAGGCGCTTGCGCTCTCAGGCCACAACCTCGACACTGCCCGCGCGAGGGTGGAGGACCTCGTGAAGGATGTTCACGACAGGGACATCTGGTCGAAGGTCAATTTGCTTGCCGATGAGCTCGACCCGATTGTGTCGGCCCTCGAGCCTGTGGGGCTGGATCCGAAGAAGCTCGCGATCAAGGCGCTTGCGCTCTCAGGCCACAACCTCGACACTGCCCGCGCGAGGGTGGAGGACCTCGTGAAGGATGTTCACGACAGGGACATCTGGTCGAAGGTCAATTTGCTTGCCGATGAGCTCGACCCGATTGTGTCGGC